>Ga0209123_1000015_pt1 | contig 389947 bp, 373 predicted proteins | sample BarGraIncu00431A_FD_184500 | JGI IMG/M metagenome (GOLD analysis project Ga0209123, IMG submission 184500) | Arctic peat soil microbial communities from Barrow, Alaska, USA - Barrow Graham LP Incubations 004-31A (SPAdes) (version 2) | ecosystem: Environmental > Terrestrial > Soil > Wetlands >...
CAAGTAAAGGGGTACCCCGAAAACTTATACTTTCTGATACGTCAAGTAAAGGGGTACCCCGAAAACTTATACTTTCTGATACGTCAAGTAAAGGGGTACCCCGAAAACTTATACTTTCTGATACGTTTAAGAAAAACCGAGGCTGCGCCTCGGTCCTTTATTGTTCTTAGATATCAGAAATTTCGTAATCGTAGGGGCACGATGCATCGTGCCCTTACTATAGCGACGGATACCCGAAAAGCTTATACTTTCTGCTCGTATTTTTTAACTTGCTTACATTTTAGTCTTAATCCTTTCAATCGCCTGGAGCGTATTTTCCCGACTGCCAAAAGAGGTTAAACGGAAATATCCTTCTCCGTTCGCCCCAAAGCCAGCTCCCGGTGTCCCTACGACATGTGCATCCTTCATCAGTTTATCGAAGAACTCCCAGGAGCCCATATTGTTCGGAGTTTTCATCCAAATATAGGGCGAATTGATTCCACCAAATAGGGTATAGCCGGCATCTTTTAAGCCCTCTCTGATGATCCGAGCATTTTCCATGTAGTAATCAATGGTTTCTTTAACCTGCTGCTTTCCTTCTTCCGAGAATACAGCGACTGCTCCCGCTTGAACCGGATAAGACGCTCCATTGAACTTTGTGGTTTGTCTTCTTAGCCAAAGCTGGTTGAGACTATGTGGATCCCCCTTAGAGTCATAAACCATGACTTCCTTCGGAACAATCGTATATGCGCACCGGGTTCCAGTAAAGCCTGCGGTCTTAGACAAACTTCGGAACTCGACAGCGACCTCTCGGGCGCCTTCAATCTCAAAAATACTGTGTGGAACGCCCTCTTCTCGGATAAAGGCTTCATAAGCAGCATCAAACAGAATAATAGAGCGGTTTGCTCGAGCATAATCCACCCATTGTTTCAGTTCCTCTTTAGAAAGTGTCATCCCAGTCGGGTTATTCGGAAAGCAGAGATAGATCACATCTACGCGTGTCTCCGGAAGGGAAGGCTTCATGCCATTTTCTTCTGTACACGGTAGATAGACAATATTTCCATACTGACCCTTTTCACTGTTGAACTCCCCTGTCCGTCCAGCCATGACATTGCTATCGACATAAACGGGGTAAACCGGATCTGTAACCGCCATGATGTTCTCAACTCCGAAAAGTTCCTGGAAATTTGCCGTATCACTTTTCGCTCCATCGCTCACAAAGACTTCATCGACAGAGAGTTCCACTCCCCGAGGGGTGAAGTCATTTTCAATAATCTTTTCAATGAGGAACTGGTAGCCTTGTTCCGGACCGTACCCTCGAAAGGTTTCCGAATTTCCCATCTCCTCGACACCCTTGTGCATCGCCTCAATGACTGCGGGGGGCAGGGGACGTGTTACATCTCCGATTCCTAGTCGGATAATATCGGCCTCGGGGTTTTCCGCTTTAAATTCGTTTACTCGACGGGCAATTTCGGAAAAAAGATAGCTCCCAGGTAACTTCAGATAGTTCTCATTCACAAATGCCATATGTATTCAAACTCCTTCATTATATCCTCTTACATGTTACAGATTATATTTATTAGCTAGAGATATTGCAACTATGTTTTGATTTCCATTCGAACTAACAGGAGGTCTGGCCTTGATCTTTGCCTCTAGAAAATAGCGCTACTATCCGTCTGGATAGTAGCGCTTCAAACGGAGTGCCTATAGGTTGTGGTCACAAACCGACACCGCTGGAAGGCTTGCTTAATAACAAGAGGGCTTACATATTATTTCATGAATTTTAGTTTCGAATATACTACTGGCATGTGACGGAGTCACTATTACAGCAGTATCAGCCCCTTTACCTGAACCTCCTATTGCCATAATAGGTTCTCCATAGGGTATTAAACCAGCGTCCAAGGCCATAATTGATACCTCAACACATACTTTTGTGCCTTGACCAAGCATTCTCAAAGTATGAGCTATTATTTCAACTGGATAGGCTCCACCAAACGATTTGCTGATACCTCTCTCTGCGCCACTAAGGACATGGGATGTTGTTAATACCTTTATTCCTAAATCTGCAAGTTCTCTCCGAATTTCTTGTGACATTTCACTTTTTCCCGGTTCTGGATAACCATTTGCATGGGTCACGCAAATAATCTCAATACCATTTGTGTTTCTTAATAGTTTGGCAGTATCGCCACAAGAAGAAGCTACAACAATGTACTTAATATTTTTGGCTACTGAAGCTTCTAATGCTAAAGTTGCAGTAGCCTTTGAATTTATCTTACCCACTGAATCGAAATACATAATTTCCACCCACTTTCTACTAATCTTCAAAATGATTTCTGCCCTTATTATATACCAATTCCAAGTTTTACGTTGTAAGGCATATGAAAGAAAATAACAAGTCAAAGATGCCTTGGATATTTTGCGTCAGACAAGGCGGCATGTTCACCTCATAGCGGGACTATTAGGTGAACATGCCAACGCAGTATGACACAAAATAGACTGGCATACTGACTGGTTATTTTCTTGAATGTGCCTAAACCCAGCAAGCGGTAGTTGAGCTATTCAAAGTTAAATGTTACAATAGCATTTAATGTTTGTAAATAATTAACAATTTTAAGGAGTGAAGTACATGTCTATTGATGTTTATCTTAATTTTAATGGTAACTGTCGTGAAGCAGTAGAGTTTTACACAATGGTCTTTGGAGCAGAAAAACAAAAGATTACATCCTTTGGCGATATGCCCCCTAATCCAAAATTTCCTCTTCCTGAAGAAGCAAAAAATTTAGTTATGCACGCCCGACTCAACCTTACAGGAAGCAAGGTTATGTTCTCTGATGTTTTTCCTGGCACGCCTTTCGTCGAAGGGAACAACATAAGCCTTGCCATAGTCAGTAAGAACATTGAGGAAATCAGATCTATCTTTAGTAAACTCAAAGAAGGCGGCGTTGTAAGCATGGACCTTCAGAAAACATTCTGGAGTAAATGTTATGGTAATTTAACAGATAAATTCGGAATAAAATGGCAACTTAGCCATGATAATGGCTAAATAGAAATAGTCTCATCATAGCAAATAACTATTAATATTCCTATGTGAACCATTCACCATATTATCAATTTTTGTACAAAATTAAAGCGACCGCAAAAATCTTTAATTCGCGGTCGCTTTAATTAGTATGCTTTAATATAGTATGCTAAAGGCTAACATAACTGAGATTTTAGTTTTTCCTTATCCATGCAACAGTCCAGACGTTTGATTTCTTCGCCTTGGTCCAAGACAACGACTGCGGGTACCATTTCTATTGCATATTTTCCAGCGAGATTTGTCTTTGTAGCCATATCAACTTTACATATTTTATATTTATCACTATTTTCACTAATCAATTTTTCTAATAAAGTGCTAAATTCCAAGCTTTCATTAACTAAGACATTAAAAAATAATAATAATATCTTTTTATTATTATTAAGAATATTCACGTTAAAATCATTGATTTCTTCGATGTATCGATCAGCTGCTACGGCTGCAGTCGCACCATCACCTGCTGCGGAGACGACTTGTCTTAAATACTTCACTCGATTGTCGCCGACCGCATAGATCCCTTCAAGGTTCGTTTCCATCCGGTCATTGGCGGGGATATACCCACATTTGTCCATTTCAAGTCCGCTATCTTTTAAAAAATGGGTTGACGGAACCATACCGACGAAGAAAAATACACCCTGACAGGAAAGTTCGGATGAATTGCCTGTTTTTAGATTCTTAATTTTTACCCCTTCCACATTATCTCCCCCAAGAACTTCTTCAATCGTTGAGTTCCATATAAACTCCATTTTCGGGTTATTAAATGCTCTTTCAGCACTTACTTTATTACAATCGAGCGTTCCCTCATCATGTAAAACAATCACGGTCACTTTACGGGCAAACTTAGTGATGTACATGCCCTCTTCGATGGCCTGGTTACCATTCCCAACGACGACAACATCCTCCCCTTCATAAAATTCCGCATCACAGGTCGCACAGTACGCTACTCCACTCCCCCGAAATGTTTTTTCACCGGGGATATTTAAAGTTCTCGGCTCACTGCCGCACGCAATAATAACGGCTTTAGCGGAAAGTTCCTTTCCCTTTTTCATTTTAATTATTTTCACTTCCTGAGAAAAATCTACACTTATAACTTCCCCTTTTAAAAATTCAACATTATAATGCTCAGCATGCTTCTGGAAATCTTTCATGAGATCGGGTCCACTGACTTGGATATATCCAGGATAATTGACTATTTCCCTAGTTGTATCCACTAAACCGCCAATCATCCCTTTATTAATAACTAAGGTCTTAAGCTTAGCCCTACCGCCATAAATGGCAGCAGCAAGTCCAGCGGGGCCACCCCCAATAATGATCAAGTCATAACTATTAACCATCTCTTCCGCCCCCCCTTTAAATCCGATTACGCTCCAAGGACTTCCGCAATTTTATCTTCAACCTTTTCCTCCTCAACATTACCAGCGAGTTTCCCTTGATACTCGCCCTTATTGAAAAAGAGGATCTGCGGAACACCTTTTAATGAAAATCGTTGAAATAAATTCTTGTTTTCTTCAACATCGACATAATAGAAACCAAATTTACCTTCATATTGAGGGTACAATTCTTCTAACATTGGAACGACTTCTTTACATACATGACAAGTTTTTTTTGAAAAGGTCACTAAACAAGGCTCACAATTATCATAGATGATTTCTTCGAAACGGTTGGAGCTCAATTGTTGCAAGGACATATTCTCCACTCCTTTATTTTAAGCAACTATAGATCATACATCAGCCATATTCACCGTCTTTTTGCGATAAATATTGCTAATCAATCCTTTCAAATTCTGCAGTTTCTGCAGTTTTGTTCATTGCATTTACTTGCTTTTAAGAAGAACCTAGGCTACGCCTCAGTCCTTTATCGTTCACGGATATCACAAAATTCGTATTCGTATTCGTAGGGGCACGATGCATCGTGCCCCTACTATGGTTACGGATACCCTGAAAACTTATACTTTTCTGTTAGCTACACATATGATACTTAAGTTAAATGTCTTCGGAGAAAATCTGATAAATTGGAGCCCCTTCACATTGGGCAGGGTAACGCAAACCGAGCAATGCCGAAATTGAAGGTGCAACATCAACTTGTCGAATCGTACGATCCGTTGTGAATCCAGCCTTAATACCGTTACCTGAAGCTACAAAGATTGGCGCAACTGATGAGTCAAAATATCCTTCTGAAGTCGTAAGACTATCGCCATGCAATCGATTGTAGCCTTCTTCAATCGAGAAGAAAATATCTCCACATTCTGGTCCATTAGCACCAATTAACACAGCATCTTTGTTTCTAAGGCAGATGCCGACAATACGTTTACCCGTCCGATCGTCTCTGTAATTATACAAATCGGAAATTAATTGTTCTTCTAGATCATATTTATCTTTCGGATCGACAATACCGTATTTGTCACGTCCTTTGAGATTGATATAAATAAAGTTACTCCGGATCTGAACGGCCCTTGTCTTTTCCCAATCGACTTCTCTGATGGACTTGCCATTTTCATCTTTTTTCATGACTGTATAGCCTAGGTCTTCCATGACCTTTGTATTGAGACCACCATATTCTCCTAAGATAGGAGGTACGTTTTCCCCAACCATGAGACCATGATCACTTAAAACTAACACAGTCCAACCTTCATCTAACAAATATAGGAATTCACCAAGGTAATCATCCGTTTGCCTATAGAATTTTTCAATAAACCCTTGGAATATTTTTTCATCTGTGTGAGCCCATGGTGGCAGGGTCTTAGCAAGATGCCATAACTGATGACCTGCACAATCAATATTGTGAAGATGTGAGAATACTACATCGTATCCTTTTTCTTTGATGCAATAATTCATGCAATCAGCTTGCCATTTGTTGTAAACTTCCCAGGAAGGTTCAAAGATTTCACGTACCAATTCATCATCCATCCCGCCGATTAAGCTGACAGGTGGAACCTCGCCAACTTTTTTCACTATATCTTTATAGAGAGATTTTCGATGCCATAATTGGTCATTAGAAATATCAAGAGCATTGCTAATCCAAAGTCTAACTTTATTGCCTAATGGATCGAGTTCTAAAATCTTCATAGAACGGCAGGATGCCTTTGTGACTTCTTTTTTGGTAACATCATCAATGATACCTGTTACCATTTTACCTCTTTCTAAGATAACAAGCGGCGCTTCTGCTTTCTTATTCTTGTAAATAGCCACTCGATCATATTCACCAGCTTCATTTTTGAGAATTAAGGCAGGGCGTCTCATTACACCACTAGAAGTAATGATCGTGAATTCTTTAGCCCCTTTTGGAGCATTTGTCCAACCTGTAGCATCTTTGAGTGGAGAGTTTACAAGATCATAAGCTACCTTACTACCAATGACAACTTCTGTATCTTCATCATTCATAATATAGGTGCGAATTTCAGCACCTGCACGAGCTACATCGCCATACCAAAGTTCCATTATTTCATCATCAACATCATCATCAACATCATCGTCTAAAGTGCCTTCCAAATCGGTAATGATGCAACCAACACCGGCTTGTTGTTCTACCCTAGGTGCATAACGCACTTCCTTAATTTCAGGCGATGCCAGAATGACCTTTTCCCAGTCCATTTGCGCAACACCCATATTGACAGAACCTGGTTGAGTACCATCGACAACGCTCAGATTTTCACTATGAGAAGTTGGAGGCCAAGAACTCCCAGGCCAGTGCCAGACAAGTGTCTTCAGACCAGCTTCAGAGGTGATATTCCAGATTTGTTCTGCGGTACAATTACGAGAATCCATATTGTAAACAACGGCATCAAGACTTTCTGGCGATTGTCTCCAATAACACGTGATACCATGGGTTCCTGGATAAGCGCCTGTAGCAAGCGTTGTCCAACAAGGCGGTGTAATCGTTGGAATTGCCCCGAGTTGACGCAAATCTTCTCGAGCTGATCCCCGGTCAATGAATTTCTGCAAGTTCGGCATCTTTCCTTCTGCCAGGAATTTCCGACTAATTTTCGGGTCCATCCCATCGACACCTAAGACCAATAATTTATGGGTAAGTGCAGTTCTCTTCATAATACTTATCTCCTTTAAATGAATTTTTGATTTATAGCTCTAGGCGCCGATCTCATCAAGTGAGCGGCCAGCAGTCCTCTCGCCCCAGATTCCAGTTACGACTGCAACCACCAAGAACATACCACCAATAATGAAGAATAACGTTGTGTAACCAAAGCTTTTGTAAATCATTGGAACTACGATCATGGCACCAGCTGTCAGAAGCCTACCAGTGCTATAGATAAAGCCTGTCCCACTGTTTCGAATGTGGGTGGGATACGATTCAGCCAAGTAAGACCACATCACAACGAAAACGCCATCCATAAGCACTCTGATCACAAAGCCTATCCCTACGATGAGCAACGGGATCTTAAGCGTACCAAAGGCAATTGTCATGACTCCAACTAAGACACTGTATATGACAATAGGGATCTTTCTACCGCCTTTGTCAGTTACGAAGGCTGCTAGATAGTTACCGATGGGACTACCAAAGGATACTAGGGCTGTCATCCACAAGGCGTCTTCTAAGGTAAACCCAAATTCATTTAGTAAGGTGGGCATCCAGGCGAAGAACATAAAATAACCAACTGTGATACAGCAAACCATAGTCACGAGCACACTGGTTTTCCGCGCATATTTTTTGCTAAATATTTCTTTTAGGGCAGCTATCGTTCCGGTTTCTTTTTGTATTACTGCACCTTCTACAGGAATACTGGCCTCATTCTTAATATCGACCTTAACCTCTGGCATAAATCTCTGAATAATGACTTCTGCCTCAGCATACCGCCCTTTGGAGATCAGCCAACGTGGAGATTCTTTTAACCACCTCAGACCTAAGATCAAGATAATAAAACCTGTTCCACCGATGAAGAAAATATGTCTCCAGCCATCTGGACTACTTGGTACAACTCGTTGAGCCACTTGCCCAATTATCGGTACACTCAGCAGACCTGTTGCCAAAGATATTGCCTGCCATTTTCCTCTCGAAGCAGATGGTAATATTTCCGTGATATAAACCATCGCCACGACGACCATTGATAAAATACCGAAACCTGTCAATGTTCTAAAAACTATGAATAACCCTTTGTTGGGTGCCAAGCCGTTTAAGATAGAAAAAGTAGAGAAAAATGCTACCGAATATAAAAATGTTTTCTTTCTGCCAATGACGTCTGATAGCCACCCACCGAACCAACACCCAAACAACATACCTACAAAAGTGCAAGAGTTAACTAATCCGATCCACTCCATTGAAACACCCCAGTGTTTAGTAAGAGCAGGGGCCACGAAAGAAAAAGTGAATAAATCCATTTGGTCAAAAGCATAGGCTAAGGCGAGAAGAATTAAAAATTTATAATGTTCAGTGCACATACGAGCATCATCAAGGTAGTGCTTCTTTCCACTAGGAGTGGGCGTTGCATCCAAATTTACCTTCGACATTACTGCCATCTATTTCCCTCCTTATTTATGAAAATTGGTACTAATCATCTTAAGTTCGTAGTTTCTTTTACTTTTCTAACCCCCGCTCTAACAATAGTTTCATTTTAACTCTTTGACTTGCAATTTCATGAACTTACAATTCAAATTATATGCAACAATCGTTTCCCTGTATAATACTTAGTAATTATGCCCCGTATAGCTAACATGATTATGGGTTAATATATATTTCCTATTGTTGATCTTGCAGATTTGCATTATTTCCTTATTTGAGATTCTATAAATTTTTAACCTTTCTTAACATATATAGAACACTATGTTATTTAAGCCACTCATAGTATAATGAATTTGACCGAATTATATTTCGTGTATCAGGACATCTGCTATCAAGGATGGTTAAAGAATATGCGTTTTGAACAATTAACGTATTTAGTTGCGGTTCATGAAGCCAAGTCTATTTCTCTAGCTGCCGAACGCACCCACATTTCACAACCTGCTCTTAGTTCTGCCATTAGCAAACTTGAAGATGAGCTAGGTGTCGTCCTATTAAAAAGGACGAATTCCGGTACCCATCTAACCGCAATCGGGGAATTAATTATTATTAAGGCCAAGGAAGTGCTCAATACAATTGATGAGATCAAATCCATTGCTCACAGTGACTCAATTGAATTGAATGGAAATATCTCAATAGCAGTAGAGCCCAGCATAAACATTACCGTTATGCCTGATATATTAACAACGTTTAAACATAATCATCCTAAAGTAAATGCCCTCCTGAAAGTCGGAGAATCTAATAATATATTGCGAGATGTCGAATCTGGCAAAGCTGATTTTGGGATTATCTTAAATACTGATGCCTTTGGCAAATCAAAAGATATTAACTATAAAGAATTGTTTTCAGACGAATTAGTAATTATTACTGGAAATAACTGCAAAGCAACTAGAGGATCAACAACACTAACTCTTGCAACGGCGCTTTCTTTGCCCATACTTTTGTACAACACGGAGTACATCACTAATTGTGGGGTATCTAGTGTTTTGCAAAAATATGGTGATATTAATGTTTCTTATAGAATTGACAACTTAGAAATGATGGAAAAAATCTTATCTCAAGGCGAAACTATTGCTTTCGTCCCTCAATTTATGGCTGATGAATATGTAAAATCTAGTAAAATAACAAAGGTAACGATCAGTGACGTTACCTTAGAAATTTCTATTATTTTAATTTGGTTAAACCGTCATCACCTCTCCTCAGTCGAAAAAGAACTTATCAAAGTAATCAAAAACGTATGTTGTAATAAAATGTAAGATAGTGTATGAGCGCTTTTGCCGAGATAACATTAGTTATCTCGGTCTTTTTATGTCGGTTTACTTGGATCAAGTGTAAAATTACTTATTCAAAGCTTTCACTATGAATTCTCCAAACTTAAAATTAATCTGTACTTATGGGGGGCATATTTACTAAGTATTTTACACTCGTTCGACATAATCTTATAATAATATCAATTGAGTTAACTTAAGCCATTAATATTTGTCAAGTAAGTTAAATAAGGAGTTTTAACGCATATGGATCAAAAGACCCAATTACTTTTACAAAAGAGCGACCTCACCTTTGCCAAAAAAGGTATCGGCAGAGGATTATTGGCTGGCGCAAGCTGGGGCTTAGACGGGGTGTTGATGGGGATGGTGCTGGGTTTAGCACCATTCACCAACAATATGAGCATCTTCGCTGCTCCTTTGGTAGGAGCCTGTCTCCATGATGGATTCGCCGCACTCTGGTTGTTCATTCACAATGTCATTAATGGTAAATGGCGTGATTATGCGCGCACCTTAAAAACTCGGCCAGCCAAAATGATCATCTTAGCATCGATTTTAGGTGGCCCCATCGGGATGTCTGGTAATTTGCTTGGAATTTATTTTGCAGGCGCCTCCTATACTGCAGCCATCACTGCAGCTTATCCAGCGATAGGCGCTCTTCTAGGGTCCATTTTTCTTAAGGAAAAGATATCGCCCCGCGTTTGGGCCGGCATAACCTTAGCTATCGTTGGTTCATTTATTGTGGGGATAATTCCACCCGCAGGATCGAGCCACCCTCACTTTTATCTCGGTATTGGACTAGCTGCGGTTGCTGCTATTGGTTGGGCAGTAGAAGGTGTTCTGTCAACTTATGGGATGGATTTAATCGATTCAGATATTGCCATTGGTATAAGAGAGGCAACTTCGTTTTTTGTTTATATCATTGCCATACTTCCTTTGTTTGGAGGAGTCGCTTACCGGATTCTTTCTGCTAGTTTCACGACACCCTCTGGTTGGTACATCGCTGTTATCGGCTTGGTCGGTGGAACTTCCTTTCTATCTTGGTATCGGGCTATGAACATGACGGGGGTAGGTAGGGCTATGGGTCTAAATGTAACTTTTGCGTTATGGTCTGTATTCTTTGGGTGGTTGTTAAACAATTTGCAAATAACACCGAATCTGATTATTGGAGTCGTCATCATTTCCATTGGCACCATCCTTACTATAGGCAATCCCAAAGATTTAGTTAATCTAAGAAGTCGCTAAGGAGGTTCACCATGAGCCAGATGCCTGTAAAATTCAAAGTAGTACAAGTGATCTATTTAAATGAAGGAATATCCAATCAAAAAATATTAGAGATACTCAAAAGTGAATACCCTCTTGATCGCAGTGTCAATGAAAAAGGGGTCACTGACTACCTTCTTTCGTTAAAGGCTGTCGGTCTTATTGTGCTCACGAGTGCCACTTCAGATAATAATGGTAAGCTCGAACAGTTTTATAAAATCAGCGATTATGGTGCTAACCGCATGAAATATATTAATAAATGAATAAGTGAAGGATCCTTATGGGACCCTTCACTTATTTTGCATTCGCCATTGCAATACCAACCCTAACTAAGCGACAAAGTCGGGCAGTAGCCTCATATACCAGTTCGTCAGCAGAGCCCATGCACTCATCTAGGGTCATTGGTCTAGCTATGATACTCATGACCCCTCCAATCCCTTGCTGTAAGACATCTTCACAACCAGACCCTAGACTACCGGAAAGACATAATGTTGGAACGTTATAGTGCTGTGCGATCTTAGCTACGCCTACTGGTGCTTTGCCATGGGCCGTTTGAGAATCGGTACACCCTTCACCAGTGATAACAAGATCAGCCTGTTTTACCTTTTCTGCAAAACCAGTAGCCTCCAGTACAATTTGAACTCCCGGCCTAAGCTGAGAAGGTGTAAAAAGTAGAAGACCTGCCCCCAATCCGCCCGCAGCACCTGCACCTGGACGTTCTGCCACATCTCTGCCTGTCGTCTGCTTCGCTATATCAGCATAGTGTTTAAGTGCTTGATCTAAATCGTTGATTATCTCTGGAGTAGCTCCTTTCTGCGGACCATACACTGCAGATGCTCCGCGAGGACCGTATAAAGGATTATCAACGTCACAAGCCACTAGTATTGTGGCCTCTGCTAATCTCGGATCCATTCCCTCAGTATTGATTTCAGTTAAATCCTTAAGCGCTGCTCCTCCGTCTGGCAATTCATGGTTAGCTTCATCCAGAAACTTTACCCCTAATGCCCTTGCCATCCCAACACCACCGTCATTAGTGGCACTGCCCCCAAGACCGATAATCAATTTGCGTATACCTTGGTCGAGAGCTATTTTTATAAGTTGCCCTGTCCCATAGGTTGTGGCCATCCTCGGATCGCGTCTTTCTTTGGGAATGAGAAGAAGCCCAGAAGCTGCGGCCATTTCGATAACCCCAGTTTCATGATCACCAAGAATCCCCCAACAAGCATCTACTGTATCTCCTAGGGGTCCCATCACCTTCTCGTACATCATGCGACCGCCAGTAGCTGTTACCAATGCTTCAACAGTTCCCTCTCCGCCATCAGCAATAGGTACTTTAGTTACCTGTGCCTCAGGAAAGACCGAAATAATTCCTCGTGCCATGGCATTTGCAACCTCAATTGCTGATAAGCTCCCCTTAAATGAGTCTGGGGCTACGATAATATGCATTTCGTGTCACATCCTTTATTGAATGCAAGATATTATATAACCCTATTTTGCTAGACTTGTTGGAAAAGTATCTGTTCAATATACTGATATACTTCTAGAGTTTCTTTTGTCTCAGGAATAAAGGCCCAGAGTCTTTCGAGGTATTGTTTCCTTTTGGCAATTTCTAATGCAGTCGGAAAGGTTAGATCTAGCAACCAGGACAATCGAATTAACTTAATATCCACAGGAGTTTTCACACTGGTATAGGAAATCTGTTTTCCGCTTAATATCCCCCGAATAATCTCCGGGGAGTATCTTTCATCTTTGTGATTTCCCTCAACAGCCAAATGCGGAGTCGAACTGGGATTCTCGTAAAAATTAATGATCTGGTCAAGAATATCCAGTTTATCTGCATCCCTTATAAGCCGACAATATACTAAAGTGTTCCCACCCACGGCTTTATCAATAATACGCTGATTGTGATTTCTTATAGCAGTGAAAATAATTTTCTTTTCTGTTTCGCTCGCGTGACCGAATAAGACCTGTTCCCTCTCTAAAACCGACAATCCCAATTCCCCATGATCCTCACTCCGATGATCTTTGAATGTATGGTATTTCAAATATTGTTCAAAACGGCCAACATCATGAAAAAGTCCGATCACTTCTGCGAGAAACATCAGGTTCGTATCTAGCCGAAGAGCCCGTCCAAGGGTAAGCATATGATCGCGAACTCTTAGCGAATGTTCTTTTTTATATCTGAGATTGAACTCAACTTCCACATCTTCTGAAGGATATCTAATCGAATAATCTGCGAACCAGGACCTAAAAAAGCGGACATCGTCTTGGGTCATCATAAACTCTCCTTTATATTTCAAAAGACAATTCTCTCTTTCAGACTAATTATACTCCCAACACCCCTTCAGAAAAAACCAAACATTGAGCACATAAGCTTTTAAGACGATAAATAGAGTATGTACAAAGTCGAGAAAAGGTTTAGAATAACTATCAACGAATAACAGTAAGGCAGGTGGATAAAATAGTAACAAGTATCTTTTTGGGCATTGTGCTATTAATTCTATTCGTGTTGACCCTTGCAATTGTTATGGCTGTTAAAAAAGGAAGCGAAGAATCTTCAGAAAGAGGTCATGAAATGATCAAAACTGTGTATGTCTATTTGATCCTATTTGCCACGCTTATGATGACGATTGGGGGTACTGTAGCCGCTTTTATGGCCGTGGCCGACATTGTTTCTCCTCCTGCATATTATCAGAGCTTCGAGCAATACAAGTTAGCTCCTCAGTACAAAGGTGAAGTCCCTACTCCAGTAAATCCAACGCCAACCCTAAGCGAAGCTGAATTAAAGACTCGCTACGACCAAATGGTCGCTGACGAAAAAGCGATTAGCAAAGGAAGGTCCGTCAATAGTCTAATTAAAAGCTTTGGCTGGATCATTATTCCCTTGCCAATCTTCTTATTTTTTCAGAGCAAGGTGAAAAAACAGCCCGTTTAACCTAGAATAATATTTATACCCCTATCCCGTTGAAACCATTCAGCGGGATTTTTATTTTAGTTGACGTATAACCTAACTATGAATACGTCTAAAGAGTAGTAAGGGCGGTGAACGGTATTTGCAAGATAACGAACTAATAAATAGCATTCTTAAGGGAAATGGCGAACGATATGACGATATCGTGGAGCGCTATCAGACTGGGTTATACCGGACCGCCTATTACTACGCCCAGAATATTGAAGACGCCCGGGATCTTACCCAAGAAATCTTGATCAAAGCTTATAACTGTCTTGCCGGATTCAATCAGGGTTCCTCGTTTTCCACTTGGCTTTATCGTATTGCCGTAAACCATTGTATCGATTGGTGCCGCAAAAAAAAGCCGCTCTACACAGAAGCCACTTGTTTGGAAAACCTAAGCGATGAAGAGGGGGGCCCTGAAGATCTGCTTCTTCAGCAAGAACTCACTTCAGAACTCCAGTCGGCTGTGGCCAGTCTGCCTGAAATCTATAGCACCGTACTCATACTATATTATTTTGAGGACTTCAGCCCTCAACAGATCGCTGAGATAGTGGACGCTCCGAAAAGAACGATAGAGACCCGGTTGTTCCGGGCCCGCAAAATGTTAAGAGAGAAACTCCATTCTGGAGGTGAACGCCATGACTTGCTACCGAAGCCAAAGCAACTGGCACAGTTACGTTAAGAACAGTCTCAATGAGATAGAACAGCGCGAAATGACGTCCCATTTGTTGCTTTGCCCGGAATGTCAAAGCATTGTTTCAGCCATCCGGAAAACAACTGCTACCTTCATAAAAGGTCGGGCAATCCTCGCCCCCCCTTTAGATATCAAGCTTAATGTGATGCTGTCGATCAACAAACATAAGTACACGCTAAGCGCTAATTCCTCCCACCTTTTCGAGTTGAAAAACTGGGGGCTCAGCATGCTGGCAGCTGGACTCCTCCTTTTCGCTCTCAACTTAACCTCGCTCGCTCCTAGTTTTGAGAGTAATCAAGTTGCCGAATTGAATAGCACCCTAGGTAAACAAATAACATTTCCCTTTGACAAAATGAGTCAGGCGGCTCACGCCGCTCTTCACGAAATAGACTCGCTTACAACATCTCAACCAAACTAGAAGATTATAAGGAGGTCAAGCTAATGAATTGTAACTATCATCTTACCCACGAAGCAACCGCTATTTGTCAGAAGTGCAAAAATCCCATTTGTCCAGAATGCACGCTTAACCTAGACGATAAAACGATCTGCCGCCATTGTATTCAACAGACTCTAATTTCCGAGCCTGTTATGGTCCCACGGAAAACATTTCTGAATAAATTCCTGTTCTTTTGCTACAGTCTAATTCCTGGAGCAGCCCACATGCATATGGGACTTTTTCGTCGAGGCCTGCAGTTTATGATTATCACCTTCGGTGGGATATCCCTTATCGATTTTATTGGGCTCGATTTTCTGATTCCTTTGGTCTTGATACCTGCCTGGTTCTTCAGTTTCTTTGAAAGCCATCATTTAAGAAGACAAATGGAGCAAGGTCAAGCCCTATGCGATCAGGATCTCTTTGGTCGCCAATTACTCGATTATACGCCCCTTCTAAAGAATCGACGTTTGATTGGGTCCGCGATTATCGCAATCGGCCTGCTTAGCCTAATGCGCGAGCTTGACAGAAGTCCACTTTTAGATAACCTATTTGGTAGATATTATTACTTACTAAGAGGCAGTTTACTTCCCTTCTGCCTGGTCATGGGTGGTATATACTTGATTATAAAGGCGAAGCAGCCGCCAAAAGTTTTACCAGATATTTCTGAAAGTTAATGGAATCAGAGACACCCACTTCTATAAAAATGGGTGTCTCTGATTTACGCTTTGCCTTTGTGGTAAAATTACAATGTGAGTTCAAAAGAGGATACAGCTTACCTATGGAGAACCCTACTATATATAGAGCACTCACCGGTTACAAAGAAAGCTCATCTAGTAAATTATCGGAGGTACGCGCATGTATTTGATACCGTTACCACGCAAGATTGCAGCACAAGATGGATTATTTTTGCTAGACCACCATACTTCCATTGTGTTAGATGTGGCTCAGGATGACGATGATTTGGAGACAGCAAAGCTATTACAGCAGGAGATTAAAAAGATTATTGCCATCACGCTGCCCATAAGGAAAGTGCTCCGAAGTGCAGGAGATCTTGTTGAAAACTGCATTCACTTTCAATATGACAATATGGATCTTAAAAAAGAAGCCTACCGACTGACTGTGAGACCCAATAAAATCACTATTACCGCTTGTTCCAACCGCGGTTTCCTATATGGGGCAGCGACGCTGATTCAGCTCTGCAAGATATACCGTGGGGAAATTGGCTGTGTTGATATTGCCGATGAACCCTCCTATTCAGACCGGGGCTATATGCTGGATGTTAGTCGCGGAAGGGTGCCCACTATGGATAGCCTGAAAGCGCTGGTCGATCGATTGGCACTCTATAAAATCAACCAGCTTCAATTATATATGGAAAACTGTTTACGCTTAGATGGCTTAGAGGAAATTTGGTCCCAGACAGACCCATTTACTCCAGAAGACATTCTGGAGTTGGATTGTTACTGCAGTATCAGAGGCATAGAGTTGGTACCCTGCATAGCCACCTTCGGTCATTTGTATGATTTACTTCGGTCAGAAACCTTTGGTAAATACAGAGAAATGGACACCGGACCGGGAGAAACATTTACTTGGTATCACCGCATGCGACACCATATTATCAATGTTTCCGACCCTGGTAGCTTTACTCTTATCAAGGGTATTCTTGACCAGTACATCCCCTTGTTCCGCAGCAATAAAATAAACATTTGTTGCGATGAAACCTTTGATTTAGGCAAGGGAAAAAGTGCTTCCATGGCTCAGAAAATGAACTACGGAGAGATGTATCTTTTTTATGTCAACCAGTTAGTGGAATATCTGCAAGACCAGGGTAAAGAGGTCATGATTTGGGGGGATATTGTAAAGAGCCACCCCGAACATTTGGGTAAACTGAATGCCCAGGTTACCTGCCTGAACTGGTATTACGATTATGGTGCTAAGGAAGAAAATGTTAAAATCTTCTCTGACCATGGCTTTAAGCAGTATGTATGTCCTAGCGTATCCGGTTACAGCCGCTTGGTAAATGCCTATGATATGAGTTTTACCAACATCAGGGAGATGGCCAAGTTAGGTAACCAGTTTCATGCTGTAGGATTTTTGAATACCGACTGGGGGGATTCCGGCCACATCAATATGCCATCTCTGGCCATTCCTGGCATGATTTACGGTGCGGCACAAGGCTGGAACGTGGCAGACGACAGGGATTTTAGTACTATAGACCAGGCTATTTCTGTGGTGGAATATGAAGACCCTGGAAAATATCTGGTGGGGCTACTGCGTGAACTTTCTCATCAAGACCTTATCACCTTTAAAGATCTAGCCTTTTTCAGGGATTATAAGGTCTACAATCAGAACTACAATGATTTAGGAATCAGCCTGTATGAAAAGGCTAAAGACGCAATGATGCAGGTTTCAGAGGATCAGCTTAAAACCTCAGTTACCCGATGTGCGCAAATCTTCAATTCCCTTAAACAGAATAACATGGGTTCCTATGCAGACCGCCAAGCTGAAATGTTGGAGTATTATCTTGCTGCCCGTGGTGTGGCACTTATGCAAAGATTGGTGCTGGTCCTTAAAGAACGCGAGTATGGGCAGGATGTACAATCTCTGGATGCTCCGTCTGAACTGGCCGGCAAGCTGGAATACTGGCTAATGGATTACTGTAACGCCTGGAGGACTGGCAGTCGCGAGAGTGAATTATATCGCATAAAAGAGTTTGTTGGGCAAATCTGTTTTATCCTCAGAAAATATGATGCAAAGTCCCACAGTTGATCTATATGCTTATTTTAGAACTTGAGGAGGCCTTCTTATGGAACGAGGCTTGATACGTAACGCAACATTGGTCCTGCCGAATCGTATTTGCCACGGGGGTATGCTCTGGCAAGATGGTATCTTGAAGGAAATCTTTGAGGAACCCGCGCCAATTCGCCTATCAGGGCAACAAGCTCCGCTGGAAACAACCGTATGGGATATGGCTGGGGACCTATTGATCCCCGGTTTAATCGATACGCACGTGCATGGGGCCGGCGGCTGCGATGTCATGGATGGTACCACAGAGAGTTCACAGACCCTTGCTGAGGCTCTGCTTAAAGAAGGCACAACGGCCTTCTTGCCCACAACGATGTCCTGTAACTCTGAACAACTGACGAGGGTGGTACAAAATGTCGCAAATTTTCAACAGAGCCACTTCCGGGGAGCGGAAATCCTAGGACTACATTTAGAGGGCCCCTTTCTAGCGATGCAGTTCCCAGGCGCCCAAGCCAAGGAAATGATTTGGGATGGAGCTAAGGATGGGAGTGTCCAATTCTTGGCCAACCTGTTGCGCGAGTTTCCTAATCTGGTAAAGATACTGACGTTTGCTCCAGAGCGAGTGGACGGACGAAAACTTAGTGAGGCTTGCTTGGCCCATGGCGTGATTCCCTCAGCCGGCCATACAGCCGCAGACTTTGCTCAGATGGAGCAGGCCGCACAGTGGGGTGTACGGCACATTACCCATGCCTTTAATGCTATGCCCCCGATTCATCACCGTCATCCTGGCCTTTTAACCAAAGCTTTAATTGATGACACGATCACCCTGGAGCTCATTGCTGATGGGGTACACATCCACCCGGCAGTGCTGAAACTGGCCTTAAAGAATAAGTCGCCAGAACGAGTTTGTTTAATATCTGACGGCACCAGAGCCGTGGGCATGCCGGACGGAGAGTACGACCTTGGGGGACAAAAGACCATTGTACGCCAAGGTGTGGCTCAATTGCTAGATGGAACGATCGCTGGTAGTGCCTATCCCTTGCGCCAAGGTTTGAAAATCTTGGTTCAAAAGCTTAATTACCCATTGCCCGTAGCTGTGCGTTATGCCACTTCAAATCCTGCCAAACTTTTAGGGATTGATCACCGAGTTGGCAGTCTAGAAATAAACAAGGAAGCTACCTTTGTTCGCCTGTCATCGGATTTTAACGTCAAGCAAGTGTGGTTGCAAGGCAGATTAGTGTTTGAGGCAAGCGAAATCTAGGAGGAGGCCATATGGAATACCTTTACGCCCAAGATAATTTGAATTTAGGCCAAATGGCTGCCCGTTGGGTGGCACGTGAAATCTTAAGTTGCCCAAATCTAGTATTGGGTTTGCCGACAGGAAGTACGCCGATCGGCATGTACCAATATCTGGCCAAACTTGCCCAAGAAGGGCTGATTAGCTTCAACCAGGCCCGGACCTTTAACCTTGACGAGTATGTAGGCTTAACGGATGATCACCCTCAAAGCTATGCCTTTTTCATGAGGGAACATCTTTGGAGTAAAGTTGACTTGCCGAAAGGTAATATGGATATACCCCGGGGAGATGTTTCCGATTTAGTTGCAGAATGCCACAGGTACGATGATGCTATTCAACGAGCCGGCGGCATTGGACTACAGATACTAGGTCTAGGCCTCAATGGTCACATTGGTTTTAATGAACCTTCGCATAATATGGAAATTCACACCCATGTCGTAGATTTGACGGCGGAGACAATTCAAGCTAATACACGATTTTTCCCGGATTCTAAGGCTGTTCCTCGCCAAGCGATTACAATGGGTGTCGGTAACATTATGCAAGCGGATAAAATCCTCTTGCTGGTCAGCGGAGAGAACAAAAGAGACATTTTGACCAAAACACTCTACGGGCCTGTGAGCACATCGGTTCCCTCTAGCATTCTACAACTGCATGCTGATTTAACCGTGCTCACGGACATTAAGCTTTAGACATAAAATACTAAACAAAAGTCTATGAGGTATCACCACCGATACTTCATAGACTTTTCTACATGCTAGGCTATACTATAAATATGATTGTTTACTTCGCAAGCTACATTCAATTCTTGATAAAAGTTTCGGAAAATATTCATAGGTACTTAATATCTTAGGAACATAATTAAAGAACTATGGTAAATGGACTGGTGACAGTATGCTACGAAGGAGTAAACAAAATGGAAAATATATTAAATAGCTTAGTGAATATCGTTAAGGTGCTCGTGACCGCTCTTGGGCTACTATTGGCACCTTTTCTTAACGGCTCTCTGCCCTCAATGCAGTCTGTGGAGACGGCCTTCCAAAGTCTCATTCCATCAGTTCAAGTTGAATCTCAAACTACACCCCCAGACCTATCTCCCGCCAATGACCAAAATACCGCTCAGTCACCAATAGCTCAACTGCCAACCCAGAAGGCAACCAGAAGATATCAAGACGAGCGAGCCTCCAGAAAATTGAAGAATCTTCCCGCTACCCAAGCTACTACAAGTCAGATACCCTCGACAAATGTTGTTGTCCAAGCTGGCGATAATTCAGTATCTACCACAAAGGTTCAGACGGCGATCCAAATAATAAGAGACATATCTTTACCGACCTTAAACACAGTCGTTGGCTTAACTCCCGCCTCGAAAATCGATATTGTCTTGTTCTCGTCAGCTAAGACCTACGGTAACGCCCTATTGAAAGCTGGGATCGACCCCAATTCCCTCCAATCAATGATTTCCGATACTGGCGGTGTAACGGTAAACACGACAATTTGGATTCCTTTATACAACGTTGAGGATAATAGTGATCTGGCAAACGTTCTTAGCCACGAGCTCTTTCATGCTTGCGCTGCCAGTCAGGGTTATGGAAATCAACTGCCTATCTGGATTAACGAGGGGACCGCATGGAGGATCGGACTAATGGCTCAGCAAAAAGTCGATCCACAAAAAACGTCTTCTGAAATGGCTTATTACGAAAATGATGTGCGCAAGGCAGCTAAAAAGGGCACGCTCCTCTCTTTGGAAGCCTCAGAGAAGGATATCCTAAATTCAAACTACAATGTAGAATATGAAGACTTTATGGCGGTAGAGCAATTAACTAAAACTTATGGAGCAGCCACTTACAAAACGTTTATCGAAAACTTAAAGAGCCAAAGTGTCAATAGCGACTTTCAGAGTTCTTTCCATAGTTCGCTTAATGCTTTTCAGAGCAGCTTTGTAAAGTCATTAGCGAGCCAGTAAACTGACGACTGCTTTTTATTCTTCTATAGCCTAAAATGCTCCATAATCATCTGGAACAAATCGATAATTCGTGGCTGCTCCAGCCTAACCGGCATACCAGCAACGATCATCGGCACAGTCGAATCCTCTTCTTCGAGGGATCCGTGGCTTCCTCCCCCAGGGTGAATCGGTCCCCCAGCGGCCAGGTATTCATAACCTAATGCTGCCGAAACAACCACCCGAGTTCCGTTTCGTGCCTCAAGGGCTGATATCAAACGCGTAAGTGCATCCGGAAACTTACCGAAGACAATTTTCTGTTCACTTGTTATTTGAGCATCAACCACGGATAATTCTCCCTCTAAGGACCAGTCTTGGCCGTAAACGTCTTGATAGGGACCAAGGCGAGAAAATATAAGTTGTTTTTCCGTGCCGCCTTGAAGGACACAATATCTATTTTCAGAGATTTTCCAGGCAATCTGAGCATTACGCGAATCTTTAACCAATATCCCGACGATGTCAGGTAGAATCCCGTCTTTTCGTTGCAGAATATAAATAAAGGCCATGCGTTCATTCGGGCAAATGGCTATTTCCTTGTCAACCTCACTGGCCTCTTCCGTGGCCTTCAACCGTTTAAACGGCTTTAGGGCACGGTCTAAATCAATCAGGTATTCCTTGCCTAAACCGACGGTAGACTGGGCATGGTCTCCCGTAACAATAATGACATTTTCCTCTAGAGCTTTTTCCCAAGAACCAAATTTATCGAGGACAAAAGCTACTTGCTGATCAGCACGTTCAATTGAAGGCCCGGTGCGCAAAGGGCCGTGTTGATGTGAATATTTATCATTATCCGGGAAATAAACGACCATGAAATCCGGCTGTTTCTTATCTTGAACAAGCTGAGCCGCAATTTTTCCGGAAAAGATATCGTTAAAACCAAAGCGATGAAAAACTCCCCTTGGATAGGTATTTGAGCGACCGGAGAAAGGTGGATGGATGAGCTGGCCTAAGATCAAACTGGACGGGCCTGAAATTTCTTCATGGTTAAGGTGAAAACGCGTCGCTAAAGCAATCAAAAACGGAATTTTCGGACAATATGGATGTGTGGCCCGATGCATAAAAAAGTTGACATTCCCCGTACTATATCCACGGGCTTCAAGTTTTTCATACAAAGTCGGCACGTTTGGATTAAGGTGCTCTTCGTTGAGTCTTATTAATAAGTTTCGAAATACTTTTCCCGGACCTATTTTTAAGATACTTTGCGGAGTCGCTCCATAATCCACGATTTTCCGGATTTCTTCGTTATACCAAATAAATCCAGGGACCCCATGCCGGTCAGGCCAAGATCCCGTAATCATGGAACTCGTGGCAACCGGGGTCATGGTTGGAAAAGATGAGATAACGCGGTCGATGTAAGTTCCATGTTTAGCCAAAAAGCGAAGAGCAGGGGCATTCCCTTCCGAAAGGATTCGCCCCAAAACCACCGGATGAAGGGAGTCGATCACAAATAAGATTATCTTTTTCATGATCCACCCCCTTCCATATTATTCGTAAAATTCATTATATCAAATCTACCTTCCCGTTGTCACGAATCAATTGCTGATATTCTTTCATTTTGCTCTCTAACTGCTTTTAAGGTCACAGCCACCTCTGCCCCAAATAATACTATTACGCAGACAATATAAACCCAGAATGTAAACAGCATAATGAAGGTCAGACTTCCATAAATCATTTCGTACCGCCCCAAGTGCAGAGAATACCAAACAAAGGCTTCCCTAGAAAGGTAGATACCAAGTGTCGAAACCAAGGCACCAATCAGGAGATAGGAATGCCTGATGGTATCTGACGGCAAGAAACGATAACAAAAATGAATTGTAAGAAACAGTAGCACCGGAAATGACAGACGGGAAATATCATGAAAAAGTGCCAACCAAAAGGTTAAGTTACCCTTCGTAAAGATTCCTTGTATCAAGGCAAGTGATACCGTTGTTGCCAATGACGTGATAATGGTCAACGACAATAGTATTATGAGCATACCAAAACCCACCAGATATTGCTTGACAAATGACCGCCGATGACGAATTTCCCATATCATGTCAAGAATCTGCTGAAATGAGACAAAACCGCCCACAGTCGTCCAAAGCAAGCCGATTACCCCAACTATGCCGACTTGCTTCGAACCCAGGGCGACCAGCCTTGACACGTTTTCAACAAGGTATAACTTAGCATCCGGTAGGGTCGGGACATAGGATTGCAAAATATCTGCCAAGAAATTCTGTATTGAAGTATAGGGAATGAAAATTGAGGCGCCGTAGATCAATAAAAGAGCCAGTGGAATCATAGCAGATAGTCCAAAGAAGGCAATGACGGCAGCCAAGGCAACTATATTATGTTTGAAAATTGAGCTTACGAGACACCGTATAAATTGTCCAATAGGTTTAAAATGCAAATCCATTTTTGTTGCCCCTTGTCTATCCTTCATCCAACAGTATACACTGTTTCGATCTGCCGTCCTTGTTCTCGGTTCATCTTTGCTTTAGGCTTTACGACTTCCCGGTTTAATCGCAGGGATTCCTTGAGCACAAAGCGGGCATTCCTGGGCCTCAAAAGCCTGAATGTTCAGTTGAATGATAGAGCACTGTGGCAGCCCAAAATCCACGTTTCCGCCTGTTCGGTCAACAAGCACACCGACGCCCACCGGGATTGCCTCAAATTCTTGGAGCACAGTTAAGACCTCACGAACGGACCCACCGGTCGTGATCACGTCCTCAACGACCAATACTCGTTCCCCTGGGGAAAGTGTAAACCCTCTGCGCAAACGCATGATTCCGTTTTCGCGTTCGGTAAACAAAGCCCTCACCCCTAAGGCTTTGGCGACTTCATGGGCCACCAAAATCCCTCCCGTAGCAGGTCCTATAACTGTTTGAATCTTCTTATCGCGAAACGCTGCCGCCAGTCCCTCTGCAAGTAGTGCAGCTCGATCTGGGTATTGTAGTACTTGAGCACATTGCATGTATTGTGCACTATGTTTTCCTGAGGTTAACAAAAAATGTCCGTCCAAGAGAGCTTTACTTTTTCTAAAAATGTCGAGATATTCCTCTGACGTGAGTGGCATTTTGCCTAAGTCTGATTGTTTTTCTGTCATTTATGTTTCTCTCCTTATCTACAGTTCCCAAAGTCGTTCTAAAGCCTGACGAGGATCCTCCGCGCGAGTAATCGGTCTCCCGACCACGAGATACGAGCTGCCAGCTGCCAAGGCTTCATGCGGAGTAAGGACACGCGCTTGGTCCTGGGCTTCACTCCATGCCGGGCGTATCCCTGGTGTCACAATCAGAAAGCCGGGCTCGGTGTTTCGGCGTATCTCACTAGCCTCCATTGCCGAAGCAACGACTCCGTCAAGTCCTGCCTTCTCCGCAAGTTTGGCGAGTTCCACCACATGCTCTCGCAGGCCCCGCTGAACCCCCATCTCTTGTCTAAATTGAGTTTCCGACATACTTGTTAAGACCGTAACCCCTATCACTTTCGGGACACGTTCCAACTTACTTCCCGCTTCCCGTACAGCGTGTGCCGCTCTGGCCATCATATCATACCCGCCGCTACAATGAACATTGATCATGTCTACACCACATTGAATGTAACCGCGAATCGCCCGTTCCACCGTTGTGGGGATATCATGAAGCTTTAAGTCCAGAAAGATCGGGAAACCCATTTCTTTCAATTCGCTGATCATCGCTGGGCCAGTATACGCGTAAAGCTCCATTCCTACTTTCAGCCAACACCCACTGCCCTGAAGCGCTTTAGCTAAGTCTATAGCTTCCTTGCGCCCTTGAACATCCAGTGCCACCATAACCCGCTGATTTAAGGTCACTTCCATACGTTACCTCCGTTTTTGATTTAAGAAAAACCTCAGCTACGCCTCGGTCCTTTTATTGTTAAGAAATTTTAATACCCGCGAGGGCACGATGCTTCGTGCCCTTGTTACTGGGAGCAATGACATAATTACTACAGCACCAGGAATGTCGGCGGAGGGCACGATGCATTGTCCCCCTACTATGGTTACGGATACCTGGAACCTATACTTTCTGATTGGTACTGCCTAAGACTAAGTAACTAGGCCCTTATGCGCTAATCCTACTAATTCACGCACGGTAGCCAGTCCCTTTTTCTCGCAGTAGTTCTCGATCCCTTGGATAATGTCCACTGGGGCCTGCGGATTAGCGAAGTTCCCCGTACCGACACTTACCGCCGTCGCCCCGGCCAAGAGAAATTCCACAGCATCCTGCCAAGTGGTTATGCCACCCATTCCTATGATCGGTAAATCGATTGCTTGCGCAACTTGCCAAACCATACGAACAGCAACCGGTAAAATGGCCGGTCCGGAAAGCCCACCGAATGTATTAGCTAACACGGGACGTTGTTGATCAATATCAATCCGCATTCCTAAAAGCGTATTGATGAGTGATACCGCATCCGCTCCCCCACGCTGAACTGCTTTGGCCATCCCTACAATATCCGTGACATTGGGCGAAAGCTTGGCAATGATTGGGAGATCTGTTGCTGCCTTGACCGCTGCAATCACTTCTTCAGCACTCTTAGGATCCGTACCGAAATGCATCCCGCCATGTTTGACATTGGGGCAGGAAATATTAACTTCCAGCGCCGCTAAACCTGAGTCCCGTTGCAACGCCCGAGCCATCTCTACATAATCTTCGAGTGAAAAACCTGAAATATTGGCAATCGCTGCGGTGGGCAATTTGCGCACCTTGGGCAGGTAGGATTTCAGAAATTCTTCTAACCCCGGATTTTCCAAGCCTACCGCGTTTAGTAAACCTGCCGGAGTTTCCGCTAAGCGAGGAACTAAATTCCCCAGGCGCGGCAGGGGGGTAAGCCCTTTTAAGGTTATTCCGCCTAAAGCTTCCACCGGACAATAAGCGGCATACTCCTCCCCAAAGCCATAGGTTCCTGAAGACGTAAGCACCGGATTTCTTAGAGTCATTCCCGCAATAAGGGTTGTTAAATCAACAGGACACATCCCAGACAACCTCCTCGCCCCGAAAAACCGGCCCATCCAGACAGACTTTCTTATGAATCTGAGTACCTTTATCGTCAATCAGGGTGCATACGCAGCCTAAACAGGCTCCAACTGCACAACCCATACGTTCTTCCAGCGAAACCTCCACCGGAACTTGAAACTCCAGGCAAAGTTTTGTCACGGCCTGCATCATCCTCGCCGGACCACACGTTGCAACATTAATCTGACCAAGGTTTGAACTTTCAGCATGCTTCGTTTGCTCGTTCAACTGGGATAATAAGGCCTGTACCGCTTCGGTCACGAGACCCTTTTGCCCTAAACTTCCATCGAGTGTACTGAGATGCAGAGGAATTCCCAGGGCTTGCCACCTGGAAAGTCCCGCACTTTCCAGAAATGTCTGGGTTTCTCCCCCCCAAAACAAACGCACCGTCAGACCCTGAGCAAGAGCGCTTTGAGCCAGGGCATAAAGGGGAAATATGCCGATTCCCCCAGCCACTAGCCACAATTCCCCTTCTTTCGGCAAGGAGAACCCTTTACCTAAGGGCCCCATCATACTGAGCCGATCTCCACACCTTGCTGTTGCTAGGATTTCAGTTCCTCGACCTTGAATTCGGTAGAGCAACGTTATTTCGTCTCGATCTGCAGAAATTTCAGCTATACTAATGGGCCGCCGCAATAAAGGATCAAACGATGAGACCCTAGAATCCTGAACTTGGATAGCTATAAATTGTCCAGCCTGCGCGGTTTGGGCGATCGGCCCTTTTAAAACCAAGCGCCTAAGCCTTTGATCTTCATCTCCCAAGCATTCATGAACAACTACTTGTCCTTCCGTAAGCATGCAATCTCTCCTTTCTCAAAGTATCGATATCCAATATCGTTTTAGCGAATGTCGAACATGCCTGTCCAGTCCTGATAAGCTCAATTATAGACAGATGGAGTTTGAAGCTCCATCTGTCAGTAGTATCCTCAATATTATATCATCTTATAGCGGCACGAGGCCCGGCGAAATACTTTCTAAGACCAGTAGTAACGCTGCGGCAGTATCCAGACTCGTAAAGCAAGGAATCCCATGTTCCACTGCCGCTCTTCGGATCGCAAACCCATCACTGGCCTGTACTCGGCCGTGAGTCGTTGTATTGAGAACATATTGGATCTTTTGCTTACGAATTCCGTCGATAATTTCATTGGAGCCATCATGCAACTTGGCAATCTGTTCCACTCTCAGTCCTTCGTTCTTTAAATAATGCGTCGTCCCTTCCGTCGCTAAAATACGGAACCCCAGTTCAGCGAAGCGTCGAGCGAGTGCTACCCCTTCCGCTTTATCGCGATCGGCCAAGGTCACGAACACAGAACCATAGGTTGTAAAAGACATACCAGCTCCAAGTAGCGCTTTATAGAGGGCCTTTTCGTACGTCTTATCCATTCCCATAACTTCGCCTGTCGATTTCATCTCTGGCCCTAAGGACGGTTCGACTCGTTGAAGCTTGGAGAAGGAGAACACGGGTGCTTTGACGGCAACCCGATCACCTATTGGCCAGAGGCCGTGCGGGATCTTTATCTCTTCCCATTTCCTTCCTAAGATGACTTGAGTTGCCCAGTCTATGATAGGAACCCCAGTGACTTTACTCAGGAAGGGTACCGTGCGACTTGAGCGAGGATTGACTTCTATGACATAGAGTTCTTTATGATAAATTACATATTGAATGTTCAGCAACCCTTTAATCTTTAGCGATCGAGCTAGCGATTCCGTTAAAGCGATGATCCGCTGTTGCATATTCAAGTCCAACGTTTGAGGCGGATAGACCGCGATGGAATCTCCGGAATGAACGCCAGCCCTTTCTAAATGTTCCATAATCCCAGGGATGAAAACATTCTCTCCGTCCGAAATCGCATCGACTTCCACCTCTGTCCCGAGCAGATATTGATCCATCCAGATTTCCTGATCTGAGGAAGCCGATAGGGCACGCTTGACAACAGCCTCTAATTCCTTCGCTTCATAAACAATATCCATAGCCCGTCCACCCAACACATACGAGGGTCGAACCACCAAGGGAAATCCGATCTCTTGAGCTACACGCTCCACTTGTGCCATGTTTGTAGCTCCGCCTCCGCGTGGTCGTTTTGCCCCAAGTTCTTGCAAAACACGGTCGAAGGTTCCCCGCTCTTCTGCCCGATCAATATCTTCAACCGTCGTGCCCAAGATTTTGTAACCACGCCTCGCTAAACCACTTGCCAAGCCTATGGCCGTCTGCCCTCCGAACTGAACAACGACGCCGTCGGGCTGTTCTTTGTCCAGAATTGCCGAAACATCCTCTAGGGTTAACGGTTCGAAATAAAGTCGATCTGCAGTGTCGAAGTCCGTCGAAACCGTCTCAGGATTGTTATTAATAATAATACTTTCAAACCCCGCTCTGCACAGTGCCAAGACTGCGTGCACAGAACAATAATCAAATTCTATCCCTTGTCCAATCCGGATCGGGCCGGATCCTAAGACGACAACCTTTGGTTGCTTATGAACCTCTCCCTCATCTTCAACATCATAGCTGGAGTAAAAGTAGGGAGTAGTCGCTTCAAATTCTCCGGCGCAGGTATCCACCATTTTAAAGACGGGCAGTAAGCCTTGCGCGAGTCTGAACCGATAAACTTCATCTTCTGTACTCTTCCAGATGTCCGCTATTTCCAAATCTGCGAAACCTAGTCGTTTAGCCCGCAGCAGCATCTCTTTATCCCAAGGTGATTTCTCTAACAAAGCCGCGTAATCTACCAAACGAAGGATGATATTTAGATAATAACGATTCCAGCCTGTCTCCTCAGCCAACCAATCTGCTGTCCAGCCTCGCTTCAGTGCTTCTGCTAAAACGAACAGCATTCGATCATCGGGTTGCTGACACATTGTTTTAAGTTCAGCGTCTGACAGTCCTTCAAGCTCCGCTAAACGGACACCGTATACTTTTATATCAAGAGAACGGACAGCTTTGAGTAGAGCGGTTTCCAAGTTCCGACCTATACCCATCACTTCTCCGGTTGCTTTCATCTGGGTTCCCAAGCGCCGGTCTGCCTCTGTGAATTTATCAAAAGGCCAGCGTGGGATTTTAACTACAACATAGTCTAAGGCTGGTTCAAAACAAGCCGAGGTTTTACCTGTCACCGCATTTTGGATTTCGGTCAGCGCATACCCTAAGGCTATTTTGGCAGCGACCTTGGCAATTGGATATCCGGTGGCCTTAGAGGCCAGGGCACTGGAACGACTTAGCCGAGGATTGACCTCAATCACTACGTATTCATTACGGGAGGGGTGAAGCGCAAACTGGACATTGCAGCCCCCTTCAATTCCCAGTCCATTGACGATGCGGCGAGACGCGCTCCGTAAGGTTTGAACCTCCCGATCGGTCAAGGTTTGACAAGGTGCAACGACAATACTATCCCCAGTATGAATCCCGACTGGGTCCATGTTTTCCATATGGCAAATCGTGATACAGTTTCCGACGGCATCGCGTAGGACTTCAAACTCGACTTCCTTCCAGCCGGCCACACTTCGCTCTACCAGAATCTGACCAATCAGGCTAGCCTGCAAACCGCTTTCTGAAATCTGCTCAAGTTCCTCATCACTTTGCACGATTCCCCCCCCGGTTCCACCCAAGGTAAAGGCTGGACGAACAATGAGGGGGTATCCAGTTTCCTGCACGAACACGAGAGCCTCTGCAACCTTGGAAACAATCTTACTTTCTGGGATCGGTTCACCGAGCTCCTGCATCAAGGCCCGAAAGCTTTCCCGGTCTTCTGCTTGATCAATACTTTTCAGGGAGGTGCCCATCAGCGTAACCCCGCAGCGGTCTAAAACCCCTCGTTTAGCAAGCTGATAAGCCAAGTTCAGACCAGTTTGCCCACCCATAGTGGGTATTAAACCATCCGGTCTCTCCCGCTCAATAATTCGTTCCACAGATTCAACCGTCAAAGGTTCAATATAGACTCGGTCCGCAGTTTCACGATCCGTCATAATGGTTGCTGGGTTGGAATTCACGAGAATGACCTCTACTCCTTCTTCGCGCAAAGCCCGGCAAGCCTGCGTGCCAGCGTAGTCAAACTCCGCAGCCTGCCCAATGACAATGGGGCCTGATCCGATTACCAGAACCTTTTTCCACTCTTTCTTGGGCATCTTTATCTTCTCCCCTTTCTAATTAAACTTCGCTCAACAATTTCCTTAAAGCGGTCAAAAATCTCAGCGTTTTCCTCAGGACCCGGAGCACCCTCGGGATGAAATTGTACCGATAAGATTGGGTAAGTATGATGCTCCATCCCTTCAACCGTTCCATCATTGAGATTACGTAACGTAACTTCAAACCCGGAACCCTTTAAAGAATCTTCCTGAACGGCATACCCGTGATTTTGTGAGGTCATGGTCGCTTTTCCTGAACGCGTATCGATGACCGGATGATTTCCGCCACGATGCCCATAAGGAAGCTTATAGGTTTCCCCACCCGCTGCCAAGGCCAAGAGTTGATGCCCCAGACAAATTCCAAGTACTGGTAGTTTGTCATATAAACTACGTACCGTCGCCACACATTCTGGCAACTCTTCAGGGTCTCCGGGACCATTACTTAATACGATTCCACTGGGATGATGCCTTAGAATTTCTTCAGGAGATGATCCGGCCGGAAACACCATGATCCTAAACCCTCGCTCCTGAAGGTTACGAACAATATTTCGTTTAGCTCCAAAGTCAAGCAAGGCGATTAAGGGGCCAGGCCCCGGAATTTCGTAGGCTTCCTTGACCGTTGACCGATAGACCCAGTGTTCACTCTTTTCCTCGGTTTTATCGTGTCCTTGGAAGTTCGCCCAGAACTCCAACCCAATCTCCAGAGCTTGCACCAATACGCCTGGTAATGTGCCAAATTGGCGCAGGTACCTGGTCAACGCCCGCGTATCCACTCCTTTTAATCCCTGGACACCATACTGCAGGCAATAATCCTCTAAGGAACCTTCGCTATGCAAACTGCCATCCCCTTGGGAAAGTTCCCGCACAATCAGGCCTTGGAGGCGGGTTTTATCCGCTTCATTTTCCTCATGATGCCAGCCATAATTTCCAATTTGCGGTTGGGTTAGTACCAGGATCTGTCCCGCATATGACAAATCCGTAACCATTTCTTGATAGCCGCTCATCGAAGTATTGAAGACTACTTCCTGCTCAGTCAGCGACGTGTCGCCCGTCGGCCAAGCCCCAAAGGCTTCCCCTTCAAAATTTGTCCCATCCTTAAAAACAAGATATGCCAAGTGTTACACTTCCTTACTCTACTGCAGTAAATCTATACTTAACTTATTCAATTCTATAACTCTCACTTAAAAACACCGACATCTGGCCTTTGATCTCCGGCTTCTGTTTAGAGCACTGTTCTATTTTTCTGGACAAGCCGGCCTTCCACCCACACCATGACCGGAAAACCCTGTAACGTTTTACCCAAGAACGGCGTATTACGCGCTTTGGAAACCAACGTTGCCGAATCAATCACCTCGGAGAAATCTGGGTCGAAAAGCACCATGTCTGCCGAGGATCCAGCCTTTAACGTTCCTCCGCTCAATCCAAAGCGCTGTGCTGGCGAGTAGCTCCAAGCCTCGATCACTCGATCGAAGCTCAGCTGCCCTGGTAACACCAGATACTGCCACACTGCGCTCAGCGCAGTCTCTAGACTCGCGATGCCAAACGGAGCTTCCGCAAAGGGCCGAGCCTTTTCGGACTGGGTATGTGGAGCGTGGTCGGTCGCGATCATATCCAGAGTTCCATCACGAAGTCCTTCAATGAGTGACTCTCTGTCTCCTCGGGAGCCTAGAGGGGGATTAACCTTGAGAGCTGTATCTGTAAGACTTATATCTTCATCACACAAGATCAGGTGGTGTGGATTGACTTCAGCTGTGACATTGACACCTCTTGCCTTAGCTTGGCGAATTAAATTAACGCTCTCCGTCGTGGAAATATGAGCCAGATGGAGCTTTCCTCCAGTTTCCTCAGCCAGTAGCAAATCCCTGGCCACAATCACGCTCTCTGCGATGGCCGGGATCCCTTTTAAGCCCATCCGTGCTGACGTCACCCCACGGCGCATTTGACCATCTCCGGCCAAGTCTTTATCTTCGCAATGACTAATAATGGGAAGCCCTGTCAGTTTGGCATATTCTAAAGCGAGCCGCATCATTTCTGCATTCTGAATATTTTTACCGTCATCCGAAAAGGCAGCAGCTCCGCCCTCTTTCATATCCACCATTTCGACCAGTTCGCTCCCCTGCATGCCTTTGGTCACTGTCCCGATCGGCAGTACATGGGCATAGCCCGCACGTTTGCCCTGCAAGCGCACGAATTCAACCAGGGCCCGATTATCAATCACTGGTTTAGTATTCGCCATGGCCAAAATCGTCGTAAACCCGCCGCGCACTGCAGCGCGGGAGCCACTTAGAATATCCTCTTTTTCCTCTTGTCCCGGTTCACGTAAATGAGTGTGCACATCAATCAGCCCCGGAAAAACAAACTTTCCTTTACCGTCAATCGTTTCCACCGGTTCACCCTGCGCTATCGTTAGGACCTCTTCCTCTGTCATTGAGGAAACGATTTCTAATATCTGCCCGCCTTTAACGAGAACATCCCGAGGGGCAGATAGGGTTTGGCTCGGATCAATTACCCAGACGTCTTTAAGCCACCACATTGCTAGACCCCCCAATCAATAAATAAATTAGAGCCATTCGGATAGCCACGCCGTTCGTAACCTGGCGCTCAATTAAAGCCTGGGCGCTATCAGCCACATCATCGGAAATTTCCACATTCCGATTCATGGGTCCGGGGTGTAGTACGATACTTTGTTTTCCCGTTTTCTTTAAGCGCTCTGTCGTCAATCCATAAAGATGACTGTACTCACGAAGGCTAGGGAATAGCCCGCTTTGCTGCCGCTCAAGTTGGAGACGAAGTGCCATCACTACATCTGCTCCAGGTAAGGCTCCGTCCAGATCATGGGTTAATTTAACCCCTAGACCCTCCATTTCAACCGGAACCAGCGTCGGAGGACCTACAAGGGTCACATCAACACCCAGTTTTTGCAGACACCAGGCATTACTCCGAGCAACCCTGGAATGCAAAACATCCCCGACGATGACAACCTTTTTACCATCCATTTCGCCTAGTTGCTCTTCCATCGTGAAGATATCCAGTAATGCTTGGGTAGGATGCGCATGTTGTCCGTCTCCTGCATTAATGACGCCCGCATCGAGGATATCCGCTAAAAATTTTGCGGAACCTGAGCTGGAATGCCGAATAATTACGAGGTCGGCTCTCATTGCCTGAATTGTCTTGGCCGTATCGTATAAACTCTCCCCTTTGCTTACGCTGCTCTGAGCAACTGCAATACTTGTCGTATCAGCTCCCAGTACTTTTCCGGCCATTTCGAAGGAAGTTCGAGTCCGTGTACTTGCTTCATAGAAGAGATTGACCACCGATTTCCCTTTTAACGTAGGCAATTTCTTAATCGGGCGCATCAAAATTTCTTTCATCACTTTTGCAGTATGTAGGATATGACGAATTTCCTCAACGCTCATATCCTCGATCGCCAAAATATCTTTACGCTGCCATTTCATGGTAACCCTCCCTATCTTTGTGCATACAAGTGTGCAAGTGGGGACGGTTCTTGCTTGCATACTTGTTTATACTACAAACCATGTCCCCCTAGCCTAACCAATCACTCACTGCCTTATCTCTAAAAATCAGAAAATCCTCTTCCCAAGGAGGGAGAGGATTGAAAATAGGCATAACCTATCCCGCTCGCCCCTTAGCTATCTCTCTGGATAGCATTTAAAGGTTAAAGTTTTATTGGATTTATAGTATCTTCTTCGCGTTGCAGCAAAAGGACATCTTCTTCCCCATCCACTTCCTGCAAACGCACCGCGACAATTTCTCGACTCGACGTTGGTAGGTTCTTGCCGACATAGTCTGCCCGAATGGGTAACTCCCGATGCCCACGATCCACAAGCACCGCCAATTGAATACGCTGTGGCCTTCCTAAATCCATCGTCGCATCTAACGCTGCTCGGGCCGTACGCCCAGTATAAAGCACATCATCGATCAGAACCACGGTTTTGCCTTCAATGTTTACCGGAATGTCGGTTTCATGGACGACCGGATGTATGTCAATAGTACTTAAGTCATCTCGATAAAGGGTAATATCTAAAATTCCGAGAGGAACCTTTACCCCTTCGAACTCCTCAATGTATTGTTGAATCCGTTCAGCCAAGGGCACCCCTCGGCGACGAATACCTACTAGAACCAATTTATCTGTCCCTTTATTTTTTTCCACGATTTCGTGCGCAATGCGTGTTATCGCCCTGCGAATCCCATCCGCATCTAAGATTTTACTTTTAAATGTTCCTTCCAAAGCTCACTACCCCTTTCTCCCTAAGACTTATCCTTGAGTCTAAAGATAGCTAGAAAAAAATAAAAAGAACTATCTGAATAGCAGACAGTCCTCTCTTGCTTCCGTCTGCCTTCCCAAGCCTCACAGGACTTCATTAAAGGCCATAACACTTTGATACTTAGTTTACTTTACGTTCGACTGAAAGTCAAATCTCTCATTAAAGCTGAAAACTCTTTTTGCCTTACTTAATGGAGAGATTTGCTATAGCTTTGGTCTTAAAGAAACATGCAATTCCACACTTAGACCTTCTGCTATCTTTTTAAGAAAGTTTATTGTCGAACTGATTCCGCTCTTAATTTTTCTAGCAAGGATGCAAACATCTTAGGCACTGGAGCATCAAACTCCATCCACTTCCCACTGCGGGGATGCTCAAATCCCAAGTGGGCCGCATGGAGCATTTGACCATTTAATCCAAACTTGTTTTTCCTTGTTCCATATACAGGGTCCCCGAGAACGGGATGCTTAACATAGACCATATGGACACGGATCTGATGCGTTCGACCGGTCTCCAAACGCACTTCAAGATAGGTAGTCTCACTAAACCGTTCTAAGACGGTATAATGTGTCACTGCGGGTTTGGAATGATTAAACACTACAGCCATCCGCTTACGATCCGATGGGTCACGTCCGATAGGCGCGTCAACTGTCCCCGAAGGTTCTAACACCGCCCCGTGAACCAACGCCAGATATTTTCGATCCATGGTATGTTCTTTAAGTTGGGCGGCAAGGCCTTGATGAGCAATATCATTCTTAGCCACCACCAAAATCCCCGATGTATCCTTATCAATACGATGCACGATTCCCGGACGTAATACCCCATTTATTCCAGAAAGATTGTGGCAGTGGAATAACAAAGCATTGACCATAGTCCCCGTCCATGCCCCCGGAGCAGGGTGAACCACCATTCCTTGCCGCTTATTAACTACCAAAACATCCTCATCCTCATACAGAATATCGAGCGGGATGTTTTCAGGTTCGGCCGTAGACTCGCGTAAGATTGGGAAATCAACTTCAATTTGATCACCCTGACGCACCTTATAATTAGCTTTTTTAGGAGAACCATTGACTTTTATGCAGTCTTGAGCAATGAGTCCTTGGACAAAAGCCCGGCTCTTTCCCAGAACATCAGTCACCCCAACGTCAAGGCGAATTCCTGCCTCAAGTTCAAAGAACATCCTTTCCTCTTCAGATACTTGTTTGTCGGATTCAAGATCCTCCAAGGTAGATTCGAATATTTCTTTTTCCACTCATAACCCCGCCACTTCTTCTATTTTAATCTGGTAACCTAAGTTTTCTCTAACTTATTTCTCCGCTATAGATTTACCTGGGTCCTTCTCTTGCTGATATAAAAGGACTAAAAGCAACCCCACACCTACAACAATCATACTGTCCGCAAAATTAAAAACAAAAGGCCAAATCTGGAAATCCAGATAATCCACCACACGTCCAACCACGAGGCGGTCATATAGATTTCCCAGAGCTCCGCCTCCAATCATTCCGATAGCCAGACGGGTGAGCATTTCACTTCGCGGAATGCGAAACTGACCATAAATTACCCCGCCCACAACTAAAAACGCGGTAACAACAAAAACCCAAGTCCGGCCGGCCATCAGACCAAACGCGGCGCCTGGATTTAAAACATACGTCAGATGAAATACTTTAGGGATAACTTTCAGCGTCTCGCCCTCAACAAAATTCTTTTGAACGAGAATCTTTAAGAAGCGATCAATAATCCATACCCCGATCATTGCAAGCCAAACCAACAACCTTCTATACCCCCTGTGTTTTTCCTCATCTTAACACAGTGCTCGTACCGGGGCAAACTATTCGGTGAACCTACCAACGCAGTATGACATTTAAGAAAACCTCGGTCCTTCTATTGTTCTCGGGGACCACAGAATTCGTAGGAGCACGATACATCGTGCCCTGGACTGGAGAAATCACATAATTATTACCAAAGGGTACGACGGGGATGGGCACGATGCATCGTGCCCTTACTACGATCATCTTTCTGATTCGTGTATCGAAAACTTGGCTAGCGCCTGAAGACACTGTCTTCGCACGTATTAGTCATTCTGTCAGCCTAAGGCGCAGGCGGTCGCCTTAGTTACACTTATGCGCTGGCCAGGAATGGCCGAGTGTCCCTGTAGCTAAGAGTCGAAAAGGATGTTCGAGGTTAGAGCGCCGGCCATGGAAGGCCAAGTGTCCCTGTAGCCAAGGATGGAGGGAAGGGACCGCTGCCAAAGATGGCAAAGCGCCATGATGGCGAAAAGGGACCTTATACTTTCTGACTAGTACAAAATAGACTGGCATACTGACCGGTTATTCTCTTGAATGTGCCTTAAGTCCGACCGTGCTCTTTGCTATAGTGAATTGTATTTCCCCGCCCTTCCGGTTCTCTTTCAGTTTCAATAGTTTCGATATACTGAACGGCGCCAATGACTTCATCAGCATCTTCATAAAAGTCATTGGGATCTGAGACATCTCGGTTTGTCCCCAAATCCTGGGGAGAATCTGAAGTCCCATAACGAGCCACAGCCTGCCAAGAATCTTCACCATCAAACCCTACCCGATCCGTTCCATCATTAAAAGTTCGTGAAAAGGGTCGATTTAGAATTTCGTTCTCAACTGGATCACGAACTTGCGAGTGTTTCTCTTCTGCCTCCTCTTCGCGGCTACATTCCGCACATACAGTCGTGTACGGCAAGGCCTCAAGACGTTCAAAGGGGATTTCCTGACCACAGTGTTCGCAAACGCCATACTTACCTTCTTCAAAACGTGCTAAGGCGACATCAATCGCTTCAACATGATGGTTCAACCGATCGTGTTGCGCTAAATCTCGAGATCGCTCATATACCTCGGTTGCAACGTCAGCCGGATGATTGTCAATGAGCGACAATTCGCCCAAGGACTCTCGCATATCTTCAGTTATGAGTTCGCTTGCAGTTTCTATTGAATATTTTTTTTCTTCACGGAGCGATTCGATCAATTTGGTATAACGCGTTTGGTCTTTCATACCCTGCCTCCTATCTTGTCTAAGGCTGATTAATGTACTTACTGAGTTCCGCAATAAATCCACCAATAACTGGCAAATTAAGGACAACTATACGCTTCAATATTAAATAGGCAACTCCTGCAAGAAGTCCAGCACCTAAAGCCGTTCCCAATCCCCGCACAAGGCCAACCAGGAAATTGAACCAAAGAAGGCGTCCTGGACGATTCAAATACGCGATGTATTCAGCCAGTCTCATCTTCTCTAGAGTCTCTGCCAATAGAGTAATTTGATGTCTTAAGTTAGCCCATTCCTGAACATTCAAAGGCTTGTCTTCTTTACAAGATGAGTGTATCGTTGTTGACTCGTTTTTCTCGTCCGAAGTGGACACCTTATTCACCTCACGTTAAAACACCAAATTTAGTGTTCCCACAACTACAAAATTTACGCAAGCACACTAATCTTTAACTCGCAGCTTTCGAGCACCGTAACAACCACACGACCTTTCGGTGCGGACAGAGTTGGAACGCAGTGCGAACCAGTATAGTGGGTTCCTCATAAAGCCATTGCACAAAGTACTATTTTATATTATTTAAGCAATGAAGGTTTCATCAAGCTCAGACTTTTCAGCATTTGATCGAACTTTTCGATTCCGAGCGGTTTGTCCAGGTAACCGTCGCACTGCTCTCTAAATGCAGTGGTAATGTTCTCTGGATTGTCATAAGCCGTGGTCATGACAATTTTTGTCCTGTCCAATCCTTCAACTCCGTGGGAGCTCTCGATCTCCCTCATTCTTTTCAAAGCTTCCTGACCGTTCATCTCTGGCATGTTGATATCCAGACAGATCAGGTCGTACCGACTTCCTTCATCAAAGGCCATCTTTAATAATTCGATTGCTTCATTCCCGTTTACGGCGACATCATAACTTCCGAACCTAGAAACTAACATTTGTACCAGGCGTCTGCTAGCAAAATCATCTTCCACAATCAGCACTCTCATTGATATTTCCTCCCCTATTTCCACTTATTTTTCCGACTGTTTTAAAACGGGCCAAAAATTTAATGAGTGATTGGAGTTCTTTGACCGCTTCTTTTCAGCGTTTCTCCTCTTAACATCCCAAAAAAGCACTATGAATCAACCTCTTTAGAAAGATGCTTATTAAAAATAGAATAGAATTCTTCTGCTTTAATTGGCTTTTTCAGATAATCATCCATCCCTGTTTCAACGCATTTTTCTCTATCTCCCACTAAAGCGTAAGCAGTAGTAGCGATAATAGGAGTATGCTTATGAAGTTTTTCCTCCCTCTCCCTGATAAGTTTAGTGGTCTCATAGCCACTCATCCCAGGCATCTGTATGTCCATAAATATTATTTCAAAGCTCACTCGTTCCAGAATTTCAAGAGCTTGTTTACCACTCGTTGCAATTTTCAAGTTAATGTTTTTTAGTTCGCAAAGTTTTGTCATAAGCACACCACTTGCATAATCGTCTTCAACCAGTAATACTGTGGCATTTGCTGAAGACATCTGGAGTATCTCCTTCTTTTCTATTTTAATGGATTCTTTAATGTCTGATTTAAATTTGAAGATGGCACTAAACGTAAAATTACTCCCGACCCCCAGCTTGCTTTCTACATTTATTTCTCCATCCATCATACTTGCTAGCTGTTTTGAAATTGCCAGACCCAACCCCGCACCCCGAAAATTCTTGGTATATGAGTCATCAATCTGCATAAAACTTGTGAACAATTGTCCTATTTTATCATCTGCTATGCCAATCCCTGTATCTTTAACAGTGAAGACCAGCTGTAACTTATCCGCTAAGACTATACCTTTACTTACAGATAACTCAACACTCCCATTTCGTGTGAATTTAATAGCATTCCCCAATAGATTAAACAAGACTTGTTTAATCCTGCCCGAGTCACCCATAAGATGACCTTTTATTTTTCCATTGATATAGAAATTAGACTCAAGTCCTTTTTGCTCTGCCAGGGTTTGTATCACGTCACTCACTTCATTTACCAAACCATATACATCAAACTCTTCCTCGATCAATCTTACTTTTCCAGCCTCAATTTTTGACAAATCAAGAATATCGTTGATAATGTTTAACAAGTTTTTACCACAAGTGTTAATAATCTCGGCCATTTCCTTTTGCTCATCCTGAAGGTTCATTCCAAGCAGTTCTGACATGCCTAATATCCCATTTAAGGGTGTTCTGAGTTCATGGCTCATATTTGCTAGAAACATGCTCTTGGCTTTATTGGCCGTCTCCGCTGCTTCCATCGCCTGTCTTAATGATTCCTCATACTCTTTGATTTCGGTAATATCACCAGCGATACCCACTCTCCTAAGTGTTCTTCCATTTTTGCTACAAATTGGCATTGACCTTCTCCAAATCCATCTGATTGTTCCATCAGGTCTGATAATCTTGTACTGTTCATCAAAAAAACCTTTTGAAGTGTTGATTTCTGCTGAATACGCTTGCATAATTCTTTCTTTATCATCAGAATGTATTGCTTCAAGAAATGAATTAGGATTGTCATACATACTTTGACAAGTTCTTCCCCATACTCTCTCATAGGCAGGACTAATATAAAGAAGTTGCTCCTCCTGACTGACCCAAATCACTTCGCCGAGATTTTCTGCAAGTTCCTTGAATTTCTCTTCACTTTCTTTTAGTTTGATTTCACTTAGTTTTCGCTGTGTTATATCCTGGACTACTCCATGTCTTCGAGTCATCTTTCCAGAAGTATCATACTCATATTTGATTTTTATTTGAATCCATTTCATTTTATTATCTGTCCTGATTATTCTTATGTCTAAGTCGCTTTCATTACCGTTCAAAGGATTTTTCATTGCATTGATCATAAGCTCTCTGTCATTTGGATGAACTATCTCTAGAAATCCCTTGACAGTGGGTGTAAATTTCTGGGGCTTACATCCATATAGGCGAAACAGCTCATTAGACCAGTAATATTCTTCACTTATTGCATCTAGTTCCCAATATCCTAAATGTGCAAAGTCCTGTGCATCTTGTAAGCGGTCCTTTGTTATTCTTAATTCTGTAACTAGTTCAAGCAAATTGTTCTTCATCGTATTGAAGCTGGTAGCCAAGAGACCCACTTCGTCGTTTCCTTGGATTATGATATCGTCAATTGAGAAATCTCCCGCAGAGACTCGTTCAACACTTGCCAACACTTTCTTGAGCGAATTGGAGATCAACCCAGCTACTGCAAGCCCAAGAATTAGACACATTAGGCCAACTATGATGGATATGCCTAAGAAAATTTTTGTAGACATATCATTGACAGCAGCAATTCTTAAATAAGCATCATCAGCTTCTTTCACATTGAAATCGACCAGTTCTTGCAAAGTTGCATTGATTAAATCAAGGCGATCCGCATCATTTTTGACCAAATAATCGTAGGCTCCTTTTTGATCTCCCTGTTTAGCTGTGTCCATCACTATTTGTCGTTCAGATCTGTATGTTGTTAGTTCGGTTTGAAGTTGTTGCTTCTTTTCTGTCTCGTAAGGCACAGATGGTGTTTTCATGTAAGCACTATAACTTTTATCATAATTGTCTGAACTGATTTTTATTTTGTTTTCTTGTGCCTGTTGTGTGTCCTTATCTGTTGCTAACAAAAAACGAAACATTGCAACTCCCTCAGTTTTATACTGGGCTCGCGCATCATTTAGATATTTGGCCGACATTAAGTTGTCTGAATAAATACTAGTAACATTAATATCCTCTATAGTTTCATAATGATAATTTGCAAATCCTAGGATACCAATAAATAAGACCATCATGATAACAATTGATAGAATCTTAGTTCTTATTTTCCAATTTTTGAACCAATTCATTAATCCAACTCCTTATAATAATCTGAGATTAAGTTTAAAACTGCAGTTAATATATAATTATTTACAATTAAATCAATACGTTGTATAATATTGTAATTATATTTAAGATTTAATCGATTTAAGTTATATGAAATATGGACAAATAAAATTATCTATAAGATTCCTTAATTCAAGGTTACGCTATTAAAACCCTTTGGAAAATAACTGGAATATTCAAAACTATGTACATAACCGACAAATGAATATTCAAATGCCTCTGACAATCTTTAAAAGCCTCACAGATTCCTCTTTTTTTGATGTGCCCAAAATTAGTTAAGAGTGTAAAATCAGATGCTTCAAGCTGATTTTACACTCTTATTTTCCTGAACGTTGAAAAGGACTGCCTTTCCACGATGTCCGAAAACATCATTTTGAAGGCAGCCCCTTTTTAGACTCTGTGTTAAACGAAGTCATCGAATGAAATATCTTCACCTGGATTAAGGATAAAGCTTTAATCTAACAAAACATCCAATAGTTGACCATTGGCTAAGCTGAATGCATTACCTTCATCTGTGTCTACATGTAAATCCAACGCATAATTGGAGTTGACTCGAATGAGAACATGTTCAAATACGCCGCCCCGAGCGCCAGGAATAGCGACACGAACATGATCGCCGTCTTTTAATGAATACTTATTAGCATCTTCAGGAGTCATGTGGATATGACGAGATGCAATAATTACACCTTGCTCCATCATAACTTTACCATTTGGGCCTTCGATTTCAATACCTGGAGTTCCATCAAGCATTCCAGAATCTCGAGCCGGAGGCTTAACCCCTACCTTAAAGGTATCCGTCGCTGAAAGTTCTACTTGGGAGGCTTTTCTAGCAGGCCCTAAAACACGAACTCCCTTCATCGCACCTTTGGGACCGATAAGGGTTACCGTCTCTTCACAAGCAAACTGCCCTGGCTGACTCAGATCTTTCGTTTTAGTCAAAGTATGTCCTACCCCAAAAAGAGCCTCTATGTGTTCTTGAGACAAATGAATGTGTCGGTTTGAAATGCCGACAGGAACTTTAAAACTTGCCATGATTTTATTAACCTCCCTGTTTTTTCGTATGCCCTATAATAGCATGTCTTAACTGGTGCTAAAAAATTATGTTGACTCTAGTATACTCTATTTGACCTTAAAAGGACATGTTATTTTTTTCACATGAAGAAATATTACATATATTAACTAATTCCCTTCTAAAAAAAACGAAAGTATTAAGTCACAAATTCTACGCGTTGTAAAATTCTCGTTCTAGCAAGCCGAGGAAGTTTCTTAGCCAAGAGACTAAGGAATGTAGAACTACATCAATGATGTAGTTTGGAAGTATGCAAGCAAGAACCGTCCCTACTTGCACTGTCCCTACTTGCACTTAGGGCACGATGCATCGTGCCCCTACGGTCTCTATTCCTCCGTTAGCCAGACAATCTCACCCTCTTGGAAGACCGGGATAATCGGTAAAATATTCGGGGTAGAACAATAGATCAAATCTTGCTCAAATCCAAGTGAGATAAGCTTTTTTCCATGAATTGAATCGCGGATCTTTCCCATAAGATTATCTTCTGCACTACGATATAACATTCGTGCAGCTTCGCCTAAATCATTGACCGCAACATCTGGGCCCAAGGCATCAATGAGCATTCCCGCGCAAAGCGTGTCCGGAAGATCAAAACGATCATCCGTGCCCGCGCAGAATACCACGATCCCTTGAAATTTAGAATTATTTTTGAATTGCCGCAAGACAGCCGAAATAACACTCTGCATATTCAGAAAACAGGCCATCCAAATCATAGGCGCAGCGACCGAATCACGTATAGCCCGTGTGCCGTTAGTCGTGGTCATAATAACTCTTTTGCCACCCACTTTTTCCGGAACATAATCAAAGGGTGAATTACCTAGATCAAAACCTTCAATTATCAGCCCCTGGCGCTCTCCACCCAGTAGAGATCCTGGAAGGGTCAAACGCTTTTCCATGGCCTCTTCTGACGTAAGTACCGGAATGATAGCCTGGCACCCGTTAGCTAATGCGGTTACCATAGTGCTGGTGGCTCTCAAAACATCAATCACGATGACTAATCTATCTTCTAGGTAAGGTATCAGCGGTGACCCCGCATTTGGTAATACTTCAATCTGCATCTGATTTCTCCATCCATATACTAACTTTATACCTTTGATATATACGAAGTAAGTTACTTATCTTTTTATCCTATCTTATAACCTTAATAATATTCAACTTTTTGTCCAAAAATCCTGCAAACTCTTCATCGTTAAATCTTATATTAGGATTTGCAACATCAGCGAATACATTTCGGGTAGTAACCCAACGTGCAAACCCTCAGATACTTATCACAACAATGGCCATGACTTGATAACTCAAGACATGGCCATTGTTGTGATAATAAAGTGTTATTATGCTTGTTAAAGATAAGCCTCTTACTGCGCTTTTTTCCAACGCAAGTTCGGCTTCCGGGCCGCACCAACTTCATCCATTCGCATCACCAACGTAGTATGTGGTGCATTCTTGACGAGCTCCGGATTACATCGAGCTTCCTCTGCGATCTGTATGAGAACCTTCGCAAATTCATCAAGCGTTTCAATACTTTCGGTTTCTGTTGGCTCAATCATCATAGCCTCTTCAACGATCATCGGGAAATAAATAGTTGGGGGATGATAGCCATAATCCAACAAGCGCTTAGCAATATCTAAGGTATTGACCCCCGTGGATTTCAGGTTTTTCGAGGAGATAACAAATTCATGTTTACAAACTCGGTCAAACGGCAATAAATAAGCGTCTTTGAGAAGACTCATTAAGTAGTTTGCATTTAAAACTGCATTTTCTGAGGCCGCTTTAAGCCCTTCCCCACCTAAACTCCGAATATAGGCATAGGCTCTAACCAGTACTGAGAAGTTAGCATAAAAAGAACGTACGCGGCCAATGGATAATGGCAAGTTATCTTCTAGCGTAAAGGTCCCATCCTCACCGCGGATCACCATTGGCTTGGGCAGAAAAGGTGCCAGGAATTCTTTGACTCCAACTGGGCCTGCTCCTGGTCCTCCACCTCCATGAGGCGTAGAAAACGTCTTATGCAAATTGAGATGTACAACGTCAAAGCCCATATCTCCAGGGCGCACAATGCCCATAATCGCATTGGTATTTGCTCCATCGTAGTACAATAACCCACCCGCATCGTGGATCAGTTTAGTAATTTCTAGGATGTTTTCATCGAAAAGGCCCACGGTGTTAGGATTTGTCAACATGAGTGCGGCAACTTCGTCATTAACGACTCTTTTTAAAGCTTCAAGATCAACCCCTCCGCGTTCATTGGATGGAACCTGAATAATGTCATATCCAACCATCGCTGCCGTCGCAGGATTCGTACCATGAGCAGAATCTGGCACAATTACTTTTGTCCGTTTAGTGTCTCCACGGTGCTGATGATAGGCCTTTATGATTAACATTCCCGTCATTTCCCCGTGGGCCCCAGCAGCCGGTTGGAGAGTGAAAGCATCCATTCCCGCCAATTCACAGAAATCGTCTTGAAGCTCTGCCATCAGCTGCAAAGCCCCTTGAGTTAAAGATTCAGGTTGGTAAGGGTGAAGGGCTGTAAAACCAGGCAGACGAGCCAACCTTTCATTAACCTTCGGGTTATATTTCATGGTGCAAGACCCTAGCGGGTAAAACCCTGTGTCCAAGCCGTAATTGAGGGTAGAAAGTCGGGTAAAGTGACGAACGACGTCCACTTCAGAAAGCTCCGGAAGTTGAGCCTCTACCTGCCGTAACAAATAATTGGGGATAAGCGTTTCAACCGGAACTTCCGGCACATCACAAGAGGGTAAACTAACCGCACTTCGTCCCCCAGCACTGAGTTCAAAGATAAGTAGTTCTAATACTGGCATTGAATTTCCCCCAATCTGACCACGAGCCGGTCAATATCTGCTTTACGCTTGGTTTCGGTCACACAAAAGAGGAGATGATGATCGAGTTCTGGATAGAAGCGGGCAAGATCAAGTCCACCGATAATCTGATCTTCGAGAAGCAAGGAATTGACTTTAGCTGGTTCGATCTTCGTCTCAACGACAAACTCATGGAAGAATGGCCCCGAAAACGCCAAACTCATCCCTGGAATTTTGGCAATTTCCCGTGCGGCATAGTGAGCGTTCTGTAAATTGAGATAAGCTAGCTCTTTGATTCCCTTTTTCCCTAGAGCACTTAGATGCATAGTAAAGGCCAGGGCACAGAGCGCTTCATTCGAGCAAATGTTCGAAGTGGCTTTTTCTCGCCGAATATGTTGCTCGCGAGCTTGCAGGGTTAAAACATATCCCCTTTTCCCGTTTTTATCCGTAGCAGCCCCTACAATCCGCCCCGGCATTCGCCGCGCTAATTTATCGCGAGTGGCCAAGAAGCCCAGATACGGACCTCCAAAATTGAGGGGGTTACCAAAGGCTTGCCCTTCCCCAACAGCAATATCTGCTCCATTTTCACCTGGGGATTTTAGTAAACCTAAAGAAACGGGATTAACTGCCATAACCAGAAGTGCCCCTTTAGCGTGCGCAAGCTTGGTTATCTCCTCGGCGTTTTCGACACTTCCGAAAAAATTGGGATTTTGTACAAGCACACCCGCTATATCCTCTTGCAGCGCCGCTTCAAGATCGGATAAATCCGTCACACCATCCCTAAAGGGAATCTCCACAAGTTCTACGCCCCGTGGTTCTAGATAAGTCTTTAGGACAGCGCGATAGTCTGGATGCACGGTTTTCAACACAAGTACTTTCTCCCGGCGCGTCGCATCACAAGTCATCAGGGCAGCTTCCGCTAAAGCGGTCGCTCCATCATACATCGAGGCGTTTGCCACATCCATCCCGGTTAATTCACAGACCATCGTCTGATATTCATAAATTGCCTGTAGTGTCCCTTGGCTAATCTCCGGTTGGTACGGGGTATAAGCGGTGTAAAATTCGGACCTAAGTAACAATTGATCGACAAAACTCGGAATAAAATGTTCATAGGCACCTGCTCCGAGATAAGAGCTATAGTCCTCCACCGTTTTATTAGGGCTTGCCAACCCTTGGACATGTTTGACCAATTCCTGCTCGGCCATCCCTCCCCGGATGTTGAGGGGACGTTGCAAACGAACTTCCGTTGGTATATCCGCAAAAAGATCTTCTACCGACTTAGCCCCAATACGGGCTAAGAGCCGATCCCGTTGGCTGTCCGTATTCGGTATAAAATTCATTCTAATGTTCCTCCTGTGCCAAAAAAGTCTCGTACTCAGCAGCTGTCATCATGGTTTCTAGAGAGGATAAGTCATCCGCTTCGACCTTAATCAACCAACCTTCTCCATAGGGGTCACTGTTTAACAACTCTGGGGTATCCAAGACCGTGGTGTTCACTTCAACGACCTTTCCGCTGATTGAAGCCGTAATGTCAGAAACTGCTTTCACTGATTCTACTGTACCGTAAGATTTTCCAGCTGTCACCCTAGCACCCTCCTCAGGAAGTTCAACAAACACAACGTCCCCAAGACTTCCTTGTGCATGATCTGTTATCCCTAAGGTTACGAGGTTACCTTCTACCAAAGCATAATCATGTTCTTTGTTATATTTTAATTCTACTGGATTCATTTAAATCATCCTCCTAATTTTTCACGATAGAACGTTCATGCATGGACTAAGGAACCTACGGACGATGGATCATATTTCATTTCCAAACTTTGAATCTTGGACTTCGCGACTTGTTCCTCAGCTCGACCTCGTTTATAAAACAGCGATGGGATTATCTTAGCTTGCACAGTTTTGCCACGGATTAGCACATCTAACATATCTCCTTGGACTGCCAAATCTGCTCGAATCAACCCTAAAGCAATGTTTTTATTAAGGGTCGGAGAAAAAGAACCTGAAGTAACAAATCCGATCTCCTCACCATTCTTTTGAAGTGGATAATGGGAACGGGCAATACCGCGTCCGACCATTTCAAGACCTACCAGTTTACGAGGTACACCTTGCTTCTTCTGGGTTTGAAGTGCCGACTTACCGACAAACGCCGCTTTCTTTAATTTTACAAACGAGCCAAGACCTGCTTCTAAGGGAGAAATTTCGGCACCTAATTCGTTACCGTACAAAGGCAAACGGGCTTCAAACCGTAACGTGTCGCGGGCGCCCAACCCAATCGGCTCAATTCCTTCTGGGGCACCGCTTGCTAGAATCTTTCGCCATAATTGCCGTCCATACTCAGGTGAAACATAGATTTCGAACCCATCTTCTCCTGTATAGCCCGTACGGGAGATAAGGCACGGTACACCGTCAATTTCTCCGTCTGTGAAAGTATAATACTTTAGTCTGGACAGATTGACGTTCGAAATTCGTTGCAAAATCGTTTCCGCCGCAGGTCCTTGCAAAGCGAGTTGGGCATACTGATCCGTTACATTGTCTACTGTCACGTCAAAATCTTTGACTTGGCTAAGCATCCAAGTGTAATCTTTATCCGTGTTAGATGCATTAACGACAAGCAAGAAATGTTCTGAATCGTAGCGATAGACGAGTAAGTCATCAACAATCCCACCGTTAGAGTAGCACATCGGTGAATAGAGAATTTCCCCATTTTCAAGTTTACTTGCATCGTTGGTAATCAACATTTGGACAAATCCTAGTGCTTCCTTACCATAAACATCAATCTCTCCCATATGCGAAACATCAAAAAGCCCTGCCTTTGTCCTGACAGTCTGGTGTTCTTCAATAACCCCAGCATACTGAACAGGCATTTCCCACCCACCAAAGTCGATTAATTTCGCCTTTGCAACCTTATGTTCCTCGTAAAGGGGAGTTCTTTTTACTTCAGCCATATCAACGCCTCCTCAATTCTTTCGCTAAAATGTTTTTGGCACTTATACCGCGTATAATCCTGTCTTGGTATAAAGAAAAAAGGACAGAGAAGATGCATCATCGCACCTTCTCTGTCCTTGAACCTGAGAGATTCACCGTCTCCGGCTTCCCCTTTGGTGTTCTCTGTTAGGCATATGAAAGAAAATAACTGACTTGTTATTTTCTCGAATGTGCCTTTAGAGAAACTCTCCAGAGTTCCGTCTTCTAGCAGTACGTTTGCCTGAGAGTTTCCCCCCCTTGAAAAGCGAATCCAAGGGGTTTTCTCCTTCGGCGTCTGGATTTTCCAGATCTCTCCTACTAGTGTCATCCGGTACATATATCCGTTCTTTATAGTTACATACTATGCTTTTTCTTTCGTTTCGTCTACTACTATTTATCGTATCTTTTGAAAAGTTCCTACCAGAAGCCACGAGGGCACGATGCATCGTGCCCCTACATTTTCTAGGACGGTATTTGTTCCACACGTAGGGGGCACGATGCTCGTGCCTCCGCCTGTTATACGCGTTGCCGATAATTGTTGTTAAACGATATTTTTGAGTACGTTACTACAACGTGGGCAAAGAGTCGGATGTTCTTTATTTTTTCCAACTTCATCATCAAACATCCAGCAACGCTCACATTTTTCCCCTTTGGCTGGTTGCACTAAAATCCCCAAACCCGCGTGAACTTCCGCAGGTTGTACGCCTTCCGGCCTTTCCTCATGGGGTTCATGCATAGTTAGGTCGGAAACAATAAAGATTTCTGCGAGATTCGGAACTTGTTGCAAGAATCCGTACTGCTCTTCTGTCGGATATAAATCGACATGCGCGGTTAACGGATGATTAATCATTTTTTCCTGGCGAGCCTTTTCCAAGGCTTTAGCAACATCTGTCCGCAACTCCAAGATCTGATCCCACAGGTCTGCCATCGTCTCGTTCATCCATTCTGGATTAACTTTTGGCATCTCTGCCATTTGAACATTTTCTTCACTCTTATCACCAGGGATATACGGCCAGATTTCTTCCGCCATGAACGTCAAGACCGGGGCTAAGAGACGAACCAGGGCATCGAGGACTTCGTATAATACTGTCTGGGCGGAGCGACGGAGAAGGGACGTTTTCCCCTCAACATAGAGTCTATCTTTGACAATATCAAGATAAATAGCACTCAACTCGACCGTACAGAAGTTATGAATTGTGTGGTAAACCCAATGGAATTCATAAGTCTCATACCCTTGAAGCACGCGTTCAACTACTTTGGAGAGTTTAAGCAAAGCCCAGCGGTCAATTTCCTGAAGCTCTTGATAGCTTACTTTATCCTTGGCAGGATCAAAATCATTGAGGTTGCTCAGTAGGAAACGCAGCGTATTACGGATCTTACGATAGGCTTCGGACATTTGCTTCATAATTCGAGGAGAAGCGGCCACATCGTTCTTATAATCCACAGAGCTGACCCAAAGACGTAAAATATCCGCACCCAATTCTTGAACGACCTTGAGGGGATCAACCCCGTTGCCCAGCGATTTAGACATCTTGCGCCCTTGCTCATCAACGACGAAGCCATGGGTCAATACATTACGATATGGCGCCTGACCAAAAGCAGCCACCGACGTGGATAGCGAGGAGTTGAACCACCCTCGGTGTTGATCTGAACCTTCTAAGTAAAGATCCGCTGGCCAAGACAACTCGGCCCGTTGCTTCAATACACCAGCATGACTTGTGCCAGAATCAAACCATACATCCATGATATCCGTCTCTTTACGGAATTTAGTCCCGCCACAGTCACAAGTGAATCCTTCTGGCAACAATTCCTCGGCAGAATGGGCAAACCAAGCATCAGAACCTTCTTGACGGAAGATGTCCTGGACTTTAGCTATCGTTTGGTTATTCACCAATACTTTTCCGCAATCCACACAGTAGAAGATTGGAATTGGAACCCCCCAAGTCCTTTGCCGGGAAATGCACCAGTCTCCTCGATCTGCAATCATGTTGTAGATCCGGTCTCTTCCCCAAGCTGGAATCCAACGAACCTTTTCAATCTCTTCCAAAGCGGCTTGACGGAATCCGTTAATGGAGGCAAACCATTGTTCCGTCGCTCGGAAAATAATTGGGCTCTTACAACGCCAACAATGAGGATAACTATGTGCGATCGTTTCCTCAAGCACAAGATCTCCGGTCTTCTTTAAATCTTCCACGATGATAGGATTAGCTTTTCCCGTCTTTAGACCAACATATGCCCCGCCCTCGGACGTGAACTTTCCTTGATGATCAACCGGACATAAGACAGGCAGGCCATATTTTTTTCCGACCAGAAAGTCATCTTCCCCATGCCCTGGAGCGGTATGAACGCATCCGGTACCAGCTTCTAAGGTAACATGTTCCCCGCAAATTATCACGGAGTCACGGTCCATCAGAGGGTTACGGCAGACGACCCTTTCAAGTTCCTTGCCGGTGAAGGTTTTTTCAACTGGGAGGTCAAGCTTCCACAGGGTCCGTAAGGATTCCAGCATGCCCTCAGCGACCACCCAACGTTCTTGCTCGACTGTAACCACAGCATAGGTCAACTCGGGGTGTACACTGATCGCCAGGTTTGCTGGTAGGGTCCAAGGGGTTGTCGTCCAAATGACCACAAAGGTGTTTTCATTCGTAAGCGCACTTAAACCATCCCGGACCGCAAATTTGACATAAATAGCTGAAGCAGGCTTATCTGCATATTCGATTTCTGCCTCAGCAAGTGCTGTTTCACAGGAAGGGCACCAGTAGACAGGCTTCAGGCCTTTATAAATGTACCCTTTATTAGTCATATCTCCAAAGACCCCAATTTGAGCCGCTTCATACTCTTTTTGCAAGGTCAGGTAAGGATGGTCCCAATCCCCCCGTACTCCAAGGCGCTTAAATTGTTCGCGCTGAATCCCTACATATTTCTCCGCATAGTCTTTACATTTTTGCCGGAATTCTAGCGTAGATACAGCATGTCGGTTCACACCCAACTTCTTGATCACTTGTATTTCAATGGGAAGACCATGGGTGTCCCATCCCGGAACATAGGGCGCGTCAAAACCCATCATAGTCTTATATTTGACCACAACATCTTTCAGTACCTTATTAATGGCATGTCCAAGGTGAATATCCCCATTAGCGTACGGAGGGCCATCATGAAGAATAAACTTCGGTCGTCCCGCCCGTGCAGTTTGCACCTTTTTGTAAATAGCCTCTTCTTCCCAAGCTTTAAGGATTTCCGGTTCCTTGCGAGGAAGATTTCCCCGCATCGGAAAATCCGTTTCAGGTAAGTTGAGTGTATCGCGATAGTCCATTAGTATTCCTCCTTATTAAATTTTGAAATAACGAAAAATCCCGTCCCTCCTAAAAAGGGACGAGATCACTCACAGTACCACCCTTGTCGCCATAACCAGCCACTCGGAAGTCAGTTAACGGAGACAAACCGTAAGAAGCTTACTCAGATTTCAGCCCTTCACTCCAAGGGGATTTTCCCCGTCTTGCCTCACGGGCTCACACCACTTCCCGCTCGCTGTTGAGGTCACTTGACAAAGGCTGTCCTTTTCCACGTGTTCTACAAAATTCAATTCCTGCGAGTTATTTTAATCCTTTAAAATAATTTTACGCAAGATCGTGACAAGTTTTGCTTGTTGCTCTGACTCAATCGGTTCTACCATCCACAGACATAGAAAAGAAGCTTTGCGACCTTTCCAAGCCTGAACATAGGAAACCATTTGTTCCTTAGACAGGTAGAGATGCGTTGAATCTTGAGATGATATCAGACTGACAACGACACAACGTTGTTCGATATCATCCATAGCTTTAAACGCACGATCCAGCATATCATCGCTCCCCGTCATCAAAACATCCCCGGCGCGAAAATTATGGCTCGTTGGGGCCAGCCCAACGCTAAAGATCTTTATGTCGTTTTCGTATGATTGTAAATCATCCAATGAAGGTAAAAGTTGGAGGTCTTGGCGTCCTACTTTACCAATGTGAATTTGGTTCTCACCTAGATGCAACCCAAATCCTTGAATGAGAAAGTTGGGAGCTATCTCGCTAAATAATATATTCATTGACTGCAATCCTTCTCCTTCAAAGTAATCTGTAGATCATTTTACCACGAAACTAGGCTAATTCGCAACCTATGGCAGTCTGATCTTTTCCCGCCTAATGCCGTTGTGATCTGAAAAGCACGATTTGCCAAGCCGTCTTTTCTTTACGGGTCTGGGAACAGTCCAATAGTTTAATACGCCCCTGGCCCCGGCAAGAGATCGTCTCACCGGGCCGCACTTCCGCTTCTGCTTTGTTCACCACAAGCCCATCTCGCCTCACCTTACCATGGGTAATCCACTCCTGAGCGTTAGACCGTGAAGTCATAAATGCATTGGCAATCAGCGCATCTATGCGGGAGGAATTAACCGTAATACGACGTTCTTCACCTAGATCAGCAGACACATTCGGTTTTTCTTTATAAAGCGAAACTTCAATTTTTTCACGCCCAACCTGTGTCCAATGATCTAATAAAAACGGAGCAATCTCTGCCGTGGTTGCGATAAATTGACCATCTTGCCCGGCTTGAATATCCCCCAAAACATCCCGCCTAAAGCCTAACCCCATAAGAGATCCTAATATTTGCCGATGTTCAAGCTGAGCACGAGGGTTCGTTGGACGTACCCAAAGGAGCGAGATTTCCGCATCTTTGGAATCTAATATCTCCCCCCAAGGGCCTAGAAGTATCCGAACGCGTTCTGCCTCCGTAAACCCTCCCTCCGCAATAAACGAAAGATGTTCCTTTTGCAGAACTGCTTCAGCCCATGTCCTCAGAGTAAAGCTTAAAAAAGGAGTCACTTGTTTGGACTCCTTTTTTAGCACCGCATCCACTTGATCTAAAAGATGGGCTGCTTCTAAACGCATTTCCTTTTCACCCCAATAGGCCAGTCCACTGCGGTCTGCCGGACGTTTCATCCTAGAAGAAAAGGGATAAAAGCCCCACGCTCAACGAACCAATCAATTTCAGCACTATAATGGCGATGATTGGGGATAAATCGAACGCCATTGCGGCCCCACCGATTTGAAAACGTTGAAAAGGCTTAAGGATCGGATCCGTCACGTCATAAAGAAGGCTCACTAGCTTATTATTGGACGACGTCAATTGGGGTACAAAGGAAAGAATAGCTCGAATCACAATCGCATAAATTAGGATTGTAATCACTTTATCAATAATCTGGATTAAAAAAATCAAATAAGAGCGACCTCCTTATTTTGAACTTGGCCAGAACATCCCCTTGTCTTTTAGTTCAGCACGCATCTCTCCAGAAATGTCGACGTTATTGGGCACAAATAAGAAAATCGAATTTCCTACTTTTTGCATGTTGCCGTTTAGGGCATAGGTTGTTCCACTAATGAAGTCTACAATACGTTTGGCTAGCGTCTTTTCAGCATTTTCAAGGTTAACAATCACCGGACGGCGAGCTTTCAGCTGATCGGCAATATTTTGGGCTTCTTCAAAGGAATTTGGCTCCATCACCACTACACGCATTTGTTTTTGGGTGTGTATGCTTACGACCTGGGCATTTTTACGACCTGGGCGCACCTCTTCTTGTTGTATATTCTGCTCTCTGTCGTTCTCTTCCAAAATATCTTCTTCTTGTTCCTCGTCAGAAAACCCCATAATACCAATCACCTTGTCAAGTAGTTTTGCCATTTATATTTCATCCCTTTCCAGGTTTATTACCACGTTCGCCAAAAATCTCGCGGCCTACACGAACAAGAGTTGCCCCTTCTTCAATAGCCAATTCGAAATCTCGACTCATTCCCATCGAAAGCTCACGCAAATCAACTCCGGGCCATTTTCGGGATTGCAAGCAATCTCGAAGATCACGTAGATCCCGGAAAAAGCCTTGCGTTTCCTGAGTGTCAGCCTCCAAGGCCCCGATGGTCATAAACCCCTGAACTCGGACATGGGGATAATCTCCAACAGAATCTAAAAAGTCTGAGACTTCCTCCGGCTTGAACCCTGCCTTAGCTGAATCTCGGGCGATATTTACTTGGACGAGGGTTGTCCAGGTCTTGCCACGCAGTTCGCCTTGCGTGTTAAGTGTTTCTAATAAGGAAAATCGGTCAAGTGAATGGATCATAGCTAAGTTATGATGATCTAAATACTTTACTTTATTGGTCTGCAGACTTCCCACAAGATGCCATTCACAATCGTTTGGCAGTGAAGGAACCTTATCTAACCATTCTTGGACACGATTTTCGGCAAAGGCTCGTTGTCCAGCCTGATAAGCCTCCTCTAAACTCGTAACCGGTTGATACTTAGACACGGCCAATAATCGAATGGTACTGGGGTCCCTTTTACTGCGCGCTACAGCTTGGTCTATCCGCTGACGAACCTCAACTAAGCTCTGCGTAATACTGGCCTTTGTCAACATCAGAATATCCCCTTCGAAAGTAAATTCTACACCATTACGCCGTTTCCTGCTTTTAAAGGCCATACTCAGATATTTTTTACATTCACGACTAACCCTTCCAGTCCGTCACGGGGCGTTATCACAACAGGAATGCCATTTGTCAGATTTTCGATACAGGCTTGATTGTCATCTTGATCAAGGACTTTCACTTTTTTGAAATGCACAACTCCCTCACTCCCCACAAAGATTCCGACCTCTTCGCCTCGCGTCCACAAGGCGCTCCGGGGAACCAATACTCCGCTAGTTGGAGGAAGGAATACCCACGTCACATCTTGGCTCCTTTTGGCCGCTGAACCGTCAACATAATAGGGAAACTGTACGACGACTCCTAAGGGTTTGACCGATTTGAGCAAAATTTTAGCACTCACCGTTTGCTTTCCTGCTGTTAAGCGTAGCGTCTTGCCACCAGTGAGCCCATCGATACTCGGCAGTTGAATAAAGGCTTGGGTCGGAGTAAGATTATTCACGATCTTCCCCACAACTTCCCCCACTTGTACTGTTGCTCCCGCGGTTTTAACGTTGGTTGTCTGAGCCAATAGTTTTGCCAAATCCATCGAAGCCAAGTTTTCACTGGTCATGATCAATTCTAAGCCATCGCTCTGGTGAAAAAACAACCCACCCATGGGCGCCGAAATCGTTTGGTTCATAGTATCATTCTGAATAATTCCAGGAGAAAGACCTTCAGGTTGAATGGTTGCCACACCCTCCCAATGTCTGAAGCGTTGTCCATCTTCACCCAAAAACTTAATTTTTCCAGAGATCGGAGCTGGTATTGGTACTTCCTGATTTGCAAAGGTTGCGACAACGCTCCGTTCATGAATAATCGTTCCTGTTTGAGCTACCGCAAATTTAATAGACCCAGCTGTTAAAGCAAACCGATAATACCACAGGCTTCCTCCTGCTAGAACGATGAAAAGTATACCCCAAAACAATGTCCTTAGTTTTTTTCTTTTTCCCTCCATTATGCCCTCCAATTCGTGGTTCGATATTAGTGGTTCGTGGTTCGACGTTCCAAATTCGAATATCGAGCCACTAATATCGAACCACGCTTAAGCCCTAGGCAGTTCACACGTGAAGATGGTTCCAACGTCCAACTGAGACGTAACGCTGATTTTCCCACCAGTGCCTTCCACCATATGTTTTACAATACTTAGACCTAACCCAGTTCCTCCTTGTTCACGCGAACGGGCCTTATCTACTCGATAGAACCGCTCAAAGATTCGAGGCAAAATTTCCTCTGGGATGCCACAGCCCGTATCCCCAAACTCGAGATGAATGTATTCCTGGCCTGCTAACGCATTCAGCCAGACACGCCCCTCTGTCGTATATTTGACTGCATTCTCTAATAGATTTAAAAGAAGCTGGCTCAGCAAATCTTCGCCTATAGAAACCGGCGGTAAATTCTCCAGCAGCGCAACCTCAAGCTTTATATTCTTGGACTCAGCAAAACTTTGAATCACCGGTCTAATCTTCTCATAGGCCTTGTGTACGTAACTCAATTTAAGGGAGTCTATTTCAGGGCGATTATCCCGTCCTTCAAAATGGGCTAAGGTCAACAAGTCCTCGATAAGGCGTTGTAAGCGCAAAGTTTCTGCTTGGATTATTTTCAGGAATCGATCGCGTACGGAGGGTTCATCCGCTGCCCCGTCCAGAAGTGTCTCCACAAACCCTTTAATAGAGGTCAGTGGAGTTCTTAACTCATGAGACACATTACCAACAAATTCCGTCCGCATTTTTTCAAGGCGTCGAAGCTCAGTTACATCATGTATAACAATAACGGCCCCACGTGGCTGACCCTTTTCGCTTAAAATAGGACTAACTTGGCTTTGTACGGTCCTTTGGGCAATATGTGTTTCGAACGTACTATGATCTTGTCCTAATAGCATCTTCCCGACTATTTGCTCCAATTTCAAATCACAAATAAGCTCCAGGAGATATTTAAACTCGACCTCCGTTCCTCGACGATCAAAGATCTTCTCGGCAGCGGCATTGACTAAAACAACCTGTCCCAGGTGATCGACTGCCACAACGCCCTCTTGCATTCCCGCCAGAATTGCTTCCATCTTGTGTGCTTCTTGGGTTCCATTTTGCACGATCCTCTCAACGTGACGTGAAAGGCTATTCAATTCCGCTGTAAATTGCCCAAGTTCATCGGTCGAATCCGATAAATGGATGTGTTCAAAATCTCCCCTGGCAATCCGCTGGGTTGCAAAGTGAAGTTTCTCCATTCGACGAGATAGTTGCCTTGTGTAAAAGTAGACGAGCCCTGCTGGAAGGCCTAGAGCGAGGACTACAACTCCAACATCAATACCTTGCTCTCCAGATGCTAGCCTCACACTCTCTCCAACCCAAAACAACAGCAGGGAAAGGCCTGTCATCCCTATAAAGAGTGCCGTTAATCGCCATTTTATACTCATAATTGTATTATCCTTTAAAACGATAGCCGATCCCGCGTAATGTCTCGATATACTCGGGATTGGAAGGATCCCTTTCTACTTTCAGACGCAGGTGGCGCACATGAACATCAACCGTTCGGGTATCCCCATCATATTCATACCCCCAAATTCGTTCCAAGAGTTCATCCCGGGAATATACCTTACCGGGGTGAGCCACTAAGACACGTAGAAGTTCGAATTCTTTGGGAGTTAACTCAGTCTCCTCTCCCCGTACATAGACCCGAAACCCTTTTACATCAATTCGCAATTCCCCGCGCACAAGTTCTGAGGCCGAGTCCTCGGGCGAATTAATACGACGCAACCGGGCTTTAATTCGAGCTAACAACTCACGGGGACTAAACGGTTTGGTCATATAATCGTCTGCCCCGAGTTCCAGACCTAAAACCTTGTCAATCACCTCGCCCTTAGCGGTCAACATTATAATGGGAATCTGCCGAAACCTTGGATTTAACCGAAGTTGCCGACAGACCTCTAAGCCATCCATGCCCGGTAGCATGACATCAAGCACAAGGAGATCGGGTTGTTCCTGTTCCACACTTCTCAATGCTTCCGGACCGTCCTTCGCAATACGAACCTGATATCCTTCCTTCTCCAAATTAAATCTGAGAAGTTCTAGAATCGGTTCCTCGTCATCAACTGCTAATATCGTTGCCACTTCAAGCCTCCCCTGATCGATGTTCGTGGTTCGATATTCGTGGTTCGCGGTTCAACGTTCGATATTCGAACGTTGAACTAAACCACGAACATCGAGACCGATCCACCCTGCCATCCGCCCTGTTTTAGACCCATCGCGTCGATGCGAATAAAACCATTCTGGATTATCTGCCGTACAGATCGAAGCCACGTCAATATTTTCTGGGCGAACGCCCTTTTCCAAGAGCATCATCCGATTAGCCTCCCATAAATCCAGGAGATAATGTCCACCTCCCTGGGTATGCAGAAACGGTGTCTCTCTGAAGTTTGCTCGGAACTGCGCTGCTACGCTTTCATCGACCGAATAACAACACGGACCAATGCTTGGGCCGATCGCGACCCAAGCATCCTCTGTGCGCCCTCCGGCTTCTTCAAAACGCTCTAAGACCTTTTGCCCAATTTTATGGGCAGTGCCCTTCCAACCAGCGTGTGCTATCCCTACAGCCTTAAGATTTGGATAATAGAAAAACAGGGGAACACAATCCGCAAAAAAGGCCATCAGTGAAATAGCACTCTTGGTCAGCAATCCGTCCGTAGCGGGGATTGACGTCTCCACTTCACGAATTCCCCTTCCTCCGTCTTCCTCCTTGACCCATAACACATTAGTACCATGAACCTGTTCGCCCACTGCAACCCCAGACCAAGGAACGCCCCATTGATCCAACCATCGCTTTCGGTTTTCTAATACTGCAGTGGGGTCATCACCCACATGAAACCCTAAATTTAATGTATTATAGTTAACCCGGCTGACTCCCCCAACCCGTGTCGAGAAGCCCAAATCGATTCCTTCAGTTTGCCATCTAGGAACGGTCAGATAGGGTAAACTCTCATTTATTTGCCATTTCCAGCTCATTCCTCTAACTCCTTTGATTTCCTTCTAATATATCATCTAATATCCCTGAGGACAAACATGACCTTGGTCCTGAATATAATAACACGTAGGGACACGATGCATCGTGCCCCTACCTAATTATCGACGATTATTATTCTCCGGATTAAATTCGGGTAAATCATTAACATCAACTAAGATGACGTCAACCCCAATTTTTTTGACGCGGTCCCACGGAACAAGAAAATCCTCGGTCTTACTACCTCCGCCAAAGAAGCCCCAACTTCGTGAGGGCCCTGGGAGTACGATTCCTTTAACGGAACCTCGTTCGAGATCCAGATCAAGATCTTTAATTGGCCCCAACCTTCGTCCGTCCTTAACATTAACAACATCCAATAGTCGTAAATCCGAGATCCTCATCGTTAGATCCCCCCTGATCGATGTTCGATGTTCGATGTTCGTGGTTCGTGGTTCGAAGACCGAATATCGAACATCATACATAGCACTCGTGCCTTATATGTAATCATATGAGGGAAGGTCTCAAAATAGCCTAGAGTTTATCCATACTTGAACATTGTGTAAAACTTATTCGAATATCGAACTACGAACAACGAATGTCGAATTTCACACATACTTGCGCATGTGAACCATCGCTGTTTTCTCAAGACGGGAGACTTGGGCCTGAGAAATTCCGATCTCATCAGCAACCTCCATCTGAGTCTTGCCATGGAAAAACCGCAAAGACAAGATGAGTTTTTCTCGTTCACTGAGGCGCCGTAAAGCTTCCCGAACTGCAAGTCCTTCAACCCAGCCAGTATCAGACTGCTTATCATCTCCAATTTGATCCATTACAAAGATAGGGTCCCCGCCGTCATGATAAATGGGCTCGAACAAAGAAATTGGTTCCTGAATAGCATCTAAAGCAAAAACCACGTCTTCTCGTGGAAGTGAAAGTTTCTTGGCAATCTCTGCAACCGTTGGCTCGCGCGAGCGTTCACTAACCAATTGATCCCTAACTTGAAGTGCCTTATAGGCAATATCCCGTAATGACCTACTCACTCGTATTGGATTGTTGTCTCGCAAATAGCGGCGAATTTCCCCAATGATCATAGGGACGGCATAAGTGGAGAATTTGACGTTCTGTCCAAGATCAAAATTGTCAATTGCTTTCATTAAACCAATACAGCCGACCTGAAAAAGGTCATCAACATATTCTCCTCGATTTGTAAACCGCTGGATCACACTGAGCACTAGGCGAAGATTTCCATGGATGAGTTTGTCCCGGGCACTGCGATCTCCTGCTTGATAAATCACGAACAACTCTTTCATTTTCACGCTGGATAAGACAGGCAACTTCGAGGTGTTTACTCCACAGATTTCAACTTTATTTAATGCCAAACTACGAGCACCTCCCAGCCAATTCTGTTGGGAAGTATGCCCGAACCAAGTTTAGGTTATTCCAATCGACAAAATTCTTTACGCAATCTACGGATAATTCTTTTCTCGAGCCGTGAAATATAAGACTGCGAAATTCCAAGTCGATCGGCTACTTCTTTTTGGGTTTTCTCCACCCCGTTATCCAACCCAAACCTTAATTCCATAATCACTTTTTCCCGACTTGTTAACCTCCCCATGGCTAAATGCAACAATTGTCGATCCACCTGCTCTTCAATAGGCTTGGAAATAATGTCATTTTCCGTACCTAAGACATCAGACAGAAGTAATTCGTTTCCGTCCCAGTCTATGTTTAAAGGTTCATCAAAGGAAACTTCAGAACGCGTCTTATTGTTACGCCTAAGATACATCAAAATCTCATTTTCAATACACCGGGAAGCATAGGTTGCTAGTTTTATTTTCTTCTGGGGATCGAACGTATTAACCGCTTTAATCAACCCAATTGTACCAATGGAAACAAGATCCTCAATCCCAATTCCAGTATTTTCGAATTTCCGAGCGATATACACCACGAGGCGTAAGTTCCGCTCAATTAAAATATCCCGAATGGAAGGGTCCCCCATTTCAAGGCGCTCCAAGAGGATCACTTCTTCATCAGAGTTAAGAGGAGGCGGAAGAGCTTCACTACTTCCGACATAATAAATTCCACTAACCCCACAGATTTTCTGACGAAACATGAGCCAAAGGCGTTTAATCTTATCTTGAACCTTCCTCCACCATTTCATTGTTAATTTCCACCTTTCTGCACATGTTCCGGATGTAATAACGCTTGGTATTCGTCCTCTGAACTTAACACTTGTTTGACGAGTGCCACAGTCGCCTGGATTTGGCGAGATCCCTTTTTGTCAATACACGTTACACGCTCAGGTCTAACACCCAGCAGCCAACTCTGACGCTCAATTGTCTGAAAAGGGATAAAGACGAGGCGTTGTACTAAACTGGGGTTGACCTTCCATAATAAGGGCCAAGGGTCTGCTGAATCTTGCCAAGGAATCGTTAGAAATGACCGGACATTATCAGGCATAGCACTTGCAGCCACCTCCTCTTCCAAGAGAATAACAGGGTACCCGGTCAACGGATCTCTCAAATGGTTCCCGGTGTCTAGCAACGCTTTAACACGTACAGCCCCATGTTCTACACTGCCAAAATCAATTTCTAAATCGTAAATCATTTGTTCCAAAACTGCGTTTCTCTCCTGCCACCGCTGCCACATCCGCTGCAAGAACCACCATATTAGTGCAGCTAACGGCAGGAGCCAAAGATTGTATAGAGCCAGTGAAAAGAGTTCGCCTCCCATCCCCTGATCAAACTGTGCCCATCCCCATAAGGCATACACAAATCCACCTAGCCCTGCCGAAAGGAGCCAAAAGCCAACAAGTGCCTTAAAATACGTGATCAATCTCCCTGTCGGGAAAGCGGCTCCCACCATAAGTAGCGGAATAACCCATTTGCTTAACGTTGTCCACGGTGAAGCACCATAACAGGCTAAGACCACAGGAACTTCACCAAGCAAGACTCCGGCCAAGATTCGGCTTGGACGGACCGAGAGGTGAATGAGACGGCTAGTAAGGATAAGAATAAAAGCGTCCATTCCTCCATTAATGAGAATATCCAGATCGAGATAAGTCTCCACTACGCCCATCTGGTGCACCCTTTCAATACGCTTCTTTCAAAATTATATCTAAAGATGGTAGTAAAACCTGTCGCTTTCGGGAGGGCATAATGGGATTTTTTAGGAGCGTGAGTGCGAGTGATGTAGCTTTTCTTTGAGGAAACACAAGGGTCGACAGAATGTGCATTTTTATGTTTAGAAGAGCTAGTTAGTGCGCGTATTTCAGTAAATAAAAAAACCTGTCTAAAATAGACTAATATCTATTTCAAACAGGTTTTTATAAAGTTGAAGCAAGGGGAATTGAGTAGTGTTTGACACATTTTTTCACCCTAATTTATCTAGGACTTGCAATAGTCGCTCTTCTGTGAAAGGTTTGACAAGATAATTTTTTGCTCCACTCATAATGGCCTCTTTAACCATTCCCTCCTGACCTAATGCCGTAACCATGATGACTTTAGCCTTGGGATCGAACGCTTTAATTTTCTTTAAAGCTTCAATACCTGTCATTTCTGGCATGGTAATATCCATAGTGACGAAATCCGGCCGTAATTCCGTATACAATTCAACAGCCATCACTCCGTTTGCAGCTTCGCCGACTACGTCGTAATCTGATTTCTCAAGCATTTTCTTAATCGTCATCCTCATGAAAATCGCATCATCGACAACAAGCACCTTCTTCATGCTAAACGCCTCCTATAATTTCTGATCATTATTTAAAATTCCCGCGCATGCTCTCCCACCATCGGTTAAGTTTTTCTTCACTCATTTTAACAACTTTAACGACGTCTTCAAAATTTTTAAATGGTTTCAGTATGTAGTCCGCTGCTCCTTTTTCCAGGCTCAGCATGGTGGTCTCCATGGTAGAATAGCCGGTCATCATAATCACCTGAGCCAAGGGGTCATACTCTTTAATATGGCTCAGTAACTCAAGTCCATTCATCTCTGGCATTACGATATCGGACAGAACGATATGATATTTAGACTCCTTGATCATTTCCAAAGCAGTAATTGAAGACATAACTGTTTGAACGTGATAGCCCTCCATCTTTAACAACTGAGCTAGGGGAATAAGGATTTCTTCTTCATCATCAATAAGCAAGATTCGTAGTTCTGGGTACATATTGAATCCCTCCATATTTAATTATAGAAGCCTATAGCCTCTGACTAGTATAAAACGAGGCGCTGAAAGCGTTTGGGAAGATGTGCAATCCTCTAGTGAAGTGAGCACTCCCCTCAAGAACATTGACCTGCCTCCGTGTATTCGTTCCATTCGAAACTAAGGCCATGCGCATACCGTGCTTCTCAAGATTTGTTTTTAACTTGTGTAAGATTAATAAGTCCGCTGGCTCAAGAACTCTCATTCGACTAAGGTCAAGCACCGCCAGTTGAGAATCTTCCTCGGTTATCGAGATGCGTTCCTTGAAAATTGACGTAGAGAGTGAGGCTTGCTCTTCCAAAGTCTCAACATAGAAGTAGACTTTGTTGCATAAGGCTTCAAAAACCGATTCCCACAGCCCTTGAAGAATACTTTTTGCCATATTTTCTCGATCGTTGCCGTCTAGTTTGCCTGTTTGTGCTAATAATGCGATATAACGCCTCCATCCTGCCACTCCTCCTGGAAACCAGCTCTCGGTAGATATGCTTACTTGTTCCCCAAAAGCCTCCATCTCCAGGATCAAAGCAGAAGTTTTGACGCGTGAGTACTCTTTTTGTCCGAATTCCTCGAGCAGTTGAGTAACTACCTGTTCGAAATGACTCACCTCATGAACGGTCGGCAACTTTCTTTTGTCTAAAGGACGTAGTTCGAGACCAGCTTCCAGCCCCAGAAGTGTGATTTCTATAATATCCCCTACATCACAGGTCCTACGTATCAACTCATCTGTCGCATCCGTACTCAGTACAATGGTTAATTCTTCGTTTTCTAAACTGTTCCCTGGCATCTCAAGACCCTCAATCGTTGGCAGAGAATAAACGACTCTTCCGACCTCTTTCAATCGTTCTAACACTAAAAACTGTTGAACCTGTGGCATTATAGACTCCGCATCGATTCGAGCATGAATATATACTAATCGTTTACCAACGAAGCTACTTATCTCCATCGAGACAGGCAGGAGGGTTTGGGTTCGTTCTGGCAAAACCTCTGGCTGGCGAATTAGAGCAATTTTTTGGAATAGTTTCTTTTTTCGTTCAAATTCCAGGGTGGTGATGATTTCTCCACTCCGAACGTATTGAAGATGCATCTCCATTAATTCCAAAGCATCTAACATTAGGGTCGTAATTCCCTCGTCCACTTCAAGCTTCCCTGAACGAAGCGGCCCCAGGAGATCCTCGAGATGATGAGAAATTTCTGCCAGTTCGTCAAGTCCCAAGAACTGACTACCACCCTTTATGGAATGGACCACTCTAAATACGTGATTAATCCGGGCTAACAACTCTTCGTCTTGATCTTCAACCAATAACAAATTTGTGGCTTTCAGGAGCATGTCTTCCGTTTCAGTGATAAATACGCTCTTTAATTCATCATCCATCCCTAATCCTTCCCTTACAATGTTATTTGGTTCCCGCGTTATATTTAGGAAGGCGTAAAGTAATAGTCGTACCTTTTCCAAGTTCGCTGACGACAGCAATATGCCCGCCATGTTCCTTTATGATTCCATGGACAATCGAAAGTCCCAGTCCCATTCCCTCAGGACTTTTAGAATAAAAAGGTTCGAAGATATGCGGTATTTCTTTACTGTCTATTCCACACCCATTATCTGTAATCTCCATGCTAACCCAGTCTTGCCTGTTTTCCTCCTGCCGGACAGATATCTGGATTTCCCCCTTACCCACCTTCGCTTTTTTAATCGCTCTCGTAGCATTTTGCAAGAAGTTCACTAGAACTTGTTCTAACTGTTGGTAACTTCCACTGACCAAGCTCTTGGAGATTTCCTGGCAATCGAGGGTTATTCCATTGGTAGCGTCGCGGTCGCTAGCTATGAGCATCCAGGCAGAGTGTATCACCTCAGTCAGATTGACTTCTTTTCGTTCGATGGATTGTTGACGGGAAAAATATTTCAGTCCCGCTACGATCTTGGAAATACGTTCTACGCCTGACAAACTTGCTTTCATCGCCCGTCTTAAATCAATATACACCTCGGAAGACACAGCGTGTTCACTATTTTCTACCAACTCATGATACCTGGTAATCAGTTCTAAATTGATTCGTATAAACGTTAAGGGATTATTAATTTCATGCGCAACACCAGCAACTAATTGCCCAATGCTTGCCAAGCGATCCGCTTGCCTCAAGGCAAGCTCTTTTTCTCTAATTTTATCAATGAGTAGGCGATTTTCCTTGACCCGCTCATCAAATTGAAGATCTTGAGTTTCACCTAAAGGCCCTTTGCCATAATGCCCTTCCATCCCTTCGACAAGGGCTACAATCCCCTGATTCGTCAACAACAATTCATTTCTTAAATCGTTAACTTCCTGTTCCATGTCCGACTGCTTATCGAGATGCTCCAGAAGGGCCGTGTGCAGACCCTCCCATCTCATGGGTGAGCTTAACGAGATTTGATCTTTACTCAAAATACTATCCAGCGGAAATTTAACGGTTAGTTCCCATATTTGCTCTTTAACTAACATTATAATTGAATTTTCGGCGAAGATTTTCTTAAACCAATCAGGATAAGCAATCGGTTCTCCTTTGATCGGAAGACTGACCTCAGTGCGCAACCATAAATAATTATTGTCCCGCTCAACTTCTGCATACCATCCAGAATGCGCTCCGAGTTTATCTAACTCAGCCAATTGCCAGGTCACTAAAACAGAGAACTTCAAAAAGACACTAAATCCTCCCCCGACGATCTGGACTGCATTCCATAGTGAAGACAGTACCTCGTTGCGAGGTGCACTACGTACAGTTACCATGGTTTCACTCACAGTTCTTCCCGGGCAATCAATACCGACGCATCATCATTGTTCCTGCCGTAATCTTCAACAATCTGTCGGCAAACCATCCCAGGGGCACCTCCTTCTAAGAAAACGTTCTTTAGAGAGTCCATCCTTCCCGATATTCCGTCCGTATGAAGGAGAAGCCATGACCCAGGATTCCAAGGCAGTGTCGTTACTTTGAACTCAGAAAGGCTTGCTCCAATCACACCTCTATAGGACATTAAGCGTTTAGAGGGCATCCCCTCCATACCTAAAATTGCCTCAATGTTTCCTATCCCGATATACTTGAGCTCGCTCTTGGTAATGACAGCTAAGAAAAGCACAGCTCCCCGGCTCCGTTTAAGCCGTTCATGAGAGAGTTGAATCATTTGTTCCAAGGACAAGTTAACGTTCTCTTGCAAGGATCTTAACAATAAATTGGCGGCTTCGTAAGCTAGGTCCCCATGCCCCAAGGCATCAAATAACCCTATGACGTTCTTTGTGGGCTTTTGCTGAATGAAGAAACCATCTCCATTGCGTAAATACCCTGGGTAGGGCCGTGAAACCACGCCTACTGACAGACTCTGTTTTTGATGAGCTTCCAAATATTTGTGAGTGATAATTGTTGTCCCCTGTACTCCAGTTTCCAGCGTGAAATGATCAGATAAACGCTGGACTGCGCCCAGACCGCCACCTAAGGAACGCTTAGAAGAAACCCCATCCGTCATCGAATTCTGAACATCGGTAATCCCCGGACCATCGTCGCTTGCTTCTAGGATTAATCCGTGATCCGCTGAACTGGAGTAGCGGATAGTTCCTCCCCTATTGGCATGCCGGACAAGATTTGTCGCCAATTCTGTCGCTATAATGGCAATATCCGAAAGGTTTCTCTCCGACATTCCTAACTGCTGGGAATACTTGACGACCGCCCTTCGAGCCTTGCCGACATCGTAATCAGCTTCAACCCTTAGCTCTGGCATTTCATGCCCCCTATTTCGTCCATTTCACGACCCGTACAATTGTTCCTTGGCCAGGAATGGAATGTAAATCAAACTCATCCATCAAGCGCTTGGCTCCACTTAACCCTAACCCTAACCCTTGTCCGCTACTATAGCCCGCTGTCAACGCCATCTGAAGATCATCAATTCCCGGGCCTTGATCCTCGAATAGAAATTCCAAACCGACAACCCCAGTATGCTGATTCAATTCTTGGACCGTCATCCATCCCTTGACCGCGTATGTATAAATGTTACGGGCTAATTCACTCACTGCTGTGATAATCCGAGTCTGATCGACTAAGGAGAAGCCTAACCCGATTGCCGCCCGACGAGCAACCTGTCTGGCAAGAACGATATCCTGCTCAGAGCAGATTTCCACCCTGCTCATGCGCTTTCTTCCGGGTATTCTGCAGACAACCTTAAGCCCTTCAACATTTCCAAGGCTCCGTCAAGATTAAGGGCCGTCTGAACCTCTTTGATATCGAGCCCCATATCGACCATCGTCAGGGCAATCATCGGATTGACCCCCACAAGAACTGTTATACTCCCCATCAGCCGAATCATCCTTGCCGTATCTGAAAGCACCCTAGCCATATAAGAGTCCATAATTTCCAGTCGTGAGATGTTTAAGATCACACCCGGAGCGCTCGTGTTCTTAACCTCTCCCAATAACATTTCCTGCATGGAAACAACAGAAAAATCGTTGATCTCACCCTCAATTGAGAGGATCAAGACATTCCCAATTTTCAGAAGCGAGGTTTTATCCACGTTAATTCCTCCAAATTTTATTCTTTATTTAGGTCAACGATCTTCCTCTTCAGCAAGGCCAAGGCCAACTCTACCCCATCAGCCATGACGGCTCTCGTCACGATATTACCCAATTCAACGCCAAGATGGACCATGGTTTGGGCTATTTCAGGACTTATTCCCGTAATAATCAGTTTTGCTCCGAGTAGATTGACAGCAGCGGCCGTCTTGAGAATATAATTCGCCACCAGAGTATCCACCGTCGAGACACCCGTAATATCCAGAATAATCACTTTAGACTCATAATTCACAATCGCATTTAAGAGCTTTTCCATGACCTCCTGAGCGCGTTTGCTATCCAATGTCCCGATCAAGGGAAGGACCAAAATTCCTTCCCATAACTTAATAATCGGGGTCGAAAGCTCTAAGAGGTCTTGCCTCTGTGTGTGAATAATACTATCACTGGTGTTGAAGAAAACTTCCAAAGAAAATATCCCGACTTCATCTAACAGTTGGTTTAAACGTTCAACGGTGGCGGTCGAAGTTAAACGTTTCAGAAAAGGTCGGAAGGAAAAAGCAAACCGGGCAGTTTCCTTGGGGGTTAATTTCCCTTGCTGAGCGATTTTAGCAAGTTCTGTGATGATTTTAGGAAGTTCTACGCCTAGCCCCTCTTCTGGGATATGGTTTTGTAAGGCCTTAAATATCTGTAGTCCCATGCTCTCGATCTTGGAAATAACTTCTATCTCTTGTCTTCCCCAAATGCTGGTTTCCATGGTAATTAGCCACTCATCATATAAATCGCTGAGATTGCCCTTGTCTTCATAATGTTTACTCATTTCAGTTTCCTCCCCTGCTTCATTTATTGTTCAGTGAACAAGCCTTAGCCATGAGCTCCACCGCGTTAAGCACAATAGCGACCTTTCCATCCGTCATGATGGTGGCGCCACCCATTCCTGGAATTCCCGACAAATAATCCGGTAAGGCTTTAACCAAGACGTCCTGCTCGTGATGTAATCTATCGACAATCATTCCGATTTTCATGCCTCCATCGGTCAATACAACTAGGGAAATCCGTTCGTCTACAGCCTGCTTAGCAGGTGAGGTTCCTAAAAGTGCCGCAAGTGAGATAACTCCCAGTACCTCTCCACGATGATGCAAGATCCATTGTCCTCTTCTTCTCAGCAATTGACTACTGGAAATTTTAAGGGTTTCTAGAATATTTTCTAACGGGAGAATATACGATTGTTGATTGACCTCGACCAACAATCCCTTAGAAACCAACAAGGTCAGTGGGAGTTGGACCGTCATTTTCGTGCCCCGACCAAGTTGACTGACAATATGAACCTTACCTTGTAAAGCAGCTACATTCGATTTAACAACGTCCATTCCCACGCCACGCCCTGAAATCTCAGAGACGACCCCCGCCGTGCTAAAGCCTGGCAAGAAGACCAGTCGAAACGCTGACTCATCGGTCATCTCGGCAGCTTGTCCCTCCGAGATAAACCCTTTTTCGAGGGCCTTCCGTTTGAGCACCTGAGGATCCATGCCTTTACCATCGTCTTCGATTTCGATATAGACATATTTACCACGATTATACGCTCTGAGCCAAACTTTTCCCTGACCTTCTTTGCCGCCAGCTACACGCTCATCCTCAGACTCAATCCCATGATCAGCAGCATTTCGGACCAAGTGCATCAACGGATCGGCCATTTGTTCGATGATCGTTTTATCGAGTTCTGTATCCTCACCTTCCATGATTAAGGCAATATTCTTGCCCGTCTTTAAAGCAATATCGCGGATAATGCGCGGAAATTTCTGAAAGACAGACCGAACTGCTGTCATGCGCATCGACATAATTATGTCTTCCAGCTCTTCAGAAATGCGATTAACCCCTAGGCCGGCATCTCTTACTTCCCTCGATACGGTCGGAAGATCATGGTCAATGATTAATTTACGCGCAATCAATCCAAACACATTCTTGGTGACCACCAATTCTCCGATCACATTCATGAGTCGATTCAATTTCTCCTCGCTCACCCGAACAGATTGACTAACATGTATTCCCAGCGGCTCTGCCTTAGGCATGGCTTCCAGTTTATTGGTTAGTAGGGGGGGCGACTCAGTTATTACTTTCGGCTGGGCCTTCCTATTATTCAACTGTTCCCTCGTTATCTCCAATTCTTGAAGCAAGGGTTTAAGGTCAAGCTGATGAGGATTACCACCTTCTTGGATAATCGTGATTCCTTGGCGCAGAGCCTCCATTGCTAAGTAACAAAGATTCGTCACTTCGCTGAGCACAGGCATATTCCGGTTTCGAACGAAGTCCAGTAACCCCTCAACATTTTGGAACACTATTAAGAGGCCCTCAAGCATAGCTCGCAACTGACTTTCTGGATTTTGGACACTTAATAATAAGCCGATATTCCCTTTTAGACTGTGAACCCGACGAAAAAGTTCTTTAAGAATCGAAGTATCCTCGGGATGGGAGTCCAGGTCAATGAGTATTTTATCTGAAATTATCGAAAGATGCTCATCCGCTTCTTCTAGGAAATCATCAAGCAATCCCTCTCCAATCCCTGCCTTGATAATTGGAACAGAGGGAATAGTGTCCTTCTTCAGATCTGCGACCTCATCTTGCTCAATAACTCTATTTTCTATAATTATCGTTTCCGGGACTTTTTCGACAAGCCCGTAAGTTGCTATCACCTCTTGGATTTGTTGAACTACAAAATCAATATCTTTGGGACTCTTAACTTCAGTCGTCACCCATTCCTCCGAATGAGATTGCTGACAAACAACACTTAGTTGGCCGACCATGTCCACCAAAATATCGAGCGAATCGAGTAGTAAGGCCACTACTTTAGAGGTTAAAGCTAAACGTCCGTTCCGTAAAGCATCCAGCATGTATTCCGCTTCATGACTCAGTCGAGTGATATCGGATAAGCCGAAAAAGGAAGACAACCCTTTGATTGTATGCATCTGACGAAATACTTCATTGAGAGATTCTGGATTCTCTTGCAAACTTTCTAGGGTCAGTAAAGCTTCCTCAATCTTTTGCAGATTTTCCTCAGCTTCTTCAACAAAACTTTGCAGCATTTCCAAGTCATCCCTTGAGAATTTAAAGAGCATGTCTATACCTCCTTCGTATCAACCCCTTCCAACAAGCGGCGAACCCACACTATTAATTCATCCAATTCTGTTGGCTTAATAAAATACAAATTCGCTCCCACCGCCTTTCCTCGTTCGGCATCTTCAACGTCCTCCTGTGAAGTCACGATAATAATCGGGGTTTTCTGATAGCTGGGAACCTGACGCACCTCCGCAATAAACTGAAAGCCATCCATGCGGGGCATATTTATATCCGTTAAAATGAGGTCATATTGACCAGAAAGCAACATCTCCAAGCCCACATATCCGTCCTCAGCTTCCCCCACTTGATGCCCCAGTCCAGATAGGAAATATTGGTGGTACTTTCTGACCATGGTAGAATCGTCAACTACAAGTACTTTTGCCACGTTCTTTCCTCCTACGGCTTATAATAATAAATGTTGTCCTGAATTCGTTTCATTTTGAACGCTTCTGTAATTCTGCCTACAGACTCTGAGTGACCTAGATAGATAATGCCACCACTTCTAAGCGAATTATAAAATGAATCTAAAACTTTAAAACGGGAAAGTGTATCGAAATATATGAGGACATTGCGACAAAAAACGAAATCAAAGCTTTGGTGCTCCTTAAACCTGCTCTGATCACTCAAATTGAGCAACTGATAATCGACCATACCCTTGACATTTAAGTTCATTGAGTACATCGTGCCGCGTTTTGTAAAGTAGCGTTCCAGATAATCCTGAGGAACATCCTTGATTGAGCGGGCGTTGTATAAACCCTTACGTGCCATGTCTAGAACTTTGGTATTAATATCCGTACCTAGAATTTGAATTTTCCACTTTTCAAAATTCGGAATCATTTCCATCAGAATAATGGCCAGCGTATACGGTTCCTCCCCGGTGGCACACCCCGCACTCCAGATTTTCAACGTACGTTGTCCCGTAGCTTCCTTGGTTTTGATCATTTCGGGCAGGATGGACTCCGCGAATCCCAGAAGCTGAGGAAAGTCACGAAAGAAGTAGGTCTCGTTGATGGTCAACCGATTAATAATTTCTTGAAGCTCTGTCTGATCATTGGAATACTTGAGCATAAAGAAATAATCCCGGAAGGACTCTAGCTCCAACTGTTCTATCCGGTCGTTAAGTCTTCGTTCAACAAAGTACCTTTTATTTTCTTCAAACATGATGCCCGTTTTTTTATACACTAGATCAATAAACCGTTGATAAAGTTCCGGCGTTAGCGTCATGAAACTGCCCTCCATTCTTGTCCAATTCCTGATGGATGATTTCCGCCAAACGCTCGTCCTTGTCCTGGGCGACTTCATATATTTCCCGCAAATATTGTCGACCGACATCCCCCATTTCGCCTAACCCTTTCGCTGCAACCCACTGCAAAAGCGGGTCAGATCCCTTAATATTTTCCTGGAGCCAATCCATGGTTGTGGAATGACGATAGATCTCCGGGCAGACTAGAATGTAATAGCGATTCTTGGAGCTCTGTTCATATCGATACAAATAGGCCAGCAAGCAATAGATCTCATGCCCCCTCCGAGGAGCTAAACTAAGGATCACTTGGAGACGCACTTCTGGATCCGGATCGTTACTGAGTAGTTTCATCACAGTTAAAAAGAGCTCTTCTAGGCGAATCAAACGCGCACTTTTGGCAATTTTAGCTCGCGTAACTTCATCTCCCACATCTCCAATGCGCTGGATGACACGTTGAAGACTAGGATGTTCGAAAAAGGCAACAACTTCTAAGATCTCTGGCAAGGAGTACTCCGGACTATCTTCGACTAACCGCTCAATCTCTTCCATTAAGACAAAGGGTGAGAGTCTACAAAGTGCTTCGACGACACGCCTTCGGATGACTTCATCCGAATTAGATAATCCCTCCCGCAATAAAGGAACAACCAGCGTACTCCCAAGTAATCCGAGACCATTTATCACTGCAGCGACCACTTCGGAATCCTTATGTTTTACCATCCCTTGTAAGAAGGATTCCGCTTTGGGACCACTTTGCCAGGCTACGACTGCTGTCTTCAGGACAATTTGAGGATCTTCCCTACTCGCCAATTCTAGCAGGTTTTCAATCTCGATTGGAATTCCACATTCCTCGCTAATTCTTAAGACGAATTTAGCCAACTTATCACTGGCACCTGGCAAAAGCCCATTGAGCTGCCCTACTGTAGGCTCCGCTAGCCTAATTCCCTGAAGAAAATCATCGCACATTGCTTCCTCATCGTCAAAGTTTTCAATGAGGCGCGGTAAAAATTGATAGAAAAGCTGAGGCTTTTTTAGCAGTGCCAGATGAGCCAAGGGATTGATCCTAGCGTACTCACCCTTCAGAAATTGCCGTCTCAGGATCTCTTCTAACAAAGGGTCTTCATGCTCCCACGTAATGCCACGTTGAGAAAAGCTCACTAAAACTTCCGCCACGGCATCTTTAGACAGCTCCTCTCTTTCGAGCATTTTCCATATTTTTGGCAGCCAAATTGGATCCCCTAACTGCCCAACGGTGAAAGCCCATATCCCAAACAATAAAATCCTATCTTGTTTACCCCATCGTGAGTGGTTAATATGCCGATAAAGATCCTCCAGAACTTGCGGATCACTCAAGATGGCTGACGCCTCAATCACACTGAATGAAATCCAGACATTGGTCGACGCCTGAAGAAGATCGAGCAGTGGAGATAACGCTCGCTGATCCCTTTTCCTTCCTAGTGCTTCTACACAGGCGCTTACAATCACTGGCTCAGTATCCTGCAGTCCTTGAATTAGCAGGGAAAATGCTTTCTCCCCCGGAATTTTATCAAGAACATCGACCGATAGCTTCCGAATATCCCGTGAAGGGTCTGCCAGCAAGGTTTCGATGGTCGGCAAGGCAAATTCCTGTAACGCTTGCAAAACTTCTACCGCAGCATTTCGAACATGAGCTTCCACGGAAACAAAAAGACGTGCAACAATAAGTCCCGTGTGCGAGCTTTGCATCCCTCCTAGGGCCTGGATGAGACGACGCCGAACATAAAACGACGTTTCTTTCTCTAATTGGTCAACCAGGACGATGATAGTACTCAAATGCCCCAACCTGACCAATTCTTCTATCGCAGCGCAACGCTCAGTTTCATTCTTACTATTTATTTGCTTTGCTACACTAATTTCCATAGTAATCTCCTCAATATCATCCAGATTACCTCTACTTTGATCCTGCTTTCTTGAATCCAAGTCTAAGAATACCTATAAGTTTCATTTTGCTTTATCTCTTAAGCTCGTTTGATTGCTTTCAAAATTTCCTTCGCCACCTGGTAGGACGGTACAACAACCTCTGCCCCCCCACGTTCAATGGCCTCACGAGGCATGCCAAAAACCACCGCAGTCGACTCATCCTCCGCAATAGTAACCCCTCCGGCCTGACGAATGGCCACCATACCGTCCGCGCCATCGGACCCCATCCCCGTTAACAAAACCCCGACCGTTCGACGGCCAAACACCTCAACAATGGATTTCATTGTGACATCCACCGAAGGCATAAAGAGCATATCTTCTGGTAACGTGGTCAAGCGAATTAGCCATTCGTCGCGCGCAAGATTCTTACGAATTACGAGATGCATCCCGCCTGGAGCAACATATGCACGCCCCTTAGTGAGCACATCTCCTGCTTTACCTTCCGTAATAGTTAACCTAGAATGTTCATCCAAACGTTTAGCAAACGAACCCGTGAACATGGGGGGCATATGCTGAACGATGATCACTGTGGCATCAAGGTCCGCTGGTAATTCCGGGATAATCTCCATCAACGTAGCCGGGCCACCCGTGGAAACCCCAATGACAACGATCTTGCGAAATGCGGGAATCCCATCCATTATCTGCGATTTAAGTTCTGGTTTCTTGACGGGGACTGGCCGTTTGTCCAGCTGTTTAGCTGGTGGCGAGGAACGCTGTCTGGTTTGACGTCTCGTCCGTTTCGTTCGCGCTGCGGTCTTAATCTTGGCGATTAATTCTTTCCCGATGACATGGAGATTGGCCGATACCGTGCCTGAAGGTTTAGCGACATAATCAAAGGCTCCTAATTCCAATGCTTCAAAGGTCGTCATCGCTCCGTCTTGAGTCAACGAACTCAACATTATAATTCGCACCTCAGGATGTTGTTCCAAGATGTGCAACATGGAGGTGACTCCATCCATCACCGGCATGTTGATATCCATCGTGATCACATCAGGGCTGAGGTCCGCATCTTTCGTTAAGGCGTCCTCACCATCCCTGGCGCTACCAACAACAAGGATCTTCGGCTCCGTCTCTAGAATCTGCTTTATTGCTCGTCGCATCATGGCTGAGTCATCTACTATAAGAACTCGAATTTCTTCACTCATGTTTTTCACCTTATCTAGTCTTTTATTGTTCAATGCCTAAACGCAATTCGATTTCTCCCCACGGGGTATCGATATGCGTCAATAATACATCGTAGAGGCCCAGCATGAGAGCCATTTTTTCTCCAATAACCATGGTAGGAGGGGTGATATCCACTGTGAGATCTTGGATCGACGTGACACTAGCACCCGCGCACATATTGACAAATTCACAGATCGCACTTCTTGCCATATCATCGAGTTCTGCAATAGTCATCCCACCCATCATGGTACCAGCGATACTCATGACGGTATTTGGGGACATGCTGAAAACAATACTTCCCCTAAGTCCCTGCGTCAAACCTATAATTACGATCACTTCGTGCTTGCAAAATATATCCTCGGGTTTCAAGTAGTCTCCCGATTCGCTGCCTTCAGCACCAAATTGGGCGAGCATGTTCGACGTTGCCTTGGCAAACGATTCTAGATACTTCTTCATCCTTCCTTAGCTCCTTTCGATACATAAGTGTTACCCTTTTAATTAGGACCACCCCATCTAACATGAGGCTAATCTGGCCATCTGCCATGACCGCGGCTCCCGCAATTTCTCTTTGACCTGCGAAAATATCTGACAAGGTCTTTACGAGCACCTCCTGTTCCATCGACCAGTGCTCTACTCCAAGACCCAGCTTCGCCCTCCCATCTGTAATCACAATGATGCCCTCCGGATCTGCTTTTTTACAAATAGTTTGTCCGAGAAAATCTGACAAGAATACTAGGCCTATGGTTTCTCCCCGAAAGTTATAAAAGAAGCGGCCTCGCCTTTTGAAAATTTCTTTCTGCACAACTTTCACGACTTCCAGTACCTGATTGACCTCGACAAAAAAGGCTTGTTCACCCGTTATAAACGGCAGAACCTTTCGTTTCGGGAAAACCAGGTTGGTGTAGTTGCCGCATAAGCCCAGGATGGTCTCTTCTAGGCTCTCCATTACCTGAACGAGCCTGTTGCCTCTGGCTTTAATCTCTTGGGAAAAGATTGGTAAATTATACTCCAATAGTGCTTGACGGGACAGGTTCTGAAAAACACTCCTACTCATCATCAGTTCCCCTAGCAAGTCCATCAGACGAGCAAATTCTTCGTTCGAACCGTTTTCTTGCTCTACTTGTTTTTTTTGTTCTTCAGCTTTTACTTCAGCTTCTTTTACTTCATCTTCTTCTCCCAAATCAGCGTCCAGCAGCTGTTTCATATTTATTGGTTCATTACTCTGAACCAGCTGTTCGTCATTTGAACTCATCCATTGTGAAAAGGTCGTATTGACATCTTCCCTTAGCAATACCATCATCTGGCTAATTGCACTAAGGCAGGAATGAATCGGATTGAATATGATTCTGGCAGGTGTTTCATGCTCCTCAACCGTTTTTACTAAAGAACTTAATACTTGTTCGAATACCTTAGTAAAATCCGCAAAAACTTCCGCTACACCCACCGGAACCGGGCTCCCAAAGCACCCAAATAATTCATCCTTAACGCTTAATACCCTTTGATACAAACTCCATAGAGCAACGATGTCCGGAGGGACGCAATCGAGCGTTATAAGGAACTCATAACATAATCTCTTTAGTTTTTTCTGAATAGTAGCTAACAAATCGTCCAACATAGAGGCTCCCTATGCAATGCAATATCCCTATGGAATAAAGGCGGGATCAGTTACCCGCCTCCCCCCTACCCCTTCTATGATCCAATTTTTCTAACGTTTATCCGACTCTCAGGGCATTTTGCAAATCCAAGATCATGACCATTCGCTTACCATTATTCAGTTTGCATACTCCATTGATATACTTGGCGTCCATATCATTTGATAAAATCTTCGGTGTTTCTTCCACCAAATTGCGATCAAAGCGTAAAACCTCCGAAACAGAATCAACCACAACCCCATTCTTTTGGTTACCAACATCGACAATTATAATTCGTGTCGAATCATCGTTCGCTCGTTCCGCCAAATTAAAACGGCGCCTGAGGTTCAAGACTGGGATAATATTTCCCCGTAGATTGACCAAGCCATCAAAATAAGCAGGGGTCCCGGGCATCCGAACCACATCAGTGTACCGATTGATCTCTTGGACATCGGTGATCTTAATGGCAAATTCCTCGTTTCCTAAGCGGAAGGCCACTAATTGCTCCTCTTCCATCAACTGTTTCTCTAGTTTTTCTTCCAGAATCTCCTCAGTTTCGCCCACCAGCTCTTTCACGATAGCAGCTGATAAAAGATTCTGTGCATTCAGACACATGAGTAAACGAGCCCCTTGGTTCAGTTTGGCTACCCCTCGAATCTGCTCCGTCTCACTCGAAGAAAAAATGACGGGAGGAGGTTCGATTACGCTCTTAGGCACGCGTATGACTTCCATGACTCGATCCACTTTAAAACCTGCTGACATATTGCCCAGGTCAATAATTATTACCCGCGATTGATCGGTGATTGCAACATCCTCCATGCCAAAAAAGGAGCGCATATTGACAATGGGTAAGAGGTGGTTTCGAATCGAGACAACCCCTTCGATATAATAACTGGCATTCGGTACTGCGGTAATCTCGGGTACACGAATAATCTCCTTGACATGCATAATATCAAAGGCGTATTCCTCGTCCCCCAGCAGGAACGTGACGAGCTGATCTTCATCCAAATCCACGTCACTACTCTTCACTTGCTCAAGCGCGGTTGCAACCATAGTCTGAGCCTGAATAGTATCAACTACATCTACTGTGAGGATCTTTCCCAGGTTCAGAGCCATGATTAAGCGCTTTCCACCATTAAGCTTAACCACGCCATCAAGATAATCTGCTTCTACGTTCCGTATCACCGCCGGTGCGGGCTCTAGATCGTTGACATTAACTCGTAAAACCTCGGAGACACGATCGACCACAATTCCTGTGACTCGGCCGTTGACATCCACGACCAAAATGCGCGTTCGACCATCCCTCAAACGTCGTTCCATCCCAAAGCGACTACGTCCATCAATAATGGGGAGAATACTTCCTCGCAGATTGCAGATCCCCTCGACATAATCGGGTGTTTGGGGAACTTTCGTAACTTCGGTAAATCGGATCGTCTCACGGACATTCATGATATCGACCCCAAATTCTTCCTCACCTAAATAGAAGGTCACCAACTGGCGCTCTTCCAAAACTTCCGTCATATTATTAAGCGCTTCAGCCATATTCTTCTCCTCCTTATGCGCAAATCAAATTACATCGTCTGTAATTCATCTGCCAATCCCGAGATCTCTTCAATGGCCTCGGCAAGTTCTCGCATACCTTTAGCTTGTTCTTGGGCCGCAGTATTCGATTCAGTCACCGCTTTCTCTGCTTCTTGAGCAGCAGTCGCGATTTGATCGACGCCCCTTTTAGCTTGTTCCAGAGCAACCAACGATTCATCAGACCCCTTGGAAACTTCTTGAACCCCTTTTAAAATTATGAGCATATTTTCCTCAATGAAATTCAAATTCTGGGTAGATTTTTTGGCATTTAAAACTTCCTGCGTAGCAGTCTTGGCCGAAAGTTCAATATCTCCTGTGACTTTTTGAATCTGATTTTGGATATTGCGGACCAAATCTTTAATTTTGTCCGCATTATCCGCAGATTCATTGGCAAGCGTGCGAATATCCCCCGCTACGACTGAGAAACCCCGACCAAATTCCCCGGCACGCGCTGCTTCGATCGAGCCATTGACAGCCAACATATTTGTTTGGATTGTCACATTGACGATAGCATCGACGATCTTATCAATCTTACGTGTAGTATCTTCCAGAATCTTAATGTTTTGCGCTGAAAGCAGGCTCGCTTCCGATGACTTTGTGATGCCGATAATCATTTCGTCGACCGCTTTTTTATTATCAGTTAATAAGGATTGAAGCTCCCCCACTTTTTCCACCGACTCTTCAGAACGGATTTTCATTTGAGTAGCCGCTACCACCAATTGTTCTGCAAGTGCTGCTCCAGAGATCGACAATTCGCCTTGTATACGCGCACCTTTGCCCAACTGAACCATAGCTACCATGATCTGCTGGGAAGCACTATTCGCTTCCTCAACATTGGCCGATAGTTCCTCCGCCGCTGCCGCCAATTCTTCGGAAGTTTTCTGAGAATCAGTGGAAACCTTTAATTGTTCGGCCATTTGGGCCAGTTCATTAGCCGCTATTCCCATCTCGTTAAACGCTCTATTTTGTTCGGAAACGGATTTATTAACCTCTTCGGCCGCACTTCCCTGCTCTTCAGCCGCCGCAGCGATTTGCTCCGCCATCCCTAAAAAGTCTTTGGAACCTTCGTTCGTAATTTTGGCGTTCTGAGTGACTTCAGTCACTCCCGCTTGAACTTGAGCCATCTCTGAATCAATTTTACTGAGGTCCTCGGTAATCTTCTTTCCACGCTCGACCTCAGCGTTGGCCACGTTGCCTGCTTCCTCAACATCCTGAACCACTACTTTTACGTTATCCTGAATTTCATTAACAAGATCCCGAATATCACGAGCTGATTTTTCGGAGATTTCGGCTAAGTTCCGCACCTCATCAGCTACAACAGCAAATCCGCGTCCATGTTCACCCGCCCGAGCTGCTTCGATTGCAGCATTAAGGGCTAAGAGATTGGTCTGATCCGCAATCCGCACGACTGCATCCACTATATTACCAATTTCCTTCGATTGTTGTTCTAAGTCGCCCACAAGCTTAGTGGATTCGAAATTTGTTTCAGCAGCCTCCTTAACCCCTTCAACCAATCTATCAATGTCGTTCGTAGTCGACTTGACTATAGATTGCGCTACATTAGCGCGCTCTAACGAATCTGTGGCCAAATCGTTAGCAATCACTGCTGCCTTTTGAATCTGGTTAATGGCCGCTCTGGACTGCTCCGCCGCCGAGGCTGCCTCATCTGCTCCGGTGGCAACTTGAGCCATTGCCGAGCCTAATTCAACCGCGGCACTACTTGCTTCATCAATTCCTGAGGCTAACTGCTCTGTAGCCGTGGCAATTCGTTCAGCCAATTGTTGTTGCTTCGCTAAGGTACGCGCCCGTACCTTATCCATGGCCCTGCGTTTCGCTAAGTCCCTCTTCTGCCCCATATCCTCTGAAATATCTAATTCCTGTCTGTCCATTCTTAAGCCTGAATTAAGCGGTGGTCTTGATAATCTCTTTTCCATTTCTTCTTCCTCCTTGAGCGTCTCTATTATTTTTGATAAACCTCGATTAGTTACCAACCTAGCTCACCACTCATAGTAATAAAACCAAGTTCCATGCCAGTAGTCTATTTGGTATTCACTCAAGATGTCCTAGCTTCCATCTCAATAATGCAATAGCTATGCCAATTCGAATCATTCTATATTTTTTAGTCAAAAATCGAGTAAATGTAACAATAATCCTATTTCAAAAAGTATGCTCTGCCCTAGAGAATAATCTCAAATCACCCAAGCGATGTACCCTTATGTCTCACATTCCCTCGACTCCTGTGCGAAATCGCACAGGCATGCTTAAGATTATGCTGAACGAGAAATTACTCCCAACCCCTAACTCACTTTCCACGCTTATTTCTCCATCCATCAGAGTAACTAACTGCTTAGAGATCGCCAGGCCTAACCCTGTACCCCCATATTCCTTAGTATAAATATCATCAATCTGCATGAAATTTGTGAACAACTGTCCAACTTTATCTTCTGCTATGCCAATTCCAGTATCTTTAATAGAGGAAATCAATCGCAGCTTATCCTTAATTTCAATACCTTTAGCAACAGATAACTCAACGCTCCCAGCTGGCGTGAACTTAATAGCATTTCACACTAGATTCATTAAGACCTGTCTAAGCCTGCCCGAATCACCCATAAGACTTCCTCTTATTTCTTTCGCAGGGTTTACGTATCTGAATTGCCCATCAAGATCGGATATGCATAATATCTCAGGGGTCAAATTCACCATTTTTTCGTAGTTTTCTTTGCTTAGTCTTAAGTTGTACAATCAAAATGTTCCTCTCTAATTCATCAGTGGTATCGTACAGCAGCGTGGAGGTCTGACTAGTACAAAAAAAGGACGGCGTGCTCCCAAACGCCCTGTCCTTTTGACTACATTAAGCTTTCTAATTTACGATACAAGGAACGTCGCGAAATACCTAATTGACGCGCTGTGAGCGATTTATTTCCATTGGAATCCTCAAGTGCTTGGCGTACATACTCGTCGGTATAATCTTTCAAAGTTTCTGACCTCTGCTGTATGCACTGCTGAGAACTTTTCGGGATCATCTGCAAATGTTTTTTCCGCAAAACGTCCCCATCATATGTAAAATTGATTAATTCCATGATGTTGCTTAATTCTCTCACATTACCATACCAAGGATAATTTAACAGGACTTCCGAAGCCTCTTTGTCAATGATTTGAAAGCCTTGATGTCCCTCTTTCCGTCCAAAGTCCTGCAAAAAGTTTAAAGCTAATGGAATAATTTCCTCTTTACGCTCTCTAAGCGGCGGGATAACAATCAACCCAATTTTCAACCTATAGTATAGATCCTTCCGAAACGTTCCTTCAATCATTGCTTGTTCGAGATTTACATTCGTCGCGGCAACAATTCGAGCATCTGTGGATATTTTCTTCAGACCACCTATACGATAAAATTCTTTCTCTTGCAAAACACGCAAAAATTTCCCTTGTGATTCCAGAGAAAGCTCGGCCAACTCATCTAAGAAAAGTGTCCCCCCTTGAGCTAAATCTAATTTTCCTTTTTGCCCTTTCGGTAACCCCCCCGTATATGATCCCGCTTCATATCCAAACAGCTCACTTTCAAATAAATTAGAATTAATTGCCGCACAATTCAAATCAATGAATGGCCCTGATTTTGCCCTATCTCTCTCGCCAAAGTGAATAATCTTGGCGATATATTCTTTACCCGTTCCCGTCTCTCCTTGGATGATAATCGGAAAGGAACGAATCGTCGCATATTTATACGCTTGGTTAACAACATCTTCTAGCTTCTCGGAGAAAATACCCATGGAAAATGTGTCCATGGCGTGCTGTCGATAACTACGGTAGAGATTAAATTGCCCCGAACTGCTTCCTCGTTGGTCGTTAGTTTCTCGGAGATCGTGACACTTAAGATCACTTGAGCAAGTTTGCGAGCCTCTATTGATCTCTTTTCTTCCTATTGAACATTTATCCATTTTATCTAATTTATCCAAGAGTATCACTAAGTGATCCGTATTAAGAGGTTTCAAGAAGAAATCTACCGATCCCCACCTCATTGCCTCAATCGTCATTTCCATCGTTCCACCATCAGCCGTTAGAGCAACTACCACTTTTCCGTTCTGCATAGAGAGAGTTAATTGCTGTATTATTTCTGGTTTTAAATGCTTAAATATTTCATAATCAATTAGAGTGAGATCGAAGGTATCCCTGTGAAGATGAGATAAATAGTCATTATTATTACATTCCAAGACCTTATGTTCTAATTCAACTAAAAAGACACCCAGATTAGCCCTAAACAGCTTATCCTCATCCACTATTAAAATATTCAGTTAAATTCACCTCTAAAGCAATATGTGTGCTGCTTTACTTATTTGTATAAACCTTAAGTTACCTTTTCAAGTTTCGAGAGTAATTCCTCCATCTGAATCGGTTTAGATATGTACTCGTCCATCCCGTATGAAAGAAGTCTCTCACGATCTCTATGCAGTGCATAAGCGGTTAGAGCAATAATAGGCGTATGCTTACCTAATCCTTCAGTCTCCCTGATGCGCACTGTCGCTTCGATACCATCCATTATGGGCATTTGAATATCCATAAGAATCACATCGTATTGCTTCTGTCCAAGAAGAACTAATGCTTCAGAACCATTGGTGGCGATCTCAACCTTATGACCTTTTCCCTTAAGCATGCGTTCCAGGACTGTAAGATTTACTGGGTCATCTTCAACTACAAGGATTTTCAACAATTTTACGGTTGGAGTAGGTAAAGTTCTAGCGTGGAAATTTTTGCTTGATTCTTGCTGTAACGAGAACTTCACCGTAAAGTGAAAGGAACTCCCCCTTTCATTTTCAGTTTCTACCCATATTGCTCCGCCCATTTTCCAAATTAGCTTCCTTGCAATAAGTAGGCCCAAGCCTATATCGTGGTATCCTTTTGAGATAGCACCATCTGTTTGGCTAAATGGTCTAAAAAGCCGTAATTGCTCTTCCTTCGATATTCCAATCCCTGAATCAGTCACTGAAAACTTCAGCTCAATAACCTCCTTGATTTTGGCAATCCTTGTCACAGAAAGTGTAACCTGACCCTCCTCCGTAAATTTAAGGGCATTGTCTAACAAGTTACCTAAAACATGCTTTAACTGGATGGGGGAACCAATTACTACTTGAGGTATGAAAGAAGCGCAATCGTAAAAAAGATTTAATCCCTTTTTAATCGCCAGAGAAGAACTTTCATTAATCACCTCTTCTAAAAGTGCCCTAATATTAAAATCCATTTTATCTATTACTAAATTACCCACCTCAATTTTGGGGCAATTCTGAATGCCATTAATTATCTTGAGCAGTGAATCTGCACAGTTCTTCACGACCTCAAGGTTCTTCTCCTGTTCATCACTTAAATCGCTTATTAGAGTTAAATCAATCATCCCTATAGCTCCATAGATAGAGGTACGAATTTCATGACTCATATTTGCCAAAGATTCATATAGTACTCTATTTTCGTCTTCAGCTTCTTGTTTAGCTTGTCTAAGTTCATTTTCTACAAGTTTGCGTTCTGTCATATCCGTGTAAATTGAAACAAAATAACCTGGTTCAAGACTATATACGTCTTCGGACACCCAACGACCACACCACTCGAAATAACATAATGGTAATACTTTGCTAATCCCAGATAAGGCTACTTCTCTATACGCTGCCATTCTGCTTTCATATTTTTCAGAATCAATAGTGGAAAATAGTTCAGAATACCGCTTCCCCACTATATCTTCTTTCGATAGATTAACTTTTTTTTCAAAAGCTTTATTGACCTCAATAATCTGATAGTCAATTGGATTTCCGGCTTCATCATAGATGATCTTGTTATATGCCATGCAATTAGGCATATCCATGACGAGTGCATGATATTTTTTATACAAAAGCCTATAACGCTCTTCGTTCGTAAGCAAAGCTTTTTTCGACTGTTTTTGTTCCGTAATATTACCCAAGTCTGAGACTGACTTGGGTTTTCCCTCTACCATAATCCACACCTCCGATCACCTTCAACATGCATACAGATATACTGGCATCTTTCGCCATGATCACTGATTATTCCTGCATATCTGTCACGATTTTCTTTATTAAAAATATTTTGATACCCCATAAACGAGAAAATAACTACCTGCTAAGGTAGTTATTTTGGAGTCTGATGAAGATAATAAAGGAACCTAATAAGTATAGACCGACAGTCTAACTTATTAGGTTCTTTTATTAATAGCGAGGTCTACACACCCTACAAATACCTCTTAACGACGACGCCTTAAAAACTCTGGAATATCGATATCGACTTCCGTCGCAACTGGTTTAATAATATTTTCCTGAGCTTTTCCCGGTGCGAGTCCAAAACCAGCCCACTGTTGATCAAACCCGGTGGCAATAACCGTAACCCTTAACTCTTCCTTGAGGTTCTCATCAATGACCGCGCCGAAGATAATATTCGCTTCGGGGTCTGCAGCTTCAGCAATAATTCCTGCAGCTTCGTTGACTTCGAAGAGGGTTAAATTTGTCCCGCCGGTAATGTTGAGAAGTACACCTTTGGCGCCTTCAATTGAAGTTTCTAAGAGGGGACTGGAAATTGCTTTACGTGCTGCATCAGCTGCACGGTTTTCTCCAGTTGCCTGGCCAATACCCATTAAGGCAGACCCCGTATTCGACATAATCGTCTTGACATCGGCGAAATCCAAATTAATTAGGCCGGGAACCGCAATCAAATCTGAAATTCCTTGTACCCCTTGCCGCAGGACATCATCTGCAATACGAAAAGCCTCATGAATTGTGGTATGCTTGTCCACGACTTGCAACAACCGATCATTGGGGATCGTAATGAGGGTATCCACTTTACTCTTGAGATCGGCAATTCCCTTTTCTGCCTGCAGGGCTCGTTTACGTCCTTCAAAGGTGAACGGCCGCGTAACAACACCAACCGTCAGTGCTCCCATTTCCTTAGCCACTTCAGCCACGATAGGTGCCGCTCCTGTACCGGTTCCGCCTCCCATCCCTGCCGTAACAAAGACCATGTCCGCGCCCTTTAATACCTTAGCGATTTCTTCGCGGCTTTCTTCCGCTGCTTTAGCTCCGATTTCAGGATTTGCCCCTGCTCCAAGTCCTTTAGTTAACTTAATCCCTATTTGCACTTTTTGGCCTGCACGAGACAGTTGTAAAGCCTGTGAGTCAGTATTTACTGTAACGAAATCTACCCCTTGTAAGCCAGCGGTAATCATACGGTTAACCGCATTATTTCCACCACCACCGACACCAATAACCTTAATCTCTGCAAACTGGTTTAAGTCAGTATCAAATTCTAGCATCTAGGCTTAACCCCCTCGCTTAATTGAAACCTGCTATCTTTGGAAAATACAGGTTTTACTAATATTTAACTGTGCCGTCCGAACGCACGGATATATCAAACGTGCGTCCCAACTTGCCCATGAAAGAAACCTACTTTAATGGAGTTCCAAACTTCATTAAAGTTTTGTTGAGTTTATCCAGGGCTTACCGACACTTACTTTTCTGCCGAAGACCCCCGTTATCAGGCCTCTGACCTCTGTAATGCACATAACGTTATAAATTCTATGTGCTTATGCTTATTCCCTTTTTTTAAATAAACTTTTATTTCAAGTATAAAGGCACGATGCATCGTGCGGCTATACTACCTTCACTACCTTTTTATCAAATGGCGACGAATGCTTCCCAAATTTTGGAATAGGCGCACCCCAAATGCCACAATAGCAGCCAGATAGAGGTCAACCCCAATGCGATCTCCGACGTACGCCAAGAAGGCTGCAAGGAGCATGTTACTGAAAAAGCCACTCAAGAACACCGCGCTGTCGAAATGGTCCTCCTGTGCGGAGCGAATCCCACCTAAGACGGAATCTAAAGCCGCAAGGATTCCAACGGATAAATATTTGGCATATTCAATAGGGACTGAAAACGGGCTAACATACCCGATTGCCAATCCTAGTACTAAGCCTAATAGTGGTAACCACATGTTCCTTGTCCTCCCTAACTTAGCGGCCGATTACTGGTTTTGCCGCTGTAAAATCAATATATCGTACCCCTTGTTGAAACGATTTATATCCATTATCGCTTATTAGTTGCAAAAGTGAATTCAATTTACCCTTCCAGTCGCTGGCTTGTCCCAGTCGGACCTCCACACCACTGGTTAGAAACAATGTCATTTGCGAAATAGCGTTAACGTGGAGTTCTCCAATCTGGGCAAGCAATTCTGGGGGAGCTTGTCCCAGCAGGTGCAGCGCTGCCGTGAGAAGAGGATTTGTTAAACTCTGCCCCGGTCCTACTGTATCCGCCAAATTAATTCCGGTAATCACCGGCCGGTCCGTTTTCGGCCAACTCTCCAAGCGGCGCAAGAAAACCCCTTGGGCATCTACTTCCAAGACTCCTTTAGGAACAACTACTAAGGCAACCGGAGTCCGTTCCGTCACTTGAATGACCAGTGTATGGGGAAGCTTCCGCTGAAATTGAACTCCCTGAACAAGTGGATGTAAGGCAATTTTATGGTTAAAGGCATCTTGATCAAATAATAATAAATTTTGACTTTGAATTCCGTCGGATAATTTTAAGATTTCGTTCTCTGGAATAATCTTAAGCCCCTGCACAACAACATTTTGAACTGCAAAAGCACTGGAGCGCAAAAAAAGTGTCACACCCAGGGAAAGCAAAATAGTCAAAACAGCAACATAGAGTAGGGACGTATTCATTTTCTTGGGTTGCATTTTAGGCATTTTCCTCCTTGTTCCAAGTATAACGAATACAGTCCTATTCTGTCATGCCCTTTTTTAGACCTTATATTGACAAAATATCCACTATTGTTTCCATACCCGAGGTCGATTCTCAAAGTTTGATATTCGTGGTTCGAAGTTCAAGTTACATGGTTCGCGGTCCGAAAATCGAATATCGAACCACGAACCACGAGGTCTACCCCTTCTGGATAACACGCCGAAGTTTTGCCCCCAACTGGCGATATTTCACTTCTAAATTTTCATAGCCACGGTCAATATGATCTACCTTTTCTAGCACAGTTGCTTCCTCAGCAGCCAATGCTGCCAGAAAAAGCGCTGCACCTGCTCGGAGATCCGTGGCCTCTACAAAGGCGCCTTCAAGCGTCCCCCTCCCACGAATAACGGCCGTTCTTCCTTCAACGGTAATTTGAGCCCCCATTCGACATAACTCATCCACATGCTGAAAACGGTTTTCAAAAATGGTTTCCGTAATAATGCTGGTCCCCTCCGCACACGAGAGCATAGCCATAAACTGGGGCTGCATATCCGTCGGGAACCCCGGATAAGGCATTGTCTTCAAGTCCACACCGCGAATTCGTCCCCGGTGTTGAATACGAACCGAATCGTTTAGAAGGGTTATCGTAGCTCCCGCCTGACGCAATTTAGCAATAACAGGTTCCAAATGTTCAGGTATAACGTTCTCTAAGACCACATCCCCTTCCGTCATGACAGCAGCAACCATATGGGTACCGGCTTCGATTCGATCTGGAATCACCTTATGTTCTGTAGAATGGAGTTTATCTACCCCTTCAATCCGCAAGACGTCCATTCCTGCTCCGCGCACTTTTGCTCCCATTTTATTAAGCAAATTTTGCAAATCAACTATCTCGGGTTCACGTGCGGCATTGCGAATTATAGTAGTTCCCTTCGCTAAGACCGCGGTCATCATAATATTTTCTGTTGCCCCTACACTAGGAACATCTAGGTAGACATCAGCCCCCTGTAGGTGATCAACCCAAGCCTCGATATACCCATGTTTTTCTTTAACTTTGACACCCAGTTGTTGAAGTCCTTTAATATGTTGATCCATTGGGCGCGAGCCAATAGCACACCCTCCCGGTCGGGAAATTTTCACTCGCCCGTTCCGGGCTAATAGCGGGCCTAAAATAAGATTAGAGGCCCGCATTTGCCGCATAAGTGATTCATCGACTTCGCAGGACTTCAAAGTAGCGGCATTAATGAGCAAAGCCTCATTCTGGCGCACAACACCACAACCAAGGTGTTCAAGTACCTCGCACATATGGGTAATATCCGCCAGCACCGGAATTTCCAACAAGGTTGATGTCCCTTCAGCAAGTAACGTTGCTGCCAACAAGGGAAGGGAAGCATTCTTCGCCCCGCTTACCCGGAGACTCCCTTCTAACCGCTGTTTTCCAGTGATCACATAGCGGTCCATCGACATAGTCCTACCCCCTTTTCATCGAGGTTTAATTCTCAGTTTTTACTAGTTTCTCTATTTTAGTTTGGAAATACTCCACTTCCGTTTGCAGGTTAATTCCGAATTTCGTCTGAATATCCCCTTGAATGGCCTCCATCAAAGCTAGGACATCCTCAGACTTGGCATTTCCCGTATTTACAATAAAATTTGCGTGTTTATCCGAGACCCGAGCACCACCAATGTTTCTTCCTTTCCAGCCTGCTGCTTCAATCAATCGGCCAGCTGAATCACCGGGTGGGTTACGAAAAATGCTCCCTGCATTTGGTTTATCCAGGGGCTGATTGGCCGTCCTCTTAGTTAAATTCTCTGTCATCTTACTTAAAATTTGTTGGCGATCCCCAGCTGAGAAGACAAATTGGACTTCCAGCACCCACGCTTGATCACGCAAAGAGCAGAATCGATAAGCGAATTCAAGCTCAGCCCGCTCTAGCTTCTTCACTGTACCATCTGCCCATAGCGCGGTGACACTCATTATTTGAGGAGCCACTTCGCCACCATGTGCCCCGGCGTTCATTATCACCGCACCACCCACCGACCCGGGAATTCCCCGCGCAAACTCTAGGCCACTCCAACCGCGTTCCCCTGCTTCTTGGGCTAAATGGGCTAATCTGTATCCGGCTTCAACCTGAACCGTGTAATCTCCCCATTCAATCGCACGCAGCGACGTGGTTACCATGGTAATCCCAGGAAGACCTTCATCGGGTAACAGAAGATTTGAACCCCGCCCGATCAGCCAAACTGGGATTTTCGCTTTCAGCGCGCGCTGCCAGACCAACGCCATGTCTTCCGTAGTTTTGGGCCAATATACGGTCTCAGCGAACCCACCGATCCTCCATGTGGTCAAAAGGTGTAAGGGATAATTCTTCTCCACACGCCCCGGCATTCCATCCAAAATCATCGATCTTCCACCTCAAATTATCTGTCATTATTGTATCAGTCCAAATTGAGCTGAGTGCCGACCTAATATCTAGCCAAGAAACTCCCAATTCTAGACACTTGGCAATGTTTCCGTAAGCCGCCTGTTCTTCCAGCGGTTCCGGCCACCTAGGTATTTGACCAACAAATTTCGGAGTCTCTTGTCTATGATAAAAATCGACTCTAGTTTCTCGGACCACCCAAGTCGCAATTTCCGAATTCCATTCAGTGTGCCTGCCAAGCGGACTGTCTTCCATTAACTCCGCCAGCCAAGCTTCAGGCAGCAGCCAATATAAACCTTGTTTTCTTTCGCATCGCCATTCTCCGGCTGTCGGCCAAAGTAGGGATGGTTCAAAACCAGCCTCATTTAAAACATGACCTATCAAAGGTCGTCCTTCAATTATAACAGTTGGTTCAGAAATCCGTAAAATTAGTTCATCGTCCAAAATATTATGTATCAACGCTTGAATCGATTGTTGGGGCAGTCCTTGAGCTATTGCCTTTTCTCGCCAGAGATTGTGCTCCGTCTCCTCTGACCAGAATACCAATTCAGTTGTTGGACCTGATTCCACTGCCGCCAACGAACAAGTACAATCCAAAGGTAACTCCCACCAACTTTCCGTTAATCCTTTGGTTGGTTCCCCCTCTGATTGGTCACCCTCGAAAAATTCGAGTTCTAATCCTTTTAGAATAGCTCTAACCCCATCTATTCCGGGAGCCGCAGAAGAAGCAACCAATTGGATTCTTCGTCTTGGCCACACCACGCTCACCCCTTTCCTTTCTCACTGCCATATGCTATGCATTGGAGTGGAAAGGTGTGAAACTCGATGCTCGATGTTCGATATTCGCTATTCATTGTTCGAACCACGAAAACGATGTTCGTAGCTCGTTATTTGATATTCGAGTCACGAACCACGAATATCGAACCACGCTCTAGTGCCAGGCAGTGGCCCTACAAAGGTCCACAATCTTATTTAAAGCCTGGGGTTGTGCCAGGGTGTGAGCAGCGACGCCCATTTTAGCAAGCAGTGCGGGTTGGGAGATTAGCGCATCCACCTCTTTCCACAATCGTTCCCCCTCCAGCTCTGAATCCAGAATGAGTTTTGCCGCGCCTGCTTGAACTAGGGCCTGAGCATTGTATTCTTGATGATTCTCAGCCGCATAAGGGTAGGGAATCAAAAGACTGGGTATACCCGCAACCATCAGCTCAGCTAACGAGGCTGCCCCTGCCCGTCCAATATAGATGTCTGCGCAAGCTAAAGCTTCAGGCATGTCTTTTAAATACTCAAGAACGCGCCACTCCGGACGTTCCCAGGCAATCCCTCTTGACTTAAATCTTTCGATCGTTTCTGCATACGTCGCCTTTCCAGTTGCCCAAATCACCTGAATCTCCGAGCGGCTAGCAAGATGTTCGCAGACCCCGATCATAGCCTGATTTAACGTGCGAGCACCTCTACTCCCGCCCGTCACTAGCAAGGTCAAACGATCTGGCCGTAACCTAAAGTGCTTTGCCCCGACCGCGCGAGACACCTGCCCAATTTCCGAACGGACTGGAAGTCCAACGAGTTCCAGTTTTTTCTTAACTCCAAAATGCTCCATACTCTCAGGAAAGGTCACCATGACACGGCGTACAACCCGCGCCAAAATGCGATTGGTAATCCCGGGTAAAGCATTCTGTTCATGGAGCAACGTCGGAACATTAAAAAGTGCAGCTGTTAAAACAACCGGCCCTGACACATACCCCCCAGTTCCTACCACAAGATCCGGGTGAAATTCACGCAATAGTTTCTTTGTTTCCCAAAGAGCCTTAACACTATTACCCAAGACTTTTATAGTATTCAGGCTTAAGCGGCGCGGAAGACCTTTGCCAGAAATCCCTGCAAAGGCAATGCCCGCCTCTGGCGCCAAACGTGCTTCCATTCCGTCCCGAGTTCCCACATAAAGAATTTGAGTCTTAGAATCACTCGCTAACAACCCTTTGGCAATAGCTAAAGCTGGATAAATATGTCCACCAGTTCCACCACCGGTCACAATTACACGCACAATATATTACCTCTTCTCCTCACCTAATCTCCTGGGAAATATTCAGTAGCACTCCAACACCTAACATCGTAAAGACAAGCGATGTCCCACCGTAACTTATAAACGGCAAGGTAATCCCTGTAACAGGTAATACACCGCTCACCACACCCATGTTAATCATCGCTTGAATGGACACCATAGCCGTTAATCCGACTGCAAATAAACCCGTGAACGCATCCGGCGCCTTCATTGCCACCCGAAACCCTCTCCAGGCGAAGAGAAAAAAGAGTAAGACCACCAAGGACGCGCCAATAAACCCAAGTTCCTCTCCAATCATGGCAAAGATAAAGTCCGTATGGTTTTCCGGCAAATAAAGAAATTTCTGGCGGCTTTGCCCTAAGCCTAAGCCAAATAAGCCACCTGGGCCCAGCGCTAAAAGCGCTTGAATCGTTTGATACCCATTTCCCAATGGATCAGCCCAAGGATTCAAGAAAGCAAAAATACGCCTCATTCGATAGGGTGCCGCGGCAATGGCTGCCACCACTAAGCCGAGCCCTGTTCCCGCTAACGAAAGAATATGTCCAGTTCTTGCTCCTGCCGCGATCAACATAAAAAACGTCGTAGCTGCTATGACCAGGGTCGTTCCGAGGTCCGGTTGAAGCATAATTAAGCCCGCTATTATTCCCATCAAACCAAGAATCGGCAGAACACCTTTACGAAACGATTGAATCTTATGGGGATCAAGAGCCATAACATGAGCCATCACCAAGACCATAGAAAGCTTAATTACCTCCGAGGGCTGAATCGACAACGGCCCAAGGCCAATCCAACGGTCAGCACCATTCACTCTGCGCCCAAGTCCCGGAATTTTGACCGCCACCAGTAAGGCAATCGCCATATAAAGGGCAGGTTTAGCAAATCTGCGCAGCATTCGAAGATCCACTAACATACTCGAGATCATCGCCACGAGTCCCATACTAGCCCATAGTATCTCCATTTTCAAAAAATGATAGGAGTCATCGAACTGTATGTACCCTCTCACAGCACTTGAACTGTAAACCATAATAAAGCCTATACCCAACAGGGCCAAAATCGTACCCAGCAAGACTAAATCTGGGCGGTGAAGCCTACGCCGCATGTATAGTATCCCCCTTATCTATAAATGGGTTCTCTATAATGCCTACGCACTAACTCCTTAAACAATTCCCCTCTTTCTTCATAACTTTTAAACATATCCCAACTAGTACAAGCAGGGGATAATAAGACAACATCACCAGGTATCGCCTGAGCTATTGCTTTCTCTACCCCATCTGCAAAAGTACTCGCCCTAATGATCACCTGAACCCCTTCATCCCGCGCCGCCTGTTCCATCTCATCGGCCGCCATCCCCAGCAAGACTAGGCTTTTAACCTTAACTCGCACAACTTTCATAAAATCATGGAAATCAAGCCCTTTATTCTTCCCCCCAGCAAGGAGAACCAAAGGTTCATCAAAAGCCAGTAAGGCCTTGGTTGCTGCATCTGTGTTAGTTCCTTTGGAATCATTGACAAAAAGGACTCCCTCAAAGGTCCCCACGATTTCCTCTCGGTGCTCTACTCCTTGGAACTGACGCAGCCCTTCAGCGATTTCAGTCCAAGAAAGACCAAACTCTCGCGCAGCCCCAGCTGCCGCCATGACATTTTCCAAGTTATGGGCCCCGCGGAGCTGAAGTTCATGACGGGCAATGATGGGGGTGATGTTCCCTTTTTCCGCATAGACGATCTTGTCTTGACTTAAGCTAATCCCATCTGGCAAAAAAGATGCCGGGCTAAAATACAGGACACGGCTTCTTAATTTCGATCCCAAAGCGCGGACTAAGGGGTCATCCCAATTTAATATGGCCAAATCTGAAGCAGTTTGGTTTTCAAAGATTCGCACTTTAGCCGCAAGGTAATTTTCTAAAGAGCCATGGCGGTCCAAGTGATCCGGTGTGATATTTAGCAATATTGCTACCTGCAAACGAAGTTTTTCAATAAACTCCAGTTGGAAACTGGAAAGTTCAGCCACTACGATACTGTTCTCTCGCAAGCCTTTCACTTGCCCGCTTAAAGCCACTCCGATATTTCCAGCGACAACCATCGAGCGACCAGTTCGCTTTGCTAATTCCCCGATCAAGGTAGTGGTTGTTGTTTTCCCATTAGTACCAGTTACGCCGACAGATAGAGCAGGACAATCATACATAGCAAGCTCAACTTCGCTCCAGACAGACACGTTTTGGGAAATCCCCTCTTGCACGAGAGCCAGTTTGGGAGATACCCCTGGCGATAAAACAATAAGTTCAGGTTTAATCCCTTTTAATTCAGGTACATTGCCAAGAAATAAATGTTTTGGATCAAGACCCAACTTCTCAACCCCAGCTAACTGCTCGAGAGTCTTATTGTCCGTTAGAAAAACCTCCGCACCCAACCCCTGAAGCTTCTGCACAGCCGCTTGGCCACTTAGTCCTGCACCAATAACTAAAACACGTTTATTCAACCATTCCACGTAAGTATTCCTCCGTTTAATAAATTTAGGCCCTATGAACCTATATTATTCTTAACTGTGCGCCCGGTGCATGTAGGGTTAAAACAGTAAAAGCTACAAATATTTACTGGCTTCACGTACACTAAGCCGTTGGAGAGTATTACACTCCAAAAACGATTTAACCCATTCTTTATCAGTCTTTGAGTATTCCCTCAATGCCCAACCAATTGCTTTTGTTATAAAAAACTCCTTCGAATAACTATTTTTGTTAATAATAAATTTTAGTAATTCCGTATCTGTAGTCTCTTTATACTTCAATTGGAATAGAACTCCAACTCGCACAAGCCAAATATTACCACTTTCAGCCCAACTTAGAATATGGCTTTGGACGAGTTGTGGATATTTGGCACATACAAGTCCAGTTATTGTTGTAGCAAGGCCATCCACGCTATCCCACCACGATTTAGATATTATCAACAACTTAATGCTATCAATATCAGATTGTTGCAAACTATCCTTTAATGCAACTAAATAGTCTACTGCTAAACACTGGAATTCCCGTTCCGGTAAATCCCAAAGCATAAAAACGAAATCCCAGTCAATCTTCTTCTGTTTCTTTGCTTGTCCTATAAATTCTTTCTGTAATTCAGCCCTCTGTGGTTTTTGTAACCCTAAAAAAGGAAACTTATCTTTCATATACGCTGACATTTTTTCCGCTTGCAACGGATTTCGATGATCATAAAACGACTGAATAAGCTGTTTATCCAAGACACCACCTCCTAAAAGGGGAGTAAATATCCGTAAGGGCACGATGCATCGTGCCCACCTCAGTCATCCCTAGTCACCTCGTGCCCCTACCCCAGCGTCGGTAAATACGACACGACCCCTAAAATAGCGCAAATCAGCGCAGCAGCCCAAAAAACGAGGACCACCTTCCACTCGCCCCACCCCCCGAGTTCAAAGTGATGGTGAATCGGGCTCATCCGAAAGACTCGCTTTCCCCTCGTTTGAAAGGAAATAACCTGTATAATCACGGAAAGTGCTTCCACCGCATATAATCCCCCGATGATAAGCAACACAAATTCACTCTTCGTGAGTACTGCTAAACTAACTAAGGCTCCACCCAAGGCTAGAGAACCCGTATCCCCCATGAATACTCGGGCAGGATAGGTATTAAAGCGTAAAAACCCAAGACAACCACCGACCAAGGCTGCTGCAAAAACTGCCATATCTGTCTCGTGCGCCAGAACTGCAACCCCACCCCCATGGATGGCTGCTAGGAGGGCAATCGCGATATAACCGACTCCGGCAAACAAAGTGCTTCCTGCTGCTAAGCCATCCAACCCATCGGTAAGATTGACAGCATTCGTCATTCCCACGATCACTAAGGAGGTCAGGCAATAGTAAAACCAGCCCAACTCCAAGTGTATCGACGTAAAAGGAATCGCTACATCCGTTCCCCGTCCAAGCCAATGGATGGAAATCCACATCAGCATAAAGGCCAAGCCAAACTGCCCAATAAGTTTCTGGTAAGCTCGCAGCCCTAACGAACGATGCATAACTACTTTAATAAAATCATCGATAAATCCGATTAGCCCATAGCCAAGAGTGATCCCCACCAAGGTGACCATTTCCAACGAAGTTGGTTGTTCGGCCATAACCAACGCACTGCCAATAATGCCCACAAGAAAAATAATGCCACCCATCGTCGGGGTTCCGGCTTTTTTCAAGTGCCTTTTGGGGCCATCATCGCGTATAGTTTGACCGAACTTAAGGATTCTTAAGACCGGTATCAAAAAAGGGCTTAGGACCAACGTAATGATAAGAGCTAATCCTGCTGCCATGACCAAACGCTCAGACATTTATTATTCCATCCTTTACTTAAGACACATTCAAGTAGATTACCATTCAGTATGCCCATCTATTTTGGCATCTTTGACTGGTTATTTTCTTTCATATGCCTGATCTTCGAGTTGCACTGTGATCTCTTCCATTTTCATCCCCCGCGAACCTTTAATCAAAACCCATATCCCTGCCCCATAAAGCGCAAGGAGCTCCCGAGCTTCCGTAACGGCTTCTTCGCGCGAAGAAGTCACCTTAATCTGATCTTCTGAGTATCCTGCCATCCGCGCCCCTTGCGCGATCTCACTAGCCAATTCGCCCACGGTGATCAGATTACTAACTTCTAACTTAGCTAGGGTTCGCCCAACTTCACGGTGACCTGATTCTGTCGAGGTTCCCAACTCATACATATCACCTAAAATAGCGAGGGTCTTGTTCCCACCCGCTCGCTCCTTGAGAACCTGCAATGAAGCCTGCATCGAAACTGGATTGGCATTATAAACATCATTAATAAGGATGCCTCCACAAACGCCTTGTCGAACTTCCAAGCGCATCTTAGACAATTCCAACTCTGTGAGACCCACACATGCTTCTTTAAGTGTAACCCCAAAGACCGTGCCTACAGCAATGGCGGCGAGTGCATCTAACACATTGTGGCTCCCTGGTAAAGGAAGATTGACCGTCGCTTTTTGAGATTCGAAGTTAACGTCAAATGTAGTCCCTAACTCACCCCAAGCCCGCAGCTTACCCCCTTTAATGTGGGGAGATGCAAAAGCACCTTCCAAGCCATAGAAACGGGTTGGATGGAGATCGTTCTTCGCCTTTAATACGGACAGCGAATCCTCCGCGTTGATTATGGCAACCCCCTCCTTCGGCAGTGCCTCAATCAACTCCCATTTTGCCTGAGTAATTCGTTCCTGCGTCAGTAACAGCTCTAAATGCGTTGTCCCAATATTGGTAATCACCCCGATATCCGGTTTCGCTAGGTCACATAAGGCCTTGATTTCTCCGAGTCCACGCATCCCCATTTCCAGAACCAAAACTTCAGTATCTGCTGGCGCATTGAGGACCGTTAACGGAAGCCCCAATTCATTGTTATGGTTTTCCTTGTTGAAATAGACATGAAAACGCTGAGCCAGAACCGCGGCAATCATATCCTTGGTAGTGGTTTTTCCATTACTCCCTGTAACTCCGACCACCTTGACACCCAGCTCCAAGCGCCAAGCTTGGGCCAAATCCTGAAATGCTGTAAACACAGACTTCACTAGGAGGAGGGCCTTTCCTTCAGGAGGAATAAAGTGTCTCTTTTCATTTTCTTTAAAATGTTTCTCTTCTGCAACCGCTAGAACTGCCCCCTTTTTCCAGGCGGCTTCAATATAATCATGCCCATCGACTTGTTCACCGGGTAGAGCGAAAAACATTTCTCCCCCCTGAGCTTGACGACTATCAATGATGCAACCATGAACTTCTAGATCACCGTTTCCAATCAACTCCCCTTTCGCGATCTGAACCACCGTGTCAACGGTCCACTTGTGCATATCCTAGCCCCCTTAATGCTTCACGCGCCACTTCCCGGTCATCAAACGGGTGAACCTCTGTCCCAAAAATCTGATAGGTTTCGTGCCCTTTACCAGCAATCAGAATAGTATCGCCGGGCTTCGCCATGCGACAAGCGCTCCAAATTGCTTCCTTACGGTCACGCAAGGCGACATAATCTACGCCAGAAACTCCAACTAAGACCTCTTTAATAATTTGATCCGGATCTTCAGTACGAGGATTATCCGAAGTCACTATGACAAAATCACTCCATTGTGAGGCTGCATCTCCCATGATCGGTCGTTTTCCTCGATCACGGTCTCCTCCGCACCCAAAGACGGTAATAAGTCTGCCTTTCGTAAAATCCCGGGCCGTTTTCACAACATTCACCAAGCCATCTGGCGTATGCGCATAATCCACAATCACTTGAAATGATTGTCCAAGACGAATACTTTCAAAGCGGCCTGGAACACCAGAGATATCAGCCAAAGCCTCCGCGACCAGAGCCCCATCATATCCCCTTTCAACCCCCCAAGCAAACGCAGCCAAAGCGTTATAAACGCTAAAAATCCCAGGTGTCGCGTACTGAATGTGCTGGGTCTTGCCACGGAAACGAACCTGAAAATGCACTCCCTCTGGGCTGACTTCAACGTTCTCTGCTCGGTAATCGGCTGCATTGTCAATCCCATAACTGACAGCTGGAGCAGCCGAAGCTTGACTCAGTTTAGAAAATGTGGGATCATCCCCATTTAAAATACTCACTTTGGGTTGTTTAACCCCTTTAAGATTAGCAAATAGACGGGATTTAGCTAAAAAGTATTCCCCCATTGTCTTATGATAATCTAGATGGTCTTGTGTCAAATTCGTAAAAATAGCAGCATCAAATTCGCACCCCACGACACGTCCAAGATCTATGGCATGGGATGACACTTCCATCACGGCAAGGCTTACACCTTCATCAACCATCTCTGCTAGGAGCTTTTGAACGTCTATAGCTTCAGGTGTTGTCCTTTCCCCCGGGATATCACGCCCATTAATCCGCGAACCGAGGGTCCCTATTAAACCAACCTTCTTGCCCTGCTTTGTCGCTATTCTCTCAATAAGATAAGTAATCGTGGTTTTTCCATTCGTTCCCGTAACGCCAATCAGCTCAAGTTTTTCACTAGGCCGACCATAAACGTTAGCCGCTAACAGCCCCATCACTTGGCGCACATTGGCCACCTTTATTTGAGGAACATCGAGTGGTAAAAACCGTTCAACGACTAAAGCTACAGCCCCAGAAGCGATCGCACCCACTGCAAAGTCATGGCCGTCCACTTGAAATCCGGGTACGCAAGCGTAAAGATCCCCCGGCAGGATATGCCGCGAATCCATTGCTATTCCCTGGACAATGACTTGTGTATCCCCCGATGAGGCAATGACCTCAATTCCGTTTATTATCTCCACCAGTGATTTGTTCTCTGCCTGCATTCCTCATCATTCCTTTTCAAGTTAATAAGGTCACCTATCAAGCTGATGATCAGACCTAGATTTATTATAGACAGTTTACCCCTACCACAGACCTTAACCCGTTAACGTCCAAGTGGGCTTGCCGAAATCGGAACGCGCCCCGTCAGGCTCTGCATTGCTGAAACATCTTCGTCTTGATCTTCCCACCAATTAGCAAGTGTCGGAGTAGCGGCATCCTTGCCAAGATAGAGGAGAATATTCGACCCAGCCTCTACTTGCGCATCCCCATGGGGAATCTGGTCGAGAACCATCTCCCCCTGACCCTCCGTAATAGCCTTAAACCCAGCCCCAGTCAAAGCTTTTTCTGCCTCGGCTAAAGGGAGACCTAGAACTGAAGGAACGGTACCCGCCTTCTTAATGGGTGGAAATTCGAGACCAGGCAGGGGTTTTCCAGGCGTCATCGGAGCTGCGGTATCCGGTTTAATGCCCAGATACCTCAAAGAATCGAGCATAACACTCTGGAGCACGGGTGCTGCGACAACTCCCCCATAAAACGGAGTACCGTCAACCACGGCAAGCATAGCCAGTCGTGGTTTATCTGCTGGGGCAAACGCCACAAACGAAGCAACATATTCCCCTTGAATATACCCTCCGTTGGCCACTTTTTGCGCTGTCCCAGTTTTCCCAGCCACACGATATCCGGGCAGAAAAGACCGACGACCGGTTCCATTAGTAACGACAGATTCCAGAACTTCACGTTCTAATTTTGAAGTATCTTCACTGATAACTCTGCGAACCTCTTCTTTTTTGAAAGGGGTAACAACCCTTCCACTAGAACCAACAATTTCTTTCACCAGTTGTGGTTTCATTAATGTTCCACCATTAGCCACCGCTGAAACCGCCGTCAAAAGTTGAATCGGGGTGACGTTATTCGTTTGTCCTATGGACATGGTCGCCAAGTCCAAGGCCGTTGCCTTCTTCTTATTGGCAAGAATACCTAAGGCTTCCCCGGACATTTCAATCCCTGTTTTCTGTCCAAAACCAAAATCCCGAAGATATTTATAAAAAGCGTCCATCCCCAGACGCTGTCCCATTTCGATAAAGCCCGGGTTGCAGGAATTTTCAGCCACTTGCATGTAAGTTTGATCGCCATGCCCGCCCGCTTTCCAACAACGCACATTCTTACCAAGAACTGTATAAGCTCCTTTATCAAAGAAGTGCTCAGTCAGCTTAATTTTCTTTTCCTCAAGCGCGGCAGCTAAAGTAATAATCTTAAAGGTTGATCCTGGTTCATATCCGTTCTGAATGGCAATATTACGCCGCGTACTGGGATCAGCATCCTGGTAATGATTTGGGTCAAAGGTCGGTGCAGAAGCTAAGGCTAGCATTTCTCCCGTATTGGGATCCATCGCCAAAATCGAGGCACTCTTAGGGACCTGACCGTTCATGTTAATGCCTTGACCTGACATTAGCTTTTGCAACTCTCGCTCCGCAAAGGCCTGAATATTTTTGTCAATAGTTAAGCGCACAGTGTTGCCTTGTTTGGGAGCTAAGTACTGATGCTCTGCCTGCGGAAGAGGAATCCCATTCGCACCGAATTCTTGAAGGATACTGCCTGAAATCCCTTTCAGCTCTGAATCCCTAGTTAACTCTATCCCTTCAAGACCCTGATTGTCAATTCCAGCATATCCTATAATATGAGACGCGAGTATTCCATTCGGGTAATAGCGTTGACTGTCCTCCGTAGTTCCTATTCCGGGTAGTGCTAATGCTCGCACTTGGGCTGCTACTTCTGGTTTAACCCGCTTTTGCACGTATTCCAAAGCCGTTCGCTTCGTAATATGCCCTTCGACCTCCGCGGCAGGTTGCCCTAAGATCTGGGACAAAGTCGCAGCCATTTCTTTGGCTCGACCAGACTGCCTAACCTCCGCCGGAATGGCATAAACTGTTTCACTACTAACGCTCATCGCCAGAACGTTTCCTTGGCGATCCTCAATATTTCCACGTTTAGGCGCAACAGGAACGCCCCGAAAGTGAGAATCGTCCGCTTTCTTGCGCAAATCCGCCCCCTGACTGAGTTGCACGAAACCCAGACGAATGATTAATACGACTAAGAAAGCACTGACACACAAAAAAAGAAAAGCGATTCGTTTACGCATGACAACAAAAGGACTCACAAGTCCTCACCCCCACTTTTCCGGGGTCTCCGCGTACCCAAAGCGCCATTCTCTTAACGTTGTGTTGAAGCAAAAAAGCTCGTAAATAGCTGTGAAAATTGATGAAGCATTGTGGGTTTAGCCTCAGTGGTTGGCGTGGCGACTTGGGCTGACGGAGCCCCTTTTTGATTCTTGACCGCAGGTAATGCGCCTGTGACATACACTACCCCAGCAGGTTTTTCCATACCCATAGACATTGCGACACTTTCAATTCGACTCACCGCACGGAGCTTATCAGCCTCCACCTTTAGAAGATCATTCTGGGCTTTAATCCCAGAAATCTCTTTCTCCGCTGCCCGAATTTGTGCCCCTTGAACGACTGTCAACTGAATCGTTTCCGCCCCAATTGCACCGGTCATTCCGACGATAAAAGCCAATAACAAGATGCTTTTTCCTTTGGCATACTTCTTTCTTCTCTTGAGCTGTGGTTTTCTCTGTTTAGATTTCAGTTTTAATGGTTGCTGCCACTCGATTTTTTCCTGCGCCACTACCAAGGATATTCCTCCTCCTTTTCCTTTAGACCGCTATATTTTTTCGGCAACCCGCAACTTAGCACTTCTGGAACGCGGATTTTCCTCTACTTCTTCTTCAGAGGGGAGAATGGGTTTTCTCGTCAGTATCTTCGCCACTGTCTTTGCCTCACATCGACAAATCGGTAATTCTGGAGGGCACGTGCACCGTCCAAGCCAGGACCTCATTCTATCTTTCACAATACGATCCTCCAACGAGTGAAAGGTAATTACACCGATTCGACCTCCACTCTCAAGGCAACGTAGGGCCTGATCCAGCACTCGGTCTAAAACTCCTAGCTCATCGTTCACTGCAATCCGGATTGCCTGAAAGGTGCGTTTAGCCGGATGATGAGGTGCATTGCGTCGGACTGCTGCAGGTATCGCGGCTTTAATCGCCTCAACAAGGTCGCCCGTTGTTTCCAACGGTCGCTCGGTGCGAATACGCACGATGAACTGGGCAATCCGTTTTGACCATTTCTCCTCCCCATATTTCCAGATAACCTGAGCCAGGTCCTCTTCGCTCCAGGTATTTACGAGTTCTCTTGCAGTCAAGAAACCCGTAGGATCCATGCGCATATCCAACGGTGCATCCTGCATGTAACTAAAACCGCGTTCGGCTTCATCCAGTTGAGGGGAAGAAACCCCTAAATCAAATAAAATTCCCTTTACAGGCAGTAAGTCTAATTCTTTTAAGGTTTCTTCTAGATATTCAAAGTTTCGATTGACTAAGGTGATACGTTCATCTTGACCAAAGATTTCTTTGGCGTGCCCTATTGCCAACGCATCTTGATCAAAGCAGATTAGTTTTCCAGAGGCATCGAGCTTCGTTAAGACCCTCTGGCTATGTCCGCCTCCACCTAATGTACAATCGACATATTTGCCAGCGGGGTCAGTAACTACCGCATCGACAGTTTCTTCTAATAAAACAGTGACATGATGAAAATCCAAGTTAATCCGTTCCTTTCTATATACCCAGCTGGACTAGGGATTCTGCAGCACTGGCATAAGCGCTTTCTGCTTGCCGACTGTATTCTGTCCAAAGTGTTTCGCTCCAAATCTCAACGCGACTTGACACTCCAACCAGAACCAAATTTTTCTCCAATTGCGCATAGTCACGCAAATTAGCCGGCAATAGGATTCTTCCCTGCTTGTCCAGTTCACATTCCGTCGCCCCTGAAAAAAAGAAACGGACAAAAGCACGAACATCGGGTTGGGTAAATGGCAAAGCGCGCAATTTTTGTTCCAAAGTATTCCATTCTTCAGGAGGGTAAACAAACAAACAATGATCTAAGCCTTTGGTCACAATGAATTGTTCTCCTAAGGCCTCTCGGAATTTTGCCGGTATAATCAGCCGGCCCTTTCCATCAATTGTATGAATGTACTCCCCCATAAACATGTCGCTCACCCCACTGTGGTGGTAATCAACCCCACTTCCCCCCACATTATACCACTAATTCTCCATTCTAAAAGATTATCCTGCTGTCTAAATCCATCTATCCTAGGAAATTACTAAAGTCAGGACAAAGGTCCTACCTTCTAATGTCTATGAGAACTAACAAATCCTGTCGATCGGCCTGCTAAAATTTAGATTTGAAGGTTTCAATCTTATAAATTCAGCATATAAATCGCTACATTTCATTGATATAGAATAATTTTAATAACAAATGTATAATGTTGGTACATATAATAGATTCTTGTCTAAAAAATCACTTTTAAACGTTGGATTAGATAATTTCAGTAAAACGAATTAAAGCGCCACTTAAGTAGACACTTAAATGGCGCTTTAAAACGACTATCTGTATAGCTAACTTATTGTTCTTGCTTACTTTTAATTCGGAAGAAGCTATGCCAAATGCAGCGGCTTCCCATTGATCCCACTAGTCGCCTCCATTATGGCCTCTGGCAAAGTCGGATGGGCATGTATCGTCTGTGCAATTTCCTCAGCGCGCATTCCTTTCTCCACCGCAACCACCAATTCTGAAATAAGGCTACTGGCCTGAGGACCCATAATACTTGCTCCCACAATAACCCCCTTTTCGTCAGCTAAAATCTTAACTAATCCAACACTCTCCCCCAAAGTTAGAGCCTTACCATTAGCAGAAAACGGGAACTTACTAAGGTGATAAACCTGCCCCGAAGCCTTGAGTTCCTGCTCCGCAGACCCAACACAAGCAATCTCCGGATGCGTAAAAATTACACTTGGTATAGCTCTGTAGCTCATGCCAACTGAACGACCTGCAATATGTTCTACTGCTGTTATCCCTTCTGCAGAAGCCACATGAGCCAACATAATTCCCCCGACCAAATCCCCAATTGCGTATACGTGAGGAAGGTTCGTCTGCATCTGCGCATTTACCTTAATGACCCCTTTTTCTGTCTCTAAACCTAAATTAGCTACATCGATCCCCCTCGAACTCGGCCTACGTCCAGTGGAAAGCAGGACACGATCAGTCGGGATATCCCGTACCCCTTTCCCATCTTCAACCTGAACAATGAGGCTCTCCCCGTCTTGGCGAATCTCTTTAACCGCCGTCTTAGTGAAAATCTCCATCCCACTACGCCTCAACAATGGAGTTAACCGCTTCGGGATTTCCTCATCAATCGTTGGCAACAACGTTGGCAGCATCTCCACTACGCTAACCTGAACTCCAAATGCGTTATAGATCGAGGCAAATTCTAAGCCAATGACGCCGCCACCAATGACAACAAGCCGTTTGGGGAGTTGTTTTTCTTCGAGGAGTTCCTCACTGGTTCCCACGCCCTGGAGATCTGCCCCAGGAATCGGAATACGTACAGGCACAGACCCGGTTGCTAACACGACATTTTCCACGGCGAAACATTCAACCCCGTTTTCTGTCGTCACTGAAATTTGACCAGGCTCTTTAAATTCCCCCCACCCTTTGACTACGCGTATATTCGCAGTTTTCATCAATTTCTCCACGCCGCCAACGAGCGCATTAACCAATTGATCCTTGCGGGCGATTACAGCAGCGTAATCCACATGCTTTTCACCAACAATCAAGCCAAATTCTTCAGCACGGCCTATCTCACGCCATAAATCTGCGCTTTTCACCAATGCTTTCGTAGGAATACACCCCCGGTTCAAACAGGTACCTCCCAGCCGTTCGCCCTCAATAAGTACAACCGATAAACCGAGTTGCGCAGCCCTTAACGCGCAAACATACCCACCGGGTCCCCCGCCAAGAATACCAACTTGATAATCCATTTTGCTTTTTCTCCCTTCCTGCTCTTCAACAAACACTCACGTCAATATTTTTCTAGCATATCATTTCCTTCTTCTGCTGCAAATATCAGGTGAAGATATCCGAGTAGGAACACGATGCATTATCCCATGTAGGGGCACGATGCATCGTGCCCCTACTCTCCCAAAAAACCTGAACCCAAGCATTCGCTCAAGGTTCAGGTTCAGTTTCAGTTTCAGTTTCAGTTTCAAACCATTGTAATTATAAACGAGAGATTTTAGCCATAAAATTCTGACGTAGAAAACTGTGTCGTAGATACTCCAGGGATAAGCAATATTTGTCCTGGATAGATAAGATTAGGATTACGCAAGTTATTGGCAAGGATAATGGCTTGCATCGTTGTCCCATAACGTTTAGCGATTTTATAAATGGTATCACCTTTTTTAACTACATAGACTTCGTGTGCCGGAGTTGGAACAGGAGTTGGAAGAGGAGTAGGCTTCGGCATCGGGCAATGATGCTGCATTACTGGTGCCTCGTACGGTGGGCAAGGCAATGGACAACAAGGATCAATATTCATAGGGTGACACACTCCAGGAGCTCCATGCATCCCATGCAACATTCTATCCATTTCGGACATTCCTTGCATCCCAGGCATTGTTCCACCCATTCCTTGATGCATTCCTTGCATGTCTTGCATTCCAGGCATCATTCCACCCGTTCCTGATTGCATTCCTTGCATATCCTGCATTCCAGGCATCATTCCACCCATTCCTTGATGCATTCCCTGCATTCCTTGCATGTCCTGCATTCCAGGCATCATTCCACCCATTCCTTGATGCATTCCCTGCATTCCTTGCATGTCCTGCATTCCAGGCATCATTCCACCCATTCCTTGATGCATTCCCTGCATTCCTTGCATGTCCTGCATTCCAGGCATCATTCCACCCATTCCGGGTGCGGGAGTTGTATTATAAGCAACGGAACGTAATTCCATATTATTTTCCTCCTTAAATTCAAAAAAACATTTTTGATGATTTCTAGGATCTAACTTTTTCCCTTTAACTAATAACAATATATGGAAATATAGTAATGTTGTGTTTGTACATTAAAAAAGTTGTGTGATTTAGGAAAATATTTTAATAAAACAACACTTAAAAAAAAGAGCTAACCTTAATCGGTCAGCTCGTCTAAATAAATAGAATTAAACTACTACAATCGCCTTATTCAGCTGTGCAACCAATTCATCCGGATTCTTACCATGGGTTAAAGCTGCACCTTCGATGCTTTCCATAGTAGAAGACGGACATCCTAAACAATGCATTCCCAGCTCCAGGAAAACTTGAACTGTTTGTGGATATGTGCGCAGCACTTCACCCACGGTCATCTCTTTCGTTAACATATTAATCTTCCTCCTTCGGATTCCTCAGTTAAATACTCGGTTTTATTATAAAGCATAATCATTGGACAAGCAACCACTTGATAAGCACCGAGTGCTGTGTCACACAAGTCCCTTAATAGCTTGTCCCGTTTGATATAAAAGTTGATAGACATGTTCTGCCAATTCGATTTCCAGCGTTCCGGTCCCACAACTCGGTGTTAACAAACTTTGTTGTCGAATAAGGGATTCATCTACGCCACGTCTCACGAGCTCCTGTATATTTTGTTCCAGGAGAAGTTTTATACTCTGTGGAGTTTCTTGCCAAGCGATTGGATTTGTGGGAACGATCCCCCAAGAAAGGATTCCACCTCGTGTTAAAAATGCATTTAATGGCTCTGCCAGGGCCATCATGCTCTGCATATAATCATAGGCATCAAAATTCACTACCTGAACCTTAGAATCAAAAAGAAGGGTCCAATCCATCCCTGCGCAGACATGCACACCAGGAATCCCTCCTTGCCGTAGGATCCCCTCAGCAATCACATTTAGATCTTCTATTAGCGGCTCCCGTGTCAACGTAATATGGGTCGAAGCCCCAAAGCCATAAAGGCCTGGATCGTCAATCATCATTAGCACAGGTAACCCAAACTGCCTGAGACGCTTGGTCTGCCACTCAGCATGCAAGGCGATGGTTTTAACTAGCATATCCCGGAGGGTATCATCATAATAACTTGATTTTTTGTTATTATCCGTGATCTGCATTCCTAAGGTCAACGGTCCGATGAGTTGCCCCTTTAAAATTACGGCATCCCTTGTTCCGTCATGTTCAAGTTTGCGACAGAATGCTTCAAACCCTACACCACCCTGTGAGCTGAATCCAAAGCGTTCCAGCGCTTGTTGATCGCCCTCAATCACCTCAAAATACAGCGTATAGAAGGCTGTCATCCGTTCTACCCAATCCGGCGCATCGACTTGGAACTTCGGAGTTTTGACATCTCCTATCACTCCAGTTTCGATCAGGGCGTTGAGATATTGCCCAACAAAAGAGCTTTCTGCTCCAAGACGAGGAAGTTGAGGCCAGTGAGGCGCTAGTGGAACACTTTTCCAAATAAGGTCTAATGCACTTTCCCCATTGGTTAGAGGCACACTTCCAACTCCAGTAGCCAGAAAATGCGGCTTAAAGCTCTCGTTTAGCATATCTTATCCACTTCCTATTAATAAATTATCGTTATTACCTTTTCTATCATAATTCAAATCAATATACAACTTGTAGGCGACTGTGCTAAGACATTTCCTTCAGCATCTGCCATAGATATATCCAATCTGCAAAGTGAAACAAAGCCCAAACTACTAGGACACCAGTTATAATGCCAGGCACCCATAAGAAGGGTAGATACTTCCCTCTAATATGTCGGATATCATGGACCCGAACGGGGAAAAATAGGATAGTAAAGAAAATATAGCCAAGAATAGGAACATATAATGGAATCCCCCAGGGTAACGCAGCCCATCCTAAAGCGACAACTATGGAAAACCGATAGCGACGTTCTAGCCAATAAACAAGTCCTATCGGATGCGGGCCGCCTGGCAAATGAGGAGCAGCCACACCAACCTGAATTAAACGAACAAGCATGAAGAGTACGCCCAACATCGCCCAGATCAGCCAAGGGGACTGCGCCTGCATCAATTCAAGGCCCGGCCATAAATGCGAGAACCAAGGACTAAAATGGATCGGAATACGAAATATTCCAGAAGTGACCAACCCGGCTACCATCCCCTCACGGGCGATGACGAACAATCCACCCCAAAACCAGGCACTGCGCAAACGGCGTTTCGGTTTTTTCTCGCCAATGTCTTTATAGCGCCAGGTTACCGAGCGAATATTCATCCAAGCCAGGACAATCATCAGGAGCGCCCAGCCTCCTGCAAAGGCAGGTTCGTTAACCCAGCGCCCAAGGGCTTCCGAAGGGGCAACAACCGTTATTTGCCCCCATGCTCCCTGAATCTTGTTGCCCTGAACATAAAGCGACTGCTCCTCCGAGAGTCCCGTGGGAAGCGCTGGGGAGGTCTTGAGAGCAAAGGCTAAATCTGGTTGGACTACCTTGGCAGCCCGCTGGAGATACATTTGGGTCACGGAATCCCCAGCTAACCCTTTCCCCACTGTCCAAGCCCAAAGGGACGGATGAAGCATTGTTTCTGCAACCATTTGTTGAAAAACCTCTGAGTTCGGGAGTCGCTGGGCTGGGATCAACTCAACTGGCAGTTCGACCCACACACCCATACCCAATTGATCTGCCGCTTGCAACCAGACTTCATCCGGAAGCTGACCGATAAAGTAGACAACGTTTATCCCTTTTTTCTGTTCAGATTTCAACCAAGTTTCCACCTGTCCAGCATGCCGTAGTTGATATTCTGTCTGCGGGGTCAAGGCCTCTCCCTTAATTGAGATCACTTGATCATTTAATACCCATTTTCCAGAGGAGAGAGCCAGAGAACGAAGGCCTAAGGGCAACGCCAAATCATCCCGGTCCCCTTTACTATTCGTAACGGTTAAATGGAGTTGATAGAGGAAAGGAGTCTGACCATCCCAACGCCGAGCATCCGGCACGGCAAAGGTTAAGGTCACCAGCTGCTGAGATGTATCTGTCTGAGGCTGTACCGTTAACGTCTGTTCTGCCACAGCTGCCGACCCATCCGAGAGTACTCCATAGACCGTCCAAGGCCCCTCTTCTGAAAAACCAAGATGTAGTATATTTGTCTCTACCGTTACCTGTGCAGTACTATCCTTCCAGGCAACACTCATCTGCGGTCGCATGAAAGTTGTTTCTACCACAGCTTCTAATAGAATGGTACCGGTGATATTTCCCGATTTTGGCCAAGAGGAACCCAAAAACATGGCACGTTGTCCTGAGCTAGCGGAAAGTTCAACCACGAGAATATTATCCTCGCCATAGTGAAAGACATGAGCTGGGATCTCCAGCACATCCGCTCCGCCGCTTCCTTCAAATTCGCCGACTTTCTGAGCTTGCCCAATCCCATTAAGGTACACATCCGCATGCCCTTGTACGCCATTAAAGGTAACAAGCATGGTCCGAGAACTCCACTCTCCAGGGATTCGAAAACGTTTAGCCACGACATTAAATTTCTCACTTGAAGGTAATGTTAAGGGTCGCCCACCCGTCAAAAAGGACTGATTATTTTTTCCAATAACGCGCTCTGATTCGGTCGTCCAAGCCTGACGTAATGATGGGAACCGATCCCAACTCCCGTTCAAATTCTGAGTATACCGTGTCGTACTCGTCACACTTTGCCCAACTTGAAGGGATTCTCCTGTAGGACTTTGCCAGTACCACCAAAGTGCTCCTATTATCGATGCCAATAAAGCAATAAAAATCATTAACCGACGATTAAACATAAAATGCTCTGACCCCCGCCCTCTCTTCTATAAGCTATATTCGTGAAAGATTTCTAAAATCCTTGCTGTTAATAAAAAAACCCATCGGGAACAGGCTCATCGAACCATGTTCACCCAATGGGTAATCAAAATTTCATATCTCATTTAATCCAGGTTCTCATTTAATTCAGGTTCTCATTTTCCTTGCATTCCGGGCAAATCCCATAAAACTCCATACGATGCCCCAAAATTATAAAACCAGACTGCTCCATCACTTCTTGATCTAAATCAATAAGGGGACGATGATAATCAGTCACCCGGCCGCACTTTGAGCACACAATATGATAATGGTTTTCTGGGTTCCCATCGAAACGACTGGACATATCACCATAAGACAATTCCAACAGATGCCCATGCTCTTTAAGCATGTTAAGTGTATTATAGATCGTCCCAAGACTGACCCCTGGAAATTTTGCCTTTACGTGATGGTATATTTCATCTGCAGTGGGATGGGATACTGTTTCCAGCAGAAACTCCAAAATGGCCTGTCTCTGCGGTGTAAAACGGACACCTTTATCCTTTAACTGTCTTAGAATTCCAATAGCATCCATGTCCGCATTTCCTTTCGCTCGTCCTATTTAGACTAATTTCTATTTTAAGTTTAAGTCAATTTAATAGATTTGTCAATATGATAAATTTAACAAGTTAGAATATTTGTTAATATTTTAAAATAAAAAGGACTTTATACTAATCCGCGTATAAACGATGGAAATAATTAATGTCGTTAAGATGTTACTACTGAAGCTATGGGGTTGAACGTAATCCATACTTTAGATGCAAAATAGTATTAGGCATATGCCTTATCCATTTTATCGGTTAAGAGCTCAAATAAAAAAGGAGAGTATTTACTCTCCTTTTTTTCCTCGCAATTTAAGGTATTGCTGATTAGGCTGGATTAGGTGCTTCAACAGGACAAACTCCAGCGCAAGAGCCACAATCGGTACAGAGTTCTGCATCAACGACGAAAGTATCGTCACCTTCGCTAATTGCGGAAACTGGACATTCTCCTTCGCAAGCACCACAACTAATGCATTCCGAGTTAATAACGTATGCCATGTACAACATCCCCTTTTCTTAACTTCAAAATTAATATACCAAAGCTAAGGAAAAAAGGCAAGAGAAATTTTGTACAATCTCACGAATGCGAAATTAGATATCCCGTTCTGGCCGATACGGAACTTGATAAAGCCGACGCATACAATGTGAGCAATAAGGCAAGACACGATTGCTCACATGATTGCGACGAAATAGAATGTCGTCTAAGCCCTCATGTTCAAAACCACAAGAACGACATTTTTCCAGCATAAAATTCACCCTCCTACTTTGTGTGATTCTGTACAAATAATTCACACTAGTAGTATGCGCCTTTAACCCGGAAAATAAACCTAGAATTGTTTGCTTAGAATCCGAGTTAAATGAGCAAGAGTATAACATTCGTACATTAGACACGAGGGGGCGAACAATTTAACATAGGATGTCTCCGACCAGCGACGCTCAGGCAGGGTATTCAACCACAGCACCTGGCGGACCTGACTGCTGATTCCTTTCAGCAAGGCCGCGGCTTTCTCTCCCTCAAGAGTTTGAGCATCACTGACAATGAGCAAGAGCGTTTGTCTGTTAATCACATCCGGAAATTTTGTTTTCAGTGTTTCCAAGGCAGTAGCCAGATTGGTCCCGCCCCCCCATTCTTTATCTGTTGTCGAGAGGGCCTCTTTAACCAGTTTTTCCAGGGTTTGCTCCTTCCGAAGCTTGCCTGTCAAGGGAATCAACGTTTCCCCAAAGGCGAACGTTTTAATTCCGCTAACAACCGAGGAAAGCCCGTATATAAATTGCAAGATAAACTCAGTGTACTTGAGCATAGACCCTGAAATATCACAAAGTAACACAATTCTCGGGCGTCCCTTGCGGCGACTGCGATAGCTCCGCTCAACGAGGACCCCACCATAACGTAAATTCTTGCGCAGGGTAATGCGCATATCCAAACTACCCCGCCGTCGGGCAGCACGATAACGGCGGGTTACTTGACTTGCCAGGCGTTGACTTAAACGACGAATCAAGCGTATGACTTCCGGCCATTCCTCGGCAGAAATCTTTTTCAAGTCCCTACTTAAGACCTCTACTTCTCGCTCACGCAGAGAGCGTTCCACTTCGGAAAGAACACCATTCGTGGAGCCCGGAGCGAGGATCGGCTGATCACCTTCATTTAATTTATTTCGCCAATACTCTAGAGATCCGCGGAGAAATCGTTCAACCATGGGCTGATATGATTGATCCAATGGAACTCCGCCTCTCTTAGAATTGGATGATCTCTCCAGAAAATCGCGCAGGCGTTGTTTATCCTTTTCTGGGAGACTGGCATAAACAGCCCGTTGTTCCTCAGTAATATCCAATTCATTCCCCTGATAACATAGATCCTGGTGAGTGCATTCCATCTTTTCTTTATATTGGGTAGTTTTTTGGGCGACGTCCTTCTGCCATGCCTCTTTTTGTTCCAGAGACGCAAAATATGCTCGAAAGGCTTCTTGGAAGGCAAAAATATGACGCACATCCTTAACCAATGTCGCTTGCAACACGGCCTCAACCTTGTCTCTATCGACCATTCCGATGAGGGTTAACCCTTCTGTCGCATCTGAAATTTCCGAAGGGCTGACTTTAAGACCCACAGTCCTCAACAATTGAGCAAATTCCACCAAATGCCGGTCTAATTCACTGACTCTGTTATTGTTGGCTTTGTCCATGGCTCTGCCTTTCTTCCTGCCCCAGCTTGCTAGACTCAAAAAGGAGGCGTCCTGCTCCCATCTCCCGATAGAAAAGTTCCACATCATCTTGGCTCTTCAACAACAGCGTCAGGGTCGCATCGACCCAAGCCGGATCAAGACCGGTCTTGCCCATTACGAGCAACGCCTTGGCCCAGTCCATCGTTTCAGAAACGGAAGGAATTTTAGCTAAGGCCAAGCGTGTCCTGAGTACGTTAACAGCTCGCGCCACTTCTAATGCTAAGCGATCTGGCAAATCCGGAATTTTGGCCCGGAGGATACGGACTTCTTTGTTGACGGACGGTGGTTCCACATGAAGGAAGATACACCGCCTTTTTAAGCCATCCGAAAGCTCACGTTCTCCATTGGAAGTCAAGACAACAGTCGGGCGTTCTTTAGCCTTAATTGTTCCCATCTCAGGAATAGTAACTTGAAACTCACCCAAAAGTTCAAAAAGAAAAGCCTCGAATTCCGAATCTGTCTTATCAATTTCATCAATCAATAACACTGTTCGTTCCTGGCTCAGAAGGGCCTGCAACAAGGGACGAGGGAGTAAATATTCCGTAGAGAAAAGGTCTGCCTCCTCAAGATGTTCCTTGCCCATTTGGATCTTCAAGAGTTGACGTTGATAGTTCCATTCGTAGAGTGCCTTCGTCTCATCAAGACCTTCATAACACTGCAAGCGAATCAAAGGAGCCCCAAAGACTTCACTTAACACTTTAGCAATTTCTGTCTTGCCCACCCCTGCCGGTCCGGAGATCAAAAGCGGTTTCCCTAACTCGGTCGCTAAAAACGCCGTCAGCGCGATTCGATCATCCGATTCAGTAATATAACCAACTGCTTCTAAGGCGCTTTCAAATTGATCCAACGTCATCCGGTTAGCCATCAAATCCCCCCCTTAATCGATGTTCGAGGTTCGATATTCGTGGTTCGATAGTTTCTCTACTCACTTCGAACCACGAACTACGAACCTCGAACCACGTCTTCGTAGACCACTTCATACTCTTTCACGGCCCGTTCAACTGGAAATGTTTCTCTCGCCCAAGCCACGGCTTGTTCGGAAAAGTCCTTATACCGTAAGTCATTGGTCAACAGCTTAAGAACCCCCTCGCTCATCCCTTGGACGTCCCCGACTTCGGCTAGATAACCAGTTTTTCCATGTTGAACCACTTCAGGCAATCCACCAACCCGACTGGCGACCACCGGAACCCCACAGGCCATCGCCTCCAAGGCCACTAGGCCAAAGCTTTCCTGTTCTGAAGGAAGAAGAAAGACATCGACCGTCTGTAAAATTTCCTGAACACTTTCCTGTTTTCCTAGAAACTGAACTTTCCCCTCCAGCCCAAGTCTCAAAACCTCCCGTTCAACCCGAACCATCTCCGGCCCATCCCCGACGAGTAAGAGCCGACAGGGAATGACCTTCTCCACCAGAGCAAATATATTGACAACATCCACAACCCTTTTTACTTCCCGGAAATTCGAGATATGGGCTAATATTTTTTCCCCATGAGGAGCGAAATGACCCTTGCACCTTGGCATCAATCCCTCCATCGGAAAATAGATTTGGGGATCAATAAAATTGGGGATTACCGCAATACCCTGACCCATCGTCCCGAAGGTCTCTTCCGTATCCCTGGCCAGAGCCTTAGAAACAGCCGTAATACGATCACTAACCCGCAGAGCCAAACTAGTTAACTGAAAAAATTCCTCATGTGCACCCACCAAAGTAACGTCCGTACCATGGAGCGTTGTCACCAACGGAAGCGGCCTCGTCATCATTTGTTTAGCCAAAAACGCGCTAACACTGTGCGGAATGGCATAATGGGCGTGAATCACATCCAGCCCTACATAATTGGCGACTTTCGCAATTTTATTGGCAAGTAACAGGGTATAGGGCGGACATTTAAACAACGGATAGCTCACTTCTGTCACTTCGTGAAAAAATACTTTCTCATGAAACCGTTGTAAGCGAAAGGGACGAGCAGACGAAATAAAATGAACTTCATGCCCTCGCTCACCCAGAGCATACCCCAGCTCGGTCGCGACAACTCCGCTCCCCCCATAGCTTGGGTAACAAACCATTCCGATTTTCATCCATTCACATCCTCTTTTTCAATCAAGCATATTCCAAAGATCGTTGCCATGGCAGCATAGCTCCAGCTCGGCATACCATTCACCCAATCCAGAATACTAGCTTAAAGGACATCCAATGGGTGAGAGTTCCTCAACACCGATCGGCATAGCGTCTTGAATCGCCTCTCCAATAATCTTCTGTATATCATTAACGATACGGGAAACCTCGAACTCAGATTCTAAATATTCTCTGGCAATTGGGTTTAAGCTAACCAAACTATATAAGCGTTCGAGTTCTTGCTGCTTCTCCTCGCTAATCTCAGTATCTGACATTTGCGCCTCGCGAATCTCCCATTGTTTTAATTGAAACTCACGAACCATCTTGTGATTGTTTTCATCACTTGTAACCTTTTCTTTCGATTTATTAAACTGCTTGAATTCATCTGATTCCTTCAGTGCAACGGCCAATTCATGGGCCAAATCATAAGCGAACATATCTCTAACCACTCCTCTTGTGCCATATCTATCTAGTCATTTTATTCACTGTTCCATTATATAAACTTTTGGGGCTTGAGACAAATAAATTGGAACATCCTTCAGGAGGGCTTAAATACCAGATCTGACAGCAAGTCAAAGGCCTGCAACCGGCTAAATGACAGCAAATCGCCCCATTGCTCTTGGTTGATATCCCAAGGACAATGAACAGCAACTCGACTGGCAAAACCCAATGGACTTCCACCATGCTCTTTTTCCAGCCGGCGTTGAGCAAGGCTTACCAAGCCAGGCGCGTGGGCATTACAGGTAATCGGTTCTAGACAAAGCATCGGATCCCCCTGATACGTCACGAGTAGACTGAATTTCGCCAACTGCTTTACCTGGACTCTTCCTTTGCGAATAGATCCTTTCAAAGGAACTGGATCTGGTTGGATAACCCCTCCCAGCTTCCGCCAAAAATCTCTTTCCGAAGCATTCGAAATGGAAGCGCAAACCCCAACCGCCCCCATTTGACAGGCAAAGCGAACCACAAAACGGGCAAAATCACATTCCACATTTTCCTTTAACGATAATCCATCCAGAATCACTAGGCGTTCAGCACTACTTAAAGTGATGTCTCCAACTCCCATTCCTCCCAGCTGAACCACCTGATACCCTGGTAACATAAGAATTTGCGGCTCTAACCCACTTTCCCCCTCCGTAAAAAAGGCCCCTAGGGCTTGTGCCCAATCCTCAAGGCAGTCTTCATTCCATTCTGAGCGAGGGGAAAGTTCGATTTCCATCCAAGGCATTTGCTCGTCTCCTTTACAAACCGGCTCACATACTTACTTGTACTTACCTACATCATAAGTGTTTCACCGCAATGCAAGGTTTATCCATATATAGGTAATTTACTCAATAAAGCTTGATCTGATTTTTAGCTAAACGACTTAGCGTAACTGTTCTAATATTGTCCAACGCCGCACCAGGAAATCATAGAACAACAACCATATAATTTTAAAATCAGAAGGAGGCACGATAATCCTAGACGCATAAGCCTTAAAATCGTACATATGGAACAACGGCGAAACTACTCGAATTAAAAGGGCTAGGGGATACTCATGACTGTATCCTTTAGCCTTTTCGCTCTTTTGTTGCAATAAGGCATTGAGGCGTCGAATATAGTTCTCAATATATTCCGGGGGATGACCCTGCTCATGGGATCTTCCAAAAACGAAACGTGCCTCGTCTGAATCGTAGAAAAGGTGTGTAACCTCCACGCCTAGGCGTGAACTATCCAGCTGGTTCTCGATCACAATATCCGGTCGATCTGCATGCAGAATAATTTCATAACTTGTACCCTGTTGGCTATTTAATACTTCCACCAAGGCCAGAGCCGCCCCTTCTTCGATAAGCCATTTTTCATCCAGCAATTCCGACAAAATATGCTACCCCCTAATCCAGCGAATAACTAATTTTGTCTAATCTTGCAAATCCAGCAAGCGAATGGACTCCAATCTGGTGTAGCAACTGACTCGCTTCGTCAATGTCCCGACCAACAACCTCCGCACAATGGGCATCTGAGCCTAAGGTGAAATCAATCCCCCGGCGCTGAATTTCTTCCATCAAGCGTCGCTCTGGATAAAATTCTTGAACAGGCTTATACTTACCATTCGTGTTTACTTCTAAAACTAAGCCGTGCTCAGCAACGGTTGTTAGTGCCTCATCGGCAAGCGCTAAGATATCCGTTCTCGGCCGAACTCCGAAAATTTTAATGAGATCAAAATGACCAAGCGTCGTGAATAGCCCACTTCTCGCTGCCCGCGTCACTACTTCGAAATAGCTACGATAAAGTTCATCCGGATCTTTCGTTCGATACAGAGTCTCCTCTTCCGGAATGTCAAAAGCCCATCCGTTGATCTCATGGACTGACCCTATCGCAAAATCAAACGGAAATTGTGCCAACAAATCTTTGATTCTTTCCTCATCCTGGGGACGGTATTCCGCCTCAATCCCAATTCGAACCGCTAAATGGGGATATTCCTTCGCCACTTCCCTGATCAAAGGAAGGTTCATTTGATCCCAGTAATAGTCGTGATCGGCAAAGCCGATTTCCTTGAGACCCATGCGTGACGCTACGTCCAAGAATGCCCGAATATTTTCCTGATTTGCCTCCCGATCATTGTGCCCGACAAGATGAACATGCAAATCCAACATCACGACTACCTCCTTTTATTTTAGAATTTTTAAGAAAAACCGTGGCTAAACCTCGATCCTTTTATCAATTCAGAGGCACCCACCTCTTGAAGTGGGTGTTCCGATTTCCTCTTCGGTGGGGGTAGACTCCCCCACCAGAAATTTCGCATTCGTAGGGGCACGATGCTTGGTGCCCTGGGCTGGAGAAATCACATAATTATTGCCAAAGGGTCGACGGACATGGGCACGATGCATCGTGCCCCTACAGGAACAATTGTTTCTAGATTTAACGAGATCGTTATAGTGCCTGGACACCAGTTTTCATGATGAGATAAGGATGATTATCCAGTTCAGACCGAGCCGCCTTTGTCGTTATGGCGCGCAAATCTGCAAAGAAATTACCGGTTAACTTCACATCTGTCCGTCCGACAATTTGACCCCCTAAAATACGTAAGCAGTGGGGCGCACTGAGAGAGTACGACCCTGAAACTGCCTCCTGAGTATGTAAGCCCAGCACAGATAAAACTAAGACGCCATCCTCAATACCCTGTAGGGCATTCAGCCAAGGAACCTCGGCCTGATGCTGAAGGTAAAGCCCTGCTGTTCCCTGTGGTAGGGCCGTTGGTTTCGCGCCCCAGCGCACTGCATCTTTGATCCGGAGAAAAGGAGTCTGCAACTGTCCGTCACGCACCAATACGGTGCGCTTCGCTGGCACTCCCTCAGCCGTAATCAAATACGACCCTAATTCCAGCGGACAGAGTGGGTCAATCGTTAAGGAAAATTGCGGATCGAACACCAAGGTGTGATCAAGGAAACTCTCCTTGGAAAAGGCGCCCTGCCCCTCAATCACTCGATCACCTGAAAAATTAGGGACTATGAACTGCCTCAACATATCATCCGTCATCGAGGGGGCGAGAATTACTTGAGTCTGGGGACCGACAGCTGGAGCTTCCTTCTGCATTACCTCATACTGACTCACCGTCAGTAACCATAATTCATTCATTTCCGCGGGGCGAATAAGCCGTCGCTTAGCAAACCCACCCCCAATTAAGCTGTCAAACGAAAACCAAGACACAAACTGCGATTGTGGATATGTAACGGTCAACCCTGTCGAAGTGCGCACATGCCGATAGCCCCAGGCCGCCTGAATGCTTCCCTGCATCTTAGCTTGCGAGGGTTTATCCGTCAACCAACGCTTGACTTGATCAAATAGAATCTCGTCTTCCCCAGAAATAATCGTCTGTATCGCCTGATCCTCGACGGTTACCAGCGGCAAGGGTTCCGGAGACGGGATATGCGTTGCGTCAGGGTCTTCATAGGACGCCTGTCTCCATTGTTCCAATTCCTTAGACCAATACTCCGCATCATTATGGACCGGCAATTGAACGCTTGCTTGACTGCATGTCCCATCCGACCAGACCAAGAAAACCTCGCCGCTTTCGCCCTGACGATAACTTGGAGGAGTATAGACACTCCCTGGGGAATTATCTTTTATACCTACCGAGACAACCTCTGATTCATGAACTAAAATACGCCAAGCGGATAGCCGAAGTTCCTCTTTTTTCGGGGCCTGCTGAGACTGATTGAGAAGAGCCTCTAATTGTGTGACCAGTTTCATCCGTTTTCCCCTCCCAAACTGACTTGTTGATCGGCATCCATGAGCAGATAGCGATGGCTACCACCGCTTGAGGGAACGGATTGCCCACCTTTTCCACAGGTACCAATAGCATCATAACACCCTTCACCGAGCCCCCCACGAATTGCCTCCAAAGCAGAAAGAATTTTCCCACTAAATATCGAGGGCTGATAAATTGGTAGATTCGGGTCGGCAACATCGATAATCCCGTCACATTGAAAGACAAAATCTCCGGTTTTAGGATTAACCTGACCGCCTCGATACCCCAAAAGCAGTAAATTTTTCTCCCCCTCCCGGAGCTCGCCATGTTGGAGAAGGATTTCTCGCACAGCTTTCACTTCGTCCATCAAATGTTCTGCTGGCGTTAAAGGAAACATGCGGTCAACTTGCAAACGAATATTGCTCATGCGCGGCAAGGGAACATTTCCATAATTCTCTGCCCGCCCGGCTCCCGTCACCGGCATTCCGGCTTCTTCTGCTGAGAAAATATCCCCCAACCCGGCTTCCAATACTCCATCTCGCACTATTGTCACGGTTTGCCTGAGCAGGCCATTAGAGGAATAGGGTTGATAGGCCCAATCCCCAACGAGTGGACCGTCGATAATATTCACACCCGGCCTAGCTACCCGGAGGCCCTTCCGCAGTTTTCCCACTTCACCCAAGACAGATTCGTTCATATGATCGGACTCGACAGCATGTCCAAAGGCCTCGTGCGCCAACCCCTTTGCCAGACCATAATCAATAATGAGGGGGTAATGACCACTCGGTAACTGAGGTGCATTGCAGACAACCCTGGCAAATTCAGCACGGTCCATCGCCTTTCTCTCCAAGACGTGATCCTCTAATTCTTGGAAAAGCACGGTCGCGTCCATTCCACTGCGGTGAATCAAAGTACTCTGAGCCTTACCCTGATCTCGCACCGTCCCTTGATGCATCAGCACGGCTCGGGGAACAACAAACGACACGTTGGTCCCATCCGTACGCCCGATACACCACTCCTCTTCAACTTGACGATAACTCGTCTGCCAAACCCCGTCAGGGAAAACACTCCGTAACCGAGAGTGCAAGCTCAGCACCATGTTCTCCAGGTCCACCAGAGGAATTTCTCCGAATGTCTTTTGGGCAGGATTCACTCCCGCTGCCTCAACCCGCGGAGCCTCCCAAATCTGGCGATTCAGCTTCGTCCCCACAGCTTCATTGCGCCGGGCTAACTGAATAGCCTTTTCGACCAATTTTCGCCCAACCCCTTCCGCTAAAACGTCAGAGGAGGCAAATCCCGCGGCCCCATTCCTCGTAAAAGCCTGAACTCCAAGACCACTATCCCACCCTGTTGATACCCGTTCAAACCGGCCATTACTTAAACGCATACTCCATTCCCTGCGAGACTGGGCCCTGACAATAACATAACCGTCGAAAGCCCGAGCCTCTACCAACACTGAACGAACCAACGTTTGTATCTCCTTTTGTTCCACAATTTCCCTCCTATAATCAAACATCCTATCTATTTTGCCTAAAATCTGCCTCGAATACTCTAATATGTATATTATACCACTTTGCGCCTCGCACCTCGACCACGCCCCTCACCACATAGAAATGATTGGCAAAAATATCTCCCGAGCTTGTATAAATCGGAAAGCCTCGGGAGATAATTCAATTAGCCTCACATTTTCTTTTTTATTCCCACTCCTCTCTTTTACTTAACTTGCGACGAAATTCGTCGCAAGCTTTTTTTGTCCCATTTCCGAACGTATTCTTAGTTTTCTTTAACCACTTGTTTCACCATTAACTTTCGTTCCTCTGCAAATCCGAACTGCTCGTAGAGGCGAAGCGCTCTAACATTATGACTACTAACCGCAAGGCCTAGGTAAGGAACCCCTTTTTCACGACAATAGTTCTCCGCTGCCTTGAGCAGAACAAGACCTGCCCCTTTCCCCCGCCATTCCGGAAGGACTCCCAAATCCATGATCCACCCCTGGAAAACGCCCGTTAACTCTTCTCGTGATGAAGTATGAAGAACCAAATACCCTATCGCAGGTCTTTTTCCAGTTTTCGCGCTGGACTGCCCCTCTTCTACCGGTCCTTCTGCTATAAAGACAGCGGATTCAGACTGCACAATCCAGTTCCAAAACCCTTTTAAAATCGCCTCTCTGTATCTAAGGGTCTCTTCCATTGGCTGTTCACGCCATGGAGAAATACTAGCCGGAATACACATCTTTCCAAGAGCAAACATAAAAGGCCAATCACGAACATCCCCTTGACGAACTAGCATAATAATCACCTCTTAGGTTAACTTATGCCGGCCACCGTCAGGTGTCACTCGCCCCTTTTAACTAGTAATGTATGCACCATCTTTAGTTTTTCACGAATCGGAAGTTGGTACGGACAGCGCTCTTCACACGCTCCGCATTCCGTACAAGCGTCTGCCTTAATTGCCATCCCTTGATAACGTTCTAGAGACCACTGCGGCAAATTATAGCGTTTGTAGTATCCTTCCAAGAGAAAAATCCCCGGAATATTAATTCCTGCAGTACAAGGAAGACAATATTCGCAACGTCGGCAAAATTCCTGCCCTAGTTCTGCTTTTTCCCCCTCGAGCACTACAGCATCTTGTTCTGAAAACGTCTTGCTCAGCTGAGCCCTGTTTTCCCCGATCTGTTCCCCAGTATCCATTCCCGGAATGATAACACTAAATGATTTTTGTAAAAGAAAGCGCAAGGCAGGTCCAGTTTGTCGCAAAGACCCCCCAGCAAGTGGCTTCATGATAATTGTCCCGAGTCCCTGACGGGTAATTTCTTCAAGTAGTTCTTGACGATTTTCTTGCTCAATATAATTGTAAGGGAACTGTACGGAGACAAACGGATAATCCTTAATAAACCGAGCCAGCATTTTGGGGAGATGCCCCGTAATACCAATATAGCGAATCTTTCCCGCCTCACGGGCTTTTTCCAACGCCTCGAGTCCCCCGCCTGGCGAGCTTAATTCTGCCCATTCCGCTTCCGTCCGTACGTTGTGTAACTGATAAAGATCGATCCAATCAGTTTGCAAGGCTGTCAGACTACGCTCGACATCGTCCGTTAAAGCCGTGCCTAATCGGGCCATACTTTTCGTCGCCAAGATGGCCTCTTTACGAATCCCCTTTAACCCGACCCCAATTTTCTCCTCACTATCAGTATAACCACGGGCCGTATCAATGAAATTGATCCCTTTCTCCACCGCTAAGCGGAGCAATTCAGTAGCTTCTATTTGACCTACTCGCTGAATTGGAATTCCTCCAAACCCCAGTGGAGCCACCCACAAGTCGCTTTTCCCAAGTCTTCGCTTTTCCATTTTCATCAGATCCCTTCTTTCAAGGTAGGGGCACGAGGCATTGTGCCCCTACGAACGAACATTCAAAGCTTCTTTGTGTCAAAGACACAAACAGCCACCCATAGAACCTAACGTCATTCTAATCGTCGTCCTACCTCCGTCGACCCAATCCAGAGGAAGGAGCTGATCCTACTGTACTTATTTACTCTAGCTTTAGGCCTCGCTCTTCTGCTTTGGGGAATGCAAACGTTACGTCAGGGGCTTCAAGCATTTGCCGGTCAACGCCTCCACCAAGCACTACTTTGGATGACCGCGACCCCCTGGCAAGGATTCTGGAGTGGGGCAATATCAACCGCGCTGCTCCAATCAAGTACTGCCTTGACCGTGATGGCCGTATCCTTCGTAAATGCCGAGCTACTACCCTTTGAAAATGCCCTAGCGTTGATCTTAGGAAGTAATATTGGAAGCACGCTAACCACGCAACTTATTGCTTTTCCCTTGGATCGCCTAACGCCTTACTTAATGATTCTTGGCGCCCTGGGCTATCTCTTTATTCCGAATCGCGGTCGCAAACTTTCCCTATCCATCTTTGGCCTCGGTCTTTTGTTTTTCGCCTTGAATTTACTCCAAGTAGGTATGACCCCGCTCTCCGACCTGCCAGAGATTCAACGTTTTCTCCGCCAACTGGGAGACAACCACCTCCAAGGGGTTATCGCCGGGACCGTACTATCTGCCTTACTACATTCCTCCAGCGCTACGACAGGCATTGTCATGCTCCTCACGGAGGACGGCTGGTTAACCCTCCCCACTGCGCTCGCCTTCATCTTCGGCGCCAATATTGGCACTTGTTTTACGGCCGTTTTGGCAGCTCTAGCCTCCTCAAGAGCAGCAAAGCGTGTAGCACTATTCCATGTTTTGCTGAACGTATTTGGCGTCCTAATCTTTTTACCATTTGTTGGTCCGCTGGCCCATGGACTCAACCTCATCGGCGGAAACCTCTCCAGGCAGGTTGCGAACGCCCATACGCTCTTTAATCTTCTATCTTCCGCCTTGGCCTATCCCTTATTACCTTGGGCTACTCGGTTTCTAAAAAAAATTCTCCCGTGAAACCCCGGGACGCAGTGTCACACAAGTGTGACGTCTTTAATAGTCGTGAGATCGACCGATCCCTGAAATAGGGCAACATGCAAGCAAGAACCGTCCCTTCTCCCGTCCGTCCTTCTCCCGTCCATGTAAGCGACCCCAGACACAGACGGCGCACATGAAATGTGCCGTCTCCCCCGTTCCGTTCTTGCGTTCTTGCGTTCTTGCGTTCTTGCGTTCTTGCGTTCTTGCGTACCCCCGACCCAAGCCTAGGACGCAGTATGACACAGCGTGACGTCTTTACGTAAGCAGCCCAGCAAACTTCCGTTCAAGCTCCCGACCCCAGATACGGGGCAACGAACAGGGATGTGAGCTGCCGCCCATGCGCCAAGGATGGCGCATTGGGCGGGCACCCCGCTCCCCAAAGAAGGCGCTTGAACGGTTAGTTTGCTCTGCGTCGTAAGACCGAGCGCGGTGTCATACAAGTCCCTCAAGTCCGAATTTTCCGGCGATCAAATCACAAATCCCTGAGGCATCATCCAAGCCAAAGCAGGGAATCCCGTTATCAAACGATATATCACTTACTATGGCAATGAGCTCCTCAGGTTTGGAGAAAAGTTCCTGATGCACTGCTGAGCGATAGACCTCAATCTTTGGCTTGTTGCCATGCTTGTATCCCTCAGTAAAGATCACATCCACCCCCTGAATTCGGGCGATAACCTCATCTAGAGGCTGATCCTCGGAAACGCTCTCCAAGATGGCAATCCTTTGAGGTGAGCTGATTGCCACTATATCCGCACCCGCTTGGGCATGGCGCCAAGTATCTTTGCCAGGTTGATCCATCTCAAACCCATGAACATCATGTTTCAGGGTTGCCACCCTCCACCCACGGCCTTTTGCCTCACGAATAATTTTTTCTAAAAGTGTGGTCTTTCCAGAGTTTGACTTCCCCCCCACAATCGAAATAACGGGAATTTTAGAGTTTCCATCTCTTTCGTCCATCTTAATTCTCCCATTCCTCAATCCAACGCGCAATCAAGAGTTCTCCTGATACTATCGGCCCATGATTCTCCGGCACATCCACTAAAAGATGGCTACCAATCGACGAACGCAGAATTCCTGCTCCATATGCCGGAGTAAGATCCGCCCAGATTTCCCCATCTTTCAATATCGCCTGAGCTCTCAAAAAGCGTCGCAGATTTCCTTTTTTCCTGAAGTTGCTTGCCATTTTGACCGGAAATTTTCCCTCTTCGATCATGGATCGACCTGCCAATTTACGGAGTACCGGACGAAGTAGTAGATCATACGTTACCATGGCAGCCGCTGGATTTCCAGAAAGCGAGAAAAAGAGTTGCTTTCCTCTTTGTCCAACCGAAGCAGGTGTTCCAGGCTTGATATTTATCTTCCAAAACAACATTTCACAGCCATACTGGGCAAGGGCATGGCGCATTATATCGTAATCTCCCGCCAAGGCTCCACCAGTCGAAATGACCACATCAGTATCTGCAACCTTTTCAAAAGCTTCAACAGTTTTGTCTATTTGATCGGAAACAATGGGAATTAGCGAGACCTCACACCCGGCTTCTTGAAGCATGCCACGCAACGTGTAACCGTTGCTGTTATAAATCTTACCGGGGAGTAACGGTTGCCCCACATCCGTGAGCTCAGTTCCTGTCGAGAGGAGCCCCACACGAGGTCGACGATAGACATCGACTTGAGCACAGCCAACTGCGGCAAGTAACCCCACTGCTGGTGGGGTTAAATAGAAACCCTTTTTGAGGATAGTATCACCCGCCGCGATCTCTTCCCCTTGATGTACAATATTCGAACCAGGTAATACAGGACGGAAAATCGTCACCTTGTCCATTGTAAATTCGGTATCTTCCATCCTCACAACACAATTAGCCCCGGGCGGAATCGGCGCACCCGTAAATATCTTGGCCGCCTCTCCAGTGACGATCTCCCGTTCTGAAAAGGTCCCCGCCGGAATTTCACTCACTATCTTAAGCTGGAGCTGCTTAGAATCAGACGCCGTGGCAAGATAAGCATATCCATCCAGCGGTGACCGGGCAAATGGTGGCATATCAATTTGCGATGTCACGTTCTGAGCTAACACTCGATGATAGCTATCAATTATTGAAACGCTTTCCTTTTCAACCGGTTGGATGCGGTTAAGAACTAACTCCCTAGCCTCATCTAATTCAATCATAATTTTCAACCTATTATGCTCCTTCATCCAGGCAAATACGAGACTAGACACCCTCAGGGTCATCACCTTAAGTTTAGCATAACCCCGAACGTTCTGATACTCCACACGACTAAGATCAGTAGATTCTTAGGGCTTTCAGCTACGCTGCCGTAATTAGTATAATAAAAAACCTGCCCTAATGGCAGGTTTGCTCAAATTCTATCTATCAAAGGGGATTTGCCCGAATCTTTTCGACTTGAACACAGCCGTTCTCCCGATAAATCTCTAATTGTTTATAGGCTTCCTCTATCTTAATAATTTCCTTTCCCATGGCGACGATGACATTAGGATGGCAAAAGCCAACGGACAGATGACCCTTAGAACTAATTTGGACAAAGGTGGAACTGGCTCCTGAGCCCCCGAGTTCGTGAATATTTACATTTCCCTCGGCAAAAATCTTACCTCCCCGACATACACCTTCAATCGTAATATCTCCCTCTACCCGGATCTCTGAGTTATAGGTTCCCTTCTGGCACTTAAACGATCCACCGCATTCAATAGTTGCCCCTTGCACATAACTAACCTCAAAATTTAGCTTTTCTGGGATTTCGACAGTCATGATTTCAACAGATTGTTCAAGGATTTCACCCACACGCTGCAAATAAGAAAAGGCTTGATGGTTCAAAGGCCCTAGTCCTACCAAAAAGTGTTTCGCTGTTTGGATCGTAACACCTAAGCTCTCTGTGACCATTTCGTCATCTTTATGTTCTGACACAAATTTCTCCACGCGAGCAGAAAGCTTAGGAAGTTCGGGAAACCGTTTTTCCATGACCAGCTTTAGACATTGTTCCGGTTTATAATTAATAGCCCCTGGCGAATTAATCAACTCGGTTGTCTTGCGTAAACATTCGTTCAGTTGATCCCGTAGCTCGGACACACTACGGAGTAGTTCCGAACGAACCACGAATTTTTCCCCAATGACAACCTTTCCACCCACAAGGTTTTGATAAATCTTGGCCCCTTTTTCCGCTCTAATCTCTGAATGAGAAACAGATCCCTTAATCTCCAGCTTTCCCCCAGCAAAAACATGAAGTCCGTCTTGAACATTCCCATTCACGAAAACATCACCCGGGAATTTGATACCTCCCGTTGCCAAATCAACGTCCGTATGTCGAACGTAGACGTTCTCAACCAGATACGTCCTTTCATCTGAATGTATCGGCTGTCCACCACACGCAGCAAGCACCTCTAGTCCATCGGCCGAAAGATAGACATTCTTCTTTAAATGGAATTGAAAATCTTTAACGGCTGCCGAAGGCAGGAGCTTACCGAACACATCCTTACCAGGCACTCCAGGTTTGCCTGGAATTTTACGAGCGAGAACGGCGTCCTTCTCAACCAATTTCACTTTGGAGGCGAAAAAGTCCACTTTCTTCTCCTCTGCAGCAGAAAGGACCCTAGGATTACCAACAAAGTCCTCTAATTGAGCGTGTTCAGGCGGCACCGCTAATGTTGCTGCAGCAACATTAACCTCGCCAACCTCCATAACAGCCAAAATCTCCTGCCAACTCTCTGAACGGCGTCCATGGACAACTTTTAACTGCTCTAGGTCCACATTCAACCTTTCCTCATCCCAAATCTCCCCTTGTGGGGGTAGGACCTCCCAAGTAACACACTGGGCTAAATCAATCTCTTCCAAAGCAGGGAGGTTTTTCGCAAGAGTATAATGCCCTGGGCATTCATGCCTGACTTTCGCCACAACAGACAATCCAGAAAAACGGACTTGCAGTTCCCAGGTCAAATTCCCCACCTTGACCAGGGGGTGAAATTCGACCTCATCCCCCAGGCCAATTCGAAACGGCTTATCCTGGCGCTTGCCATTTAAGCATACTTCACCAGCCTGAATAAAAGGTCGGAACAATTTAACCCCTTCACCCAAGGAAATGACGTACTTTATACCATCCCAGTCAGCTTGGCTAGGTGCGAAAAGAGGCTCTTGCAAAGTATTATCCTTCCATATGAGGCGGACTTTCCACTGGCGAGAAAAAAAGCCCGGTTTCTCCACAACCTCCAAAGTCAAGTCCTCCGGTAAAAGTCTTAGTTTAGCCGCCCACTCTTCACGTATTTGCTCTAAAGAATGCCCTTGTACGACTTCTTCTGACATGTTAATCCCTCACTTTATCAGAATTATCTTTGTTTATTAATCATACCAGTAACCTTACACTGTCCCCATAGGTCTTTAGTCCTAATAACTAGCAGAAAGGCTCTTTTGCTAACCACTAAAGAGATAAAGATCCTAAATTTCAAATACGATGTGTCAGCCCATCGTACCACAATGTTCCTTATTTCAATTATAATCGATTATAAATGATTTAAAAGAAAATTCTAAAAAATAGTTTTGGGCTGGGGTACGATGCATCGTGCCCATACATACTCACTCACTCACTTGGTAGATATAAACGAGGGGTAGGGACAGGTTGCAACCTGTCCCTACCCCTCGTTTATATACTTATAAGTCAATTTGTTGCTCTCTAAAATCGCCCGTCATCGGGAGTTCAGCAACTTGGTCCACAAAGCTAAGCCCATATCGCCCAACGAAGCTCAAGGGATTCAAAACTCGTTCCTGTCGAGTATGATTTGGCGTAATCCCATCCTCAAGCTGTTGCAAACGAATGAGCACCTCGCTACATTGTTTGCGCTGAACCTGCCAGACCTTCTTCTTTAAATAGTCTAATTGGAAGTTTACCTTTGCAGCATTTCGAATCAACCACTCATGCACATTAACATGGATCCCTTCGAGTGGTTCAAGCTCTGCGTATGCCTTTTCGATTTGTGTCTGCGACTGCTGAAAACGCTCGTCAATATTCAAGGTATCCCGGTCTTTCACACAGCGTTCTCGATGTTTCTCTAACCCAAGATAAACATCTTCCAAGATCAGTGCTTCCTTTTTTAAGGATTTTTGCCAAGAAGGTGTCAGCACAACGACGGACAGACGCGGGTAAAGAATCGGCATGACAAATCCTAAGGTTTCAAATACTTTCCCCAACTGGGCCCAGTAATTCAGCTCCCCCGGTCCAGGAATATAGGCCAGAGTTGGAAACAGATATTCCTGAACAACCGGACGGGTCACTACATTCGGAGAAAACCGCTCCGGTTCTTTCGCTATTAAGGAGTTAAGTACGTCCAACTCCCACGGTTCCCCTTGTCCCTTTAAATAAAACGTTTCATCACCATATTGAATCAACTTTCGCTCCGGCACGGAAAGAAACAGATTAACGTCGATGCCAGTTTGCTGGATTTGGGGCTCGAACCCCAGTTCAACCCATTCCTCTGTCCGTTCAGTCAAAGCCTCTCGAACATCCAAGTGCATCTTCAAAATCTGCTCATACATTGGGGCAGCGAGTTGTTTAAATTCCGGTAACATGGGATCAAAGAAGATAAGGCCCCACTTTTTGACCAGCCACTGGAGAGTTAACGCAAACCACTGGGTCAAATTCTCCGCTTTTTCTAGGAACTGTCTACATTGCTTTAAGATGGAGGATCGGAACTCACTGATTGGCATCGCCCCCAGGAGTTGGGCTTCAATCTTTTCCCAAGCGGGAACTGGTTGATTCCCGACAGATTTCCCTCCTCCATCGCCTGGTAGACGACAAGCAGCCAATTTCCCTTCCGCATTCAAGATAAAAGTCTCGCGAATCTCTAACCAATCATGATCTTCACTGGCAATCCAAAAGACCGGTACCACCGGACGACCTAGCTTTTCTCGTTGCTCTTTGGCCAGTCGAATCGTGGTCATTGCTTTATATAAGGTATACAAGGGGCCCGTTAAAATCCCCGCCTGCTGACCAGTGATGACCACAAGCGTTTCTTTTTGTCTCAACTCCTCAATCATCTGCTGGGTTTGCGTACTCGCCCCTAATTTCTTATGATATTTTATTAAGACGTCCGCCAAGATCTCCCGAGAATAATCCCTGGTATCTAAATAAGCCGCACGCCGCTCAAAGCTTTCCTGAAGCTTGGGATTACCACTCGGAAAGAATAAAGCCACTTGTTCAAAACAAGTAGCCATAGTTTGCATTGGATTTCTCATTTCTTTCATATCTATCCCCCCGCCACCTTTTCAGTACACGTGGGTATTTTATCATCCACGACTGGAAACCGCAATTTTTCCGGGCTCACCTTTGTGAACTCGTCCAATAACCGCGTTAGCCAGTGACCCATATGCCTTTAACTTATTAAGTAACAAATCAACTCGTTCTTCTGGCACGGCCAACAGCAATCCTCCCGAGGTAATCGCGTCAAAGAGCACAATCCTAAGTTCCTCTGGAACGTCAGATTCAAATTCCACCGTACCCTCGAGATGACGACGATTAGCTTGTGTCCCCCCCGGAATAGACTTTTGTTTAATGCAATCCCAAACGCTATCCAAGACTGGCACAGCTCCCCCATATACTTCTGCACTACAGTCACTAGCCTCAAGCATTTCATGTAGATGCCCCAAAAGCCCGAAGCCTGTTACATCTGTGGAAGCATGGACTCCCACTACAATCGCCGCTTCGGCCGCGCCCTTGTTCAGCGTGGCCATGACTCGAATAACCTCTGCCTCCGCTTCCGGTGAAACAATCCCTCGTTTAATCCCGGTCGTGATAATTCCTACCCCAAGCGGTTTCGTGAGAATCAAGATATCCCCCGGCTCGGCATTCGCATTGGAAAGTACATGGTCTGGGTGCACGATTCCGGTAACTGACAGCCCATATTTCGGTTCCGCATCATCAATCGAGTGACCTCCGACCAGAACTGCGCCTGCTTCCCGAATCTTTTCACTCCCGCCTTGCAGGATCTTAGCCAGAATATCCATACTCAACTTTCCCACTGGAAACGAAACCAGATTCATAGCCGTCAACGGTCTAGCTCCCATGGCGTAAATATCACTTAAAGCGTTTGCTGCAGCAATCTGCCCGAACGCATACGGATCATCGACCACTGGGGTGAAAAAGTCAACACTTTGCACAATAGCCTGTTCATCATTTAAACGGTAGACCCCAGCATCATCCGAAGTTTCCATACCTACTAATAAATTTGCATCCTCTATATTAGGGGGCAAGTAGCGCAAAACCTGCGCTAGGTCCGCAGGACCTATCTTACATCCTCAACCCGCCTTAGTGGAAAACTGAGTCAAGCGAACTTTATCTTGCATCGTATCGAGATCCATCCCCAACACCTCCATAACATCAATCATTATAGTTAGGCACATTCAAGAAAGTGACCAGTCAGTATGCCAGTCTATTTTGTGCCATATGTCTTATCGCAACTTTAAGTATCACTCTAACATTATATTCTTACTCTGGGGATGAATGCAAATAAGATGTCGTACAATCTCTTCATGATCTCCGACTAACAGAGTTCGCACATCAATAAGCACCCAATCCTTGTGAATCCGAGCTAAAATAGCAACTGGCCCGGAGCGCAAGAACTTTTCTAGCTCAGTAACACTTCCAGCTTTCAGGCGGATGGCACACACCCAGGTTGGGAGATCAACCGTAGGCCATGCCCCGCCACCGACCTGAGAGACGTCCTCCTTTAATTCAGCTAGGATAGCAGGATTGGACTGAAGCGCCGCAACAAGCTCAGCAGCTGCAGATCTCAACGTATCCAACGGGAGAGAAAGCATTCTCCAGACGGGTATATCTTCTATCCCCCCATTTTCGTATAAACGCAGCGTCCCTTCGAGGGCCGCTAAGGTCAATTTATCGATCCTGAGAGCCCTAGTCAGTTGATTCTTCCTCAATCGTTCAATGAACGTTCGCTTGCCCACAATAATCCCGGCCTGTGGTCCACCTAGCAACTTATCACCACTAAAGGATACAAGGGAAAGTCCCGCTTTGACCGTTTGCCCAATGGTCGGCTCGATAGGAAAACCAAGACTTGTCCCATCAAAGAAACTTCCACTTCCTAAGTCTTCCATCACAGGCAAGCCATGCTGATCCCCGAGCTCCACCAATTCAGCGCCCGTTACAGAATGCGTAAACCCTTCTACCCGGTAATTACTCGTATGTACCTTTAAGAGCAGGGCTGTTTCTGGCCCGATGGCTGCTTCGTAGTCCTTGAGCCAAGTCTTATTGGTAGCTCCAACTTCGACGAGGTTTGCTCCTCCGGCTTTTAAGACCTCTGGTATCCGAAAGGATCCGCCCACTTCCACGAGTTCACCTCGTGAAACAATCACATCTTTTCCTAGGGCAAACGTATTCATCATCAAAAGAACGGCGGCGGCATTATTATTGACTACCATAGCTGCTTCTGCCCCTGTTAGGCGACAAAGCAGCGCTTCAACATGGACATAGCGCGAACCCCGCTCCCCAGTTTCAATATTCAACTCCAGATTGCTGTACCTTTCAGCCTGCTCAGCCACAAAGTGAGCTACCTCTGGAGCAAGCAAAGCCCTGCCACAATTGGTATGTAAAACAACCCCAGTGGCATTAATAACTCGCCGCAAACTGGTTTCCGGGCGTGTAAGCTCCTGGAGAAGTTGACTTTTCAGCCACGACCAGAGGGAGGACTCAGAATCAGAGAAAGAATCCGAAAATTTTTGGTTAAGTTTCTCCCTCGCTTTTTGTAGAACTTGTCGAACGCCCTGCGTTAAACGAGGCAACTGCCTCTCATTCGTCAAAAACGGACTGAATTCCGCTTCGTATTCCAGCCGAGAAATCACTTCGTGAACAGCTGGAAGGGCCCTTAATCGCCTTTGCTTCTCCTGATCCACCGATTGTCACTCCTTAGAGGCCATAATCATAATCGACCTATTTACCAGAATATGGCCCGCATGCTTTTTAGGATTTCGACATCATAAATAACATATGATAAAAGAGAACCTACACCATTGCTAAATGTACAAGCTACTATGAGGAGGTATTCAATGTCCAGCATTAGCCTAACTCCCCCACTAAAGCAGCCAGCTCTCCAAGCTGTTATTATTCCCTTTAATAGGCTCGCCAACATAACAGCCCAGTTCCAACCTTGCATCTTTTGCGGTAAAACCGTGAAGGTTCACAAATTTAAAGGCAAGACCGTCTGCATCCACTGTCTGCACCAAATTCCAGCCATCTTCTCGTATGGATAAAAACCCACGTTATCAGTAGGGACAGTCCCCCGCAAATGACACCTACCGAAAAATCAGAATCAGGCGGATGAAAATCTCCGTTATCCGTAGGGGCACGATGCTTCGTGCCCTCGTGGTACAAATGATACGCTTAAATACGACATGGGTGCGACGGAGAGGGCACGATGCATCGTGCCCCTACTAAAATAGCACATTTTCACTCATCAGTGGTCCGCGAAGTGGTCTGAGGACTGCGGTCTGAGGTCTGACACGTCAAGAAAAAGGGAAGCAAAAGCTTCCCTTTTTCTTGTTCTACCTTCTCCATTTAGCTTTGTAATGACTTATTGAAAGAAGCATTGAGTGTTTGTACAGCTTTTAACTTTATTATAGCCTTCCCATGTTCAGACAGGAAAACTCCAGTTGTAGCTACAATTTCTCCGTATTCATCAAGGATCGCCTCAGCCAATAACCTTTTTTTGCCAGTTCCCATACGATTCAGGACAAGGTAATATTCCTCTTCAAACTCATAAAGGCTGGTACGCAGCTGATTAAATTCTGGTAAACGCCCTACAGCGGAAACTACATCCTCAAAATCAGCAAACGCATAAACTAATTCTGTCACGCGCCCTTTAGGGGTCTTACGAACCGCCTTCTCTTTAAGAGAACCCTCGGCTAGGTCTTCCTGCTTCATGATCGTGATTACGAACTCATCATTCGACGCCACAGTCGCCTGAATCCAGAAAGGTTGATCTAAATTAAATTCCACTTCTTCTCTGGCCTGCGCGATGAGTTCCCAAAACAATTGCTCCGTCTTCGCTGATCGTTGAAAGAGATCAGCCATCGTAATATCCCTGTCAGTTAGTTCTGTCAAAGAGATAAAGATGCGGATGGTATGCTCGTTAACTTTTTGAACACGCATATTCCCACTCTCCTTTCCGCATCGCGTTCTTACAATATCATATTCCCATTATAACATATTACGCCATAACTTTTTCTGTGTAAGCTATTAAATTAAGATATACCACCTATCCCAGCCTCAAGTCAAGTACTCCTTTTTTACTCTGTACCCCTATATTAATATCATTTTCATCCTAGTGCAACTTTCCTATAAGCTCGCAACGCACAACTTCCCGGCGCACCGGAAGATACATAAGTTTAACTTGGTCTTCTACCTTAAGCTGCTCATAGACATTCCGATCAATATAGAGCTGTTTTTGTTCCGAGCCAGTGCGGACTTCTAAAATATATGAGCCTAATCCAGAATCATACGCTTTTTCCAGAACCGAGCCTTGCGTAAAGCCCGGTTGAGCGAACCAATCTGGTTGAGACAGCAATAATAGTTCTGTGTAAACTCCTAAAACTCCAACCCAAATTAAGGTTTTCCCCGTTAACAGCAAAAAACCCCAAGCATCATGCTCGTAACGCCAGGTAGTCACAAATTTCCAAACCAATCGTGAAAGAATGATTCCCCATATCAAAAAGAGCACGATCAAATTGGGCCAGGTCGTACTCCATAGATAACCATAATAGTCTGCCATTGCTTACCTCTTGTGTACAACTATTGTGCTTTAACGATTTGTTCCTTGCCAGCACCACAGCTCGGACAGACCTTAGGACGACAGCGACCTTCAGAGGTTGCCTTACACTGAGAACATTGCCAAATAGCCATGTTAATCTCCCCCCCTTAATCTATAACCATTATTATATTAAGTTGACTTAATCCTATAGACTATCTGACTTAATGTCAATATCTAGCTAATTGGATATACTAAAATCTCGATTAACCAAATTCTTGTAAATCGATTTTAGCGGGCTATAATCCGTCGTACTGTTATTAATTAAATAAAGTGTATTTAGATGGGTTAAACCCTTCAACGGAGAAAAATCTGCAATATTGTTATTATTCAACCTCAATACCTTCAAACTTGTTAATTTTTGCAGAGGAGTGAGGTTACCACTCGATAATGAATTATTCCCTAAGTCTAAATAAGTAAGATTATGAAACATCTCTAATCCGCTTAGATCCGTAATATATTTTCCATTGGCTTCTAATTTCGTAATCTTCAAAATATCGCTTTTGTAGAGCGCATTGCCATAATATAACCCAGTAAGTTGGTATCTCACTTGTTGAGCTAAGCTTCCTGAAATATTCACTGGAGTATTTTCTACTACTTTTAACGTAAGGCTAACTTTCTGGGTTACCCCCTGGGCACTTCCTTTAAATGTATAACTTCCAATCTTGGAAAGTGAAATATTACTAGAGCCAACATCCCAGGTAACAGGATACTCCTTAAGAGTATTATCTCCCAATAAACCCGTAACAGTAGAAGGAAAATCATAGGAAAATCCCTGAGCAGCCTCCGCGGTAAGAGTGTCAAATTTCACCGTCCCTAAAGCAGGATCAACTGTCAAAGTTAGAGTAGCTTGACCATCGTAGTCTTTCGCCGTGCCAGCATAAATATATGTCGTATAAGTGTTATAACTATTTGTAATTACACTTCCTGTCTGGCCCGTCTTAACCGACGAAAGAGTCCAGGTTACTGGCACTTGCACTTCTGAACTATCTGTCAATCTAGCAATGACGGTCTTCGGCAATTGATACTTTTTTTTATCCGTTACGCTGTCCGTGATATCGTCAATCGCAACAATCCGGGCCGGTATTGATTGCAACACAGATTCTGCCTGTGAACTAATCACTGCATTTCCTCCAACAATATTAATTTCATGCACAATCTTAGAACGCAGCAAAGTCGCCGCCGGATTTGGAACACTATCGTGTTGCAGTAAAATAACAGGTGCTTGATACTTCTGTGCTAAGGCGGAAGCTGCCAAGGCGTCCGGATAGTCACTGCCAGTAGCGACATAGATCGCATCAAACTTTAGGTTATCGGAAAAACGTTTGATCAGATTTATGTTTCTTTCATAAAGATCGTTGCCAGTAATCACTTCAGCATTGGGAAGTTGGTTTACTACGTCGTCACTCAGTTCATCACTCCCATTAAGGACATAAAGATTAGGGATCTTACTACTCTTTAAGTAATCCTGAGTTGTGGTAGGTAGACTATCAGGCGGCACGAGAAGAATCGACATCCCTTGCGCTGCAGCCAGAGGCGCTACTGACAAAGCATCTGGAAAGTCCAAGCCTGTTGTGACAAAAGCACCTTTGCTAGAGCCTAACGCTTTAGCGATCTGAACCGATGTATCATAACGATCCTGGCCAGCGATCCGAGTCGTGCTGATACTTAACTTTGCCAACTGTTTCTCGACATTTGCGGTGAGTACGCCTAGACCACCGATCAGGTAGACCTTCTTTACCTTGAGACGTTGCAACTCTGTCGCAGTGTCGGCGTTGAGAGCATCCGCTGCTGTCAGTAGAATGGGAGCATTGTATTTATGGGCTAGCGGAGCGGCGCTTAAGGCATCCGGGAAGTTTTCTCCGGTCGCAAGAATGGCATTAGCCGCTCCATCAGGCCAACCCGTTTTACTAACCTCCACAGCTGTCTTATAACGGTCGTCACCCATAATGCGAGTACTAGTAGGTGAGGCCGAGACATTGGAAGCAGAAAGAAACGCAATAAAAATGACCAGGATAAACAGGTTAATTAAATTAATACTTTTATTCTGGATTATCAAAGAAAATCCTCCTTTGCTAATTAGAATTTGGGAATGAGCCTAATTTAGACTCCCCCACAGAAGCCCCGATGTTCAGCTTTAGCGTAAGCGAGTTCATACTAATCCGCGTATAAACGATGGAAATAATTAATGTCGTTAAGATGTTAGTACTAAAGCTATGGGGTTGAACGTAATCCATACTTTAGATGCAAAATAGTATCACTCTGAAAAAAATCAAAATAAATTGGACTGAAAAATTTTCAGTCCCAACGTTACCCCAGGGCAACAACTCTAATTGTTTCGTAACCTTCATTGGGACTAATCCAGTCTAAATCAAAGGTTAAATTCTTTTTCATTCACTATAGATCATAAAAATCCATTTGCTTTAAAAAGTCTTATATTTCCTACGCTTCCCAATTATTTTGATTCATCCCCGCCATAATCTTCTGCACATAGGCTTGGGTTTCCTTATATGGTGGAACCCCATTATATTTTTCCACAGCGCCTGGACCAGCATTATAAGCCGCCAGAGTCAGGGGGACGTTTCCTTGAAAACGATCAAGCAAATCCTTCAGAAAATGCGTTCCCCCATCTAGGTTTTGTGTCGCGTCGTAGGCGTTCTGTACCCCGTAAGAGGCTGCCGTTCCCGGCATCAACTGCATCAAGCCCATAGCACCGCACTGTGACGTTGCATCGGAATTGAAGCCAGATTCCGCTTTGACCACCTGCTGAATCAGAGTTGGATCAACTCCGTATTTTTGGGCCATCGAATCAATAATATTGTCTATAGGACCAACGTTTCCACTCTTCGCAGTCGCCGGAGGAATAGAGGCTAACTGATAGCCATCGACCTGCGCTATAGTCGACGAGACCTTCACTTGATTAGTTAACCCTTGGGACGCCTTCGAGCCGCCTGCCAGAGCCGCTTGAAATAAGGCAGCAAAAAGTTGCGAACTTGAATTGCCCATCCCTCCAGCTTCCGACGACCCAGTCTGATCATTTTGAGCGGTCTGCCAAGATGAATTCATCTGTTGAAGTTGAAATAGGAGAAACATCTGGGCGACGTTCATACAAATGAGCCTCCTTTCAATACCCTAAATCCGTATCTTCGATTAAATCTTGCCGACCTCATTGACTGCCTTATCTAACATCCCGTCTTGTGTCTGGATCACTCTTTGGTTGGCCTCATAAGCCTTCATGACTGTCATCATTTGCACCATTTGTCCAGAAATATCGACGTTCGAAGCCTCCACCGATCCCTGAAGGATTTGAGCGGTAGTCGACGCTTGGACAGGTTGGGATGCCGAATACAAGGATTGTCCTTCTCGTTTTAAAGCATCCGCCGGAATGTCAACAACACGTAAGCGATCAACACTCAGTCCTTTATCCATAACTGTGCCGTCTGCTTGAACACTAAATTCGGAACTTAGTGGACCAATGGTGCCCTTTTCACCCATTAGAGCATTTCCATCGGAAGTTTGGAGCGTCCCGTTAGCATCTAGTTGAAAATGTCCATTGCGCGTATATTGTTCTCCACTAGGCGTCTGAACTACAAAGTATCCTGGTGACGTCAACGCCAGGTCTGTCTTAAGGCCCGTTGATTGTAACGCCCCCTGAATATTAGACATTGCGGCACGGTCAACGCCAACCCCAGTCCCCAGTCCCCCAATCTGTACAACCTCGGCAGCCTGGTCTCCTCCTATGCGTTCAATCAACTTCGCAGGGAAAGAAACATTACTAGCAAGTTGCTCTTTATAGCCTGAAGTCTTCATATTCGCAACATTATCCCCGATAATTTCGCTTTGTCTTTGGGCGGCTAACATACCTGTAGTAGAAGTATACAGTCCTCGTATCACCTTGTACCCCGCCTTTTTTCAATTATTCAGGGGTTCCTGATCGGGAAATTCATCAATTCTCCCTACTTAATAACCATCCGAAGCAGACCTAGTTGTGAAGAGATGGCACGGGTAAGGGAATTGTAGTAAAGGCCATTTTCAGCCACATTGGACATCTCTTTATCAACATCCACGTTGTTTCCATCATTACGCAAGGATGTCGTTTGATCTGTAACAATCCCTGACCCGGCCCCATCTGTGACCCCATTAATATGCTGAGGTAACGTCATCTTCATCGGCAGCACTCCGCCCTTATCCCCTAAAGCAGTTCCCAACACCGCTTGGAAATCAACATCCGAGCGTTTAAAGTTCGGAGTATCAATATTAGCTACATTATTAGAGAGTACTTGTTGCCTCATACTCGAAGCATCCAGCCCTTTCTGCAAAACGTTTAAAACTGGTCCATCTAACCAACCGGACATTGATTGTTACCTCCTTATGGAATTAGCAATACCCCACATTTGATCTCCGTCCGAAATTAACCTGGCATTCATTTGATAAGCCCGCTGGACCTGTACTAGATCCGTCATCGAGGTAACTAAGTCCACATTTGATTGTTCCAAAGACTGACTACGGATCGTTCCCAAAACCTGATTTCCTATTGTAGTGCCTGGTTGCCCGACCTGTGGTGCACCAGAATTTACCGTGGACACAAAGAGGTTGTCCGCATTTCTTTGTAATCCCTCAGGATTTTGAAAACTGACGAGAGATAGCTGACCGAATGTTCGCTCTGCCCCAGCGACATCTCCCTTGATTTCGCCGTTCGCAGCAACTATTAAGTTTGTCGCATCGGAGGGAATCGAAATACTCGGTTGTACTAAATTTCCTTGCATATCAGTAAGTTGTCCCGACCCATCTGTTTGGAAATTCCCCACACGAGTATAAGCTGTGCTTCCGTCCGCCGTCTTGACCTGAAAGAACCCTGCTCCATCAATACCTAGATCTAAAGGACGATCCGTGGAGGCCAAAGTACCTTGTTGAAAATCCGTTCCAATGGCGTTATACACTACCCCAGCTCCAACGTCTAGGGTAGTACCACCTGTATTTCCTCCGGTTTTTGTATTCCCAGAAGTCACCTCTGTTGACAGAGCCTCAGCAAAATCTACCTGATTTGCTTTAAATCCGAGTGTGTTCACATTAGCAAGGTTATTACCTATGGTATCTATTGCTACCTGCTGTGCACGAATCCCCGACGCTGCAGTTCCTATAAGGCGCATAAAGCCAGTCCTCCGTCTTCTTTCGAAATGAGTTCAAGGCCTAATTATTGGCGCTTGAGGTCTATCAGTTCTTGCAATAAGGAGTCCGATACAGTGATTACCCGCGAGTTGGCTTGGAAACCACGCTGAGCAGTGATCATATCGGTCATTTCTGTGGAAAGGTCGACGTTAGACATTTCGAGTTCGTCCGAGACAATGTTTGCTCTTCCGTCCTCACCCGCAGCACCAATACTAGCAGTCCCCGAGTTGTTGGTCTGCGTGTAGAAGCTTCCGCCCATATTCTGGAGACCCGTGTCATTGGCGAATGAGGCTACTTCGATTTGAGCTATTTTATGAGTCACTGAGTCTTTTCCATTGCTGTACACCCCAGTAATCACACCACTTTGATCGATGCTAAAGCTTGAGAGGGTATGGGCTTTATTCGTGAAATCATAGCTTATCGACGCATCTGCAGTTGTAGTAGCTGGAGGAGTTGCCCCATCGGTTCCAAAAGTAATTTGGTACTTCCCACTCACAGCTTTTACAGTATATTCCCCATCTCCTGGAGTGTCAGAAGTCGACAATGTATAGGGTGTAGTACCATTATACACAGTTGCCCCAGATAGGGGAGCATAATCTACTATGGCTGTATTATCAGCAGCACTAATATTAACATTAGTATTAGTATTAGTACCCGTACCCGCCACCTCCACATAATGGTAGGTTAATTCCTTCGATGTACTAATATCTGAATTAAAATTCAAATTCCCCGTAGCTGGATCATATGAGAATTGACCTGATGCCGGCGTACCCGACACTTTCGTCATACCATCAATTGTCACATTTTCTAGGCTAGCAGCAATATTAGTAGGGTTAGTCGCTGCCGGTGTAACAACCGCTGTCACCTCGGGTATTGGATAGATATTATCCGTTACCAAGGTATCCCCTACCTTAAACTTTATATCCCCCGCTTTGCCCCAATCAGGAGTCGTTGTATCATCCGCACTCCAGCTAAATCCTTGAACCTTAGCTCCCGTTGCCGGATCTACAAGATTACCACTATTATCATTGGTAAACCCACCAGCTCGAGTGAATACTTGCTGCCCGTTATTATTCAATACAAAATATCCTGACCCTTGGAGCAGCATATCTGTGGGATTTCCCGTAGTTTGTGCACTACCTACGGTCATAATCTGATTAATAGAAGCCAGCGTTGCACCCAGACCAACTTGCATCGCGTTTGTTCCCCCCTGAGATGCGGTAGCGGTTGAAGCCCCTTTCATGGTTTGGCTCAACGCTGTTGCAAAGGTCACGCTGCTCCGTTTATAACACGTAGTGTTGACATTAGCAATGTTGTTCCCAATAACATCCATTTTAGTCTGGTGGTTTTTTAACCCAGAAATGGCAGAGTATAACGAACGCATCATAAGACAAAATTCCTCCCTATCAATCAATTTCTTTCTAATTCTAACTAAATAATCTTAGCTTTTAGAAGTTTCTGTTGTGGTTCCCGCATCCGGTGCACTCACAGCACCTGTCGTATCCGTTGTATCCATGATGTCGGTTTATTTGGAAGAAATCGCAGGAGTTGAGGCTGTAGTTGTTGAAGGAGTTTGATCCTGCACCTGCGTGATCAGGCCTATTTCCAAATCCACGGTACTTCCATCCGACTTAAGAATCTTCAACTTAGGATTACCGTCGAGCCACTTAACTGCTTCGACAGTGCCTTCAATTTTGGTCACTCCATCCGTGTCGACTCCGCTCACCGATTTACCAATCAAAGCTGCCCCTTGAGTGAGCGAGGACTGTTGGGATAAAAAGGTCATGGTTTTATTCAACGAATCCATGGATGTAGAGATATTGGTCATCTGCTCCAAGGAACTAAACTGAGCCATCTGCGCAATGGATTGCGTGCTATCCGTTGGATTCATGGGATCTTGATTTTTCATCTGAGCAACTAATAACTTGAGAAAGTCATCTTTTCCTAGTGAAGAATTATCGGTCGCTTTAACAGTACTTGTCGTACCGGAAGATGAGGTTGTGGAACTCGCCCCACTAACAGTGTTACTCATATTTCCTCCTATGCCGTGACATTAATCTGGTTGATCTCATCCGGTCCAAGAGAGAGGGGGTTGATGACTTGTATTGGGTCCTCGTCCCCGTTAAGGCTTGTGTTCTGATTGAACGTCTTTCGCGACTCGTCCCCGTGAGGATTCTGTTGTCGTTCTCCGCCCTGCCCCATTTGTAACATACCACAGTTTATCCCTTGATTCGCAAGGTCCTGGCGCAAATCTGAGAGGTGATTTTGCAGGAGGTGAGCTGTCGCAGCTTGAGAAGCTTGAACCTGTAAATGGACCTGACCATTCTCCCATCGCAAGTCAATTTGGATTTTCCCCAAATCGGCCGGGTGAAGCTGAATGTCCAGTTGCTTCAAGTCCTGAGATCTATTCATGACTTGCTCACGGATTACCGTAGAGATCTGTTCCCATACTGGAGTAGCAGTTGTTTTTCCGTCTGCAACGTTTGCTGCTACGAGGTTACTTAGAACCCCAACGCCTACACTTGAATTCTGATTTTGCACGTCTTTCACTACAGGGGCTTCAGAGGCTTGCCCTGAATCGCCCTTGTGGATATCTTCATTAATAATCCCTTGAATGTTCTTCAGAGTCTTACTTTCTTGGAGACCCAATTCAGCTGATTTCGGCTGAGGGTGTGTAAAAAGAGCTGTATCTTTGGCAACCATTACGGCTGGTTCTAGGTCATTTCCCATTCCCTCTGCTTGAAGCGTTCCATTCGCTCCTTGGCTCAGTAAAGGGTTAAGCTCTGCCAGCAAAGTAGCGACCTTTGCATTTAGCTCAGGATTAGCGTTACCAAACCCCGAAGTTAAACTATCAATCAATTGTTGAAATCCCTTTTGAGCCGTAGAGGCACTACCGTTATTAACATTGTCGCCCGTCAATGTCATCCCACTCTGAGCAATCTTCGCCATATCCTGACCGAAATTCTCAAGTCCTAAGCTTTCGCTACTTAAGGTGTTCCCTTTTGAGATGCCTAGAATCGATCCGGATAGTGCAATTAATTGATTTAGCCCTTTGATAGATGAATCAGGAACCGTTCCTTGAGCACCCGAAGCTTGTCCACCTTTCGCAACCTCATCCGTCGCCGTCATCCAGCCCTGAACAATCCTTGCCATGTCCTGACTAAGATCCTTTGTTCCAGAGCTTACTAAACCCTGTGAAGCCCCCTTCGGAGAGTTGTCCGTAATCTCTCCAGAGAGCGCTTCTAAAAGTTTTGATATAACCTGTCTATATTTATCCAACTCCGTAATTACAGGGTTATCCCCCTGAGGTTCCCGCGTCGTCATCCCTGACAGCGTAGAAACCTCGTCTGCTGCCAAAGAAACCAGATTTGGTATAGCTAACTCCAGATTGTTTCCCGCTACAACCTTTACATTACTCAATGATGCGTTAGCGGCAGCTACACCTACAGTTCCTTGGCTCACATCGTTTCCGGAATTGGCCTCCTTGCCTGCCGGAAGATCACTCTGAAGCATCGGCTGAAAAAGATTTACGAACACAAAATTACCGTATCCAAGCGCACTTACCGATCCGTTCGGGTTTTGTGCACTTTGTACGGAATCTTCAGTAGTCTCCTTCTCTTTCGAATCTCGGTCCGCTTTAGAGTTCTGCCCTTTCGGATCTACGTTTTGATTCATTGAGCCACTTAACACCATTGCAAATCCTGAAGCAGCGTTTTCAGGGTTGTCTGCCACGCCTTCACCCTTTGGGGTTGCTGTTTTCTCCAGCTTGCTACCAACCTTAAGAGAATCCGAAAGGACATTAATACCTGGCAATTGCCGTCACCTCCTACTTATACTTCTATAGAAGTGTATCGGCAAACTCGCAACAAAACATTAGGGTGATTATTAATATATGTTCTTTTTTTGACGGCTCAACCTTCCACGCAAGCGCAAAATTGCTTGAGAATGTAGTTGGGAAATCCTAGATTCAGAGAGTTTTAATATTGCGGCAATCTCTTTCAAGGTGAGTTCTTCTTGGTAATAAAGCGCAACCACAAGTTTTTCTTTGTCGGGTAATTTTTCCACTGCTCCGGCAAGGATTTTTTTTTGATCCTCTTTCTCTATATCTTGGAACGCTGCTTGTGCTACCTGATCGATAAGTAAATTAAGAGGCGTACCACTACTGTCCCCTTCGCCATCGACCGTTGTTTCATCAAACGAGGTCAGGGTTAACATTTGAGCCTGGGCAAGAACCGCGACTATCTCCCGCACCTCCACTTTAAGTAACTCAGCAACTTCCTCTAGCGTGGCTGCCCGTCCTAGCCGATATTCCAATTCAGAAAATCCATCTTGAACCCGCTTCACTTTCTGTCTTGCTGAATGAGGAACCCAATCCATCGTTCGGAGTCCATCAATCATGGCACCGCGAATACGAATTGAGGCATACGTTTCAAATTTAAATCCCCGAGCTGCTTCGAACCGTTCCAAGGCATCGAGTAACCCAAAGACACCATAACCGATAATATCATCTTCGTCGACATGGGGTGGAAGGGACATCGCTAAACGACCCGCGAGGCGCTTGACCAAAGGCAAATATTTTTCAATATGTTCTTGTTTCCACGATCCGCGCGCAGCAACTTCATACGTATTCGGTATCAAGTCTTACTCACCTCCATACTCGTGATTCGTAGTTCGTAGTTCGAATATGTGATTTCGTTTCATTTCATTTCGAACCTCGAACATTGGATATCAGTTATTCCCAACCCATTCTGCGCACTATTTCCGCTTGTCGCTCACTATCAGGTAGCCCTGCGCTTAAATCTTGATCAACTTGTCCAGGCAATTTTGAATCTTGCACCTGTGTTTTTTGGAGCTCATCGTCTCCAACAGAGAAGTCTATGACCCCACCGCACTCTGAAGCCGAATGGGGCTGTTCATTCTCAAGTTCTGGAGATGCCATCCTTTTAAACAAGCTTAAAAATCCAGCCATTAAGAGATACATGACCCCAAAGGAAACCCCTGCCCGTATAATTAAATCCACCATCCCTACCCCATTAAGCCAGCTAAGTAAGACAACGATTAGGCCAGTTGCTAAAGAGAGTCGCATGGCCCAGAGCTGAAACATAACGCTATTTTGGACCGCCATCAAACCACCTTTTCTCCATGATTAATCGTTCGTATACGTAGATCCCCTGTCCCTACATCGAAATGAATCGTCCGCCCAAAACTTCCTCCGACATCCGAAATCAGAAGCGGAATTCCGTATTTTTTTAGTTCTTGTTGCACCGCTTCGGCATTACGTTCTCCAATTTTAAGAATCGGCGGCTTTCCTGGAAAGGAAAACATCTGAGCACCGCCAGCTATTTTGGCTCTGAGACGGGATTTATTGGCACCCAACCCAGCGATCTCCTTCAGCAACAATTCCATAGCAGAATCCGCGTATTTCGCCGGATTCCCCCCTAAACTTCCACTAGTCGTCGGGAGCATAATGTGGGCCATCCCGCCAACCTTCAGAATCGGATCATGTATGCAAATCCCGATGCACGACCCTAATCCAGCGGTTAACAAAATATCCGGCGATCTTGCCGTTTTAAAATCAGCCATTCCGACAGTGATTACAACACTCATAGTCCCATGGCCCCCAACAATTTCTCCAATGACCCATTGTCTGGTAGAAAAATGAATTGCCCTTCAATCTGCGGGATTCCAGAAAGTTGCGTATCAATAAATAACACCGTTTCCTCCAGCGTGCCCTCTTCCAGAAAGATTGCATCTAAAATTGCTCCAATCATATCCACCGCTAATGCAGGTACGGAAGGTTGAAGGGGAATCCCCGAAAACTGAGTTAAGGCAATAAGAAAGGAACTCACCAAGATATTGCCAACTTCTTTCAAAGCCGATTGCGCCATCTCATCAGCGTAGAGATCCCTCGGCTCATTCGTTCCAAACAAAGCTTGAACCACTATCTCAGCACTTTCAATCGGAAAGAAAAAAACGGCTTTTCCCGGGGCCTCCCCTTCAACTTTCACATAGATAACCGCCTGAGGCGTGTCGAGTTGGCCCACGATGCTTGAGACCTGTTCAAAGGGAACTGCCCATACTTCAGGTACAGACATATCGATGCGCCGTTGTAAAAGGGTGGACAAGGCCGTCGCCGCATGTCCCGACCCAATGTTTCCTATTTCACGCAAGGCGTCTAGTTGGAACTGAGTTACATCCATTTTTAAACCAGCCCTTTCTTGCGCATAGCCCTTTGCATTTCAAAGACACAGCGAATGATTCGATCTCGCTCTCGTTCTGCGAGATCATGAAATTCAACCGAAACCACGTACCGTTTGCTATCCTCTATTTTTTCAGATCGACAAACACGAACTGGGGTCTGCAGATCTCCGTTTGGAAGAGTTACTTGAGTATAGAGTAATGATCTATTCTCCAAGCGCTCCTCTGTCATAAAGCGCATTCCTCCACCGCTTAAGTCAAGCATCGTCGCGTTTTGAATGTCACTAAGCCCTTCCTTAGTCACTGATCGAAACGTTATCGGATATAGGGCAGGAACCCGAACAAAGCTACGGCGTTGGACCTTGGTTACGGTATCCGGCAACTCAAAAACAAACATTGGAACTGGGACCGCGATCCGCTGAATAATTTTGGCCACAAATGAATAAGCTGACGTTTCGTCCCAAAATGTTAGTCTCACCTTCGTCCCTTCGCGCAGAGGGACCACATCGCCCCGTTCAAACGGAGCACCCACTACGAGGATACGTTCTCCTACTTCCTCAATACGTGTTCGGTATCTTCCCTCATACTCGCCTTCCAGAACGACAAGGTCCACCGCGAGCCCGACTGAAAGCTTTTTCTTATACGACAATTTCTCACCCCCTTTACATATAAAGTCTAAAATGACCGAAGCAACTTGCTCAAGAAGCCACGAACTCCGCCGGCTTGACGTGGCGGACGAAGATAAATCCCGGCAACAGTACCAGCAATCCACTGAATACATCGATACGCTGAACTTTCTGGGAAACTGATTCCTAAAGGTTCCTGCAGCATAACGGAGCGTCCGACGAGCGGGTCATCAAAAACCCAGCCCATAAAATTAAGCGACCCATCGAGGAATTTGAGCACCGCAGTTTCCAGCCGTTTAAACGTCGCCTGGGCGTCTTCTTGGGACCGTACCCGATTAATCACGACATGAACTGGTACCTCACCAGCTTCTTTCCTCAAGGTTTTAAGTAAACCATAGGCATCAATCAAGGCGGTGGGCTCCGGCGTTGTCACGAGAATAATATCGTCTGCAGCCTGCAAGAAGTTCATAACCGTATGCCCAAGTCCCGCCCCTGTATCGATAATCAGTATGTCGGCCATTTTTTCCAATCGGCCTAGATTAGTTAAAACGTTCGTCAGTCTATCTCGTTCTACGTTGGCAAGTTCTTGGACTCCGGATCCCCCCGGTATTATTCCTATGCCCTGAGGACCCGTAATAATAATTTCTTCAATCGTTTTCTCTCCGGATAATAAATGCTCTATCGTATAGCGTGCAGTAAGGCCAAAAGCAATATCTACGTTCGCGAGACCCAAATCCCCATCAAGAATAATAATACGTTGCCCATATGCAGCCAAGGCTATGGCCAAATTAACTGTGAGGTTGGTTTTACCCACGCCGCCTTTACCACTGGTCACGGCTATTACCCTCATTTTACTTTTTGGGTGATTGGCACTGGAGACCAATTGGCGCAAGTCGCTCGCCTGATCATGCACTGGGCATCTCCTCCCCTAACACGTAGTGCGCCAACCGTTCCGTTGTAGCTACTTCAATGTCATACGGCACATTCTGTCCGTTCGTCAGATAGGCTGTGGGAAGATTTGTCTGTACCAGGAGACTTATTAAAGATCCAGCACTCGCAGTTTCATCTAACTTTGTGAAAATAAGATGCGTTGACAGGTCTTCAAAGCGTTGGTAGACCCGAAGTTGGTCTGCTAGTTGCGTGGTCGCGCTCATGACAAGCATGGTTAAATCTGGTTTCGCTTTATTCAGAAATGCCCTTAGTTCGGACATATGTAAATCGTGGTGGGGACTTCGTCCTGCCGTATCAATAAAGATTAGTTCTTTATCCGTATGAAGATCGAGTGCCTTGAGAAGCTCCGTAGGAGTCATCACAACTTCGACGGGTACTCCGATAATTTCGCCAAATGTTATGAGTTGCTCCACTGCAGCGACCCGATAGGTATCTGCAGTAATCAAGGCGACCTTTCGTTTATCGACAACGCTAAATCCAGCCGCAAGTTTACCAATCGTCGTTGTTTTACCCACACCAGTTGGGCCTATCAGTGCGACAATCCGCGGCTTGCCAATCCCTGGCTGTATAGGGCCTGTCTGACCACATATTTGACAAACACTGGCTTCAAGCTGGGCATACACTAAGCGATTATCATCCCACTCCTCTGGGGACAAAGTTTGTTCCACGTGACTTATAAGACGCTTAACTAAGTCCAGGTTTACCCCTCTGTCCAGTAAATGATCCGACCATCTCTGCAGTACCGGTGGGCAAACTCCTTTTTCTTCTCCGAGCCCTTCCATTTTACAATTCATTTTCTCAAGCATCAGACGCATAGACTTAATTTCCGCTTCAAGGGCTCCTGGCTGGTCTTTAAAATCAGACACTAGACTAGGCATAGACGGTTGAGATCTGGGCTGGGCTTCTACTTTTTCGACGTTATTGACATATTCTTGACCAGATATTTTTTGCGCTAGCACCGGATTTTCTTCAATCGCCGCCGTAATTTCTACTTTCATAGTCCCAAATAAGCCCAAGAAACCGCCCTCGCGAAACTCACGTGTTTGAAGAATGACTGCCTCGGATCCAAGCTCCCTTTTTACTTTTCCCATAGTTTCAGCCACATTATCGCCCACAAAACGCCTAACTCGCACGATCCATCCCCACCATTCCTACAGCTTGTACTTGAACCCCTTGAACTAATTCGTTATATGAAAGCACCATCAATTGTGGGAGTTGACGCTCCGTAACTCGTTTCAAATTAATTCTCACCAGAGGAGCGCAGACAATCACTGGGGTAATTCCTTTTAGCATGACCTTCTCTACCTCTCGCGAAAGATTTTGCATGAGTATCTGTAACATTTTCGGATCAAGCGCTAAATAGGCACCATAATCGGACGGTTGAATACTGTCGAGAATCTGTTGTTCAATCTGCGGATCTAGCGTGATCACAGGCAATGTTTTATCTTTTCCGAGGAGCGGCTGTAAAATCTGCCGCGCTAAGGCCTGCCGAACATGTTCAGTCAAACGATCCAAATCTTTGGTGACTTGAGCCTGGTCAGCAAGGGTTTCAAGTATAGATACCATGTCCCGAATTGAGACCCTCTCACGCAGTAAGTTCGCCAAAACCTTCTGCACTTGTCCGAGACTAAGTAAGTCTGGAATTAGCTCATCCACCACAGCAGGGGCTTGTTCTTTGGCATGATCTATGAGAGTTTTGACATCTTGTCGGTTGAGGATTTCCCATGCTTGCACCTTAATCACTTCCGTGATGTGTGTCGCCAGAACGGTCGGAGCATCCACAACCATCCAGCCACTAAGCTCGGCTTGTTCCCGGTACATTGCATTAATCCATTTGGCATCAAGTCCAAAGGCGGGTTCTTTCGTCGGAGTACCTGGAATGGAATCATCGTCAAAGCCACTGCTCATAGCCATATAATGGTCTGCTAGAATTTCGCCAGTGGCAATTTCTGCTCCTCTGATTTTGATGACATATCGGTTGGGCTGTAAATTCATATTATCACGAACCCGAATCACCGGAACAATAAACCCCATTTCACTGGCAATTTGACGGCGGATCAGCACAATACGATCGAGCAAATCCCCCCCTTGCTGGACATCGACTAAGGCGATCAAAGCATAGCCCAGTTCGAGTTCCATATGATCAACATGCAAAAGGTTGAGGACATTTTCCGGTTTCTTACTCTCTTCGATCTCCGACTCTCGAGCGGCTTGAGTTTCTTCGACGACCGACACCTTAGAGTTTTTCTGGAGCATCACACCTGCAGCGATTAGGGCAACAGCCACCGTAAACAACGGTATTATAGGCAAACCGAGGAGGGCTAAAATAATCAACACACCAGCTGTGATGAACAAGGCTTTTGGATTTCGAAACAGCTGTTTGGCCAAATCATTCCCTAAATTGGTTTCTGAAGCTGCCCTGGTGACAACTAAGCCTGTTGCAGTCGAGATCAAGAGCGCTGGAATCTGAGAAACGAGACCCTCCCCGATGGTCAGTAACGTATATTTATGAAGGGCCTCCATCAATGGCATCCCTGCTATTGCGACCCCCATAATAAAGCCGCCAATAATATTAATAAATAAAATGATAATAGCGGCGACAGCGTCCCCTTTAACGAACTTGGTAGAACCATCCATCGCACCATAGAAATCTGCTTCCTGCTGAATTGCTTTACGCCGATCGCGAGCCTGTACTTCGGTTATCATCCCCGCATTGAGGTCAGCATCAATGGACATTTGCTTGCCCGGCATAGCATCCAAGGTGAACCGTGCAGCAACTTCCGAAACACGCTCTGCTCCTTTGGTAATCACGATAAACTGAACCAGGACTAATATGATAAAGATAATGAAACCCACGACCGCATTGCCACGAATAACGAATTCTCCAAACTGCTGAATGACTTGTCCTGCATGGCCATCAAGAAGAATAAGACGAGTAGCCGAAATGTTCAACGACAAGCGAAACAACGTCAACGTGAGCAAGAGGGAAGGAAGAGCTGAAAACTCCAACGGGTCCTTGGCAAAAACTGCCAGCATCATCGTTAGAACCGAAGCCGTAATATTCAAGGTAATTAAGATATCCAGAAATCCCGAAGGCAATGGAACAACCATCATGACCACGATGCCCACCATGCCTATTGCTGCTAAAATATCTGTATTATCCAGAACTCGACGTTTGATCGATGTGGCCATGAGTGTTCCTCCTTTCTCGTACAAGTTGGGACTGTACTTGCTTTAAGCATTTATCCTGCCGAAGGTTTTTTCTTCTTAAGCCGATATACGAAGGCTAAAACCTCGGCAACTGCTTTATAAAGATCCGCTGGAATCCCCTGTCCGATTTCCACTTGAGCATAGAGGGCACGCGCTAGCGGCTTATTTTCTATAATTACAAGGTCATACTCCTTGGCCAATTCCTTCATGCGCAGGGCGACTTGATCTTGTCCTTTGGCGACAACGTATGGTGCTTTCTGAACTTTTAGGTCATAGCGTAAAGCTACTGCAAAGTGGGTTGGATTGGTGACGACAACGTCCGCCTGTTTCATGTCCTGCATCATTCGACTCATCGCCATAGCCCGTTGTCTTTTCTTGATCTCCCCTTTAAGTTCCGGATTTCCTTCGGTTTGTTTATATTCCTGTTTCAATTCTTCGTGAGACATCCGCAAGTTCTTTTCATAGTCCCAGCGCTGATATAGGTAATCTAATGCAGCCAAAAGCAAAAAAGAAATTGAGATATTCCAAGCTAGTTCCATTACGGCTTGTCCCAGAAAAACAGCCCCTTGCCCCACATCCAGTTGCTGCAGAGCGGGATAAATCTGAAGACGGTCTCGGACACTTGCATAAAGGTAATACCCAATTAGCATCACTTTGGTCAGGGATTTCGCCAATTCGACCCAGGCCTTAATGCCAAACATCCGTCCCGCACCACTGATCAGACTAATACGAGAAAGTTGGGGTTTCATAGACTCCCCTGTGAAAAGGATTCCAACTTGCATGTAATTTGCCGCTAAAGCAATCATTAACCCTGTGCCGAAAATAGGCCACATGATTTGAATTCCCAGCCAAAGAACATTCAGCATCAGACCGGCCACCGAACGTTCAGTCCATTCCGTGGAAAGGCCCAAGACATACGGAAAGAGTTGTTCCATACGCTGTAACATAGTCGGAAGCCAGTTTTTGAGAACGGCTACAAGACCTAAAAGCATAAAGGATGAAATTACTTCCTGGCTTTTAAAAACCTGACCCTTTTTGCGCGCATCCGCTTTGCGCCTGGGCGTGGCTGCATGTTTTTTTTCACTCACTGCTTCCACCCCTGATATAGTTCTAAGACCCACGACATGTTCAGGTTAAAGAGGTGGGTTATCGATTCTCCAAAAAAAGAAATTGCCAAGTACAAAATAATAAAGCCGAATATAACTTTGACAGGGAAGACAATCGAGAAGATATTAAGTTGGGGTACCGTCCTAGACAAGAGTCCCACACCAATATCTGAAACTAGAAGTGCCCCAAAGACAGGCATTGCTAATTGAATGGCTAAAGCAAACACATGAGAGACAAGTTGGACGTAAAAGAGATAATTACTGGACAGGCTTGAGGGGATGATTGGAATATAAACATAGCTCTTGACCATGGCGACAATAAGGTAGTGATGAGAATTGGTCGCGAGTAAAATCATCGTAGCCAAAACCATCTGGAAGTTACCCATCATGGGGGTTTGAACCCCGTAAACTGGGTCAATCGCGGCCCCCATGGTAAACCCCATTTGGAAATCGATCAATTGACCTGCACCTGTCAAAACGGCAGTCATCGTATAAATCACAAATCCGATGACCAGTCCCACCAAGACCTCCTTAATCACTAACGCAATATAGGGTAATAGTTCGACGGGAATCGAAGGCTTGGCCGCCAAAATCAAAGGATAGACAATGACCGACAGGCTTGCAGCCAAACCCAGTTTCACCACTCCAGGAACGCCCCTGGCGCCAAAGACTGGAGCTAACATGATCATACCTGTCCAGCGGGATAAAATCAGCAGAAATAGTGAGAGGTTCCATGCGAGCAGCTGTGATAAACTCAAATTCCCACCCCCCTACTCGTAGTTCGATATTCGTGGTTCGTGGTTCGAATATTGAATGTGTTGTCCGTGTCTTTCGAACTACGAACATCGAACATCAAACTACGATTAAAGTCCTCCGAAGGTCGCTAATTGGGTTAGCAAATTTGAAGTGTAGGCCGTTAATACAGACAGCATCCAAGGACCTAGCACCAGAAGGACGGCTACCACAGCGACAACTTTAGGAATAAAGGTAAGCGTCTGCTCTTGGATTTGTGTCATTGCCTGAAAGATACTGACCAGAAGTCCGACCAGCAAGCTCACCCCAAGAATTGGCCCGCCTACAAGAAGTACGGCCCCAACAGCCTCCTTCGCCATATAGAGCACCATGTTTTGGTCCACCACGCTTCCCCCTTTCTCACTCTAATTCATACTCACCTACTTAAAACTTGTCACTAACGACTGAACCACCAAATGCCAACCGTCTACAAGAACAAACAACAGCAATTTAAAGGGCAGTGAGATCATCATGGGTGGAAGCATCATCATCCCGATTGACATAAGCGTGCTAGAGACAATCATATCGATGACAATGAAGGGAATAAAGATAGCAAATCCCATTTGAAAAGCCGTTTTCAATTCACTAATGACGAAGGCTGGAATAAGTACATACGTCGGAACTTCTTTGTAGGTTTTGGGGCGCTCCATTTTTGCTAAGCCCACAAAAAGCTCCAAATCCTTTTCCCGAGTCTGCCTAAACATGAAGGTGCGAAGCGGCTCTTCCGCCTTGGCTAGGGCTTCCGTTTGGGTGATCTGATTCTTCATATAAGGTTGAACAGCCGTCGTATTAATCTGATTCCACGTCGGGGCCATCACAAAAAAAGTAAGAAATAAGGCCAAGCCCACCATTACCTGGTTCGGGGGAAGCTGTTGAGTTCCCAACGCATTGCGCACAAAAGACAACACAATAATAATACGGGTAAAAGCCGTCATCAGCATCAGAATGGCCGGAGCCATAGATAATACTGTCATCAGCATTAAAATTTGCAGCGACGAACCTGTTTGTTGTGACGTTGAATTTCCCAAGTCCAACGTGAGGCCTGCAGCCCCGACCACTTTTGGACTGGCTAACATTCCTAATCCTAAGACAAGAGCAAAGGGCGAACCGTGTGTGACGACTCTAATTAAACGGCTTGAAGAAGACATCATTTTTCGACCTCCTCAAGCAAATGTTCCAATTCTAAAGAAAAAGAGTTTTCTTTGCGAGATCCCGGCCAATATTTCTGGATACTTTTGGCCCACCCCTCCACTCTTTCAGTAGGGCGGGTTGCGATCTCCTCCAGAATTTCGGCAGCAACATCGGGATCATTGATCTCACTGATTTTCAACAAGTGATGATCCGATCCTCCGAGAACCTGTAATTGACCAGCAATCTCTACCAGGTATAGTTTCTGCTGTCCGCCTAACACTTGTCGGTCGAGAACCCTTGCCCACGGCGCATTCATACTGCGAACGTTAGCCCGGTTGAGGCGTCGAATAATCCATAGGGACACCAGCAAAATAACGAGAAATACAAGCAACGTTCCAAGAAGCCCCCACCAGGAGAAAACAGACTGCGTAGCAGCTGGAACAGTCCCGGTTGAAGGAAGCAGGTTGTCTTCGTTGAATGGCATATTACTTCAACGCCTTAGTGATAGCCTCAACGACACGATCCGCTTGGAAGGGTTTAACTATAAAGTCTCTGGCTCCGGCTTGAATCGCTTCAATAACCATAGATTGTTGGCCCATGGCACTGCACATAATCACGCGTGCTTTCGAATCCCGTTTACGAATTTCTTTTAGCGCTTGGAGACCATCCATTTCCGGCATAGTAATGTCCATAGTCGTTAAATTAGGTTGCAATTCCATATACTTTTCCACGGCAACAGCCCCATTTTCCGCTTCCCCGACTACGGTAAAACCATTCTTAGTCAAGATGTCTTTCAGCATCATACGCATAAATGCAGCATCATCGACGATCATTATTGTAGCACTCACTATTTTTCCTCCTTTATTTTAGCGAATTCATTCGTTCCATGGGATGCACGATATCAGTGATCCGAATCCCGAACGTCTCATTAATGACTACGACCTCACATTTGGCAATCAGCTTACCATTAACAATCATATCCACCGATTCTCCAGCCAAGCGGTCGAGTTCGATGACTGAACCCGGGCCCATTTCCAGGATTTCTTTAATTGTTTTCTTCGCCCGACCTAATTCTACACTAATTTGTAACGGAACATCCAAAATTAAACTCAGGTTACCTGGCTGGGCCATCTGATTTCCTGGTTGCAGCGGGGCAAACTGGGCAGGTTGAATAGGTGTAGTAGGCCCAGGAGAATAATTTGAGGGTGGTGGATAATATCCGCCACCTTGGGTTCCATTCGGGGCATAGGACGGCTGCTGTGCTGTCCCATAGGGATTGTAGCTGTCAGGTGCCATTTGATAAGGTGGTGCTTCATAGACCGGTGGCGGTGGCGTTGATGGGGAGGGCGATGGAGTTTGATGGGCTGCCGGTTGGGCAGCTGGAGCTGCAGAGGAGCCACCACTCATCGCACCCATTAACTTATTAACCATCCCTTTGGCCACACTGAGCGGGAGCACTTGAACTAGAATACTATCAATAACATCTTCTACAACCATCCGGAAAGAGATCCTGACAAGCGGCTCATCCGGAGCCAGAAAGTCCTCGAGAACGTCTTTTCCTGTCGCTAAATCATTGAGTACTAAATTTGGGGGAGTAATATCTACCATGGCATTAAACATGGTGGACATGGAGGTTGCCGCAGACCCCATCATCTGGTTCATAGCCTCAGATATTCCACTAATTTGAAGCTCCGATAGTTCCGGAGTCGGATTTCTCCCATCTCCCCCCATCATCAGATCCACTATGACCGAACCGTCACGTTGGGAAAGAATCAAGAGGTTGGAGCCCTCAATCCCGGCTTTGTATTTGACATCACAAACCACAGAAGGAATAGGATAATCTTTGCGGATCTGTTCCACACTCGACAAGTCAACCTTCGGTGTGGTAATATCAACCTTTTTGCCTAAGAGCTGAGATAATGTCGTCGCCGCTGTGCCCATAGAAATATTCGCAATTTCCCCAAGCGTATCTTTTTCCATGTCACTAAGCAGGTCTTCCGACGACAATGTTTCCGGTTCCTGCTCAGGTTCTGGTTCCATTGTACCTCGCAGCAAGGCATCGATCTCTTCCTGGGAAAGCATCCCGTTACCCATCTTGTTCCCCTCCTTCCTCTACTATTTCCGTAATCTGAACAGCGAGATGTTCTCCATTTAATCCTGGGATAGACCTAAATTTCATGAATTCTCCCACATAAATTGGAAGTGGATCCTTAACGGCTTGGTTCAACGGAATGACATCGCCCGGCGACAGATCGAGGAGATCCCGCACGAGAATTTCCGAATGGCCCAAAAATGCGATCATATCCACCATCGCCCATTCAATTTTTCGCCGAATCGCTTGTACCTGCTCTGGAGAGGTAACTTTTGCTTGAGTGGAAAACAGAAAAAACGTACTTAACTTATCCAAAATGGGCTCCAGTACGAGATAAGGCATACATATATTTATGATTCCCACCGCTTCTCCTACTTTAACTTCAAGAGTTATGAGGACGACCATTTCATTTGGAGCCACAATTTGCGTAAACTGAGGATTGGTTTCCATCGACACAAACTGAGGATTAAGCTCGTATACCTCTACCCAAGCTTCTCCAGTAAGGCCAATGATTTGAGTCAGACGATGTTCGACGATGGTTCGTTCAATTTCTGTCAACTCCCGATTCGTCTCTACAACTTCCCCTTGCCCTCCCAAAAGCCGATCCACTATAGTAAACGCGAGTGCGGGGCTCATCTCCATGAGCACTGTTCCCTCCAAAGGATTCAACGAGTACAGGCCGAGTACGGTGGGGTTCGGCAGAGAACGGATGAATTCATCATATGTGATTTGCTCGATTGAAAGAACTCTACTTTCAATGACAGAGTGTAAATTCCCCGAAAAATAAGTTGTCAGACCACGACAATAATTTTCATAAATGTTTTGGAGGGAGTGAATCTGATCCTTGGAAAACTTGTTTGGTCGTTTAAAGTCGTACACTCGAATCCGCTTTTGGGTCTTATTTGTCTTCATTTCTTCCGCATCGACTTGCCCGTCGGACAGTGCACTCAGCAGAGCATCAATTTCTGCTTGGGACAAGACATCTCCCATAGAATCCCCCCTCTCTAATCGTGGTTCGATGTTCGATATTCGTGGTTCAAACTACTAACCATCTATCAATATTCGTATTATCCCCTACTCAATACTCGTCATTCGAACCACGAACTACGAATATCAAACTACGCTATTGGTAGACCAAAGATAGAAATAAGACATCTGTGATTTTGTTATTCGCTACTTCATTGAGTTGATGAATTAACTCTTCTCTCAATTTTTCACGCGCAGCTGGAGTTTGCACATCGGCTAGAGATTTGCCCGCTAAGACCGTATTGACCCGGTCTTTCAAGAGCGCATCCTCCTCCTTTAAAAGCGCTTCTGTTTTCGCATCAGTCACTTCGACGGTAATCGTCGTCTTGAGAAAAGAACCCCCTTGCAAATTCACGGTAAACTCGCCGATAGGCAGATACGCTCCCCCCTTTTTCGGTGCGGTTGCAGTAGGTACGGTCTGGTCCGAAGTTTTAAAGATAAACTTTTGAGCACCAATTGTGCCCCCTACACCCAAAGTCACACCTCCGAGCAGGGCAAGGATAATAAAGATGAGAAATTTTCGGCTCATAACTCTGATCGCTCCTCAACTTTGCAAATTTGACGACAGCGCCGACGAAACTCAACGATTCTTTCAATGAGAACTTCGATAGGCTCTGACACAACAAACTTATTTCCACCCGATAAGGTAATGACCGTATCCGGAGTCTCTTCCATCATTTCAATTAAGTCGGGATTAATCGCAAAGGTTTTGTCATTTAAGCGAGTGACGTAAATCATAAATCGCCCTCCGTTAATTTAAGATTACTTATTTAATGGATTTATGCTTACGCCAGTGAAGAACTTGGCCAGTTTCATCCAATACGATCTGCTCCTTCTGCAACTCAGCCAACCCAAAGGCCTTGGCCTGTTTTTCCTTAAGACGCCCAAACTTCTCCACCTCGCGGTTCGCTTCCAATAAAATATGGCGAGCATTTTCCATGACAGGTTCTTGCTCCAGCCGCTTTACCTCACAGCTCTGCAACCGCCGCAGGTGCTCCGAAGCAAAGATTTGCCAAATTCCTAACTCTTCGGGCTGATATCGTGCCGCATCCCGTTGCCCTTCCTGAGCATCATTGAAACATTTCTGCTGAACCTGACAAGCTCGGACACAGGCCTGCCAACGCTGCACTTCTTGGGCGAACTCCCGCTGTGCCGTTTCTAAAGCTTGTTCAGCGATCCGCAGGCTTGCTTGCAATCGAAACAGAAATCGTGCCATCATCACCACTCCATCCAGCACTCAACTTAACCAATTTTCGAAGCCGTCCAAGCTTTCATTTAAAATATAAGCTCCGGCTTCTGTCCTCCGACCTCTGATTAAGCTGGCGCAATGATTCCCCTCATAAGCTTAAGCATTTCTTCAAATCCGGCATGGTCGTCCACCCCTTGCCGAGTGAATGCTAGAATACGGTCCATATGCCCAATAGCGGCATCAATCTTGGGATTACTTCCTGCCGTATACGCCCCAATATCAATCAAATCCTTGGCATTCCGGTAAACTGCTAAGTGTTCGCGTACTTTACCAGCCAAGCCCTTGTGTTCTGGTGTGATGACATCGTTCATAACCCGACTGACCGATTGTAAAATATCAATGGCTGGATATGTATTTTGCATTGCCAGCTCCCGGGTCAAGACAATATGTCCATCGAGAATCCCACGCACTGAATCAGCAATCGGCTCATTTTGGTCGTCCCCATCCACTAACACCGTGTAGATCCCGGTAATACTTCCGATCTCTCCCATACCCGAGCGTTCTAAAAGCTTTGGTAAAAGGGCAAAGACCGAAGGGGGATACCCCCGAGTCGCCGGAGGTTCACCAACCGTGAGGCCTACTTCCCTTTGGGCCATGGCAAAGCGGGTCACAGAGTCCATCATGAGGAGCACATTCTTACCCTGGTCTCGAAAATACTCGGCAATGGCTGTCGCGGTGAAAGCCGCCTTCAACCGAACTAAGGCCGGTTGATCGGACGTTGCCACAATAATCACCGAACGGGCTAAGCCCTCTGAGCCTAAATCCTTCTCGATGAAGTCACGTAGTTCACGCCCACGCTCCCCCACTAAGGCAATGACATTGACCTCCGCCACGGTGTTTCTGGCCATCATCCCCAGCAAGGTACTCTTACCCACCCCAGACCCTGCGAAAATCCCGATCCGCTGTCCACGTCCGATCGTCAGAATGCCATCAATCGTTCGAACACCGACACTCAGAGGATCCCGAATTCGGGGACGCAATAAGGCATTCGGTGGTTTATTTTGCAGTGGATAGGCTGTCTCTGTCTGAAGCGGGCGCCCATCCATCGGGTGGCCCAACCCATCGAGGATTCGACCCAGAAGTCCCGGACCAACAGGCACGGTCAGCTTTTGGCGCTGAGGAATCACACGATCCCCCGGAGCAATTCCTTCAAGTTCTCCTAAAGGCATGAGTAACGTCGTCGAATTTCGAAAACCGACTACTTCGGCAGGCAGCACCTGTCCGCCGCGCGTAATGATATGGCAATATTCTCCGACGCTAGCCCGTGGGCCGGCTGATTCAACCATCAAGCCGACGATCTTAGAGACCCTTCCCTGAGCCGAGATCGGTTCAGTCTGTTCTACCGTCTGGGTCAATATCTTCCACGCCCCCATGTTCAAGCTCCTCTCGCAAGGTATGTTCTAGTTTATCTAATTGAGCTTCTAGGCGAGCATCGAATATACCTTCCTGACACTCCAGGAAACAATCTCCAGGACTAAGCGACTCATCCACAACCCATGGACAGGGCGGCTGATTACCCTCAAGCCAGCGGGCATCATCTGGAGCCACATGAAGCCTCCATCCCTCTCGTTCCTGCGGTAAAAGGGAGAGGGCCTGAATGATCCCCACCAAGCGTTGGGGTTCAACGGCTAAGCTTGAGCGGACAAGGCGTTCCGCGATTTTTATGGCTAGATGAAGCAACTCTTCATCGACTTTGGCATATTCCTCTTGAACCGCCCGCTGAGCAAGCCGGAAAAATCGATTGGCATTTTGGACTAAGCCTTTCCCTTCAGTTTCTCCCAAAGTGTATCCCGCTTGATATCCTGCTTGATATCCTTCGGCTTGCGCCGCAGGATAAACCTCAGCCTGCGCGGTCTGAATAGCCTCTTGGCGCGTTTGGTCCGAGTCGACCTGAGCCTGAGCTCGAATCTCCTGAGCGCGGGTTTCCGCCTCAGCAAGAATCATTGTCGCTTTCTCCCTGGCCTCTGTCTCCATGGAGGTGACAAGCAAATCGGTGTATTCCTGGTTTTCCGACTTCAGCACTTCTTCATCAACACTAAGCACAGTTATACAAGCACCCAACTGTTGAAACCCTTCATTGCTTTCCACAATTCGTGGTGCGGATACTTCCACATCGTAACTTTTAACGACGCGGCCGTTAATAGACAATCTCATCACTACCACCTCTAGAGATAACAATCGAACCACTTTCTTCGAGCTTACGAATCACCTTAACTATACGTTGCTGAGCCTCTTCGACATCGCGCAGTCGTACTGGACCCATGAACTCCATATCGTCTTTGAGCATCTGAGCAGCGCGCGAGGACATGTTGGCCTGAATCTTCTGCGCAACTTCGGGATTGGACCCCTTCAGAGCCAACCCTAAGTCTTTGGTCTCAACTTCACGCAAGACTAACTGAATTCCGCGGTCATCCAGCATGACAATATCTGCGAAGACAAACATTTGTCGCTTGATCTGTTCCGCCAAATCAGGATCCTCCATCTCCAAGGCATCCATAACCACTTTAACCGTTCCGGGATCCGTCCGATTGAGGACGTCTACGACACTTTGGATCCCGCCCGAGGTCGTATAATCCGTTGGAGCCAAACTAGAAATCTTGCGTTCTAAGACTTTCTCGATCTCTTTGAGCACTTCTGGACTCGTTCGACCCATCGTCGCAACGCGTTTCGCCACATCCGCTTGTCGATCTGGGGCAATGCTGGCCAGTAATACTGCAGCTTTCTCTGCAGGAAGGTGAGTCATAATGAGGGCAATTGTCTGCGGATGCTCTCCTTGAATAAAGGAAAAAAGTTGTTTGGGGTCGGTCCGACGCACGAGGTCAAAGGGCCGCATCTTCAATGAAGAGGATAAGCGACTGATGATCTCAAAGGCCCGTGTTTCTCCGAGAGCCCGTTCCAAAACCTCTCGCGCGTACTCAACTCCCCCTTGAGAGATATAATCATTGGCAATGCACATCTGATGGAATTCTTCCACGACAAGATCCCGCTGTTGGGGCGAGATCTTACCGACATTAGACATCTCTAGGGTTAACTGTTCAATCTCTCCATCTCCCAGGTGCTTCACCACTTGGGCGGAATTTTCCGCACCTAAGGAGATCATGAGAATCGCAGCTTTTTGGATACCCGTTAAAGCTTGCGTCATCTAACTCTCCTCCGATAGCCAGGTTTTCATAAGTTTAGCAGCTTCGTCCGGGTTATTACGCGAATATACTTCGACAGCCTCTTTGATCTTTTGTTTCTCAAGTTCCTCGGCCGACTTCGTATTCTTCTGGGCAAATTTGAGTTTTGCCTCTTCCTCTGCAGACTGTTGGGTCATGAGAAGTTCTGCATCAGCAAGCGTCACCGGCTGCGAGCCGTTCAATCCCAACATCTTCTCAGCGCGTGCTTTTTTCGAACGCGTTCGGAGAAATACGAGGAAAAATACTAAGCCAAGCAAACCCACAGCGCCGATTTCGGCGTAAGTAACCAACTGCTGGCGTTTCAGAGCGTTCTCCATCGCGAGTTTTTCTTGTTGAAGGTCTGTTTTGTTAAAGGGGATTGCTGCAACTTGAATTTGATCCCCGCGAGTTTGATCGACACCAGCCGCAGACCCCACGATCGTTTTGATCTGATCAAGCTGGGCCTGGGTAATAGTGTCCGAATCGGCCATGACAGAAACGGAAAGGCGTTTTACTGCACCAGGGCTCACCACTTGTTCTTCTTGCGTAGTATCTACCTGATAATTTTTAGTAGCATTCGCCTTGGTGGAAGTCGAATTTGTTCCCGTGGTTCCAGTCGGATACGTTGGGGCACCATTCGCCGTCACTCCAGGAGTCCCTCCACTAGGTGTTCCATTCGTGGTCGTTTCAGTGGAACTCTGTTCACTCACCGTAGCACCGGGCCCATTCTTTTGTATTGTTCGTTTGATTTGATCAAAATCCAGCACTGCTTTGGTCCGAACGACAGTCTTGCCCGAGCCCAAGACCCGATCCAACATACTCTGGACTGATTTCCGAGTATCCTCTTCGACGGTTTGTTGAAGTTGATATTGAGTCCCTGTCATATGTTGGGGATCCTTGCTGTTGCCTAAAACATCCGATAACACGTTTCCACTGGTATCTACAATCGTCACATTCCCAGGTAGCAGTCCCTCTACCGATCCGGCCATAAGATTAGCAATCGCCCGCACCTGGTCGTCTCCTAATTTTGTTCCGGGGACGAGTTTCAGGGTCACTGCTGCTGTTGCTGGTTTTTGACTATCGACGAATAGTGACGGTTCAGGCATCACGATATTGACACGCACATCTTGTACGCCGTTCAACGTCTTTAATGTATTCTCTAGTTCGTTCTGCAACCCGAGAACATAACGCAATTTCCGATCAGCATCCGTCTCGCCCAGATGCATCGTATTCAGACTATCAAAACTGAATTTGCTTTGTTGAGGAAGCCCTGCGCTAGCCAGCTGTAAACGGATATCAGCGGACGACTGTTGCTGGACCATAATAGTTGATCCATTATCGGCTAACTTGTAATCTGCTTTCAAATCTTTTAATTTTGTCGTTATTGCCCCGGCATCAGTATCACTAAGTTTCGTGAAAATCGCCACATATTGAGGGCTGCCAGCCCAAGTAATCAAGGTTATCAGTGCCGTGGCCACCAAAAGAGGAGCAAGCACAGTGATTATTTTCTGTGGGCTAGAAAGCTTGTTCCAAAAGGTCTTTACCGATTGCTGAATTCCGACCCAAGAAAAATTCACCCATTACTCCTCCTTCTTTCAAATTTAAAATTTCCATCACTACATTTGCATACGCATTATCTGATTGTAAGCATCAATCGCTTTATCACGCACTGATACGGTTAAGGACAAGGATAAGCTTGCTTTTTCTAACGCCACCATCACCGCGGACATATCCTGCACCTGGCCTGTTGCCAGCTGCTGACTTGCTGTGTCCGCATTCGCCTGTAGAGCTTGGACTTGATTAAGGGCATCGTTTAAAAACTTTGAAAAATCAGTCCCTGCCTTTTGAGCCCCATCTCCAGAACTAGTTCTTGGTATACTCTCAAGGCTTGTCGGGCTTGTCGGGCTGATCGGATTCAACGCCCCGAGGGGCATAATCGGTGCTATCGCTGGAATACTCATTTAATTCTTACCCCTTTCCAATCTCCAGGGCTTTAGCAACCATTGACTTACTGGCATTGAGAGCTGTCACATTGGCTTCATACGCCCGAGATGCAGAAATCATATCCACCATTTCTGTTGTAATATTCACATTGGGTTGTCGCACATACCCCACAGGGAGTCCCTGCTCAGCCACCTTAGCTGCGTCTGGAGAATCCGGATTATACTCTAACGTAAAAGGTTCTTGAACGTCATTAGCAATGCTAGCCACTTGCACCCCATTGCCCACGTTTCGACTCACCGTGTTTTGGCTCCCCAAAGTTTCTCCGAGAACACTAGCAAACGGCGTTTCTGGAGGACGGGGAATGAACGTGGCGATTTGCCGGCTATAAGGAATCTGGTTTCCCGCTGCGGTCAAGTTTCCCGTGCGTGTGGTGTTTATATTGGCTACATTGTTGGCAACGAGATCCATTCGCAAACGCTGGGCGGTTAAACCCGAGGCACTAATATCGATTGCTCCAAATAGGCTCATGGCTTATCCCCTCCTCATAACGCATTCCACGATTGTTCGCCCAATCTGGCCAAGCGGTACTACTCGGTCTGCTAGGCCGGCATCCACTATGGATCTAGGCATCCCATAGACCACACAGGTCTCCTCCGACTCGGCGATCGCAAACCCCTCTAGCCCCTTGAGTTCCTTCATACCCCTCATACCATCATTTCCCATCCCAGTCATGACCACTCCAAGGGTCCCTTTGCCAACAGACTTGGCTAAGGAAAGAAACATCACATCCACGGAAGGATGATAAAGCGTGGCTATAGGAGCTTCATCTCCAATCTGAAGGACCAATTGCCCGGACTTGCGCTGAACCTGCATTTGTTTACCAGCCGGAGCCACATACACGGTTCCCGCTTTCAAAACCTCTCCATTGATTCCTTCCCTGACAGTTAAGGCGCATAGCCCATTCAAGCGCTGAGCAAGCGGCCCGGTGAAACCCGGAGGCATATGTTGAGCGACAAGTACTGGAACCGGAAAATTAGCAGGCAGAATTGGCAAAACTGCTTGTAAGGCCGAAGGCCCTCCTGTGGACGTACCGATAGCCACGATTTCAACGGCATGCTTAGGGAATGTACCCATCTTGCCTGTACCTGTAAAGCGTGGGGCCTGTCCTAAAGGTTGTGCCCCTGCTCCACCAGTAGGTGTCCCTCCTTTGATTGCGGCGCATGCATTCATTGTAACGGCAGTACTCAAGGGTACACTCTTTCGACCCAAGCGAGCAGGATTTACGCCTGCTGCTACTTTCACCTTCTCCAATAAGTCATGCGAAAGTGCCTGGAGATCAGCTCCCGGACTACCTGAAGGTTTAGCCACAACATCAAAAGCCCCTAGATCGAGGGCCTTCAACGTGGCTTGTGTTCCTTCCGTCGTCACCGCGCTCAAAATGATGACTGGCGTTGGTTGCCAACGCATAATCTCTTCTAAGGCCTGAAGCCCGTCCATAACCGGCATCTCGACATCCATCGTCACGACTTGAGGGCGCAGAGCTTGGAGTTTCAAGATCCCCTCTCGCCCATCCCGAGCGGTATCCAATACTTTAATACTAGGATCTTGATTAAGAATTTTTTGCAGGGTCATCCGCATAAAGGGAGAATCATCGACAATCAAAACCCCAATCGGTGTTATCTGGCGTTCACCCATGGCTTACTCTCCGCCCATGATTTGATCTAACTCTAAGAGAATGAGTAAGCGCTCACCTATTTTTCCAACACCCCGTATAAACTGGGAGTCCATGCCTAAGGCAATAGGAGGTGGCGGTTCAATGCCTTCAGTGTCTAAGCGCAAGACTTCCGTTACCGCATCTACTCGAATTCCAAAGACTTTCGTTTGAACTTGCAGGACAATAATCCGACTAAGATCGGTTTCTTCCACGCGAGTCATGCCAAAACGAGTACGCAGACTAATCACCGGAATCACATTTCCACGTAAATTAATAACGCCCTCTACATACTCCGGAGCTTTAGGCACCCGTGTAATAGGTGGAATACGAATAATCTCTTGGACACGCATAATATCGACGCCAAATTCCTCAGACCCTAAACTAAAGGTGACTAATTGTTCTTCCGCCATTCGTTTTATCCCCCTTTTAATTGCTGATAAGTTTATATTCTTATCCGAACCTCGCTTTAGCCTTTGCGTGTGACTAGAACATCTTGTAGCAGAGATCCTATATCGAGAATCAAGGTAACCTTGCCGTCTCCAAGAATCGTTGCACCGGCAATTCCGGGTAGATTATTGAGAAAATCACCCAACGACTTAATTACAACTTCTTGTTGTCCACGCAGTTCATCCACAATAAGCCCCAATACTTTATCTCCAAAACCCACAACAACAACAAAAACTTCGTTACTGGAGGTTTCTGGAGACGGAAGACCAAACTTTTCGAGCAAAGAAATCAACGGCAACGTGTTCCCGCGCAGTTGAACCATTGGCAACCCACCGACCGTTTTAATATCCGCCCGATTGACCAGAAGAGTCTCTAACACAGAAGAGAGTGGAACCGCATAAATTTCTTCCCCAACTTCAACGAGCAGCGCCTGAATAATTGCCAAGGTCAAGGGCAGCCGAATGGTAAAGGTAGTTCCCTTCCCTTCACGAGTCGCAATATCCACGATCCCCCCCAGACTATTCAAGGCCTTCTTGACAACATCCAATCCAACACCCCGACCGGAAATATCGGTCACCTTATCGGCTGTGCTAAAACCAGGCAGGAAGATAAGATTTGCGACTTCACTTTCCGTAAGTTCTTCTTGCTCACCAACTAGGCCCTTAGAAAGCGCAATTTTTCGAATCTTCGCGAGGTCTAGCCCTCCCCCATCATCCGTTATCAAGATAGCAATATGGTTTCCATCATGATAGGCATCCAGAGTAATCGTGCCTAGATCCGATTTACCCGAGGCACGACGCTCTTCTGGAGATTCGATCCCATGATCCACCGAGTTCCGGATAAGGTGCATCAAGGGATCCCCGATCACTTCAACGACCGTCTTATCGAGTTCTGTGTCTTCACCCTTTAAGACGAGTTCGATCTCTTTCCCAGTTTTCTTAGCAAGATCACGTACTAAACGAGGGAAACGACCAAAGACAGTTCCGATCGCTACCATGCGCAGGCGCATGACACTCTCTTGGAGATCATTCATCAACCTACCCAAGTAAACGTTAGCCTCGTTCAGATTATTCACCATGCTGTCCATACTGTATTGGGCCTTCAGATCCGACCCAATCTGCACCAAGCGAGTCCGTGTAATGACCATTTCTCCCACAAGGTTAATCAGATTATCCATCCGAACCGTATCCACACGAATGGTATGGACTTGCGTGTTACCTTCCCCACTACTGGCTCCGGTCGCTGGTGCAATACGTTCTATGCCAGATTCTTTCGGTACCACCTGAGCTATTTGATCAGGGAAAGTCTTTGGCGTTTTTTCTTCCGTTACAATTTCAGCCATTACCTTAGGCGTTGTTTCCGATTCTAAAACGGGCGCCTCAGCACCGATTGTCATTCCCTGAACTGTTTCTAGAACCAGCCCATCGCCAACTGGATAAGGGTGAATTAAGACGTCCAGCAACTCAGAAACCTCTAATACTTCCCTCCGGATCTCTTCGAGGGGCTCATCACAAAGCACGAGCAGAGAAAACTCTTCCGAATTTCCGACTTCCAGATCTTCAATACTCGGAAGCAGTTTCACTACGGTACCCAACCCTTCGAGCCGCTGAGTCACCATCACTGCACGAACTGCCTTCATAAGAGTACCTGGCACAAGTTTCACATCGACCTGATAAATACCATGTCCCATAAGATGGGCATTGTTAATTTTTTCATTTTCAGACTGCGTCAAAGAAAAGTTCAGCGCAATAAAATTTACCAACGTTTCTTCTACTTCTACTTCTGCTTTATCTTCTTGGACCGGCTGTGATTTCTCTGAAACAATCAATTTTTCGCCATCCAATAACGCCCTCATGGAGGCCACCAAATCTTCAGACCCCAAGCTAATCTCCTGACGCTGCTCGACTTGAGCCAACATCGCTTTGACCCGATCCGTGACTGCTAAGAGAATGTCGATCATTTCGAGAGAAACGTCCATTTTCCCCTGCCGCAAACGATCCAATAAGTCTTCAGCCGCATGGGTCATCGCCACAATCGGCGTGAACCCCATTGTCCCCGAAGCCCCCTTCAAACTATGAGCCGAGCGGAAAAGATCGTTGATTAACCCGATATTCTCTCCCTCTTTCTCTAGTTGCAAGAGTCCTGCTCCGAGCCTATCAATCTGTTCCTGAGAATCTAATAGGTAAAAATCTAAGAATTCCCCCAGATCAACCCCCATAGTTTTGTCGTCATCCTGACTCATGCTTTGCCACCCCTATCTTTTTGATAAGCCGTATATGATATATAAAAGTCTCCGCGTTAATAATATGTACCTAGTAAAATCGTACAAATACCTATATTTAATAACTCAAGGATAAACTTTCTCTAACATTTACTTTTATTCGCCGTTTTTTTTAAATGTCCTCCATGAAAACGTATAATTATCTATTTCCTGTTATTTTCTAATAGTAGCATTAAGTTGTATAACCGTATATAGTTATTCGACAAAACTGCCGATATATTTGGGACAAAAAAACAGATAATTGTAAATATTTACATTTCCTTGTAGGATTATTCTGAAAAATGAATACAATCTCTATTAAAACTTGTTACTTCTAGTAATTGCCCTAAGTTCTAGACCATCATATAGTGTTCATTTGGCACAATGCTATAGGACCAATGGGCAAAAAAACAAACAGGGTGCCTAATATGCATCCTGTTTTATCTCTGGAAGTTCATTTTTTCTTATTTACTTTATTTTATCTATAAAACGTGCTTCACGTATGCTTTCGGTTTGATAGGCGTGCTGAAGGCGATTTGCGCTTTGAATTCGATGTAGATCAAGCTTCGTGGCTTCTATCTCCATTTGAATTATTCGACCTAAACGTGTATCGATCTCCTGAATTTCTTCGATAACCCGTTTGCTTTCGCCTATCACCTCACCAAGTGCATTCAATGAATACTCAGAGATCTTGGTACTAAGGTTATTCAGAGTAAACTCAGCTAACCCTAATTCTTGACAAACAGCCGCACGCAGGGTGATACTCTCGGCCTCTTTTTGTTTTAAAGCGGCAAGACCAAGCTCCCGACTTTTTATGAACCCCATTACATCATCACCCTGAAAACCTTGCTCAATCCCTTGTTCAAATGATTGAGTGGAATGGAGTAATTCACAATATCCTGCTAATATACCCTTATAGTGCTCGAAGATCTGTTTGACTCCAATATCCTTCATTACTTTGCACCTATACGTACCATCTGAGCTGCTTCTGCCCACATATCACGATAAAGGCGGAAAAACTCTAGAACTGGCGGTAAAAGCTCGGGATCTTTATGTATATTAGACTTTATGACCTCGTTACGATAAAAATCATATAACTTGTAAAGATCCTTGGAAATGGCTCCACCTTTTTCCATATCTAAGCTCACCATCAGTTCAATCAAGATATCTTGAACTTTCACAAGGTTTTTATGCGTTGACGCATAGTCCTTCTTTTCAATCGCCATTATCCCCAGATTCAGGAATTTAATCCCACCGTCAAAAAGCAAGAGCAAGAGTTTTTCCGGCGTGGCCGTTTCTACAGAAGCTTGTTTATAATTAGCATAACCATTCGCATTGGGCATTGTGTTTAACATCGGCACACGCCTCCCTATTTACTACTTGTTTGTGAAGTCAAAGATGCAATCGAACTGGTGAGTGAACTGGATTGGGTATTCAAGGCCGACAAAGCAGTTTCTAGGTTGGCGAATTTCAATTTTTGTTGTGCCTGATAGGCTGTTGCCCGCGTTTCAAAATCGGCGATTTGAGTTTTTAACTCAGTTAGCTGATTCGCAAAGCCACTCTGCTGTGTTGCGAAGGTACCTCCAAACGTCACCATGGGGTGTAGGTATTTCTCCATAATATTAGCCAATCCTTGAGTGTTTGATGAGTCTGTTGAGGGTGTGACACCTCCTGCAGCTGCCCCGAAAAGGTTCGCAACACTTTGAGGGTTAGCGGCCATTGCAGCAGCAAATTTAGTCGTGTCAAAACTCAAGGTAGCATCTTTACCAAAATCATTACCAGATGTGCTAATACCGATCGAGCCTAGGGATAAATAGGGACCCGTGGGATTATTCACAGTGCCTGAAACCATATCCCTTAAGCGTTCTTGAATACCTTGCAATGTTTGATCCCCAAAAAGATCTCCCTTAACTTTAGTATCACTATTATAACTAAGCTTTGTCGCTATAAAATCCATCGTAGAATTATATTGATCGACAAAGGCCTTAATCTTTGTTTGAGCTGTTGAATTGTCAGCTGTGACATTCAAGGTTATAGTTGAGGCGCCACTATCAGCACCATTAATATTCAAAGTCACACCGGGAATTACGGAAGTAACCGTATTCGTCGCACTGGTAATGTTCTGAACACCATTAACCGTAAGCAAGGCATCTTGAGCAGTTTGACTCTCATTCAACGTATTCGATCCATCGAGAATCCCTAGGTCTGTCAAACTTGTCCCCGTAACCTTCGCAAAGCTCGCCGCATTCGTTGTACCGGTTTGTCTTGCCGTAATAGCTAACTGATATTTTCCAGACACCTGAACGACATTCGCACTCACCCCAGCCTTGGCATTATTAATCGAATCTGCAATAGTTTGTAGGCTATCCCCCGCTCCAACCGATACAGTCTGGGCAACTCCACCTGTCGTGATAGTGAAAGCTCCCGCGGTAACCGTTGTTGCAGCAGTAGCACTACTGACAGCTTGAAGTGTGCTAGTGACCGTTTGGGCTAGAGCGGTATTCGTGACCTTAATATTATAAATACCTTGGACGGCATTAATCCCCGTTGTAGCACTCAGCAGATCACTATTACTCGATGTCGCCTTAGTAGCCGTCCAAGTCGTAGAATCAGATAAACCCGTAAGAGTAGCTTCCAAAGCAGACATCCGAGTATTGACATCTCGCCAAGCATCCTTTGTTGTCTGAAGTTTCGTTTGCTTTGTAACCATCTGGGTTTCCGGAGCTTTATAGACAGAAACAAGACTATCCACAATTCCAGAAAAATCATATCCAGAAATACCAGACAACGCATTAGATACGTTTGTTGAGCTTGAAGAGCTTGTTGAGCTGACAGACATTGCTTAACCCCCTTTCAAATCCGTTTATCAACTATCACGCCAACCATCTCGCTACATGAACTCAATAGATCCAGAACTCGTTTCGGAGGAATTTCATCCAACACTTTACCCGTTAATTGATCTATAACTTTAACCATGACATGATGAGATTTTTCATGGACACTAAACTCTAACCGCTTATCAATAATTCCCATTAAGTGATTGAGCTTTTCCGTCGCCTTTTCTAGTTCCTCGCGGGGTATCTCTTCACGGGCAGAGGGAATTTCTTGCTTGCGATCGACCACCGGTCGATCAGAGTCTTGAGAACGTGGTAACCTTTGTCCTGGAGAGGCTTCCAGTGGGATCACAGAGGACTGAGAATTCGATTGAATTGGGTTAATCACAGCATAAGCCCTCCTTACCTACATCCTCAAATTAATACGCCTTGATATAGAAGAAGCCGACCGGCAGTAAACCGGCCAGCTTCCAAAACCCGCTTAAATAAGCGATTACTGTAAAAGTTTGAGGATAGTTTGAGGAGTTTGGTTCGCTTGAGCCAACATAGCCACGCCAGCCTGAGCTAGGACTTGGCTCTTTGTGAACTTGGACATTTCAGCAGCCATGTCAACATCACGGATGTTGGATTCTGCAGAAGTTAGGTTCTGCGCAGATGTTCCTAAGTTGTTAATAGTATGCTCTAAACGGTTTTGCATAGCACCAAGCTTGGAACGTTCTTGCGAAACGGTGTTAATGGCAAGATCAATAGCCGTAATAGCTTTGTTTGCAGCACTTTGAGAAGATACGTCGATACCTGCTTGAGTGACTGCATTAGAGGATACAAGTCCATTTTGGGTAACAGCAGCTGAAGAATAATTCGTCGCTACTGTCTGGAGGCCACCAGACAAGCCTGCCGTTGTACCTGAGATCGCACCTGCTTTGAAAGATAGCGTCATTGTTCTACCAGTATTTGCATCTCCAACGGTAGCTATAGTCTGAGTATTAGTTATGACTACAGCATTTCCGATAGTTTGTCCGCTAACTTTTTGCGGGGCTCCGGAAGAATATTGAAGTTGTGCAGTAAGTTTAGCAGCCTTAAAATTACTTGATATTACATCCCCAGCAGCGTAGGCTCCACTACCATTACCACCCGCAGTCCATTTTAATCCGTTCCCAATATCCATTCCACCAGAAGCATACGTTACAGAAGACGCAAATGTCTTTCCACCATCAAAAGAAACACTTATTGCTTCTGGTTTAGAACCAGAAGCACCAACTGGCTTTACAACGGACATAATTTTGATTTGTACCTGTGCATCCACAGCTCCTGTATAACCACTACCAGCACCACTAGCAGAAGTACCAGGATTAATAATATTACTAACAGAACCACTAAAAGTTCCTATAGTACCTGAAGAGCCAGTTGTACCAGCTGATGCAGTTCCAGACGTGGCTGTTCCTCCGGACACCCTTACTGTAATCAGTTTATACGCTCCTGAAGTTAACCCATTACCCACAGCCGAAACTTCGTCAATATTAAAATTAACTTTCCCTGACCCTTTTCCGATACTATTGGTATTACTTGCAACGCCTAAAGATTGGGCATCCATAGCTCCTATTGAAAGATTAACGCTCTGCCCTTCATTGGCGCCTATTTGGAATGTATTGTTCAGTCCACCTGCAAGCAGATTTTGAGTATTAAACTCTGTGGTATTAGAGATACGTGTAACTTCAGTGGACAGTTGGTTTACTTCTGCTTGAATCTTGACGCGATCGCTGTCCGTGTTTGTATCTGATGCTGATTGCACAGCAAGTTCGCGCATACGTTGCAGGATACTTTGGGTTTCATTCAAACCACCTTCACCAGTTTGAAGCATAGAAATTGCACTTTGCGCATTGCTAGATGCTTGTGTCAAACCACTGATTTGTCCGCGCATTTTTTCTGAGATTGCGAGACCAGCGGCATCGTCAGCTGCTTTGGTAATACGATAACCAGATGATAACTTTGACAATGAACTTTGCACCGCTTTTTGAGTGCTTGCTAGGTTAGATTGAGCATTGATGCTCCCCATATTAGTATTAATACTGCTCATAAAATTTCCCTCCATGCTCTTTAATAGTCTCACATCCATGTGAAACTTCTTTTTATAAATTTGCCCTCCTGCCGGCAGGTGGAGAACCTCTTACATTATTGTTATCGAAGATTTAGATATATCTAATAACTGCATTCTATCTCGTATTCCTCGGAAATCATTGGTTTTTAGTTTATTCTCTCGTGAATAGATACTCGCACGTCTTTTTTTAATAATAATGTGGGAAGTATAAAAAAAATTCGGGCTAGTGAAATAACACTCAAGCGTTTCCGTTCTAAAACAAGTGTTCCAAAGGCCCTATTATTTTTTTTGCATTAGAAGGTGCTCTGCTATCGAAAAATCAAGTAAAGTATCTATATCAATTGAATTTTCCCTTGGCATTATGTAGGCGAAAGAGTTGCAGTCATAGATATTTTGTGACCGCAAAATATGGTCTGTTCTCACAACGTATACCGCCCCATTAATCCTGTAGTATGTTGGCAACTGCTGTCTGTTTTTCGTTAAAACTTCCTGTCGCAGAAATCCATTGAGCGATTTATTTTCTGGCAAGGTATTGTACCACAAGGGAGAATGATCAGCCTCACTAACTGAAACAACGGCATCAGCATTATTTAACATCAAAGTTTCGACAGCTACGACTATATCCTGAGCTGTTCGTAGAGGCGATGTCGGTTGCAAAAGTACAAAGATATCAAATTTTTTACCCATAGTATAGTATTGATCAAGTGCCTCTTTGACACAATCCCAGGTCGAAGCTGTATCAGTAGCCAGCTTATCTGATCTCAGAAATGGAACATTTGCTCCATAGTTCACTGCAATATCAGCATATTCCTGGGAATCGGTTGAAAGGAATATTTCATCGAAAATACCTGTATCCTGAGCATGAGCTATACTATGAGCAATCAAAGGTTTCCCGTCAAGGGTGCGTATATTCTTATCAGGTAAGCCCTTAGAGCCGCTACGCGCTGGAATTATGGCGATCATTCGATGATCGTTGAACATAGCATTATCCCCTCACATCATAAAAGCTCTTTTTAAGGTTTATCTTGTTATTATCCAGAAATTCCTTTATGACAGACACGACTTTTTCCGAAGTCTTCCCATTGCCAAAAGGACTTATTTGATTCGCAATTTCTTGCAAAAACTGTAGCGACCTAGCCTTATTAATACTCTCGATTATTGCGTGCTTTTCCGGTTCACAAGATATGACTGATTTTGCACAGATCCTACCTTTTTGCCTGTCCCCAATATTAATCGTGGGTTTTCTGAAGCTCGGGGTTTCCATGATTCCACTGGAAGAATTGCCAATGACCATTTCACAATATTTCATTGCAGAAAGGTATCGTATAACACCCAGCGAAGTAAAAACAATCGTGTTTTTTTTACCCTCGCAGTATGTATTTATTTTTTTATTGATTGCCCGACCATTTGCATCCGCATTCGCTTTTGTAAAAATGTAGTTTAACTCCGTGGTCTCATCAAGGGCAGATAGAAGTTCATCAATGTGCTTTATTGCAGTATTTTTTTCTAATGTTACCGGATGAAACGTTACAAGCGCGTATGGACTATTCAGGTCAAGGTCTATGCTTTGTGCCAACTCGTCTTTAGTCATAAGGGGCATATTTAAAATGTTTTCGACCCCCGTTGAACCAACATTGTAAACCCGATCAGGTGTTTCCCCCATATTTATAATACGCCACCTGTATTGCTCAGTTGAAGTAAAGTGCAAATAACTCATTTTGGTAATAGAGTGACGAAAAAACTCATCAACTGCCCCTTCTGTGGTTTCCCCACCATAAAGATGAGTAATTGGTATACAAGCAACCGCGGCAGCTATGGCAGCAGCAAATATTTCGAATCGGTCTCCTAACACGACTACCATATCAGGTTGGGTTTTGTCGAAATACTCTGCAAATCCTATAACTCCAATCCCAATGGCCTTAGACATAGCCTTATTTGAATCATCATTTTGCAAAACTTCGATTTTAGCATCTATCGAAATGCCATCTGCTTCAATTTCCTGATATGTAAGACCAAACTCTTCAGACAAGTGCATCCCTGTTGCCACAACTTTCAACTCAAAACAATTAGCAGCTATAAGTTGCTTTATAATAGGGGCTAAAAGACCATATTCTGCTCTTGTACCTGTGACAACACAGATTGATTTTTTCATGACTCTATCAACTCGTCTTCGCAAAATTCGCGCACAGCACTCGTTCCTAGTACCTCAAACCATTTCATGGGTGAAATCCCATTGCCTGGACGTTTGACGGTCAAATTATCCTCAGTAAAAACTTCACCTTTAACAATATTTCGCTTTGCTACAATGCTTTTTCGAGCTACTTCTTTATTTGGTGTTTCAGATTTTGATGGTTGTTTTATGCCATCTCCTAAAGCGAGTTCAATATTTCTAATGGATGTCACCATGGCTTTAAGCTCCTGCGAATTCAGGCTTGCCTTATGATCCGGGCCCTCCATGCTTTTATCAAGAGTAAAGTGCTTTTCAATTACTGTAGCTCCTAGCGCGATGGCCGCAATGGGAGCTTCAATTCCTAAAGTATGATCCGAATAGCCAACTGCCACGCCAAAGTGTTCTTTCAAGGTCAACATCGCCTTGATGTTGGCATCCTCAAAAAGAGTAGGGTACTGGGTATTACAGTGCAACAAGGTTATCGTTCCTGCACCATACTTCCTAAGTACCGCTACTGCCAAAGCTACCTCATCCAAATCACTCATCCCCGTCGACATCATCACTCGCTTGCCGATGCGCGCAATTTTCATCAGGTAAGGTAGATTGGTTATCTCCCCTGAGGGTACCTTATAGATAGGCATATCAAGGCTTTCTAGAAAGTCTATACTATCAAAATCAAAGGGCGTGGAAAGAAATATAATTTCCCTTTCCTCACAATACTTTTTAAGATCCTGAAAATCGCTAAAAGATAACTCCAGTTTCTTAAGCATTTCCAGCTGACTTTCATTAGTATCAGTAGCTTGTTTTTGATAGTCAGCCTTTTGTGCAGTTCTAGATACAAGACTCTCGGCCTTAAAAGTTTGAAATTTGACAGCATCTGCCCCTGCATTTTTTGCGGCATCTATCAATCTTTTAGCAAGCTTTATATCACCGTTATGGTTTACTCCAGCCTCAGCTATTATAAAAACCTTACTCATTATTTCTCATCACCTTACACGGGTTACCGTAAGCAATAACATTACTCGGCACATCATGGACTACGATGCTTCCAGCCCCTATCATACTGTTGTCTCCAATTTTTACCCCTTGAATAACTGTAGCATTTGCGCCTATATGTGTACTAAAACCAATTTTAACGTCACCGCATATAACTGCACCAGGCCCTATATGTGTGAATTCATCGATAGAACAGCCATGTTCTATAATTGAGCCCGTGTTTATGATTGCCATATCTCCGATGTTGCTCTTGGCATTAACTACTGCGTTTTTCCCCATGTAAACACCCTCGCCAAGCCAAACATCACTTCCGTTATTTGAAGAGATATCGCTGATCGCAGGTAAGATGAATCCTATACTTTTAAGCATATAAAACAATTTTTTCCTCAAAGAAGTATTTCCAATACTCCCAACTGTAACAAAGGCATACTTAACGCCACTATCAAATACAGACTTTAATATGGCATCAGTACCCAAAACTTCATACCCTAATACATTCGCCCCGGTAACAAAGTCCAAATCAGTGATTCCAACGATTTCGTATTTCCTATTTGATTGGATGCTATCTATGACACTGAGTGCATGTCCGCCCGAACCTACAAGAACAATTTTTTCCACGCACTCATACCCCCAATTCTTTCCTCATCTCCTCCAACTCTTCGAGTTGTCCCATATCAAGCCAGCATTTTTCGCTCACTGGAAAAACTCCAATCTTTTTCCCCAAGCCTTTTTGCTGCTCAATTATATCAGGGAAGCCGATTGCTTTATTATCCTCTAGCGCTGATAGAACTTCGGGCTCCACAACATAAAAGCCAGTATTAGTCAAAAATGAATATTCCGGTTTTTCCACCATTGTATCTATTTCGCCGTTGCTGTCCAAATTTATTATTCCGTAAGGAATCGTGAAATGTTTATAGGCTGCTACAATCGTAATCATATTTCCATTTTGCTTATGGAAGTCATATATTTCCTTATAATTAGCTCTGATTAGCACATCACAATTAGTCAGAAAAAAGGTAGTCTTCAGCATCCCTTTAAGCAGGCTAAGCCCGCCACCCGTGCCTAACGGAACAGCTTCATCATGAAATTCTAATTTATAATCCTTTTCATCATCGCTAAAGTAAGCCTTGATCATGTTTTTTTTATGATTGACAATCAAGTGAAACTCATTACATTTATACTCCATAAATCGATTAATAATATGTTCGGTAATAGGTATTTCACCAATGGGAATGAGTGGCTTCGGTAATATTTTTGTATAGGGATGAAGCCTCGTCCCCAAGCCACCTGCCATTATTACGACCGGTGCGCTTACAGAATGGTCACGTCCGATCTCGTAATCATGCACAAAAACGATCGATTGTATTTCAAACTTATCATTGACAACTGGCAAAGATAATATTGACCATTTCTTCATTATTTCCCGATAATGCTCCTTATCTTTCTCATAGATATAGCGCGGATTATAGTTGGCGATATCTTGTACTTTGTCCCCCAACTTCCCTCCGCGCAGTAAATGCCTTCTAACGTCTCCGTCAGTAATAATTGCTTTCAATATATTGTTTTCAGCAACCATCAGCATTTGTCTACCTGTTGCCTCTATCTGTTTCATTGCCTCCAGGACACTTCGCTCTTCAGCAATAAACAATGTTTCTATATCCAACATCCCCACCCCCTTCTTTATGAAATAGCGCGTATTTTCTCAATCACCTTATACACATCGTCAATGGACAGATTGCTACTACAAGGAATATTGACTACCCTGTCATAATAGTCAAAGGCTTTCTCGATCTTATAAGTTTGGGCATGCAAATAGGGTTTTTGTTCATGAATAAGTCCCCATATAGGGCGAGTTTGAATATTATTATCCGCCAAGTTTAAAATTATCTTCTTACGGGAGTATTTTTCTGTATTCACAACATAGACGGAATAAAACCAATAATTCGGCCTTATATCGTCCTGAAAATCCAACATCCTCAAACCGTTAACTTCATCATTTATACTGCGTTTGTATATACTATAGTTTTCTTTCTTTACAGATATAAAATGCTCAAGCTGTTCCAACTGTGCGACCCCTAAGGCTGCCTGCAGGTTGGTCATCCTATAATTATAGCCGACCTCATTATGTATATAATCGACGGTATCGTCCTTGGCTTGAGTAGAAAGGTATCTGGCTCTTTTCATAATATCTGCATCACTTGAGACCACCATTCCCCCGCCACCAGTTGTAATAATTTTATTGCCGTTAAAAGAATACACGCCTATATGTCCAATTGTCCCCGCAAATTTGCCTTTATATCTACCCTCTAGGTAGTAGGTTCCTAAGGCCTCAGTAGCATCCTCAATTACTTTGAGGTTATATTCCTCAGCAATCTCCATAACCGCTGACATATCTGCCATGTTACCAAAAACGTGAACAACAACTAATGCTTTTATATGCTTGCCAGTGGATTTGTTAATTAATTTATCGTCAATAAAATCACATTCTGCTTCGCAAAACTCCTTCAGCTTGCCCATATCCATGCATAACGAATCATCACAATCCATAAAAATAGGGTAAGCTTGCAAATATTTCACTGGATTTACAGCAGCTATGAATGTTAGCGTTGGCACTATTACCTCATGATCCTTTTCCACACCCGATAAAATTAAGGCTAAATGTAAACCAGCGGTCCCACTTTGACAGGCAACAGCCGTTTCCACGTTTATGTAATTAGCAAATTCCGACTCATATCTGTCTATATAAGCTCCACCCGTAGACACCCATTCGGTTTCTATTGCATCAGTTACATATTTTAACTCGTTACCCTTTAGGTTGGGAACGGATAATGGTATGAATTTATCCAAAAGATCACTTCCTATTAGTTACTACAGGTTATAAATATCTGCTTTATAGCTACTTAAATTCTCCTTGAGAAACGCTATGGTCTCGGCCAACCCTTCTTTTAAACTGTACTTTGGCTCCCAGCCAGTAAGTTCTCTAACTCTTTCATTAGAACCTAAGAGCCTATTTATCTCGCTTTTATCTGGACGAAGTCTTTGCTCGTCACAAATTATCCTGGCCTGCGGGTTAATCTGATCAACTAATTCCTGCGCTAGCTGACCAATTGAGATCTCCTGCTGGGTCGCAATATTAATCTCCTGTCCAATGGTTTTATCCGACCCCGCAATGTCAATAAAGCCCTGGGCAGTATCTATTACATAATTAAAATCTCGAGTTGGCGTAAGTGAACCTAGCTTTATTTCGGTCATTCCCGACAAAAGCTGAGTAATAACGGTCGGAATCACTGCCCTAGCCGATTGACGTGGTCCATAGGTGTTAAACGGACGCACTATGGTAACGGGCAATTCAAAGCTACGATAAAAGCTCTCTGCTAGTCTGTCAGCCCCAATTTTTGTAGCCGAATAAGGGGATTGCCCTTGAAATGGGTGTAACTCATCAATGGGGACATACTGTGCAGTGCCATAGACCTCTGAGGTAGAGGTTATCAGGACTCTTTTAGTTCCTAAATCTCTAGCTGCCTGCAACACATTCAGTGTCCCTTTAATATTAGTATCAACGTAGGAATCAGGCGAGTGATAGCTAAATGGAATCGCTATTAAAGCTGCAAGATGGAAAACCTCATCCACCTCTTTCATTGCTGCTCTTACTCCATTGGGATCACGAATATCTCCAGCAAATATTTCTATTTCACCTAACAACTCTTTGGGAAATGTATCAAGCCATCCCCATGTATTAAATGAATTGTAATAAACAAAGGCTTTTACTTTTTCGCCTTTCTTTATTAGCTGTTCTACTAGATGACTACCTATAAATCCGTCTGCACCAGTAACCAATATTTTTCTTGACATAATGACCTCCTTGTTGTGATATCATTCCATGCACTTCTTTTTCACAATTCAGTTGAAGTATTTAATTGCATCACAACATGTTTCCATACCCCAGCAACAACTTGCTCCAAATCCCTCTTACATTCATAAATATAACTACCAGTGGCTTTCAAGATTCTTTCTCCTTTAACAATTTGGTCACGTTCAAAACGCACCTCTTGAATTGTTTTCAAATTGAACTCATTCTGAACGCGATTCATCGGCAGCAAAAACGTCTGATAAAACTTATTGTTTCTAAGTCTATTAAAATTCTTATCAAATACCGGGAAAAACTGTTCTATGTTTTGTAGGTTTCTGTCCTTAATCAAGAGTTCAAGTTTCCGCAATGTATCTATCATAGATTCCATACACGTGATTAGTCTGATTAACTCATTTTCCATAGCTAGCACCCGACCATTTAAGTAATCTTGGTTGTAATTGTCACTGGCTTTCGACCAGTCCGGATGAGTAATGTTGTCCGGTATCATGTTCTCTCGAAGTTCTTCGAGCAGCTTAAACGATGTGCCCTTAATCTTTGCCCCACCCTTAGTAGTATTGATAAATTGCGTCCCAGGATACCGGGCAATAACACCCTCAATTCCTATTCTCATAGATTCGAAAATTTGATTAGTCAAAATCATGGATCCATTTACATCCTCAACCTCAATCGACTGTTGTGCCTGTGCCTCAGACATTACGCCAAGGTTATTATTATTGAGCGCACCTTCAGCATAGTATTGCTGATCTTTAAAAGCAAGGTTCTGTCCGACAAAGATTATAGGGTTAAATCCTAATTTACAAAGTAATTCTAATGTTACAACTGCAATCGAAGGTGCATCTTGAATGCATTCCAAGGGTCTATGATCCTTAAATTTCAAAAGATATGATGCTACAGTGTCTTGAGTAGTTATCATGTGGATTTTTGGTCCTGGATAAGAAGTAATTGTCTCGTACCCTACACTACTACCAAAAATCAGGGGAATTGTCGTTATATTCTCTTGGACTATTCTTTCGAAAGCTAAACTATTTTGCATAGTTGGGTCGTAAGTACAAGCTATATCAGGATATATCTCATGATTTAAAAGAACCTTGATCGCATTACCAACCGAAAAAATATAGCCCTTGCCTTGTTCTTTAATTGAACGGACTTCCTCGATATTTTCTTGCAGGGATGGCCCCGCCGCTATTAACAAAGCTGGTTTATTATTGAATTGATTCAAGTCAAAATCATGGAGAATATTTGGCGTTCTAAGTACCTCTGGCAAATTAAGAAGACTATTAACGACCCAACGTTTTTCAAAGGAAACATTAGTGTTTATTTTATATCTTAAATTGACAATTAACTTCATGAAAAGTTCCGAAAAATGGTTATATTTATCTTTAAACGCTGTCTGGTAACTCGGTAAAGTAATAAGTAACACCCGTTGATCGATTACCTGATTTAGGAAAAGGTTTAAATTAATTTCCGTATCGACCTCGTTATAATCCACAAAAACTTCTTTAAGTCGTTTTATTGGCCATGCCCCTAATAATTTATTTGCCATAAACTGTGCAAAAACATCTCGAATAGGTTCATAAATTGAAAACATTATATTGGGGTACCTTTTCAGGAAAGCTTCAATATGGTAACCCAAACCCACACCGTAGAACAAAACATGATTATAATTCTCAACATCATTAAACTGTGCAATAAACCTTTCCGCTTCTTGGACCGGGTCATACTTACTATGGATATAGACTGTTCTACCATTTTCCTCAAAAACTAAAGTAGGCATTCCACTTTTAGTAGCAGTTACTTTTGTAGTACTTAAGGGAGAAACATCAATATTATCTATCCGGCTCCAAATTGTAGGAAACCTATTTCTTAGAAGGTTTATATTATCAATTAAGATCATTTCTCATTACCTCTGTGTCTATAGTATTCTGAATAGTGTTCATTAGAGTTTCGAATAATGGAAGTAGCTCGTAGTTTAACGCATCCGCAATCGAAACAGGATCCGAATTTATAACGCCTTCACTAAGACCCTGTATCACTTCCCTAAATTTGAACCCTAGTGACAACGTGTAATCCCAGCTCTGATAGGTAGTAACGTTATTTTCCATTTCTTGGACCAATTGATCCAACCATTGTATCGCTTCCAAAAGATTGTTGAATTCGAGCCATGTTGCGCTCGAAGGTCCTCTATAAAAATCATCAATCAGCACATGGACCGCTGAAATATTACTGGTAAGGTAAGTTAGCGCTGTAATAAGCATATCATCAAGCCATTGTTTCTTCGTCAGAACTACAACTTCTATTTCGTTAAGGCTAGCAATGTGGTCGTTTAAATAATCCTCATAATCATCCATAACTTTTTGTCCGTCTGCCACTAAATGATTGATTAAGCAATTATGGGTTTTCAGAGTTTGATTAATAGTTTCCATAATCATTTCAACTGAAGTTCTTTCATTTTTAAATGGTACTATTTGATCTAGTATTTTTAAGTTCATCTCTTGCTCCTACTCCAATACTTATTTATTAACTAATGAGGTTTACCGTAAACTTAGAAGATAGCAGAAGACCTTTGGCCCTCTGCTGTTAGCACTGAAGTAATCTATCTTATATTGTCCCATCCATGATTTTCTGAGGTAAGGCACATTTTCTACAAAGATCCTTTTCGAAGCACATTCCGCTTTTATGCATATTTCTCATTTTAGAATATACTTCATTTCTCCAAATGTCTTTGATCGTATCTTTGTGAATATTACCCATAACGGATTCACGCTCACTATCAATGCAACAAGGAATTACTTCACCATCCCAGGCAATAAACATTCTCTGCCAAAGTTGGCTACAAGCAAATCCCTGTTGATAAACTTTCGTTTCATCATTTTCGTTGCTAGCAGGGTCTCTATATTCGACATAAGCAACTGTATCAACAATATCTTGAAAAAGGCTTACATATTCATCATATTCTTCCTTATTGCTTTCCATTAGTACCATCGAAACTCTAGTCAAAGGGCGATCTTTACCCATTTCATTTCTAATTTTAGTAAATTTAATAATATTATTTAATGTATCTTCAAATTTAGCTCCAACTCGTATTTGTTCATATTTTTCTTGATCTGGAGAATCAAATGAAAAAAAGATTTTATCCAATCCAGCCTCTATAAGCCTTCTCGAAGTATCTTCAGTTAATAGCACTGCGTTAGTATTAAACATAACATCTATAATACCCTTTTCTTTGGCGTAAGCTACCATATCGACTATATTAGAGTGTACCAGCGGTTCACCCAACCAATTCAATTTGACCGAATAGACACCTATCTCAACAGCTTCATCGATTATTCTCTTGTAGGTATTCATATCCATACTTCCAATATGAAACTCAGAGTTTTTGCTATCATCATTCAGAAGTACTGTTCTCGGACACATTGGGCATTTCAAATTGCATGCATTAGTCGGTTCAATGTCCAAATGTAAGGGGGCATCCTCAATAATAAAATTCTTAGGATTTACTACCCATTTATTTCTATACTCTTTATACCTTTCGCTTTGTCGCTTTTCCCACTCTCTAGCTCTTTCATTATTTACTTCATGATATGTTGGATTAACTGGAACTTCAATTTTCATGATTAACAACCTGCTTTCTCAAATATAGAAAGATTTCCCATACGTATCTCAAATTACCTGAACTCTTCCCGGCGATAGACCAACTACTTTAGTTATCGACATCTTTTTGAAATTCAATAGTTTTATCTTGAGTGATTATAATGTCATTTCTTATTATTTCGTTGAATATCTCGATATATCGTTAGACACTCTCTCCTCTTAATATTAATAGTAATTACCACTACACCGACAAATTATTGAATCTCTCCGATTTAGTCCATTATCCCCTATTAATTTTCTATTTTTCACCATCTTCTTAACATTTACAATTCATTTCCTAACTCTTTTTTCCAAAACAATGTGCTATAATAAAGGGGTAAGTACGTGTAGGCTTGAATATGCAAAGTTTACGTTTCATTCCCCGTGGTAATTTTGGCTCATCACCTTGTCTTACCGTACATAGATTAAAGTCTGTCTAATGATTTTTCAAAGATTACCATTTTACTTACTTATGCACTCACTTTTAACAACTGAGGTTGAAATGATTTTTTCTTAGAGTCAATTTACAATCTGTATGCAAAAAAATTCAGACTAGACAGGAGAATGAAATGAGCAGCAAATGGCAATTATGGGACGATAATCCTGATTACGGGGAAGTATTCTATAAACGTGCTACTGGACAATTACCCGAGATGGAAAGTAGCAAGAAGATAGCTGGTATCATAAAAGGAGAAATAAGATCTCAAGATACGCTTTTGGACGTAGGTTGTGGAGCAGGGCATTACTTGCGTAGTTTGCAACGTGAAATTCAAGTCGATTTTTCATACACTGGTGCAGACGCTACTGCTGAGTATATTAGACGTGCGCGTGAGGCATTTCCTCCCACTGAAGCAACTTTTGCAATTGCAGATATTTATAAATTGCCATTTGCAGACAAGTCTTTTGATATTGTAATGTGCAATAATGTTTTGTTGCATTTACCTTCGGTCAAACAACCACTAGACGAACTTATTCGTGTGGCTAAAAGGAAACTATTTATTCGTCTACTTTGCGGAAGCAGGTCTTTTATAATAAAAGATATCGATCCATCGAACGAGGAATACAATGATCAGGGCGAACCGTTAGCCTTTTCATACTTCAATATTTACAGTAAATCCTATATTGAACAGATTCTTACCGAAAATAACCGTATAAAGTCGTTTAACTTTAGGCAGGAAAGTGATGTAAATATAGAAGCTATGAACAACGAATCTGTGAAAGGTTTATCGGATGCTTCTAACGTTACGAAAGTAGCTAATGGCAATCTTGTAAACGGTTATATATTGCAACCATGGGTGATAGTCGAGATTGATCTAAAAGATGGCAACGAAGGGCCGGCGAAGTAGCTATAGGGGTTACGCAAAAGCTAAAAAGCCACCATATTTTTTTTGCGGATAGCTCTCCCTTGTTAATTGAACATGATTTTCACTTGATACTATTGACGCACACCTCACTAAGATTGTCTTCGTGAACCTCCCCTGAATAAATTCAGAGGAGGTTCAAATAGTTTATTACCTTCCAGTACCACAAAACCAAAATCCCCTCACCAGCAACCTTACTTTTCATCCTCCACTGTGTGAGTATTATCCCAGATAAATACGGACTAAATCACTCAGCCCAAGTACAGTGTTCCTCTACCTCTCCCCACGTCATATAAATCCGAACAATATCTTCCTCGACAAGGGTACTGCCCATTTGCACCTCGATAAACTCCAAATCTGAAACGGCACGTAAACCGTGTTTAGCTCCAATCGGAATATTTAACACATCCCCCGGCTTAACTCGACAAACCACACCGTTAAAAGCATAAAGCCCTTCGCCGCTGATAATAGTCCAGACCTCACTCCGTTGATTATGATATTGATAACTAAAATTCTTGCCTACCATTAAGCTAAGCCTTTTAGTCAGAACCTCATTCCCGCCTTCAAACACCGTATGGTCTAAAACCCGATACCATCCCCAGCGTCTCTCCTCGTACATCGGACGCAGGTCAAACTTACCCACCAAGTCCTTAATCGATGGACTTGATTCTTTATCCGAGACTAAAATCCCATCGGGGCTTACCGCTACAACCGCGTTGGAGATACCAAGAACCACGACCGGAATATCCAACTCGTTAATGACATGGGTATTAACGGAATCCTCGCTTAAGATTGCATTACCCACCAGATTATTAGGCATCTCCTCAGTCAATGTATTCCAGGTACCCAAGTCCTTCCATGCCCCATCGTATCTGAGAACCACAATATGTTGAGCTTTTTCCACCACTTCATAATCAAAACTAATTTTAGGTAAGGCAGTGTATTGCTGCAGTAACTCTTCGTAGTCCGTTGGAAGGCCTTTCTGGGTAAGTTGGGAAATAATATAGTCAAGTTTAAAAGCAAATACGCCACAATTCCAGAGAGCCTGTTGCTCCATAAGTTCCTTAGCATCGATTCTTTTAGGCTTTTCCCTAAAACAACTGACCTTAGAATATACCAAGGTATCCTGATTGAGTTCAGGCACGATATAACCATACTTTTCCGAAGGAAACGTTGGAGATACTCCGATAAGGGCCAAATTAGCGTTGGATTCCTCTAATACCTGCTCCAACTCCTTAATCTTATTGAAAAATCCAACTTCGACATGGGGATCGACGGGTAGGACAACTACAGTCTCATCTAATCCCGTCTTTTCCACGGAATAAAGATATGTAGCTGCCAAAGCAATCGCCGGAAAGGTATCCCTCCGCACTGGTTCAACAATCATCGTTACATTTTGCCCCAATTGACGTTGAATCATATCAACTTGCGCCTTACTAGTAGCTACCAAGGAAGAATGAGCCAGCCCCACCGATTCTAACTGCGCCCATACCCGTTGCACCATGGAAACTGGTTTGCCTTGCTCATTTCGTAATACTTTAAGAAATTGTTTTGATCTTGCATCATTCGATAAAGGCCAAAGCCGTTTGCCAGATCCACCCGAAAGTAAGATTAGTTTCATCTAATACACCCCTTAAAATCTATGTTATAGATCTGACGAAGTTCCTTCAGAAACTGGGATAGATAATACTCCAAATTCCGTTAAGGCACTGATCAAAGACTTCTTGAAATTTTCCTTACTAAATTTCTTCGATTTATTCCTTAAGAGGGAAGGCTCAAAATTCCCTTGACCCTTCCCTCTCAATTCCTCGAAACGTAAAATTCCAGCCATCATTCCCTCTACGGTCTGCTCCTTAAATAATACACCCGTTACACCGTCTTCGACAATGTCGAGCGCTCCTCCTTGACCATAGGCTATCACCGGACAACCGGAAGCTAAGGCTTCAACCATAGTTAAGCCAAAATCCTCTTCTCCTGGAAATAGAAAGGCCCGAGCTCGAGCTAGATAATCTATAACGACCTGGTCACTCTGGCGACCCATAAATTTAATAGTTTCACCTTTACCGCTATCAATAGCTTTTAAGCGTTTTTGCTCCTCACCATCGCCAATCACAACTAGGTTACACCCTAAACGGTCACAGGCCTCGATCGCTAATTCAAGCCTTTTATACCCTACTAATCTGGATACAACCAGATAAAACTCTTCCCTCACAAAAGTAGACGTAAACCGGTCAATATCCACGGGTGGATAGACCACGCGTGATTCCCGCCTATAATGCTTTCCTATCCGATCTTGAACCGCATGCGAGATAGCGATAAAATGATCGACCCTATCTGCACTTAGCCGATCCCACAAACGAATCCTATGCATTAACCAAATTGCCAGCCAACGCTTTAACCCCTTTAAGGATTTCATATACAAATGATATGAATCCCAAGCATAACGCATCGGTGTATAACAATAACAAACATGAATCGTCTTAGTCCCAGTAATTACCCCTTTCGCACAAGAGGAGGAACTACTGAGGACCAAATCGTATTCACTCAGGTCAAATTGTTCAAAGGCATAAGGCATTAAAGGCAACAAGTTCTGATGTTTACGCAAGAACTTGGGCAAACGTTGTAAGAAGGATGGATGAACATCTGCTTCAGCAAGGCTAGGCACTAAATTTTCAGGTTCAAATATGGATGTATAAACAGGAGCATCAGGAAAAAGTTCCAGTAGAACACTTACTACCTGTTCCGACCCACCCATATTGGTTAACCACTCGTGAATTATGGCTATTTTGGGTTGGAAACGAGCGCTTTGCTTATTCGCAACTACTTCTGTGTTCTTAGTCATCTCTTCCCCCTGTTATAGGTTCCTTTTAGTCAGATTTCACCTAAAATTTTGATACAATAACCCTAAAATCCCTTGAAAAATTATACCTACACAGGCTCATCTACATTAAATGCCTTATAGATCGTCTTTTGATCTTTAGTTAGTGGAAATAGAATGCGAGTGCCATTGATTGTTTGTAAGCGAAGTTTTGACAAAGAAATCAGCAACTTCTTCATTGTCATCCTTTTGTAAAGTTCCTTTTCCAGCATGACCTTATGGATATGTGCTGCAAGTATTAATGAGATAAAACCAACAAATAGCTTGTTCTGCATGATGTCTCCTCTATGCACTCTTAATCTCCCAAGGTCTAGACTGTTTTTTAAACGGAGGAAGCCCTTTTCAACAACATCCTTTTCCCGGTAAATTCTGATGGATTCTTTGGCATCAACCACATCATTCGTTATGATGACCAACCAGCCTGCTGTTTCCAATTCCTTATTGATTACATTCTCTTTAATGCTGATGGTGTAACCAGAAGGGGATTTCTCCGAGCTACGGATGAGGAGGTATTTGCAGTATTCCTCTTCATTCAGGGCGACAGTGGGATTGGCCTCTGCCCGTTCTTTTAGAAGGGTTACATGCGCAAAGAGGTTCTCGCGGAGTTTCATGGCCTTTATGGCATTATAGTAAACATGCGTGTGAATCTTGTGATCCTTATTCCAGGACCTGAGTTTGGTGACTCCGCGCATGGAGTCGCTCCCTGAAACAAGGGTGTTTTGAAGGCTGTCGATATCTTTGCGCTCACCTTCCACTTGCTTTTTTGCAAAGCTGGATGTAAAAGGAACGGAGATTATGAAGCGTAGTTTTGACGTATCGTTCAACATGGCGTTGACATTTTTGGTGCTAAAGAACCCCTTGTCCATAACAATCAGCATGGGTTTCCCTTTCGATAGAGCATCCATTTTAGCCAACGTGGTTTTCAGTGTGCTGACATCCTTAAGACTGCCACTGTAGGCGGTCTGATAGATGGGAAGCCCTGACTTCTCCCCCATAAGCATGCAGAGGTTGATCTGAGGAAGAGCCTCCTTGTCCCGGTTGTATCCCCATTCAACGTCTTCAATCAGGTTAGAGTAGGAGGAGATGGACGTGATGTCAAGGGCAAGGTATTCCTGTTCACTGCGGCACGTGCACCATGTCTGGTAAAAGGTCTCCCGGGCATCCGGGGTCATAGCCATCAGCAATTCGCTAATTCGTTGTGAAGACATGCTGCCTACAGGAAGGCACTCGGTACTGTTAAGCCAATCCTCGCAATAAAGAAACGGATCTCCAGAGGATATCAGGTAACAAGCAAGGTTGAAGATCTCCTGCCAGTAATCTGGCAACGCATCTTCTAACACCCTGAGCAGTCCGGTGCTTTTCGCAATGCTCTGGAACAGGTAAAAGGCTCCATAATCTTTTATGGATGAATGCTGGATATCATCAATGGAAAACATCATGGTCGTTGTAGGTATCTCAATAGGAGTTCCTTTTTTAGCCATACTGGCTAAATACTCTGGCTTATAAACCGGATTTCCAGTTACGGGATCGATCTTACCAATAGGGACACGTTTATTTCTTGGTTTGCCATCGGCATTACGAAAAGAAACCGACTCGTAAAGGTAAATCTTGTCACCGACCTTTTGTCTTATGATAGAAGTCATAGGCTCCTTCCTCCTCACTTGTAGGTATAATTAATTATACCTACAAGTGAGGAGATAAACAATGAATTCTTTCAAATTAATTGCAATGAACAAGCTTAAAAGGCAATATTCGTGCCCTAAAATGCTACTTTAGCTGAAAAACTTGTGTAGGTATAATTTTTTCCGGGAACCAAGGAATAACTTCAATCGATTTCACTCTAATACCCAACATTCTCCGATTTGCAATTATCCATGTGGGCTCCATAGAAATGGTACCTCAAAGCTAACTATTGCTTGTGCGTTATCACCGCATTTAACGACAAAAGACATTCATGCAGATTTTGTAGAACCATTGTGGGTCGAGTAGAAATTGCACCTCTCAAATCATCGAATGTTCTCTTACTCAATTGAGTGCAAAACCCTCACTGTGCCCTCAGCAGATTCATACCAGGTCAGGTTTTCTATGGTTCCTGATTTGAGCATGCGTTGATCAGCCGGATGATATTGGGGTCTTGGATCCGGTGTTCGATGAATTGGATTAACCAGTCGTAATTGACGTGATCGAAAAATCCACGAATGTCGATGTCAACGATATAGTTGATGGATTTGTGGTACAGAACTTCGTTTAACAAGCACAAAGCATCATGGCAACTTCGATGAGGTCGGAAGCCAAACGAGAAATTGACGAATTCCGGCTCGTAGATCGCGCTGAGAATTTTCGCTAGGGCGGCTTGTACAAGTTTATCCTCATAGGATAATATACCCAGCGGTCGTTTCTTGTCGCTTCCTGGTTTCGGAATATGCACCCGCCTCACCGGTTGCGGATGATACGCTTGGCGTTTCATCTTCGCAATCAGATCGGCAAGATTGTCCTCCAAATTTTCACTATACGCTTCCTTGGTTACCTTGTCGATTCCTACGGCCTTCTTGCCATCCATTTCGGTATGGTAGATCCGCAGTAGTTCCACGTTGATCAGATGGGCTAAGGACGTTAACTTTTCCTTTGGTCTGTGTTTAGCTGCCTCTGTTATCCCTTTTTTCAATTTTGATATCCCCAACTCGGCTATGTTAGCATGATATGCGATTCTATCAAATGGATTAAGCTCACCAATTTCGTATTAACCATTTTTTGTTCAATTCGACAAAACGCCCGAAACCCTTGTAATAGCTAGCTTTTTTTATATTTTAGCAAGTCCTATTTATATCCTGAACTATAGAAAGAACCAGATTTTGATTGACGAACACACCATTCCTAGCTCAAATCCTTAGCTAATAAACTGTAAAATAAAGAATCATGCCATATCCCTTCTGCCCAATGGGTTTCACGATGTATCCCATCTAATTTAAAACCTAATGTATCAAAGAACCTCTTTTTGTTTTCATCGAAATTATAAATTTCTGCCCAAACCCGATGAAGACCTAACTCCTCAAATCCGTATTTAATTAATATTCGTGCAGCATCAACAGCAAATACATCGTCTATATAAAGATTGTTCGCACCAATATATATAGAAAAATCCGCGTTTCTATTAATCCAATCAATATAACATAAACCACAAGCACCCAGGAGTTCACTTTTCTCCAGTTCCGTAATTGCAAACATATGAGTCTTATGATCTTTAATCACTACTTTTTCATACCATGAATTTTGACTTTCTTTTCCCAATTCGCGAATTTCCCTGAAATATCGACGAAATTCAGGTCTATTCCGCCATACTAAAAGTTGAGCCAAATCCTCACGTTCTATTGCCCGAAGTCCAATTACTTTTCCTGTTAGCAAATCTATCATCCCTCCAAATCATCATCAAAAATTGCATCCCCGCTAAGTTTAGAATTGATCAAAATTCTTCCTACAGTGTCCATTAAGCAATAAGGAGGAATACTGCCCAAAGGGGCAGGTCGAAGAGATTCAATATCATGTTCTTTTAGAATTGTTCCAGCCGAAATATCTCTAATTACGCGCAGAGATCTGCGTTGAACCTGCACAGTATCTTTTTCATTAACCTCGATTTTTTTTATCCCATCACCTAATGCAAATTGAAGTTCCCTACTCCGTTTGATCATTTCCTCCCAACTTTGTGGATTCATCGAAAATAAGTGATCAGGCCCTAATCTATTATTATCATCAGTGAAATGCTTTTCGATTATCCTTGCACCTAATGAAATTGCTCCTAAGACAGTTGCATGTCCAGGAGTATGGTCAGAAAGTCCTAAAACCATATTTGGATATTTATTTGCGTAACTTAGCAAGACTCTAAGATTAATATATTTAAAGTTTTCAATGTCTCCAGTGTAATTAGTATTACACTGCAACAAAGCAATCTCGCTATTATATTTGGTAATTGTATGGATTGCTCGATCGACATCTTCTATAGTTGATGCACCAGTCGCCAATATTACCGGTTTTCCTTTTTGAGAAACTAGCTCGATAAACTCTGTATACGTAATATCACCTGAACCAATTTTATAAGCAACGACATATTTGTCCATTAGCAAAACTGCTTCTTCGTCATAAGGAGTGGTCATCAGGTCTATTCCAACCTCTAATGCAGTTTTCGCTATTTCCTCATTCCATTCTCTATTACATTCATATTGCGTGTAAATATCATAGACTGATTTGTTCCAAGTCGCTTGGTGACTAAGTTGTGTTCCTAATTGTTTGAATCCAAAATCGCTAACGATTTTATTTGCCTTAAAATGCTGGAATTTTACTGCATCAGCCCCAGATTCCTTTGCTAACCAAATCAATTCTTTAGCTCGGGATAATTCACCATCGTGATTCGATGCTATATCCACGATAAAATAAGCGTCAGTGTTAAGCGCAATAATCTTTTGGTTTATACTGATGAAATGATCATAATTCATAAAAACCAGCTCCTCTATAATCCTCTTTGAGACTTTCTGCAACCTCATATAAAGTTGGTAATTTATATCCCAGAATCCTTTCAGTATAGTCTACATCTAACCCAAGACTTTCTGCTCGCAAAACACCTTTCAAAAGTCTAACACTACCCACTTTCGCATCTTCCAACGGATAATGAAAAACATCCGAAATACTTTCTATAAATCTCTTTTTATTGAAGACTTCTCTAGAAGCTAAATTTAAAACCCCATTTGGACGTTTTTGAATTAAATCAAACAACGCCCTTGAAAATTGAGTTGTACTTATACTAGAAGTAAAAAAGTCCTCAAATAATGTGATTGAGGTTTTACCCTTTATAGATTCTAATAACCACTCCATGAAAGTCGGATTACCTGCCCTATTCCGAAAACCAACAATATTAGTTCGAACCACTAATGAATTTTGAGCTGTTAAAGTCAAACCTTCAGCAGCGTATTTTGTTCTTGCGTATTCATTGATTAAGCAAACAGGACTATTAACAGAATGCGTTAAATTTTTATCTCCCGTGTAATAATGATCAGTTGAGATTTGAACTAGATATATACCTAAGGAAGAACTTAGGTTTGCCAATAAACCAAGTGGTCTAGTGTTTATCTCATAAGCCAAACCCGGGTTATTTTCACAAGTTTCAAGATTAACTAATGCTACAGCGTTAATAATAATATCTGGATTAATCTCTTTTATTTTCTTAATTAATTCGTAATCATCTTGGATATTAATTCTAAAACCACTTGAGCTTTTTGAGGCTCCAATGACATCTATTTCTCTCTTGTCTGCCTCTTTAATCAAGGCTTGCCCAAGCATGCCTGTAGATCCTAGAATCAAAACCTTCATAAAAGCGTCCTCCAATATCAAAGATGTTTAGTTGAAATAGTAACTTCCCAATGTTTAATTGGAACCCAAAGTAATAAAAATGAGATAATCACAGGACGAGAAACTTCTATATTTTTAACTCATAGCCTTTGTACTATGTTTCACCATAAAGGTGAAATTTATTATTCATTCATCAGTGCAAGCAAATTGAGTATAATTCAACTCTGATCTAGTCTTTGCTATAGACTCTAGTACTTGAAAAATTTTTTGTATTTCCTTGTCTGATATAACCCAAAGGATAAAACGACTTATTTCCTTTTGTTGGTAAACAAGATGAAATCTTCCTTCAATAGGGCTTAATTCATGTTTCCTGAGAAATTCATGAAATTATACTAACCCAACTTCCCGATTTCCAGCTCTAAATTGGCCGAAATAATTATTTTTCGACATAGAAAATTCGGATTAACTCCCTAAAGCTTTAAATTACTCGCTTTCTTACTTTGCGGAGATTCAATGTAGTGACGTAATTCCAGTTCCCAGGGAAATTATCCCATTGAAGATTCGATTGCTTCCTGCTAGGCTTAAATTATTAAGTAGGAAGGGCATATTTCCCACTTAATTAGATAAATGGAAATTAATAACTTGTAGTGCCAGAATTCAAATCAACAAGTGAGATACAGCAGTGGTTAGAGACCCCTTTAGCGGGAAGTTGGGCTAAGGTCTAGTACTGTTAAAAAATTTCGGAAGATTATCAGGATCCATTAAGCCCCTTGAACTCCATAAATTAGGATCTGATCCTCTATTCCACGAAAGCATCGGATTATGGATATTTCGCATGATCTTCGTATCACCGCAATGTTCATATCCGAATAATTCGCCGGATATTCGTAAAACATTTGAAGAAAAACTATTTAATAGTTTCATTGTCGTTTACAAGCATCGACGGTACCATGAAATTCATCAATTGAGCCCTTCCCACATGAAATTACTAGCGGCTTACCCTTACTCGTAGCGTACTCAATCAAAGGAATGTCTACTACTTCAAACAAAGCTATTTTAAAGAGAAAATCAACGGATACTTTATCAAATAGTGTAGATAAGAAATCTATCCCCACTTTATTACACTCGTCTTTTATCGCTTTATGCCATTCCCATGGAGTATAAGATTCTTTGAATTAATATTGAAGTTTGTCCCCCCAAAAAGACACACCTTGATTTGGAAATACGCGTTATCACAATCCAGCGTCAAAGTATCCGCGGTATAGGTCTGAATCTTCGGGAAGTCTGCGCCAGCTTCTTTATCGGTGTGAATTAGCTCTAGAGCATTATCCAATTTTCCCTGACATTTCAGCAATAATAAATACACCACCAGAATTCACTACATCAACTAATTTCACTATTCTTCACCATATTATATTCTCATTGTGTTCAGTTAAATCGATAAATGGGTATAGATACTCAAGTTTCGAAGACGAAAAAGTCCCGTCATTATATGCAATAGTTTTAGACTTTGGAATCTCATCAAAGTTGATAGAACCTTCTACTTCACATAGAACCGGTCGGTCATCTTTCATTACCTTCTCCAACACGGTATTTATTTCATTGTTAGACTTAATAACATAATAATCTAAATCGTATGTAAGTGCGATCGATTTCATATTCGGGAAATTCACTCCACATTCCTTGTTGCATCCTGAGTAATTTGAATCAAAATTGTTTTTCTGCATGACATAAATCGAAGCATATCCGGAATTGGAATAAACAAAGAGTTTAATCGGTAACTTATAGGTATTTATCAAGGCCAACTCTTGAATATTATGCTGAAGGCTTCCATCTCCTTCCAACAATATTGTACGTTGTTTACCGCTCGCTACACAACAGGCAATCGCACTGGGCAAACACCATCCCATAGAGCCTATGCCCATTGATGTAATGAATTTTTGTTCTCTTTTTAATTTCAGCGCCATATGTGATATACCGCATGTTCGACCCGAGGAAGAACCAACAACGACATCCTCGGATGTTATATAATCCGAAAGTTTATCGGCGAACATAAATCCGTCCACCTTGCCCTCATTGTCAAGCGGCTGTACTTCCTTACTTAGAGGATATTTTGCCTTGATATTAACACAATACTCAATCCAACTTTCTCTTGACTTTTTGATATACTTGTCTTTATTGGATATTAATGATTCTGTAAATACACCTGCGTCTGTATTTATTTTTAGGTCAAATAGTATTGTTAATTTATTTATTTCATTAATATCGATATCTACAATTACTTTGATAGCATTGGGCGCAAAGTTATCCTCTGCATACGCCGTAATAGCGGGATTTAATCTGCTTCCTATAATAAGCAAAAAATCGGAATTTTGAAGGACATAATTAGAATATCGAGTTGTCGGTATACCTGGTGAACCCATAAACAATTCATCATCATCGCCGTATATACCTTTGGCTCTCCATGTAGCCAGTGCAGGCATTCTGAAATCGTCCAATAGTTGTCTCAAATTTTCCCCTTTACCACTAGCCGTAACGCCGTGCCCCATTAATACAACAGGTCTCTTTGAGTTATTTATCAAGTCATATACTTTTGATATGACGTCAGTTTCAACAGTATACGATTCGAGCAATCCCTCTAATTCTGGATCAAACCCCTTCAAATTCTGTAACTCCACTTGACTTCCTTGAATATCAAGCGGTATGTCAATCCAAACAGGACCTCTTCTACCGTGCGTTGCTAAATATACAGCTTTCTCAAGATGGTATTTTATTTCATCTGCCTGCATAACCGTAACAGCATATTTGGTTATAGGGGTCACTATTGGAACGATGGCAACTTCCTGTGCTCCAAATTGACGAAGACCTTTTAATTGTCCCATATCTGCTGTTTTCGTCTGTCCAGATATGTATAATACCGGGCTGGAATCCAACCATGCACCGGCACAACCTGTGACTGCATTTGTTGCACCGGGACCAGTTGTCACCAAACATGCCCCAAGATGGTTTGTATACTGTGCGTAACTGTCAGCACATATGCCCGTGGCCTGTTCATTGAGGTTGAAAACCAGATTTAAGCCTTCTTGTTTGGCAACACTATCAAGAAGGTGCATAATACCACCGCCTGATATTAAAAAAAGGTCTTTTATTCCGTTTTCAGTTAGGAAATTTGCAACATAATCAGCTAATTTCATAAATTGGCCCCCCAGTTAATTTCTTTAAACAACAATTTCTTGTGCCTCCTTTATTGACGTACACAATATTCCCAGGAGCAAGACCTAGTTCTGTATAAATGTAATCAAGTGCTTTCCGTACTTCATTAAAACTCGTCTAAAATTAATCAAAATGCTAATTTTTTGAGTTCATTCTTCAATTCTCTAACATCCAGCCATTCCTTATTTGTTCCCGAATTGTATTCAAAGCCCTCTTTAACTTTTACCGCGTTGCTAACCAAAGTGCTATCAAATTTCCACCAATCGAAATTAGGGTAAATGATGTAGTGCTCATCATATTCATATGTTAGTGTAGAATCATCCTTTGTGATCATAATTTCATGCAACTTTTCGCCTTCTCTTATTCCAATTTCCTTAATCTTTACTCCCGGCAACATTGCTTCTGCTAAGTCAGTTATCCGAAATGAAGGTATCTTTGAAATGTAAGTTTCTCCTCCATTTGATTCTTCCAAAGCTTTAAAGACAAGTTCAACACCCTGTTCTAAGGTGATCCAAAAACGTGTCATTCTCAGATCAGTAATTGGTAATTCCATTTCACCTTTTTCTATCATATTCTTGAAAATTGGTATGACAGAGCCTCTGCTACCAGCGACGTTCCCATATCTAACGACGGAAAATTTCGTTCCACTTATTTTACTGTACGCATTCGCTGAAACAAATAACTTGTCAGATACCAGTTTTGTTCCACCGTACAGATTTATAGGATTTACTGCCTTGTCCGTCGACAGCGCAACCACCTTTTTGACACCCCTGTCGATAGCAGCATCAATTACATTCTGAGCTCCATGAATATTTGTCTTAATAGCTTCGAACGGATTGTATTCACATGTTGGCACCTGCTTCATAGCCGCTGCATGAATAACATAGTCGACATGATCGAAAGCTCTGTACAAACGATCTTTATCTCTTACATCTCCGATAAAAAATCTTACCTTGGACATATCATATTTTTTCTCATATTCAGTTTTCATCATGCTTTGCTTAAATTCATCTCTTGAGTAGATTATAATTCTAGAGGGTGTGTATTTATTGAGAATCATCTCCAAAAAACTCTTGCCAAAGCTACCTGTGCCACCTGTTATTAGTATTGTTTTTCCGTTAAGCATTTTCAGCTTGTCCTCCTTATTTCTCCTCTGTTGTGCTAAATCTTTATTGATATAGTAATGAATAGATATCGATATCTTCTTCGTGATTATGATACCAAATATATAAATCGCGTATAGAATCTTTCAATGGTGTAAAAGCAAAGCTCCCCATCTCATTCAAAAGTCGTTGGTTACTTGCTGAGTATTCGTATGCTAAGCCTTTCTTACAAACATATATGGGAAGTTCCTTACCGCTCACTTGCCTGACGATATCTGCTGTCGTTAAAAGATCTATCCTTTTTCCTGATGTTACGTTATATTCCCGGTGCTTAGCATTATGATCGATAAACCACTTTACTATTCTGCAAAAATCATCAATATACAGATAATCGAAATAGACATTTTGCCGTATCGTTATAGGCAGATTTTTAAGTGCCTTACAACACGCCCCAGAAATAAACGTACCTTTCCAGTTCTCGTATTTCCCAAACAATCCAAATATCCGCAGATTGTAAATATTTTCGCTGCGCTGAATAGACTTATTTATGATGTATTTGTAGAGGCCATAATCTGTCGCAGGGATTCCTCTACCAGCATTATCCTCATTAATCATGCTGATTTCTCCACGCTTATCGAATTCAGCACCAGAACCAAAATATAGCATCTTACCGTAAAAGCTCTGGTATCTCTCAAAATTGAAATACATTCGCAAGTTTTTATCCAATTCCTTTGACGAATCTTTATTGAATCCTATTCTAGGATTGTAGACAGCAGCGTGAATAATTACATCATAATACTGTTTTTCAAGTTGCTCTTTTACTGCTCGTTCATCCGATATATCGAATTCATTACTTGTAGGGGCATAGATTTCATATAAGTCTTTTTCCTTTTCTAAAAACTCCTTGAGATTACGCCCCATAAAGCCGTTCGCACCGATTATTAACAACTTATTCATCATTTCACCATATCTTCCATGGAGCCTTTCCACTTTTCCACAGCTCTTCGAGCTTCTCTTTATCTCTTTGCGTATCCATGCAAAGCCAAAATCCATTGTGCTTATAGGCCATCATCTGTCCATCTAAAGATAAATTCATCAACGGCTCATTTTCAAATATTGTGCTATCTCCTGGGATATAGTCAAAAACTTCGGGGTTTACGACCATAAAACCACCGTTGATCCAGCCAACATCACTTTTGTTTTTTTCAGCAAATCTCCTAACTAGGTTGTTATGATCGATATCAACGACTCCGAATCTACCATCGGGCTGCACTGTAGTCATTGTAATAATTTTTCCATGACTTCTATGATACTGAACTGTTTTTTGTATATTAACATCCGATACACCATCGCCGTATGTAAGCAGGAAGGGTTCATTTCCTACATACTTTTGAATTCGTCTGATCCTGCCACCTGTCATCGTATACAGCCCAGTATCGATCAAAGTAACTTTCCAAGGTTCTGCTACATTGTTGTGAATCGTCATCCTATTGCTACTTGTAAAATCGAAAGTAATATCGCTGTTATGCAAATAATAATCAGCAAACCATTCTTTTATAATCTGCTGCTTATAACCACAGCAGATTATAAATTCATTGAATCCATAATAAGAATACAACTTCATAATATGCCATAACATTGGTTTTTCTCCAACTTCTATCATTGGCTTGGGCTTCAAATAGCTTTCTTCCGCGATGCGTGTTCCAAGTCCACCCGCTAACAATACTACCTTCATGATTAGCTCCTTTCATAGTCCTTCCTTAACCAATAAACTGTAATCTTCAATTTCTGTCTAAATAGCTATATCAATTTATCTTATGTAAACAGCTTCCTTTATTATCTGTGCCATATAATCAATCATCTCATCGGTCATTCCCGGATAAACTCCAACCCAGAAAGTCTTAGTCATAATCTCATCGGTTACCTTTAAGTCACCGACAACTCTATAACCTTGACCACTTTTTCTCATTTCATCAAAACAAGGATGCTTCGTAAGATTTCCAGCGAATAGCATTCTTGTCTGAACACCTTTCGACTCGATATACGGAACAACTTTTGCACGGTCAACACCGGTCTTGCATGTAAGAAGAAAACCGAACCAGGATGGTCTGGAGTTCGGACATGCTTCAGGCAAAATCAATTGACCCTGCACATCTGCAAGAGCAGCTTTTAATCTATCGAAATTGTGTCTTCTTCTTTCAACAAACGATGAGAACTTCTCTAGTTGCGCGCAACCAATCGCAGCCTGCATATCTGTCGCCTTTAAATTGTAACCAAAATGAGAATACACATATTTGTGGTCATATCCAAGCGGCAGTTCACCGTACTGTCTGTCAAAGCGGTGTCCACATATATTATCGCAGCCGGACGGGCAAACACAATCACGCCCCCAGTCACGGAAGGAACGAATTATCTTGTGGAGTAAGGAGTTATTCGTATAAACAGCTCCGCCTTCTCCCATCGTCATGTGATGAGGAGGATAGAAGCTACTTGTCCCTATATCTCCAATTGTGCCTGTCATCTTAGTCTCGCCGTTTATTGTGAAGTGCGAACCGAGAGCATCGCAGTTATCTTCAACTAACCACAAATTGTGCTTATCACAGAACGCTTTTACCGCACCGATATCAAATGGATTTCCCAATGTGTGCGCAATCATAACGGCTTTCAGCTTGTCGGAGTAAGCTTCTTCTAACTTGGTTATGTCAATATTATACTGTGGAATGGTCACATCTACGAAAACCGGAATTGCTCCAAATTGTATATACGGAGTTACTGTAGTAGGAAATCCAGCGGCAACTGTTATAACTTCGTCTCCACGTTTGACTGCTCGATCCCCCAACAATGGAGAAGTAAGAGCCATAAACGCAATCAAATTCGCTGAAGAACCTGAGTTGACAAGACTACAGTACTTTACACCGAGATACTCCGCAAACTCCTTCTCAAATCTCTCCGTATATCTTCCGGCAGTCAGCCAAAACTCTAATGAACTATCTACCAAATTGACCATTTCTTCATGGTCATAAACTCTAGAGGCATAGGGAATTCTTTCACCCTGTTGATAATTTTTTCTATTGTGGAATGTGTCGCAATATCCTTTTACCATTCTAAGTATTTCTTCTCTAGCCTGTGATTCATTTTTATTTTCAAACATTCACTTACCTCCGTTTCTCGTCCTAGCACAATTAATAACGCGCTATAACATGTTTACATAACTTACTTATGGTAAGTGTTAAGAAACTCACTTATCTGCCTGTCCATGCAAGCTCTGATATCTCTTCCGCTAATCCAACACTTTGACCATTCAACGGTTTTCTCAATCGCTGTAACTAAATTCCAACGAGGCTTCCATCCAAACATCACTTTAAGTTTAGAACAATCGAGCTTCAAGAAATTAGCTTCATGAGGCCCACCATCATATTGGTTAACCCACTTCATGCCATCTCCCCACTTTTCTACGAATAAGTCTACGAGAACCCCAGTATTGAAGCAGTCACATTCATCGGGCCCTACATTGTAATAACCTGCATATTTTCCATCCTCAAATTGCTTCGCAGCAATCATCAGGTAAACATAAAGTGGTTCAAGTACATGTTGATAGGGGCGAGTCGAGTGAGGATTTCTGACAATAATTTTGCTCTTGTCAATAGCTGCTCGGATACAATCAGAAACAATACGGTCATTTGCGAAGTCGCCGCCACCGATAACATTTCCAGCTCTTGCAGTCGAAATGGCGACTCCGCCTCCGGAGAAAAATGAGTTTTTATAACTATGCGTAACAAGCTCGGAACATGATTTGCTGTTTGAGTATGGGTCAAAGCCGTCCAGAGGCTCATTCTCACGATAACCCCATTCCCATTCCTTATTTTCATATACCTTATCGGTCGTAACATTCATGAAGGATTTTACAGAGCCTAACAATCTAACGCACTCAAGAATGTTTACTGTTCCCATGATATTGGTTTCATATGTATAACGTGGATTTTTGTAACTATCACGAACAATTGGCTGTGCGGCAAGATGTAAAACTATTTCCGGTTGCGCTTCATCAAAGGCTTTTTTAAGTGAAAAATAATCTCTTATATCACCTTTAACAGAAGTCATTCCTTGGCTTATATCTGCGATATTGAACAAATTTGGTATTGTGGGAGGTTCCAATGAATAACCTGTTACTATAGCTCCCGCATTAATGAGCATCTTGCAAAGCCACGAGCCTTTAAATCCAGTGTGACCTGTTACAAATACTTTTTTGGTTTCGTAAAAATTTAATTCAAACATGATTCTTTCCTTTTCCGAATTCTTTTAAATAGTCAACAACGATTTAACTCTTCGAGCTTGAACAACTTTCGATAACAATGTACATGTAATAATTCCGACAGGTAATTGAATACTTATGGTCATGATATCTGAAAATTCTATGAATTAAAGCATATACCAGCAATCCCAGAATTGATGAGCGATGAGGCCCGGGAAGTTATCATGAATATGATCACGGTAATTGTATCATGTACTTGCTCACGATAGCTACCTTCTATCGAAAACGAAGCAGTAACTATTGAACTCAAGGCACTCGCCATGACACATGTTTCATACCATGATCAAAGTCCACATGTAAAGCAATTTGAGTTTAATATCCATTTATGGAAAGACATCGCTTCTCCCTAACACCAGTAAAGCGTTTTTACGGCCATCTGCGAAATAGTTTATAGGAGATATCAAAAATTCTAATAATTTAATCGATGTTTTTACTCACACTCAACCCAATATAGTCTTTCATCTCGATGTTCAGCCATTGGTTCGACATTCCTACTACAGACCCAAGATACACGTATGAGAGCAACGTAATGGGTATTTCAACGTATTAGAGGCTGTGCGTATAACTTCAAGCGTAAAAGTATTAGTTAATGTGATTCCTCAGATATACACATCCCCAAGCCACCTGCCACAATAACAACTTTCATGGTGTAGAACGCTCCTTTTTTCTGTAACTTCTTTTACTTATTAAAGACCCCACTTACTATTTTGGACCTTGTTCCCGTAACTTCAACTTGCGAAACCCCATCAAAATTCATACGCTCCTTCTCGACTACCAAAGGCCTTCTTTGTATTTGGGTATAAATAGAACCGATATACTCTCCAATAATTCCTGTGAAAAACAATTGAACTGATGCAAAAAAGAATAAACCAATTACAACAGGTGCAACCCCTAGTGAAAAGCTTTGCCAAAAAACCAGTTTATAAACAAAATATCCAAAAGCTACCATCAGGCTAATTATTGAGAGGCCAAATCCAAACATCGTGGCTAATCTAAGTGGTATCTTTGAATGATTTGTTATACCTAACATTGCAATATCATATAAAGTATAAAAGTTATTCTTCGTTATTCCTCTTTTTCTAGAAGGCTGAATATATTCAATTTTTGCAATGTCAAATCCAATATCCGCAATTAAGCCTCTAAAGTAGGGATATGGATCATCCACCTGCTTTATGATATCAATTACTTGTCTATCATAAAGACCGAATCCCGTGGTATTTTTTGTTAATTCAATTTCTGATAATCTGTTTATAAAGTTGTAGTAGAGTTTTCGAATATTGTACATCAAAAATGATTCTTCTGCTCCAACTTTAACCCCTAGGACAACTTTGTAACCTTCTTCCCATTTTTCCAGGAAATCTTTAATCATTTCAGGTGGATCTTGCAAGTCCGAAACAACTGAAATTATTACATCTCCACTTGCCTGTAAAAATGCGTGATATGGGGATCTAATATGTCCAAAGTTTCTCGTATTAAGAATAACCTTAACTTTCTTATCTTTAGATGCTATTGATTTTAAAATATTAGCTGTGTTATCTTTTGAAGCATTATCGATAAAAATATGCTCATATTCATATTGATTTAGCTCTTCGAATACGCTCCTTACTCTTAAATATACTTCTTCAACATTATCTTCTTCATTAAAACAAGGTGTAACTATAGATATAAGTTTCATTTCTTCACCCCAAAAACAAATTTTTTATTTAGGAAAAACCCAACAAAAGCCATAACCACCGTTAAAACTCCACTCCATATATATAGGTTAAGTTTAAAGGATACAAATATCTTTAACAACAGTAAATTTATGACAAAAGTAAAGCTATAAACCCCAACGAACCGAAATAATAATTTATTATCTTTTATATTAAAAACAAAAGTACCCGTTGTTTTAAAATTAAAAAGTATTCCCAATATTGTCGCGATAACTGATGCAGCAATATAATAAACTTTTAAAAATATTAATAAGGAAAATACCAGATAACTGAACAAGGTATTAATTCCGCCAATTATAAGAAACGTAATCATTTCTTTGTTCAAAATATTCTTCTTTACTGAAAGGTACACTATTTATGACAACTCCCAACTTCCTTGTATCTTCACCTAAATTCAATTCCTTCGGAATTAAATTATCTGTTTAACTTTATATCCAAATTCACAATAGTGATCCTGCGGCAACTAATAACTTCGAGTTAAAATTGTGGACTTACAATTTTCAACTCTAAATACTAAATCTCTTGAATCTTGAGGTGCATCGATTCTCTTCGCTTCACTTGAGAATTTAAGTGAATAATTTCCCGGTGGAACATTAATGATCTTGGTATACAACATTGATTGGTTGTTTACTAATAATTTATCCGTAAAACTAGTTCCACTTATATAAATATTAGACTTTTCCGGATAACCTGTAGCTAATGACATCTGAATTTCAACCTGTTTCGACTTTTCAGAGGAATTATTCAGCTCCAATTGACCTGTGGAAGAACACCAACGCCAGTCGGCAGGAGTTGTACCTTCCAACTGCGAAAATCCCCCTTTCCATGAGAAATATAGCGGGTGGATTGCATTATCTTGCGCCTCTTCATATTGTTGTGTTGAATAGCCTAACTTTAATGAATCATTAAAGTTTATTAAATTGAAATACACTAACCTTTGATTATTACTGTATTTCGGCTGTTCACCCAAGCGCTGAGAGATATCTGTTATTAACTGATTTGCCCTATCCTTATATCCATACCGATCGACATAGATGCCATTAAATCCGCTCAAGGATATCGTATTTAGCATCCCATCCAAAGGTTCTTGACTAACATCCCTATACCATTCATCACCCGCCCCTCCTTTCATTATTCCGTAACTCCAACTTAGATCCTTTGAATGTAAATACCCGCGAAATAGATCGTAATCTCCCATGTCATTAACAGGCGGATTTTCCGGAAAGGGAACATAAGGTAGTTGAAATATCATTGAATTCTTAGGGACGGAATCTTCAATCTGACTAACAAAGCTTTCATCACTCTTATAGTTCGTTTTGACACCATTATAATCAGGTACAAAGTACACAGTCGTTTGATCGTAAATTCCAACTATTAAAAGAATAGCTGGTAAAATGAACCTAACCCATCTAAGACTCCCATGTTGGCGAGCAAAATTAATAAACTTATCAACTACAACCCCCACCGCAAACAATGAAAGAAAAGCAATGAATACAACAATTCTGTTATATCCTCTGATTGCCGGCGAAATGATCAAAGCAAACAACGTCCCAAATCCACCAACAGTAGCTAGTAGTGTAGCTGATATATTCAATACAGCAAGTTGTCTTAACACCAAAGATTCTCGACTACATTCCATAAACATCCCCAAAATCGCCGTAGCTATGAGCAAGACAAATCCAATACTACCAACAACTCCTAATGTCGCGGAATCGTTTTCATTTACTAAGGGAGCACTTGCATTATACAAAGCTTTACCCTTCGCTAAGAAGCCGATTCTATGACCTGACACAGGTAATAGAATTTGGGCTATTTTTAATCCATAAATTTCCGAATCGGCTGGGCTTCTATGGGCGACTTTTGCATTAGTCCCATGGTTATGAACATAAATGAGATTAGGTGCAACATTTAATATTACTCCAGAACCTATGACACAAACCAATATTACTGGAGCAATAATCTGAGAGATTTTTTTATCTCTCAGAAATGCAATAAGACCAGCCACCAATAGAAAAAAACAAGCAAAAAAAGCGTAATAAAGGCCCAGACTTGACGAAATCAGGCAGATCAGAGCACTCAAGATGAACCTTTTTTGACGACATAAATCTCTAATTCTTATCGATTTATCAGAAAGTAACACAAATTCACCTTTAACAATCCAAACACTTATCATTAAGAGTAACGGAACCTGAAAATAAAAAGATAAGGAAAAGTGAGCTTCGCCTCTAAAGAAATGGTAGGGCAGAAAACTGTAAAGTAGGGCTAATACAACTGCAACTGTCCTCGAAATGCCAAATTTTCGAAATACATAGAGACTATTAATAGTTGTTAAGAAAAAGGTTAGAAGAAACGAATAGTTTAATATAAGTCCAACTTGTTGGGTAAATAACGACAAAAACTTCACCCAAAATATAATCAATCCATCTGAATTGGGGTAGTCATACATTTTTGTACTAAAAGGAGCACCCGTAAATCGATTATTTAGGGACCACCCGTTATCAACGATTCCTTTGATACTAGCTTGAGTAGAAATACCATCTCCGCTGTAGTTAAATGGCACTGTTAAATCAGCACCCCATAGCTTCATGACTCCAACTAAAATGACTAAAGTAAGTAGCATAGCAATAGTATACATAAAAACAACTTTAATTTTCTCGTCATTTAGTTTTATCTGTCGCATACACCTTTTTCCCTTCTATAATTAATGTTAAGTGTACACCATAAAAATCTTAAATATCAGAAAAGCGCAAATATTATCAGTTCTTAGTATCATTCAGTAACATTAATGGATTTGCACTTTTCCTCAAACCACGCCACTCCTCCTGTACAATATTCAACTCCACAATATAACTCCACCGTTGCTCAGGTGCAATAGCTTGCAACGGCACAATGGCTTCACGACCTAGTAGGAGATCGTTTGTTAGATCCGTCCGCTCAGCAATAAATTGTTCGCCATAAATTTTAGCAGCCCGGTTGAAACCGTGAGTTAAATATAATGAGCAATCATGACGAGTGCGCTGAATAAAAACACACCCAAGATAAAAAGGGTTAAAATATTAATAATACCAGTTTGTATCTTGCATTCCATTACTCCTCCCCGTTATTTTCTAAGACGAAAGCATTCTTCATAAACAGCCAGTGTCTCCCGAGCACATTTTTCCCAAGTAAATAATGAGGCCTGCTTGGTACCTTTGTCCGATAGGCTTTTACGCAACTCCGGCGACGACACCACCCGCATGATCGCATCACTTAACTCCTCCACATTGTAGGGATCTATCAAGATCCCTGCATCCCCCACTACCTCAGGCATAGAAGATACTTTCGAAGTAATCACTGGCACACCACAGGCCATAGCCTCTAGTGGAGGAAGACCAAACCCTTCGTAGAGCGATGGATAAACAAAGGCTAAGGCCATATTATAGAGAATTGGCAAATCCTCCTCTGATACATACCCAGTAAATGTAACATCGTCCAACAAGCTTAATTCCTGAACCCGCCTGTAAATGGGATCATTTAGCCATCCCTTTCCACCTGCCAATACTAAACTGATGGAGGACTTGCCTAGCTTCTCTTTGACCATCGAGATAGCTTCAATAAGACGTTCTAAGTTCTTTCTTGGTTCAATGGTTCCCACATACAGGAGGAACTGTTCCGGAAGGCTGTACTTCTTCCGAATTGTCTGAATTAATACTTTGTTCTCCTGGATAGGACTAAATCTCGTTGATACTCCCAGAGGCGTTACCACGATCTTGTCCTCAGGAACTTTAAGTAGATCCATGATTTCCACCTTGGCGCTTAGCGAAGCGGTTATGATCCTGTCCGCACCCCTCATCCGTTTTTCAAAGAATCTCAACATCTGTACACGCTTCCATGGGTGATATTGTGGAAACAGCACGTACGACATGTCAAAAATATTGATCACCGTTGCGCGAGGGAATGGTCGGGGTACATAGTTTGGCTCATGAAATACATCAAAGTTCTTCGCAAGTCCGAACACATCTATCGGCAAATACTTAAATATATTTCGTCCCGCCGAAACCATGTTTAGTTGAGGCAACAATCCAGTAATAAATTCTCGATCTTTGTGGACAGCGACAGAAACATCGCCACTGCGACCTAGTCGCACAAAAGCTTTCAACAAATTGAATGTGTAGTTCCCAATGCCAGCTCTTGAATTACTTAGGCTTTGTGCATCTACTAAAACTTTCATCGAAAACCTTCACTTCCTATTACTTTCCTAGTCTGCATCAGTCAACACTTTTTGATCTGAAAGACAAATCATCTCCGACGATCCCGCAGCCTCAATAGCCCGTCGAAACTTGTCTTCGATTACAGGCCACTGATAGTTCTGCTCAACATATTGGCGACCATTCTGCCCCATGGCGAGTCTTTGTTCTCCATTATTCAGTAAATGTTTCAGGGTTTCGCAAAACTCTTGATAATTTTCATAGTACAACCCACCATTGCTTCTCTGACAATGTCCCTTAAGAACCTCGCTCTTTCCGTTAACTAATACAGGGATTTCCATGACAAATGCTTCGAGAAGAATCATGGATAGACTCTCAAATTGAGAAGGTATGACAACTAGCTCAGCCTCCGTTATGGCCGCAAATTTATCCTCGTCGCTCAGAAACCCTAAACTGACAATTCGCGGATCTTTAGGGATCTTAAAAACAGCCTTACCTATTAACACAAGCTTTAGGCCGTTTAGATTCGTTTCAGTCATGAAGCGTAGAAAGAAATCAAAAAGCTGCCCACAACCTTTGGACTCGTCAATACGACCGACGTACAAAATAAAGCGTTCGTTGATTTTAATCTTCTCCCTAAAATCGGGAAGTGTTTCCTTTAATGGCCTTTCAATCCCCAAACCCACCGTGAGCGAAGGAATATATGTATTCCTAAACTTCGTCTGAACAAACCGTTTTTCTTCCTCGGTATTATAGAGAATAACCCGCGGTAAATGAAAAAGACTTTTGAAAATGTCTAAATAGATCGGAGGTTCATCGTGTGCAGTAGGTATCAGTATACTTCTTTCGGGGGCAATCTGCAGACCAAAGTAGGTTGTTGCATAGAGGTATGTCATAAAAATCACTACATAATAGGAACCAGCATGATTTGCAAGATATCGAAGCAAATCCGAGGAAACGGGTCCTTGCTTCTGTTGCCAAGCTATGCCTTCAAATAATGGATTTTGAGTTTGTGGCGCAAAAACCTTTTTTGAAAACTTATCAAACTCACCGGGCACTCTCTCCTGATCCGTCTTAAAGCGTTTGACAGATACCCCATTAATCTCCTCCGTACCTGGTGAATATTCGTTACGCCAAGTAACGTAGTCTACGGCGCACGTTGTCAACACTTCCACCTCATAGAAGCACACAAGTCGCTCTGCTATCTGCCGGCAATAAAGCTCGGAACCCCCGTTAACTTCTAATCCATATCTTTGGACTACGATGGCTATCCGTTTCATACGTCACCTTTACCTTAAAGCGAATTTATGTACTGCCAAAATTTATTCGTAATGAGGCTTTCATCATAATCTTTTAATCTCTCTCTTTGAGATTCAATTAACTTCCGAGAAATATCTGGATGTCTGTCTATGACATCTAAAAGCGCAGCAATTGCTGGATAATCTTTTTGCTTAAATACTAGCCCTGCATCTCCAAGCGTATCAGGTATAGCTGCTGCGGAAAAAGCCAAAATCGGCACTTCAAAATGCATGCTTTCCAACAGAGGAACACAGAATCCTTCATGTTCGCTCATAGACAGGAATATGTGGGCCACCCTGTAATAAGCTAATAGCTCGCCGTCACTGACATGTCCAGTGAAGACAACATCCTCATCCAATTCAAGCTGTTTCACATATCTTTGAAGATGATGGAAGTAACCCTCCATGCCGTTCCAGGAACCCACTAGCAGAAGCCTAGTAGATGGTTTATAAATTCTCTTATAGTAATAAAACGCTTTTATGAGATCTTCATGTTTTTTATTTGGCGCAATTCTTCCGACAAAAAGTATGTTTGTTTTTCCGTCCTGATAAGCCTTCATAACACCAGAATCCGGTTGCCCTTCATACTTATTTCCGAAAAACCAAAGGGGCAAGATGCCTGTATTTCGAAATCCTATCGTTTCTAACTCAGCTCGGTTAAATTCGGAAACACCCAGAGCCAATTGAAAAGCAGCACTTACATTTTCCAATTGTACTCTCCCTTGAGCTACAAGATCAGCCAAGTTTTTATTATATTGGATAAAATACTTTGCTGGTGTTATGTTATGATAAATCAACACTTTCTTATCGACCCGAAGCGATGCAACAAGTTCGGTAACGCTTGAACCCGTGGACATGTGATAGATGATTAGATCATGACGTGATACATCCTTGCTCAGATTCTTTACTTTACTCACATGGTTAACACGGGGGTCAATATTTTCTGCATAAATTGCCGTTTTCCACTTATTACGCTTGCAAACCTCTCGAATTTGAAGGGCATGATTGCTAACCGCATCCCCATAACTCATAGTGGGTAAAACCTGAACTATCCGTCCTCTCCTCATGTTTCATCCCTCTCCAACACTTACTGTGCAAAAAAATTCTATATAACGTTTAAGAACTACGTTCCATGAAAAGTGATCTAGCACAAATTTTCTTCCTTGTGCCCCTAATTTCCCTCTAGCTTCCTTATGATGCAGTATCCACCATAGTGCTTCGGAGAACTCATAATCATTGTCATAATAAAGTCCTCCATTCGAAGCTACACAAAAATCTTTTGTGACCGCACATCTTCCATTGACTATAACCGGCGTTCCAGCAAGCCAGCTTTCCATGATAACAATAGAAAAGCTCTCATTCATAGACGGCTGGCACAGTACGGATGCAGCGGCATAGGCATTGTATTTATCTTCTTGAGACACAAAACCCAAATCGACTACATGATTTTTTAGTTCAGGTGGGATCTTAATATCTCCACCTCCAATCAGCACTAACCGCGAGTTATCAGCGGAATATCTTTGTTTGAATAAGGAATATCCCCTAAGCAATCCATCAACATTTTTCCCCTTGTCTTTACGTCCAGCATATAACACGAGTGGACAATCAAGCCCATATTTATAGCGAAAATTATCGGGACTTCCTAAGTAATTAGTGTCCACACCCCCTCCTAAAACCTTCATTTTAGCTTGTGACATTGTGTAGATGGTATAGGCAAAATCCATCTCAGGCTGTGCTAAAAAGGCGACCCCTTTCACCTTGGAAAACATCTCTTGCACCAAACTCATGTAGGCATACGCTTCGTCATGTAAACAGGGAATAAGTACGGAACGCTCAGGACAGGCTCTAATACCCCAATACGTAGTGCCAAACATATATGGAATATAGACGTAGAGATTAATGGCATTGACGGCCGAAATATATTCTTCCATTTCCGGGCTCCGGATCATCTCCCGAAAAAACGTTTCTTCTTCAACCTTTGATACAGCCACACTATTCATTAATTTGAAATTAACCTTGTCAAATTCTCGTGTGTTACGTTTTCTGACAGGAAATCTCGTGACCTTAACCCCTTTGACTACTTCACTACCTGGTTTGTGATAATTCGCACTCCAATCACTTGCAAATTCTTTAACGCAGGTAGTCAAAACTTCCACCACTACATCTTCTTGAAACTGCGTCAGCCTTTCGACTAGGCCTCTAAGCTCGGCCTCTGCTCCCCCAGGAATATCAGGCCCATACCAAGGTGTTACAAAGGCTATATGAAGACACCCGCTCATCGTTTTTCTCCGATAACCGCAAAGTCTCTATAGCTAAATAATCGAGAATTAAGCCTTTCTATCCCGGCATTGAACTCTTCTGCTCCTTCAATCGACAATTTTGGCATCTTCTCAGTGTCTGAGAACGGCGACAAATAAAGCGTTTGAACATTTACAAATCCTTCTTGCTTTAAAACGAAGGCCAATGTAAGCGGATGAACTGGTCGTATATGGGACAAATCCATATAGAAACTTTCGGCAAAAACCGACAGGCAGGTAGGATTTACTGTTTCTAAAGCCAGAACGCCACCTTGATCAAGCTTATCATAACAAATTCTAATCAGATCAAGCATGTCAGCAGGATTAAGATGTTCAATAAGTTGAGCCGAAAAAATCCCATCTATCTTTCTAGTCATGTCTTTTAAATAGGATCTTACCTCAGCATCCTCGATATTTAGCCCAAGATCGCGGACAAAGGACACCATATCTGGATTGGAATCCACGCCTGTCGCACTAATTCCGCTATCTCGCATTAACTCTAAAAATTCTCCCCTCCCACAACCAAGATCCAACACTTCGTGTTTGTCCTTGAAGAAATCGACATACACCCTTTGGCGTTCCTTTATCTCTTGACGTGAACCTCTAAAGCGTTGTTCAAACATAAAATAATCGAACTCGATTACATTTTGCGCAGAAGGAACTGTACAATCCTGCTCCGTTATCCTGATCACCTGATCTTTGAGCGGCTGTTCCAACCGACGAATTCTTTCGGAGATAAATAGTTGTTCGTCACTGATACCCGTTGCAGTTTGATCAACGTAACGCTTCATTTCGTCCAGATAACGCTTCATTTCGTCCAGCGTCTTCGTGTTCTCATGGGCCAATTTCGCTTGTTCACTGATTGATCGAGCAACAGAAGCATTAAACTCAATCTGCTGTTGCCACGGTCTTAATATATACCACCTCAGCAATTTTCTAACGATGCGTTTTCCAAACGCTATCACTGGGCCTATAAACTTGCGATGTGAAGTTAGGTCCCACTCTAAATCAATATCCCAGTTCAGATTATTTTGCTGGACGATCTCATTATTATCAGGCAGTACATGTCCAGTCGGTGCCGTCCTCCCAAAGTCTTCGAACGCACTAGTTACAGGTTCCTTTAACTGAATTTCTGTATTTGCTAAGCGCGCACGAATCTCACTCATTACATCCTCTATATTGATCGATGACGGACCGGATAAGAAATCTTTGTCCTCCATGTTGTCACTCCCTCAATTATTTAGATAGGCTGAGGCCGGACCTGCGACGACTACCGTTAATGCTAAAAGTAATAAGCTCTGTCAATAATGGTGTAGAGACCTGATTTTTAGAATCACGCTTAGATAATGGACCAGTGATGTTCTATCCTACATACCCCAGCATCTTTAATATTTGAGTATGTGGAAAATCTCAACCGATTAGTCTGATAATCATAGGGACTAGAATATTCATCATGAGCGGCCACATTGATATAATACTCCCCTTCTAGCAGTTCCAGTTTATCTACACTAACTCTGACTACGATCTCATCACCCAAGTCTTCAACATTCACAAGGTACTTGTCGATAAGCGTATTTGTCCCATAGCACAAGAGATCATCACAAGTATAAATAGCGATGCCAAAGACTAAGCTGTCTATTGGTCTTTTCCGGCGGCATCGCATCCGAATCATACAAGACTCTCCGCACTTGAAAGTAAATCTGGGCTGGTCGGAGCTGTCCAAGAGAGCCACATCGATGATCTCCACCGCTCCATCTCCCCAGCGTTTTGCCTGGTCCGTCAATTGAGTAGAGAACGATATGTTCGCGCCTATTTCTGAGCTATCTCCGGTATCGGATGCTAAAGAGTCCTGTTTTGACTTCTTCGCCTGTTGCCGATTCCCTGCCTCTAATCTCAAGTTGTCTTGACCCGACATCGTCGCCCGATATTCACCTATGACATCTGCCGAAAGCCCTCGTCGCAGTAATGTGCCTTCATGTAGCCAGGCTAGCTCATCACATAGCATCTCTAATTGACCCAAACTGTGCGAAACTATAACTATTGTTGTTCCTTGAGTTTTAAAGGATTTCATTTTGTTGAAACATTTTTTTTGGAAACTCTCATCTCCCACAGCCAGAATCTCGTCGATTAATAAAACATCGGGTTCAACATTGATAGCAATAGAAAAGGCAAGTCGCATATACATCCCGGATGAATAAGTTCGCACTGGACTGTCGATAAACTCCTCTAATTCAGAGAAACTAATGATCTCGTCCAGCTTCCGATCGATTTCCTTCTTCGTCAGACCAAAGATGGCCGCATTCATATAGATATTTTCCAGACCACTGAAGTCCGGGTGAAAACCTGCTCCCAATTCAAGCAAGCTAGAAATCTTGCCTCTAACCTGAACACTTCCTTTGTCCGGGTACATGATCCGAGTCATTAGCTTGAGCAGGGTACTCTTGCCTGAGCCATTCTGACCAATCAGCCCCAAGGTCTTGCCTCTTTCCACCTTGAGATCTACACCCTTCAACACCCAGAGATCGTCACATTTACGTCGGTGGCTAAAAAGCACTTTTTCTTTCAGGGTCGGTGCTCTGTCATGAAATAGCCGGAACTTTTTCCATATATCTTGGGCTTCAATCACATATTCCATCAATTTTACTCCTAAACTTGTTCTGCAAAGCCTCTAGATAGGCGTTTAAATAATAGATAGCCAAAAATGAGAACAAACAAAGCCATAATCGTGAAAATCCCTAAGCCAGGGAAATAGGGAAATACCCCATAATACAAGATATCTCGATACGCTTCCATTAGTGTTACCATCGGATTAAGAAAGAGATATTTCATATATTTGGCTGGCACCACATTTAAGGGATATACAATCGGCGTTAAGTAAAACCAAGCCATCATAAATATGCCCCAAATATGTTCCATATCACGAAAGTAGACATTCACCGCAGCCAAAACTAAGCTGACCCCTAAGGTGAATACGAACTCCAACCCCATAACGAGAGGTAAGGCTAATACGCTCCAAGTCAGTGGTATATGGGAGAGAAGCAAGGCGATAAAGGCTATGAGAAAGCTCAAACCCAGATTTACGAGTCCTGAGGTTGTAGCTGCGAGAGGAAGAATTTCTCGAGGAAAATACACTTTTTTGATAATATTACTATTGCTAACAATCAAATTAGCTGCTTCTTGGGTTGTACTAGCAAAGAAAATCCACGGCAACAGTACAACGAACAGAAACATCGGATAATGTTCCACATTCATGCGCATGATCGTGGAAAACACGATCGAATAAACAGCTAACTGTAGCAGTGGATTTATAAACGTCCAGAGAAAGCCAAAGAAGGAGGCCTTATAACGTGTACGCAGATTCCGTTTTACCATATTCTTATAAAGTTCCCGATACGCATAAATTTCGCGGAAGACAGCACCCATTAGGCAAATTCTCCATTTTTCATTTGCCCTAGTTCATGACTCACACGCGTGAGATCTCCCTCCACCATCATCCGCACCAATTCTTGAAACCCAACCGCTCGTTCCCAGCCCAATACCTGAATTGCTTTAGCCGGGTTACCAAGGAGCACTTCAATTTCCGCTGGACGGAAAAACCTCGGATCCACAGCCACTAAGACCTTCCCCGTTGCCTTGTCCAGTCCCTTCTCAGCAACCCCTTCTCCACCCCATTCCAGCTTAATACCGGCATGTCCAAAAGCCAATTCTACAAACTCACGCACAGAGTGGGTCTCTCCCGAGGCAATGACATAATCATCCGCTTCCTTTTGCTGGAGCATCAGCCACATAGCCTTGACATAATCTCCGGCGTATCCCCAATCCCGCATGGCATCCATATTGCCCAAGAATAGGTTGTCCTGTAAACCACACTTAATTCGGGCCACAGCGTCTGTAATTTTCCGTGTGACAAACTCCAAGCCTCGACGAGGAGATTCATGGTTAAACAGAATACCCGAACAGGCATACATCTGAAAGCTTTCGCGATAGTTCTTAGTAATCCAATGCCCATAGAGCTTGGCTACTCCATAAGGGCTCCGCGGATAAAAGGGAGTTGTCTCTGTTTGGGGAGTCTCCTGAACTAGGCCAAACATTTCGCTGGTAGACGCCTGATAGAATCGGGATTCCGGCTTCACTACACGGATAGACTCAAGGAGATTGGTTACCCCAATGGCATTAATCTCTGAGGTGGCCAAGGGCTGTTCCCAGGAGGTGGCTACGAAGGATTGAGCGGCCAAATTGTACACTTCGTCAGGTTGAGCTATGTTCATGGCTCGGATAAGGGAAGCCATATCAGTCATATCGGCATAAATAAATTCTATGTCCTTTTTCAAATGTTCCACGGTTCCATAATCCGCCTTACTCTTACGTCGAACAACCCCATAAACCTTGTAGCCTTTTTCTAGCAAAAGCTCTGTTAGATAGGAGCCATCCTGACCGGTTATTCCGGTTATTAAAGCACGTTTCATCTTAGCAATCCATCCCCTTCTTGGCTCGTAATTTCTGTTATTCTGAAAGCTCAATGTTCAGTGTAATCTGAACGAGTTCACTTTAAGCGTTTTTCCCACTCGGCTAATACCCCACTCAAGCTATCCTCAATAGGATAAAGCGGCTCCCAACCAATTGCAGTTCGTATTTTATCATTATTCCCTACGGAGTAAATATTCTCCACAGGACGCATCTTGCTTTCATCAAGTTCCACATTCAGATTTTTATATTCTGTCCGCATAAGATCCAGAATATCGCTGATTCTCCTGGCCTTTCCGGAACAAATATTATATGTTTCGCCCGCTTGGCCTTTTTCTGCCAGCAAACGATACGCTCGGACAATGTCTCTTACATCCGTGAAATCGCGATACACATCCAGTCGTCCGGCTCGAATACTTTCATTTAGCTTTGAGGCCTCTATTATCTGACGAGCAAAATCAGGCACCACGAAACCTTCGTTTTGACCAACCCCAATATGATTAAACGGCCGGGTTAGAATCACAGGAAGTTTGTACGCCTGACCCAGCTGTAATGCAATGCGTTCGGCTGCATACTTCGAAGTGGCATATGGGCTCTGAGGATTGGCTGATGTGGTTTCCTTGAATTTCTCTCCAAGACGCCGTCCTGGTCCATAGATCTCAGAAGAACCAACAAATACAATTGAACGGATCACTCGCCCTTTTAACGCTTCCAACAAGTTAATAGTTCCAATCACATTTACTTCAAATGAAGCCTTAGGATAACGCCAAGAATGAGCAACAGACGCTATACCCGCTAGATGAAATACAATATCGGGATTAAGTTCCGCCATCGCCTGTTCCAACTCAATCCGATCCATGATATTTACCACTTTATAGTGAACTCCCTGCTGCTCAAACGGTTGCAGTCCTATCCCGCTCACCGAGTGGCCTTTTTCCTGAAGTTCATGGACCAAATATTTTCCCACAAAACCATTGACTCCTGTTATCAGTGCTCGCACTGTGAAATCCGCCGCCTCTCTACATGGCACCTTTACCATAAAGTACAACAGGGACTGTCTGAAACATTATTTTCAAATCCAAGGAAAGCGACCAGTTATGAATGTAATAAAGATCCATTTGAATCCGATCTTCATAACTCACATTGTTACGTCCACTTACTTGCCATAAGCCAGTAAGGCCAGGTTTCACCCGAAGGATCATTCTCCCATGCACACCGTACCGAGCAATTTCCTCTGGTACGATGGGTCGCGGCCCAACTAAACTTAGGTCACCCATTAAAACATTAAAAAGCTGCGGCAATTCATCTAAGCTAAGCTTTCTCATATATTTGCCCAGCGGGGTGATTCTCGGGTCATTCTCGATCTTGTAATTATTATAATAATCTTTGTTCATCTCTTCGCTTTCAAGCAAGGTGGTAAGTCGACTGTCCGAGTCTACAACCATTGTCCTAAACTTGTAAATTCGAACTCTATTGCCATCTAATCCCAGTCTTTCTTGAACAAATATCGCAGGTCCCGCTGAGGAAAGCTTTACTATTATCCAGAGAAGTACCAAAAGCCAGGATATAAGAACTAAGCCTGTGGTGGCCAAAATAACATCCACCACTCTTTTTAACCGCTTCGAGACGCCATCGACAATCAAGTCTTGTGGTCCAAAAAGAAGAATTCCTTTATAGTTGATAGTCCTTAAAGGGGTTGATAATAACCTACTCACAGACGGTACGATATACAATGGAATATAATTAAGCTCGCAATAAGATATGAGCGACTCTAGTTCGCCGATACGCTCTTCATATACTAACATTCCCAGATCCCTTGGACCTACTACATCCAACGCGCAAGCTAACTCATGATGGCTTTTCACTATATCCTCTATAGCTGTGTTTAATGCAGTCGTAGCAACAACCCTGAGCCCCATCTCCTGGACCAGTTTCTCTAGGAGATTATCGGTACTTGACTCAAAACCAATAGCCACTAAAGGGAGTTTTGCTTCATCTCCTAACTGTACTTTATAAGCTTTCGCTAGAAGATACCTAACAATTACAGCCATTATAAAATTTACGACGAAAAAAACAGTGAAATAGATACGAGAATAGCTGACACTACGCAAGTAAAAGGATAAAACATAGAAGAAAGTAGCACTATACATTAGTGAGCGAAAATAATACTGAGGCCTTATCCATAATAACTCAAAGTTTTCATAATTGCCCGATAGATATAATAAGCTATGAAAAACAATCCCTATCATCAATAACATTATTAAATACGCATTTATGCTAACTTCTGACTTTTCGTCCAAGAACTTCATATACCCAACTAAACCACTGCTTATCACATAAACTATCAAATCCGACATAAAAAACTGAATACCCAGCCGGGACATTCTTCCGGAGTACAACAATTCGTAAAAACCTCCGTTTTGCAAGAATTATCTTCTCGTAAATTTAATATTCGACGTCATTCCCCTTTATCCTGCTGAAATTCAAGAAAATAGAAATGGCATATTAATCTATTTAAAGCTTAGTCGCACTGTCTGGCATATAGCTATACTTATCAGTGAAGGTATAAAATAGAAACAATAGTAAACCCCGAGGCGGCTTGTAAAAGCTTTCTCGGGGTTTCTTATTGTTTAAGTTCAAGGATGTTTATTACCCAGTAATAATGGTTGTATGCGTTCCTGAGCTCCTTTTAAATCAGGGTTTAACTCTATGGCTTTAGATATATCCCTTTCACCTTTTGGATCGCTTTGGATACTCTCAATGATCCCTTTCCAAAGCAATGCTTCACCATATATAGCTTGGTCCGGAGAAATTGAAGTGAAAATAGTTAACGCTTCCGTCGTATTGCCTTGAAGGGATTTTGCCTGCCCAACACGCATGTTTAATAATGGCGTAACGGATAGGTGTGGCTCTGAAATCCAAAGTTTCATTTCCGAGCTAGGAACTCTACTTAATCGCGCGTTTACTCGCTTGGGTAATTCAATCATACTTTGCAGTAGATTATTTGCATCTTCTGTACGCCCTTGTGTTATAAGACTTTCCGCATAAAAAAGCGTGTATTGGGCTAATTCCTCATACCCAGTTGGATATAAGTCTGCTAATTCTAAATGCTTTTTCGCCTCAATATAAGCTAATTCTGGATGCCCTGCCGCGTAGTATCCTTGCGCAGAATAACTTCGTACTGAGGGCTCCATAGCATTTAATTCTACTGCACTCTTCAAATCGTTTAATACCTTCTCGATTTGGACTGGATCCTGAGGCTCCGTCTGCAAGGCTTGGGCAAGTTCTATTTGAGCAAGATCCATTTTAGCGCTTGCCAAGAAGGGATTAAACTGAAGAGCTAGACGATCGCTCCTCACTGCCTCATCATAATTCGCATTTTTAATGGCGTCATTTCCTTGTTGTTGATAATTCTGCCCTGCTAGCAAGACAAGACTACCGATGACCAGCACGACTCCACTCAAAGCAACTATTATCTGTATGTTTTTTACCCTGGGAAATTTCCACATTGGGGCAGTACCCGATTTTTGGAGAGGAGTTTGTTCTGTTACTAATGTCCCCGTCCTCAAACTAGCGATAAGTAGAACCATAGCAAGGAATATTGAACTCTCCGAAAGATCAAAGTCCATAAGACTGTGTAGAAAAATCCCGAGTAACCCGATTCCGATGAGATAGCCCCGATTGAGATGACGATCTTTCCAACTCTTCACAACCTTCCAGAATACCCCTAACCAAATCAGCAGATAGAATAAAAGTCCGACGAATCCAGCATCAACGAGAACCTTAATTGGCTGGCTGTGGGTCTCGGTTGAATAGTAAATATAATCCTGAAATCCTTTATAAACAGATAGCCATCCATTGGCCCCATAGCCAACAAGTGGTCTTTCTATTGCCATTTGCCAAGCATTTTTGTAGAATATCAATCGTTCTTGCACGTATTGATCACCTAGTTTAATAGACATCACCCTATTCAAAAGAGTTGATGTAGAAGCTGGGTTAGGGGGAGAATCTATCACCTTCGTATTTAGATGGACAATAGAACCCCAACCATAAATGGCAAGAACAAGCACCCCTACGGTTATTAAAAGGATAAGGTTTGTTTTTAGACTCATTCTACTGGATAGGAAGCGCCATCCTATTTCAAAAAAGACCAATACCAGAACTCCCACAAACGGCCAAAGAAGCACGAGATATGAGCCCATATTACCTGCATTAAAAACAAGTGACCAACCTTTCCACGCAACTATTATTGCCATGATCAACAGTGGGGCAACTTGAACCATGTCTTTTATAGTGAAAGCGCTCAGGATCAAAATAAACATTAAAGCAAAGAAGATATAGGCGCCCCGAGACTGTGAACCAAGCAATCCTAACAATTGCAAGTATAAAGCGGAAACCGCAAAATAACGCGACATCTTCGAACCTGAATCCCTATATAAGAGTAATGTTACAGGAATCGTCATCAATAAATACCCTGCTAACGCGTTATGATATTGAAAGGATGAACTGAAAACATCACCCCAACTACCATCAATGTAAGGTAACTTGATACTTGAGCCAATGCCCACTAGAACAACAACCGATCCTGTTGCAGAGAGTAGCCACTCTCCAACTTTAGTAATCCTTGACGACACAACTCGACTGACCGAGTAATAGAGCAAACAGTAGGCTAATATCCTGATCGTCCCGAGCAAGGCTGCCCCTATATTTACCGAAAATGGCAAAGATACGAGATACCAGACTGTAATTCCTACAAATCCGATATCAACTATATCAATTGTTTCGCCCACAGAGTCTCGCTTGCTTAATGCAAGAATTACAGTCAGAATTCCAACGATCGTTGTAAAATATAAGGCCTCATCGTCAAAATATAACCCTCTAAAATAAGGGGCACAGGTAAGAACGACTGCGACAAACGCGAGTGCAATTTTTTGACTTGTAGTTATTAATTTTACATTTGTATTTATTTTTTTATCGGCGTCCTTAGATAAATTAGAATTCTTACGTGTTTTCACTATTACCCAGCCCTTCTATGAATTTTTCGATGTATTTATGTTCTACGTTTTTACAAAATATCCTCTATATTTATAACATTTTCAACGCCATCAGTAGATCTTTATCCTTAAAAGAACAATAACAATAACTTTCTTCTCCATTCTTTTGAGAGGCAAACCTCTCAAGAATGATGTCTAAATGGGCATAACATGGGTATTTTTTTTCTTAGCCTACTGGTTCTTCAATCTTTTAATTAGGACATATGTCCTAATTAAAAGACTAATGTTTAATCCTGTTTCGACCGATATATATAGGGAGGGGCTATATTGTAATTTTTTACCTATAGGTAGGCATTATGACATACCTTAATTGCTAACACCCTACTTGAGTTTGAACCATGCCGTTGTTAGTGTTTAAGATGTTGTGTACTAGTGCTCATGCCCCAGAATCACAGGAGTCTTAATGAGGTCTCTAAGGTTAGAATAAAGGTGGTGTTAATAGACTTATTGATTTGAACAGGTCAAGGGAGACTGATCGTGCAAAGTACTTTGTACAACCCGGCAGCTATGTATCTAAGAAATCGATTCGATTAAAGGGGGAAAAAAAATGTTAAGAAAACCCAATAAAATACAAATGATCATTATGTCTATAATTTTAGTTTTGAATACAGTTTTAAGTGCAGGACTGGCACTAGCAACCGGTACTGTCGCACCAACAACTGCATCAGTTGAGCTTGCAGTTACTAATGATGCAACACCAGCAACCGATGTTTCCGGACTATCTGTAGGTTTGGCACATGCTCCCGTCTCTACCGTATTGGATGTTTACAAAGTAACATCTGCAAGCGGGAAGTATACTTTTACAGGTTTAACGGCAATCGGCGATTATGTGTTTTCGCTTAACGATGGCAAGTCACCAGTTACCGAGTTTGTTAAAGTTACAGTAACAAAATTTAACGCTACTGGAAGTCCAACAAAAACCAAAGCCACTTGGATTGACTCTTCAAAGGTCAACCTAAAAAAATCGGGGGCGATTGGCGGAGTTGTAACCGATGGATCGGCGACAAATCCTACTCCTATAACATTACCTATAAGAATTTTAGGATCAGGAACCTCTAATGTGTCTTGGAGTGTTTATACTGATAAAAATGGTGCATTTAAGGTGTATCTACCTGCGGCTAAAGGTTATACCTTGGCTGTTATGGGTGCTAACCCAGGTACCTCACTTAGCAAAAATGAAAGTTTCAATGTTGATGTATCTGCTGGTCAACTGTCCTCTCCTCTTGCTGACTTAACTAACACTGCCAAATGGGCAGCCGCAGCAGATGCACAGTTAGGTTTAAAAACAACGACTATAAAGGCTGATGATACCACGATTTCAGGAACTGCCAATGCTAAAGCTCGTGTCGTAGCTGAAGATGTTTATCAGGGCACGATGACAGATTTAGGTTCCGCGATTGCTGGTACAGACAAGACTTTCAAAATCAAACTTACCAAAGGAATTGTTCCAGCTGGTCGATGCATTAGAGTATATGCAATAGATAATGCTAGTAACGGTGCTATGGACCCAGTGTATACAGGTACTGAAGTAGCTACTCCTAATTACACAACCCTTACACCATCTTATGTAGGTTTATTATCTGTTACACTAACCACTGATACTAAAGCGACTGCTGCAACAGATATCAAAATTGGTGTTACTCTTGATACAACAAAAACATTCCTTACTAACGTTACCAAGGTTGTTTATAACAATGGAACTACAGATTGTACATTAACCAATAATATGTATAGTTTGACCACCGCCGGGAAATTAGTTATTCTTGCCGGAAATGTCCCACAAAGTTCTGCAACTGGTTATACCTTTAAGGTATCCTCTAAGGGCTTTTCCGATGCCACCCTTACCGGACAGGTAGTCGGAGCTTCCGCAACTGCTCCAAAAGGTAACGGTATTCTTGCCGCTAACTTTGCGACCGGATCAACTGGCGGAACAACAAAGATAACTGTAACTTCAACCGTATATTCAACAGATACCTTTAAGGTATTAGTTGGCAGTTCGGCAATTACGGGCTTCCTTAACAATATCGTCCCTAGTACAGCCATAAGTATCACAGGATCTGTGTACGACAACCTCAGTGTTGGCCCAACCAACAAGTACATTGGTCTTTACGAAGTTGATTCAAACGGTAAAATTTACGGCTTTAAAGCCTTTACTGCCGCTACAGCAGCAACTAAAGCCATTACCCTTACTGCCCCAACAGCAAATGCACTAACAGTATCTGGCTCAGTTTACAACCTTACACTTAAGGTTGATACTCAATTATTAAGTAAAACTTTAGCTCCAGCCGCCGCTTTTAAATTAACTGTCGGTACCAAAGCAGCTGTTGCAGCTAGCACTGCAACCATTACTAATGGTACTGATAACACTTCCTCTGTAGTTCTTGGATTCACACTAACTTCCTTGACAGCAGCCGATCCTGTGAAAGTGACCTATACTAAAGGCACAGGCGGTTTGGCGGATACCAATGGAAATGTGGTAGCCACAACTACGCTTGAGAATCTAACCAAATCCTCGGATATTAAGTAAACGAGAATAATCATCTGGTCTGACCTCAAAATGCTTCGACAAAATCTACAAGAGAGTCTTTCGCTTCGCGAAGGGCTCTCTTCTCATTTCCGATATTTCTCACGAGTCGTTTGTTTTCATAGCGAAAAACTTTGTTCTTGCAGGAAAGTTCGTGAAGTTCCTAAACAATTTCTCTCAATCTCAAGGAAATCATTGGAAACAACAGCTAATGTTTGAACAGATCTTAGCCGATATATATAGTAGGAATGTGTAAATTTGTTTGATCTAATGCGTAGATATAAGAGATTATGCCACGAAACATTTTAATAATCATTAAGGAGGTACCCGCTCAACTTAAAAATACTAGGGAATTCTAGGAATAAGAATGAAATTATTCAACAAAATTGGTGGACAAGGAGGGTATTAATTGTTTAGAATATTCAATAAAAAAAAATTATTAAGTATGACTTTTATTTTAATAATGACTTTATTGCTAAACGTAGGGCTAGCTTTAGCAGTAGTACCTACCAGCGCGACAATCACGCTCACAGTTGTTTCGGACAAAATATTGGCGGGTAAAGCGGTCGGGGTCACTGGACTGGATATATCTTTGCAAGATGGAGCAGGCTATGATTTAGTCCTTAATCAAGATTATACAAGGGGAACGGATGCAACCGGTGTCTACAAAATTTTGGGCTTGTCCACAGGAAATTATAACCTTACTGTTGCTCAGAATGGACATAAAGAAACTACGACTGTGTCTATCACCGCTCTCGGAGAAAAAAAAGTATCTATGACTTACACAAATGGACTTGGGACTGATTCAATTAACAAGACCAAAACAGGGGCTATTAGTGGAATGATCTTCGATAACCTCACTGGTAACCCGGTGGCTAGTCCTGTGAAAGTAAAAGTCGTCGGATCAGTTTCTACATATGAGGTAATGACAGATAGTATACTTAAGGGGCATTTTAAGTTCTATGTACCACCAGGGAAATATAGCATTGTAACAGAAAGTACAAATTCTAGCTACAAGAATACTATTTCCTTACCAGTAAATGTTGTCGCTGGTCAATCAGTAACCCCACTCTCAGATTCAGATTTGATGGTCAATACTGTTCAATGGCCCAGTGTTAGCGGGGTAACCGTTAAGACATTAGGTTTAACAGTACCCACTATTTTATCAACAGCAAAGTCCTTCACAGGCAAGGCCAACATTGGGACAACCGTAACGGCATTAGTTTATTCAGATACACTTGGGAAGTATACATTTTTAGCTTCCACTGTTGCGAAAAAAGGAACAACCATTGTCGACCCAGGAGTTTACACACTTACTCTTCCGACTGTCCAACCCAATAAAAAGATAAAAGTTATCGTTACTGATACCGCTTTCAATTCTTATACCGACTTGACAAATGATACTACTCCAACTGCCAGACTCACTCTTGCCGCATCGAGTCTGACTTACTATCTTGATGCCTCTACTTCTATCGATTTGAAACTTGGCTTTACGGACGCTACTGCAACCTTCCTGAAAAGTGTTACTTCAATTGTCTATAATACCAACGATGATGGGTTACACAATTTCCCACTTTCTGACACTCAGTACAGTACGACTAAGAATTCTGGCAAATTAACCATCCTTGCTGGTAGTATTCCTATCGGCACGAACTATAACATCATAGTCAAGTCATCAAATTTTACGGATACCAAATGGACCGGTGTTGCAGTTAAGTCTTCAAGCACTGTCCCGCCTGTGATACCCGGAACGCTCTCTTGGATAACTGGTTCTGCGCTAGGGACGACACATTTAAGTTGGGTACAACCTACCTTAGCATCGCAAAAAATGGATACTATTAATCATAAACTGATGTATAAAGTTAGCGACAGTGATCTATCGCTCGCGACCGCGGGAACAAACCGAGTCTTCCTGGCTAACACCTTGGCTGATGGTATTGATTATAATTATAGTCAGCCCGGTGACATTGCTGGCGTTCTCCCTGATCAATGGTTTGGACTTTATGAAGTTGATAAAACCAGTCTGAGAATCTTTAAATTCACCTCTCATAAACTAGCTGTCAAGGAAATCAAAGGACCCTCTACCGTGGCACAAAAGGTATATGGGAGTACAATAACCTTAAACTTCGATACCCTACTTAATGAAACAAAAATTCCAGTTAACACCAGCTTCGTTGTCAAAGTAACACCATCTGGGGGTACTGCTGCAACTAGGTCGTTAGGTGCTGGTGGGGTAGCAATAAGTGATAACACTGTGACCTTAACTCTTTCTGGAGCCCCGATTCTATCTACCGATACAGTAACCTTAGTCTATACTGCACCTACCTCAAACTATTTGCAGGATAATTCAACTAGAGGTGTTGCTTCAACACTCGCTACAACGCCTCTTGCTTTAGTCAATCTATCGGGAGCTCCCATAACCGGATTAACCAATCCCTTACAGATAGGTAAAATCATCACGGCTACAGCAGCAACTACGGAACCTGGGGCAGTAAGTTGGGCTTCAAGTGCACCGTCTGTTGCAACTGTCGACTCTATTTCAGGAGTCGTTACTGCCTTAACCGCTGGAAATACAATTATTAGTTACACCGACTCAACTAGTCATCACATAAGTTCTCAGGCGATTACTGTTTATGCATCAGCAGCCACGCCAACTCTGACCATCGATGTAGTTCAACTTGGTGAAGGTAATGTAACTCCGACAGGATTCACCGCAGCTGGAACCGGAGAGACAATAGTTTGGACGTCAAGTGATCCGAGTAAAGCCAGCATCGCCATTACAACAGGTGCCGTAACGCCTGTTGCAGAATCCAGCACATCCATCACCATCAGTTACACGGTAACGAATAATCTCACCCATGCTATTAAAGCCCAAGGAAGCATCGATATCAGCGCCGTCTGTCCAGCGGCAACAATAACTAACCCGAGTATTGATACTGTCCAAGTTGGTGAAGGAAATGTGACACCAGGCGGATATCCAATAGCCGATGCCGGACAGACAACAACCTGGATATCTAGCGCACCAACTATAGCCACCGTTGTCTCAGCGACAGGGGAAATAACCCCAATTAAATCTGGAACCACAACGATCAGCTATAAGATAACGAATACATCCACCCACGCTGTTATCGTCAAAGGCAGCCAGACAATAACCGTTTATTCTGCGGCAGTAGTTGCCAATCCAACTATTAGCTCTGTTAACTTAGATGCGGCGCCTGTGATCCCGACAGGGTTTACTCCAGCGGTAGTCGGACAGACAATAGCTTGGACTTCAAGTACTCTTAGTATTGCCACCATTGCTTCAGGAACAGGCGCCATAACACCTGTAGCAGTCGGAGATACTACAATTAGCTACCAAGTGACCGATAACACTACCCACGCCATAGTCGCTAAAGGTAGTAAGGTAGCGACGGTAGTCAGTACAACTGCCCTGGATTTTTCAGGCGTAGCAGTCGACGTAGCAGCAGGTAAGATTACCGGAACCACCACTGCGATGCAGTATAGCTTAGATTCCACCGATGGCTCTAACGGGCATTGGATGACAGCTAGCTCTACTAACACGTCAGTAACATTTGTTACCGGCAGTGTGTATGTAAGGCAAGCGAATAAATTGTCGCATACCCAACTAGTAGCTACTATAGCGGCCGCGGCCACGGCTCCAGCTCTGCCTTATGATGATTCCGCTAACACAATCAACGCATCCACTGGATTAGATAGCACTTATGAATATAAGATTGATTCGGGGGCATGGACAAATGGAGCAATTACGGGAGATTATACCGGAACTAAAACTGTTTTAGTAAGACTAAAGGCAACGGTAAGTGCCTTACCAAGTCAGACTCAAACCATTAGCTTTACTCTTTAACTAAAAAGCTTCGTTAGAGCATCTTTCATACTCGATAGTGCGTCAGGACAAATAACCCTAGCTCCCTGCACAGTAACTGTAACTCTGTAGGGAGCAACTGTAATAATTGCGTAAGATGCGCGCAAGTAGCGAACTACTATTTATACAGCCATATGTAGAAAAGAGATGCCCCTATCCTTTCTTGGATAAGGGGCATCTCTTTTAGTATGAGTTACTTTAAATCTAGACTCTTCGTCAGATTAGTTCTTAATCTTAATACCATAAGATCCGCTACTGATTACTCAATATTGGTAAATTGCGAGTGCTTAAAAAATAATCCCTACCTGTTAATTCTATACTCTTTTATGCGTTGAAGAGATTGTTCATCCCCTTCTCCGGCTACCGCTTCACGATTCTGCCTCTGTATATCTTCATAGATTTCATTACGCAAAATTTTGAGATCGCGTGGTGCATTAATCCCAATGCGAACGGAATCCCCCGAAATAGCAACTATGGTAATTTCAATATCTTCCCCAAGCTTGATTTTTTCATTAAGTTTACGAGATAGTACAAGCATTTAGCCCACGACCCCTTCCTCTAGCGGCTGCGGGTTTTCTTCTTTAATGAGTAATTGCCTTGATAGATATCGATCATCATTAAAAATGACTTGCATCCCGATTCCATTAGCCATGTTAAAGAGTACCGGGGCACGTAAATTCACCGTGGTCTTGGTCATGTCTTGACGATGCAGTGTAATAATTACCCACACATCGACAGACATATCCCCCTTGACATCTAGAGGCTTGATGCTTTCTTCATCGACATCCATTTCATTCAAATACTCTGGAAAGTAGGCTTCAGGGCGCAAGAGAATAAAACCCACTTGATCTTCTTTTACCGAGATCAAATGAGCGATTGGAGCTTCTTCTTCGGGAATAAATCGAAAGTCACGAAGTGTTTCAAATCCCGGAATACCCTGCGGAAAGTGGATAATTTGTGGTTCTTTAGGCACTATTTACAACTCCTTCTATGGAAACTATAATAAACCACTTAACGCTGAGTATCAATCACGGAACCCACAGCTTGAATTTGGACGTATGGCTCTTGTTCAAGATAACTATGAACCGAGCCATATTGCAAATTTGTTTGGACAGCGCCCTGAGTAAAGTTTGTACTAACTCCCGCTGTCTGAACCTTGCAATCTATGGGATTTTCTTGAACCGTGACCTGGATCGGAGCGATGCTCACTAATTCTAAATCCTTTTCTGTCACTTCCATACTCTGAGCTACTACTTGAGCAACAGAAATCTGCTTATCAATCGCCCCGAGTTCATTTCCTTCTTGAACCCGGCGCTCAATTCCAGCATTCGAGGCAGCCAAAGAATTTTGACTAAATCCACGCTGTTGGGCCGCGATCCCACAATACCCTATTGATTCCCGCGCTGGTATCATATTAATCTCTACCGTAGCAGCATGTTGTTCTAGGGTTAACACCGCAGGTTGCTGCTGCACCTGAAGATCAGATAGACGAGTTGTTATATCGTATTGAAACGGGGTGATTTTCAAACCAATTTGTCCAAATTGCTGGTGGACTTGAAGATCAATCATATTCAATCACCTCAATCTCTAAAAACATCTACTAGTGCATAAAATCGACCAATGACGGCTGAATGATCTTGGCCCCAACGGCCAACGCCGCTTTATAAACATTTTGCTGATTCGTAAAATCCGTAATAGTTTTTGCCATATCCGCATCTTGAACACTGGAAAGGTTCGTTTGCAGATTAATTGATGAAGAATCCAATTGACTCTGAAGTGCTGTCAAACGATTCGTACGTGCCCCTAGGTCCGCGCGAAGATCCACTACATTACTAATATTTGCATCAAGATTCCCTAAAGCGTTCTGAATTGAAGTATTTGGAGTCGTAGCCGGGGTGACCGAGCTAAGGTCAAATTGAGCAGGCACAGCCCCACCAGCATCCCCATCTATGCGCGCACCGGTGTTCAGATCTACGTGATACCCCTGCGAATCTATAGCGGCACCGGAAGGCGGAGCGTCATCTAGGTGATAATCCGTCTTTGTGAGATTACCATCCGCACCTGTGCTATAACCCGCCACCGTGTAATACCCCTCCGAATCTATGGGGTTGCCGTCAGGCAGAGGCGCATCTAGGCGATGACCCGCCGCATTTGCAGGATATCCCTCCGAATCTATGGAGTTACCATCCGCATCTTTGCTTTTAAGAGCATTACTTAACTTACTTAAAGTTTCGAATATCCCTGGCGGCGTAGTTCCATCGGCCCCAAACAACGTTTGACCGTTTACTGATATAGCAATGGCTACATTATTTCCCACCTCAAACTTAACATCTTGGTCATTTCCCTGCGTCTGCCATATACCTGTATCTGCACCTGTTATTGGATCTTTAATTGGCTCACCTGTATCAGGATCTGTACTTGGAACCCATTTTTGCAATTCCTGATCCGTTGCCGTACCCGAGAAAATATATTTTGACCCTACTTGCGTGTTGGCCGTCAAGTGGATTTGAGCAGCGATCTGATCTATTTCAAGGGCTAACTTAGCCTTATCATCCACTGTTAAGCTTCCATTTGCCCCTTCTAGCGTAAGTTCCCTCACTCGCTGCAACATCGAAGTCATGCCTCCAAGAGTGCTGTCCGTCGTATTCATATACTCCAACGCCCGATCAGCGTTGTTTTTCCACTGCTCGACGTTAGAAATATTACTCTTCAAGGCCAAAGCATTCTGAATCCCCACGGGATCATCTGAGGGACGGTTTATTCGGAGACCCGAAGACAGCTGATTTTGCAACTGATCCATTCTTCCCTGGGCCGATTCCAGATTGCGCAATAGATTTTGACTCAAGATATTGTTCGTTATCCGCAAAAATTTTCACCCCTATTTCGTTATCCCTATGTTCATAAGCGTACTTAACATATCATCCATCATGGTTACTATCCGAGCAGCTGCCGAATAGGACTTCTGATACTTGATGAGATTAGTCATTTCTTCATCTAGTGATACGCCAGCTATAGACTCGCGCTGGTTCGCTACATTCGTGACCAAGACATCCTCTCCCGCTTTCATCCGAGTGACCTGCTGCACGTCCACGCCCAGCTGAGCGACATTAGCAGCGTATAAATCTACGAAAGAGGTCGCCGCAACAGGATCTTGAACAACACCATCGATTGTTCCAAATTTTCCTGCCGCGATTTGACTGACCAAGGCCTTCCAGCCACTCGATAATGAGGAGATACCTTGAGCGACAGTTCCATCTCCCACTGTAACAAGCAATGTGGTAGGATCATCAGCGTTTGTGGCATGGCTGAGAGGATCATTCGTATCCAACGGAATCGCCCCTGTAGCAATTCTCTTAACATCCTTCACTATTTCAGAGTTGAGGGTTATTGATGCGGCTGTGACTCTGGGAAGACCCGGTGGAGTCGACGAACGGATGATCGATCCATCTTCGCCGGTATCTTCACTTGTATCTTCACTTGTATCTTCACTTGTACTATCGTCTGTAAAGAAATTAATCCCGATCGGGCCTCCCGTAACTGGGTCAACTTGATTTTCCGCAGTTAATCCCTGCCCTGACTGATGAAGCGCATTGACCCCGTCAGCAATTCCTTGGGCCAACGTGTCTATTTGCAGTCCGAAGTTGTAAAGATCTTCATTACGCACTTCGATATCTGCAGCCAGTGTTCCAAGTTTGGTCCCTAAGTCGACATTATTGTCAGCGAGGTCATTACTCCAGACCACTCGGGAAGAATTAAAGCCGTTTATGGTCTCCTGGGGAGGAGGATCCTCCAAAAGGCGAACTGCACTGTCGTTCACTAAGGTGTTACTATCTGAATCATCGTTACCGATAATCACCTTGAAATTATTCACATCTCGGTCCTCAAATTTCGGATCTTTGGTTTCGACGACCTTGACGCTGACAATTTTTGAAAGATCATCGACTAAGGAGTCCCGTTTATCCCGCAAATCATTGGGATTATCTCCAGAAACCTCAGCCTGCTTGATTTGATCATTCAAATCTTTAATTTGTTTAGCATAGGTATTTATCTGGGTAATCTGTACTTTAATCGATACATCCATATTTTCTTTCATATCGCTCACCTGCTGAGCAATATTATGAAAACTGTCCGTTAACACTTGAGCACGCTCACTAACGACAGAGCGTGCCCCCGCATTCTCTGGATCCTTCGAAAGGTCGCTCCAAGCAGTCCAGAATTTATTCATGTCATTACTAAGACTATCATCAGTAGGTTCATTGAGTATATCCTCAACTTTCCCCAAGCTATCTTCTTTCGAAGCCCAGTACTGTTGCTTTGACGTCTCCGATCGAAACTGACGGTCCACGAACGCATCCCGAGCCCGAGTAATCGTATCCAGAGTTACCCCGGAGCCTAGACTCAAATTTCTCCCCGCGCTTGAAATTGTATCTGGCGTCGTAGCCGTCAAATTCGCAATCTGTCGTGTATACCCTTGCGTATTGGCATTGGCAATATTATGTCCTGTAATATTTAAAGCGACTTGCTGAGATGCCAGCGCTCTTCGCGAAAGTTCTAATCCAGAAAAGGTGGAAGCCATATCTTAAATCCTCCGATCCAAAAGATGAAGTTTTCCGTTACCTTCATTCTCTTTACGACTTGGATGTGTGTAAGTGTTCTTGTCCCGGTGTGTCAACATCCCTACGGTAAAATAGACAACTTTCATAGCCTGTTGCAGAAGTTTGGCGTTGATCTCATGGATTTCTTGTAAACGACCCACAACTCGGTCCAACTCAAGTCGCACTCCCTCTAAAACCGGAAAATGTTCCGCCAGTTCTGCCAAGGTGAGATCCTCCGAAGCTTTTCCAAACTCACGTCCAATCTGTTCAGCCCACAAAAGGCGTTCTTTTTCTAAGCGGCTAGCCTCAAACAAGAGTTGTTCTTCCCGAACCGTGATCTCCTCAATCTCTTGAAGATTGTTCCTAAGCAAGGCTTTTTGCTTGTCTCTTTCTTGGGCATAGAATTCCTCATAGAGTATGACTTGTTGTTTTAAGTTTTCGTTTAAACTTTGAAGTCCTTCAAACACGGATTTCCCCCCTCACGTTTCTCATCATTCAGGCGAAAACAATTTTTCCGCAATTTTTTGTCCATCGATTTTAAATTCCCCACGGTCAATCTGTTCAGTGAGGGTACGTACACGTTCTTCCCGGACGGAGGGAATCTCTTTAGCTTTCTGTAGTAAGGCTTGATAAACCTGCGCTTTGTCCGAAACGGCAACTTTATCCGCCTTGGAAACCGATGTCTTCTTCTGGGTTTGACTAAGGTGATTGGTCGCTTGCACGCTCCCAATTGGAGACATGGATGTTCCGTCTATTTTCATTTCGCTCACTCCATGTTATTATTCTTACTTTCTATATCGAAGATAACCGGCCAAAACTAAAGTGGAATTTAATTCAAGTTTCCTGCTTTATTGCAAAATGTTCTCTGGGAAAGCAAGAATTCATGCTCACGCTTCAACTTTTGCTGTATAATAAACGAAAGTGTAGGGCTAAAGTTTAGAGTGAAATATGTCGATATAGTTAAGTAGAATCGCTAAATTCTATGTTTTAATTATTTAGCTTTTTAGAACTCGCTCGAATTTCGCTTAGCAGTGCTTCTCTTTTCCATTATACAAGCGGATACGCTTAAAGACATAAATTTAAAAGTAAGGGAGGTACGTCGTCGCACCCCCTTATAAATAGCAATTGCCTTATCTGAGTTGCTAACGTATAAGGGGATATTCGACAACAAAAACATGGATATATCAACAGTCCTAGGTATCATTTTAGGATTCGGCGCCCTAATCGCTGGGTTTACGATGGAGGGGGGAAAGGTCAGTGCACTCGGTCAACTATCCGCCGCCGTCATCGTTTTCGGGGGGACAGCGGGAGCAATTATGACCAGCTTTCCACTGTCTGAGCTCAAGAAATTCCCGCAATGGATAAAAACTGCCTTTACTACCCAGTCGTTTGGAACCGCTGAGGCTTATGAAACGCTGGTGCGCTTTGCTGAAAAAGCACGCCGCGAAGGATTACTCAGTCTCGAACAAGAGCTTGAAACCGTAACCGATCGCTTTACTCGCAGCGGGATGCAACTCGTCATTGATGGCACAGATCCAGAAATTACCCGAGAGATCCTCGAGTCCAATATCGCCGTGCTTGAGAAACGCCATAAAGTTGGAATTGCCGTATTCGAAGCAGCCGGTGGATTTAGTCCAACTTTAGGCATTATCGGGACGGTTATGGGCCTCGTCATGGTGTTAGGAAATCTCTCGGATGCAGCAGCACTCTCCGAGTCGATCGCCGCTGCTTTTATTGCTACCCTTTATGGAGTGGCCTCCGCCAACCTTCTCTGGCTGCCTATTGCCTCAAAACTCAAAATGAAAGACAAAGCTGAAGTATCGGCGATGGAAATGATTCTCGACGGCATCTTGTCGATTCAAGCGGGCGAGAATCCCTCTATTCTGAAAGAAAAATTGAAAACCCACGTCGGGTCACTACTCCCCTCTGAAAAAACGTCTGAGGAAGGCTCAGGTGCCCCCAGTGGTGCCCCTGCCGTTGAAAGCCGATGAGTAGAAAACGCGAACATGAAGCTGAAAAGGAAAATGGAGAACGCTGGCTACTTACCTATTCTGACCTAATTACCCTGCTGATGATTTTCTTTGTTGTCCTCTATTCGATGAGTAAGGTCGATGCTCAGAAGTTTCAAGCTGTTGCCGAGTCCTTAAACAAGGCCCTTGGGGGGGGCACGCCCTCAAAAATGGAATTGGCTGCAAGCCCGACCGGACCGTCTCTCTTTGTAACTGGCACTCCTTCTTCCAAGACCACCGCCCCTGGGAAGGGAACGGATCCCAACAATTCGACCTATACTGACCCAACCGCGAGCGCAGCCAATAAAAACGCCGGCCAAGGAAATGCGGACGCTGAAAAGTTGAGTACTGAAGCGATTAAAGTCAAGCTTGATAAATTCGCGCTGGATAACGGTATTCAGACGACCTTAGTATCTTCCATTGAAGAACGGGGCCTAGTTGTCAGTATTCAAGAAACGTTACTCTTCGAAAGCGGCTCCGCTGTTATAACTGCCCGAGCCCGCGATATTCTCGGGAAAATATCCACTGTCCTCGCGGCAGAACCCAACCAAATTAAGGTAGAAGGACATACGGACAATCTGCCGATCCACACCGCTCAATTTCCTAGCAATTGGGAATTATCTGTGATTCGGGCCACCAATGTAGTGCAGATCTTACAAAGTGACGGTATTACCTCTGACCGTCTCTCTGCTGCAGGTTACGGGGAATATCGGCCGATTGCGGCTAATAACACAGACGTCGGGCGCGGCAGAAACCGTCGTATTGATCTGGTCATTCTCCGTTCCAAATATGACCTCACCGAGCCCAGTACCGAAGCTCCCGTCTCCAGCACCCAGGACACTGCTCCTCCAACGGTAAAACCTTAGAAGGCAAGGCTATGAACCGCCCGGTACATGATCTCAGAAGCCAAGTGGATCTGATCGGGCTTCAATAGGGCGGTAGTGTCTTCTGGCGTATGATTTTTATTGAGCCAGTCATGCGTCATGAGCGTTACCGCTGGAATACCCGCCGAGGCAAAACTGATGGAGTCGCTGTTATGCCCTGCTGGTCGGGTTAATAGCGCACTGGCCCCACATTCAGCCGCCGCTTGGCGAATGGCCAATACAGCGGTATTCTCCCCATCTCCCCAGAGCGCAAAGTCCCCAAATGTCCCATTACCTACCGTATCGGCATTCAGTACCGCTTTAAGCTGCTGAAGGGGAAACGGAGGAGCCTGGACAAAGGCCTGGGATCCTACAAAGCCCATCTCTTCGGCACTCCAAAAAGCGATAGCGATCGTGCGTTTTGGCACCTTCCCTTCACGAAGGATCCGCCTCATGACATCGAGTACACACCCGATACCGGAGGCGTTATCATTGGCCCCAGGGTAAAGTTGTCCTTCAAAAATTCCTAGATGGTCGTAATGGGCCGAGAGAAGAATGATTTCCTGCGGGTTTTCCCCAATCAGCCCACCTAAAAGGTTAACACTCGGAGTTCTTAAGGTTTGATTCTGTCCGGATCTAAAGGTCAGTCGGCCATTAACTCTTGTTTCAATCACCGACGGAATCGTAAACGCCTGGCTAAAGCCTGTTTTGGGGCCTCCCATAGGCTTTAAGCCGAGCATACTTAATTGCAAGGACAGATATTCTGCCGCCTTGGCCTCTCCTACTGATCCGGCTTTGCGACCTTGCATCTCAGAGCCCGTGAGAGCGAAGACGTCATCCATGGCTGTGCGATTTAGGCTTTCTTCATTAATTACCGGATTAATTGCCTGCTTCGGTTTGATTACAGGAGGCAACACCAATTTAACAGGCGGATGCTCTGACTCCCTCCTCATTGCCTCTCCTAAACGGGTCGGCAAAAAACTCCAAGGGACAATAATAGCTCCCAGACCCAGTAAGATCTTGATAAATACTCTGCGCGTCTGCATTTTTAATCCTTTCATATAGAGGAGAATGACTATGTCTTTACGCATCGATACCCCGCATCAGACCGTGTCTCCCAATCTCGATTCTCAGTATTCCTTGGAGCGAAACAATGATTTTAGCGGAGTCTTATCTCAAACCCAGAAAATTCAGCGAATTGAACTCCAGGCCTTTCTCGACCGCCTTGGAACACAAGGAAAAAAGTTATCTCAAACACTTTCGCTCCGCGATCTCAAAGATTTCCGTGATATGGTTAAAACCTTCCTCCGTTCAACCTTTGGACAAAGTCGAAAAATACAGGAAGATTCGTCCTGGGATTCCCAAGGTCGACCCAAGGTCATGGCCCGAATCACCAAAATTGATCATGCCTTAGATGAACTAGGAAAACAACTCCTGGATCAACAAGCCAAACCCCTTGAAGTCTTAACCAAGATTGATGAAATTCGTGGATTGATCGTCGACCTTTTTGCGTAAAGGCTATAGAGCCTATTTTTGAGAAGAGAGGTGTAACCCCTTTGGCCTACACAACATCCATGCCCAATACCTACGCAGAATTTATTAAGGCGTTCCACCCCAAGAGTGGGCTTGATCTTAAGTTTTATAAGCAAAACCAAATGGAACGACGAATCCTGAGCTTTATGAACTCCCACGGTCACCCAACCTATCCAGAGTTTCTCAAGGCTCTGAACGTTGACCCGATTTTATATGACGCCTTCTTCAAACATTTAACCATTAATGTTTCCCAATTCTTTCGGGATGCTAATCAATGGCAGACGCTGCGAGAAACGATTATCCCCCTACTCCTGCAGAATAAAACTCCGCTGAAACTTTGGAGTGCAGGGTGTTCAAGTGGTCAGGAACCCTATTCTTTGGCCATGACGATGATGAGCTATTTCTCGAGTGCCAAGTTTACCATCCTAGGTACGGATATTGATGTCAATGTTCTAAAACAAGCCCAAGCTGGTCTCTATAAACAAAACGATTTTGCGAGCACTCCACCAGAATTCCTCCAAAAGTATTTTACCCCATCTGACAAAGGGTATCAAATTAAAGCCTTAGTTAACCAACAAATCACGTTCCAGCACCAAAATCTGCTCACGGATCGTTTCCAGTCTGGCTTTGATTTTATTGCCTGCCGTAATGTCGTGATCTATTTCACGGACGAAGCTAAAGAAATGCTCTACAAGAAGTTTACAGACGCCTTACGGCCCGGCGGAATTCTCTTTACTGGAAGCACTGAACATCTCTTCGGGATGAATCACTTAGGACTTAAACCAGTATCCTCTTTCTTCTATCAAAAGCAATCATAAAATACAAGGGTCTCTCACTCCGCCGAGTGAGAGACCCCTTTCTTCATAGTTTAGACTTATCTAAACTTAAATTCTGGTTCGAGTTTAAGCTGTCGGACAGATTCTTTCGTACTGTTGAATAAATTCTTCCAAGGGATAAGTAACACCTTTCCCTTGATGCTCCAACGATACCTGTTGAGCACTTGGATTATAACCAATAAATTTCATTCCGAGTAGTTTGGCCATCTTGGATAATTCGATTCGCGCACCTCGTCCGAAGTCCTTCAATTCCATCCAATACACGCCCCTTTTTCTTGTCATTTTATGACTCCAAAAAGATATTAGCTTTCATTCATCATATCTTATTCACGTTATCCTTGCAACTCTCTTTAAAGATATTTAGGTTCAATATCCGCCAAAGAACATCTCCGTTTTAACTCTCATTCTGCCATATCGGGCTTTAGTCTTCTACGTTCTGACCTCGAACCTCTGATTCAGTATCCCCATAATCCTAAAACACTGATTCCTGCTAAGATCAGGAAACTCCCCAAGATTTTAGGTAGGGTGAGATTTTCATGGAGTAGAAAAGTCCCAAAAAATATTGCCAACACATATCCTAGGGCGACAAGCGGATACGCATAGCTAAGTTCCCAACGTGAAATTACAACAAGCCAGAGAATGGAACTGACCCCGAAGCACGAAAACCCGAGAAAGATTGCCGGTGTTAAAATTATCGAGCCGAGCTGTCGCCAAATCCCAGTTACCGTAACTTTGCCATAATGAAGCATTCCCAGTCGAAACAAAAATTGCCCGGTTGCCCCTAACAAAATTGAAAATAAAGCCACGGCCAAAGGACGGACATCCGAAATTAATTTCATCGAATCAGAGCTCCTTGAAATCTTGCTATGTAAGCCTTCAACCTTATCCTTCCGTCTCTTGTTGATGACGATTTAGGTTTCTCAAAATTACGTTGATTTATACAATGCTATCCTTTTTATTGAGATAAGGAGGTAGCTTGTGGCTACACCTTATAGCCAAAGTCAAACAAGCCTCTCAGAAAGTATAGAGACTGCAAAAAAAGAAGCGGTAGGAATAATCCTGCCGCTTCTTGCGTAATTTAGGCATTGGGCCTAATCTAATCACTTGTACCGGACTACTACTTTACCCTTACTGAATTAACAACCCTGTCAGCGTTTGGTTCATGTGGGCAATGTAATGTTCTCCATAGGTGAAGAATCCAGCGAGGTTGCGTCCGTCAAGCGCTTTGATAAATTCATCTTGTTTATTCAACGTTGCCAGCTCGATTTTCTGGAGGATGCAACTAAATAGGATCCCGCCTGAACTTTCACCGACTAGATCGATACCATGCGTCAGGGCCTTATCCATGTCCTCAACAATATCAACAGGCTCCAAGAGACATAGTTGTGTGCCTTCGTCCACAGCACAATACAACAGTAATGAACCTTCGTCCGTAAATCTTTGGATACTTCTTACAAATGCGTTACCCCCATCAAGCTCTATCCCAATTGGATGGGTGGCAAATACCTCAAAATCATAGACTTCAGCAGGGACAATTTGTTTGTAAAACTCAATGGCATTAATCCCGTTAATTTCATGGATTAGTCTCTTTTCAGGACTGGTCTTAGTAGCCACAAATTTTACGTTGGATGCTTTATAACTGGATGTTTGAATTACTGCATACTTGGTTTTCATCCTTAACAAAGGAATAACTGCCCCATGTTTCATTGTTTTTCCATTATAGGCAACATACGTTGTTCCAAAGTTCATTCCGTCACCAGCACTGCCACCTACTAGAATTAATTCAGGGGCAGCGTTGCCAAGTTTATCCATTAGAATTTCTTCCTTGAGACTACTTCCATCAATTAAGGTAATTCCAACATAGTGCTCAATGTCCGCAGGCTTGACAAAGGTCGTAGTAAATGCTTTGAAATCTTCTTCGCATTGGTCAAGTTTATCTAAGTCAACGGTATAGACTGCGACCTCTCCGACTTTATCCTCACCAAAACTTAGAGCAGTAATGCTTCCATCAATAGAGCCTTGACCCGAAAGAATCTCACCAGCCGTTGAACATCCCACAACTTCCGCATTAGGAAATTTATCTTTCAACTTTTTCGATACATCTTCAAAATCGTACGGGGCAGCGGACACAAAATACATAATTAATTTTTCATTATCTTGATGAATCTCAGCATAGATTTGATCAACCAATTGTTGAACATCCACGCCTTTAACATTCGTAGTCTTTAAAGCCATTTTTGTTTCCTCCTTTTATTTTAGTCCGAGTTCATTAAATGTTTTCTGGAGTTTCGCCAGGGTTTCAGGGGTATCGGCAACTGTAGCAAAATCGGCAGGTTTAATTCCCATTTTTACGGTTATCCGTACTGACATAATCCCTTTAGTTCTGGCGTCTAACGATTGCATAGTTGACGTATATAGCTTCTCTAGTTTCGCGCCCATAGCATTATCCTCCTTTCACGTTAGAAGTTTTAAGCATTTATATAGTTTTAACGGGCTGTTTCTAGATCAGCCGTTAAAAAGCTGACTGGTTTGTTCTTGTAAGGATTTAACAGAGGCATCTAGCTCATCAGACAATTTCAATAGTTGGCTTGAAGACGTCGTTTGGTCTTGGATGAACCCAATAATTTCTTGCACCGCAGAAACAGACTCCTGTGAGGCACCCGCAATATTAGCAATGGAAGTAATCGCATTTTCTTCGATTGCACTAACGTCTTGCATGGCAGAGTTAACGGTTTCAATATGACTAATAATGGAATCCATAGAAATCTGAACATTTTTAAAAGCATTGTCCGTTTGAGCTACCGATAATTCTTGCTCTTTGAACGTATCAGAGGCCTTGGCGACTAACTGAACGATTTCACCAATTTTTGTTTGGATATTAGCAATAATACTAATAATATTGGTCGTCGCATCCTTCGATTGCTCGGCAAGTTTTCGAACTTCATCGGCAACCACAGCAAACCCTCGACCATGTTCTCCAGCCCTTGCTGCTTCAATGGCTGCGTTGAGTGATAATAGATTCGTTTGGTCAGTAACGTTGCGAATGAGCTTTACAATTTCCCCCACTTGCACGGTCATCGTATTTAAAGAGTCTACATTGGCTTTAATTTCTTTGGCACTTGTAGCGGATTCAGCGGTGCGACAATTCAAATCGTGAAGTACGGCGGAGGTCTCGTTATATACTTGCTTTGTCTCAGTAATGACATTTTTGACGACGCCTAAACCGTCTCCAACGCATTGCAATTTCTCAATTAATTCAAAGATAATTACAGCACTATCTTGGGCGTCTTTGGACTGAATCTCCACCCCTTGCTCGATACCTTTCATCGAACTTAAGATTTCCCGAACCAGTTCTTGTAAACCACCAACGTTTTTTGCCGTAGTCTGTAAGTTATTGACCGTCAGATTAAAATCGTCAATAATTTTGGAGTTATCTCTAACGGATAACCCCACACTTTCCTGTCTTGCTTGGGTTGGCGTGACTTTAAATAAATCTAATACCGGTTTAAATAGATTCCCCAATCCCATCTCGCCTCTTCCCATCTTTACTCTTTTAAATAAGAAAGCCTACTTGCCGAAAATAGCACAAGTAGGCTTTCTCTTTCGACGACCATTGCCTATAAGCTTTAGGTCAGTAGCTTTGCGTTCCTAGTTACTTGGTTTGCCTGTTTGCAATAATCTTTTCTCTTGTTCTCAATGTATTTCATTAAATTCTACATTCAGCTACAAAATCCTCCTAGTAATCAGATAATTCATAATTTATTTTACCTCCAATCTCTCTTAAACCGTAAATCTCGTCAAAGACATTTCTAGCTCTCGTGCCATTTTGGAAAGCATTTGACTGGAAGCTGCAATTTCCTCAATTGAAGCGGATTGTTCCTCGGTCGCAGCAGAAACAGTTTGCGTCTGATCTGCAATGGTTCTACTAATTCCATTAATTTCAGAGACAGCAACAACAATTTTATTGCTACCATTCGCAGTGTGTTGAATTTCGGTAGAAATTTCTTGCACCTGGGTTGAAACGGTCTTGACCAAATCGTTAATTTCTTTAAAGGCTCGATCCGCAGTATCAACCACTTCTGTTCCAATCGTTACTTCATGTGTTCCTTCATTCATAGCAGCTACTGCTTTTTGAGTATCATTTTGGATTTCAGAAATAAGTGTTGAAATTTGCTTAGTAGCCTCACTCGATTGTTCCGCAAGTTTACGAACTTCATCGGCGACGACCGCGAATCCACGTCCTTGTTCCCCCGCACGAGCAGCTTCGATAGCGGCATTGAGGGCAAGGAGGTTCGTTTGATCTGCAATTCCAGAAATGGTATCAATAATTTGACTAATCTCATTGGAACGTTCTCCTAAACTGACGATGACTTGTGCCGAACTGTTGACCGTTTTTTCAATCTTATTCATTTGATTAATTGTCTTTTCTATCGCCTTGCTGCCTTCTAAGGCAGACTCAGCTGCTTTTTCTGAAGTATTAGCAACCACTCTAGAATTGTTGAGAATCTGATTGATGCCTTCTGACATTTGGCTCACAATTTGCGTCGCATTTTCAACAACATTTAGTTGTTTTTCCGTCCCATTGTAAACCTCCATAATGGCAACAGCAATTTGGTTTGACGCTTGGGCGGATTGTTCTGCTCCGGAGTTAAGTTCGTGAGAGGTTGAGGCAACTATTCCCGAAGATTGAGAAACCTTCCCAACTAAATCACGTAAATTATCGGTCATATCGTTAAAAGCATTTCCGAGATTTCCAATATCGTCATTCGTCGTCACCTTAACTTTAGGGATGTCAAGTCTTCCTGCGGCTACTAATTGAGCGGCTTCTGCCATAGGGGCGATATGTTTAGAGATTTTGCGATTGATCAGCAACGCGAACCCGATCGAAATGACTATTGCTGCAAACATTCCCAACACAGCATAACCAATATTCTTCTGCATTTCTTTATCCGCGACCGCTTGTCGATTAGCTATAACCTTATTTATATCGTCGACATAGTTCCCTGTACCGATAACCCAGTTCCATGGCTTAAATTCTAGGGCATAACCTCGCTTAGGATATTCTTGCTTATCATTAGGGTCAGCTTTGGGAAACCAATAATTCACATATCCTCCACCATTCTGACCAACTTTAAGGATTTCCTTAACCATAAAAAAGCCTTTGGAATCGACGGTATTGTTGCGGTCTGTGCCAGGAGCTTTCGGATTTGCACCATGGAAGACGCATATTCCGGCCGTTGTATCTCCCCAGTAATATCCAGTGCCATCATCCCCATATCTCATTTTGGTCATGATGTCAGCCGCCTCTTCTTTGGCTTGGGCTTCCGTTAAATTACCTTGCTGTTGCTGTTGATAAATGCCGTTTAAAGTACTTATCGCTTGCTGCGTTACGAAGCGTATGTTCTGGTCATAATTCGCATTTAAAGTCGTTTTATATAAATCCGAGTTTGTTTTTGCAGTGCCTACAATACTCATAATATTAAAGGCTCCAATTACGACCGAGATCACTATTGATGCGATAATTAAAGCTAAGATACTGCGATTCATCTTTTTCTTTTCTGCCACTATTCAATCATCCTCCAAGTATCACGTTTCCTGTTCTTACTAAAGAAAGCTTTTAGTCTCTCCTTCCAGTAACTTTAGTCCGTTGACTGTCAATAATTAGGTCCAACTTCTACATTTAGTTTTCGACGAAATTCCTACTTTACCTTCCATCAATCCCCTGATTTATAATTTTTTATGAAAATATATATGGGTTAGTTATAAAAAGGTTCAACAATATTTTGATACAGTTTGAGCCTATACTTCCATATTCATCCTTTTATCTACAATGTATCCATAAAAATCCAGCAACCTATTTTTTCTTACAAATTTATCCGTGAATCCTATTGTTTTTCTTTTTAAATATAGTAGGATATAAGAGAATACGAATGTTTATTGGAGGATGTAATAGAATGATTACACAAAAGGCAAAGATTTATGAAGACACATCAAATACTTCTATATGGATTATTTCTTTTATAGTCATTTTAACAATTGGCATAACCTTCGTTATAGCACAACATAAACTTGCCCTGGCCACAGCTGTAGTCGCAGCTGCTGCTTCACCTAATTTACCCCCAATTCAGCTAGCTGCAGCTGTCCCTGACCCTCCGAATACGATCATTCGAACTACCTATGACCTACAGGGTAATCCGCCCACGGCTCCGGGTCTTGCAATGAAAGCTCGAGTCTTTAGTGCAGAGCCACCTAAAGTAGCTTATATCACAATTGATGATGGACCATACCTTCAAAATACCCCCCACCTTTTAGATGTCCTAAAAGCGGAAAACGTTAAGGTTACTTTTTTTGATGTGGGAAAACAAATTGAGCAATTTCCGGCACTATTAAAAGCTGAATATGAACAAGGACATACTATTGGCAATCATACGTATTCTCATGATTATCATTCTCTCTATAAAAGTCCAGATACATTTCTGGCTGATATTCAGAAAAACGATGCTTTGATTTTTGGAATTATTGGAATCCATCCTAAAATAATCCGCGCACCTGGTGGAACTTCGTGTTTTAATAAAGCTTATTATAATCTTTTAGATGCTGACGATTACATCGCTTATGATTGGAATTTAGACACTCAAGATACTGACGGAAAACTTTCTGTTCAACAAATAGTTAGCAATGTTGATAAGCAAATAGGAAATAAGCATAAAGTAATACTTCTTATGCATGATCTTCCAAATAAATCTTCCTCTGCTAATGCATTACCTATTATAATTTCCCACTTGAAAGAAAAGGGGTATTCTTTCGGTACTTTAGGTACCAACATCATGCCGATTACATTCCCTGAAGGATTTAATAAATAAGGTCGTGAAAAAGAGGCAACCGTTACAGTTGCCTCTTTTCTTATGCTGATTTTGATTTAAATATAGCAGATATAATGCGAAGCTTCCCATAAGCCGAGTTCTGTCCCTCCGTATGGAGGTGATGATCATCTATCTCGAACCGCCGTTACCGACGGCCTCTAGCGACCTTACCCGGGAACAAAAACGGGCCGTCCATAGTTCCCCTATTCAGTCTTGCTCCAGGTGGGGTTTACATGGCCAGCCAGTCGCCTGACTGCCGGTGAGCTCTTACCTCGCCTTTCCACCCTTACCTACTCGGAAGTCAGTCGTCAGAAGTCAGAAGTCTGATTAAGAACCAGCTTATTCTGGCCTCCGACTTCTGTCAACTGACCTCCGTTATCGGCGGTATCTCTCTGTTGCACTTTCCTTGGGGTTCCCCCCACTGGGCGTTACCCAGCACCTTGCCCTATGGAGCTCGGACTTTCCTCAGAGGCGACCTTTCGGTCCTCGCCCCCGCGATCATCTGGTTGGCTTCGCTTAGTTATCTTACTAGAAAAATCTATTTTGGTCAAATGGAGAGTTTTGGTTAACAAGCCTTGGGCTTATTTTTGTTAACGATTTCTTCCATTTCGTCATCAATGTCCATCAACATGACTAGCCATTTCGCACGGTTACCATTGTCTTCTGCTAAACTTGCTAAAACTTTTTCACGCTCAATGCGTAGAACTTCTACCCGGTTCATAATCATAACGTTCCACTATTCTCCTTTCGCCTGTCCAAATGTATCTGAGGATTTTAATTCTTCAAAATAAATCAGATAATTTTCTTGAAAATAGTCTATTTTCCGACTATTCTCTGTAATCTAATAATACCTTATTTCGACATTTTATGTCAAGTGCTTATATTTACTTTCACAAACTATTTTACAATTAAACACCTAGTCGATCGCCTACTTACCCTAACCATGGCGACCGATTTATAGAACTTACTCGAATCTCAATTCCCTGAAGAGATTTCTCTGCGGATAGATACTCATACATTGCTTGAAGCATAGGAGCCTCACTGAGGAAATGTCCGAGATCACCGACGGCCATACCGCCTTCAAGTGCGTCGAGAACAGAATGATGGTCAACGTCGCCGGTTATAAGGAGATCCGCCCCCTTAAACAACGCCTTCGGTACAAAACGACTTCCGCTTCCATTTACGATGGCCACTTTTCGCACTTCTTTCTCTAACGACCCAGCCAGGCGGACACCGGATAATTCATAGGGCTGTGCATAGACTCCAGGCTGGTTTAAGCCGTCCAAAAAACCTTTCCATAAATCTCCTAATTTTTCCGGATGCGTTAGATAACCACTCACACCATACCCTCGCGCTTCATCAGCCGACTCTTCCAAGATCTTCATTTCCTGTAGACCTAGGACTTCCCCCAGCACTCGACTGGGAGAAAATATAGACTGATCCAAATTCGTGTGGGCAGCGTAATATCCAATCTGATGTTGCAGAAGTCGCAGAGGGACTTGGGCAGCGGCATTATCAGTTCTTAAGTTTTTGAGAGGACGAAAGATAATAGGGTGATGTGCCACGATAAGTTGAGCACCATAAGCCTTTGCTTCTTCGACCACTTCCAAAGTTCCATCTAAAGAGATGAGGATACGTTCAATGGGAGCGGAACCGCTCCCGACAAGCAACCCGACATTGTCCCAAGCCTCGGCCCATGACTTGGGAGCGATTCTTTCAATAATCTGAGCAACTAAGCCAACTTTTACTGCCATGTCCGTAGTCCCTCCAACAAGGTCAATTCCTCAGAAACTTCTCTGATCTTGGACCCAATCTCTGTGTTTGTAGATTTCTTCATTTGCTCCAGGCGCTTTAATAACATGCCTCTGTATTCGTTCAGGTACCCTCTCAGGAGGTCCGTCCGTTCTTCTAAGATTAGAGGCCCAAAATGCCATACTAGTCTGTGTACTAGGCTTTGGAAGCCCTCTGCAAGGATACTTCCATTCTCGACGAGGGTCTGCAAACGTTGACTCCAATCGTGCTCAATCTTATACAGCTCAGCTAAGCCCAAGCCTTCTACTTTAGAGAAAGCCATGACCACATATTTGCGGTTGTCTTCTTCCACCAAGCGTTCTGCCTTGAGACGCCAGCCACCATCCAATAAGGCCAAGCGTACGGCGCCCTCCCCACCTTGCGGTTGCACAATGAGATCGGTCACGGAATTTAAAACGTCAACGCGCGCAGAAAGAATATCTAGCATGGTTCTTCCGCCCATCCCCGCAAGGGTTAAGACATTGACTTCCCCAGGCACGAGCGGCATTAACCCATCGCCAAGCCGCACATCAATGACAGATTCTAACTGCCGATCTTTTACGGCAGTTAAGGCGGATTGATACGGCCCTTCATGGACGTCAACTGCTACTGCTTTTGATATCTGATGAGCCTCATAGAGGGCTATAGGTAAATAAGCATGATCTGTCCCTATGTCGCCGAGTTTTGCACCCTCTGGAACAAACGATGCGACGGTTTGGAGACGTAAGCCCAGTGTTATTAATGCTGTCATATTTCACCTCATAAAGCTAATCGATTTTCGCACTACAGACTACGACCACGAACCTCCACTCATTGGCGGTTTCCATTGAATTTTATGGAGAACTCTTCTTCCCCCGAATATCATTTTGGGAAACTAGGATTCTATGCAAAGCTGGTAGCATTCAATGAATCTGATCATGAGAAAAAACGGTGCGAATTTATTATAGAGTTGCCAAAGCCTATTGCGAGTTAGAAAAGGGTTGCAGACTTAGTGCAAAACAGTTAATCTTGTAATATGGCAGGGAATGTGCATAATATGTTGAAAGACTATAAGGTCATTATAGGAGGAATTGCTTAATTATGGTAGGAAGTTGTAAAGCTTGTGGTAAGAAAATCAATAAAGGTGTAAAGAAATGCATTCATTGCGGAATTGATCAGAGGAACCTCCTGGGTACATATACAATCATGTCTGGTATTCTAGCTATCGTCATCATCGGTGGTATTTGGTTCTCAATGAGTGGAGATAAATCTAGTGCTGCAGGGGCCCCTGCAGCTTCAACAACGGATACTCCCACAACGACCCCAGACCCGGCTGAACCGGCTGAAGAAGGAGCGTCCAGTGATGTAAAGATATTAGTTACAGGATTGACTTCGAAGACAAGCATCGAAAATAATCAATACGGCACCGTTCAAGCACAAGGAATTTTTAGAATTGTGTCCATTAGTTTAACTAACAATCAAAAAGATGCTTTAATCATCGACTCTAATTACTTTAAGTTACTTGATGATCAAGACAGGGAGTTTTTGTACTCTTCTGAAGCGCAAATAGCTTTGATTCCTTCTATGAGCGGCAAGCAAGAAAGCTTTTTCCCCAAGGAAGTCAATCCAGGCATGACGATTGATCTTCAGATAGTCTTCGATGTACCCAAGGATGCTAATAAGTTTAAGCTGAATGCTGCAGGAAAAATGACTGTGACACAAATTACCTCCAAATTATAATTGATCCCACGCTAGACGCATTGGTCAAAGGGGCTGCCCTGAAAATATTCAAGATAGCCCCTTAAGAAAGCACAACAAAACGAAGAAAGCACCTCCATAGAAGTGCTAACAATAGTACGCTAATTAGGCTGTAACAATACACTAAGTTTTATGTTTTTGTAAAAGTTGCAAAGCCCGGTATCACTGGTGGGCGATACTGGTCTCGAACCAGTGACCTCATCCGTGTGAAGGATGCGCTCTACCGCTGAGCTAATCGCCCGTATCGATATTCGATATCGTTGTTCGTGGTTCGATAACCATTCGAACAAGAACCTCGCGCTTCGCATTACATTGTCTCCGCCACTGCTTCGGACTTCGAACATTACATTTCGAACTTCGAATGTGGTGGGCCCACTTGGATTCGAACCAAGGATCAACCCGTTATGAGCGGGGGGCTCTACCGCTGAGCTATGGGCCCATATCAAAGGAATGAATAAAATGGCTCCCCGAGCAGGACTCGAACCTGCGACATTCTGATTAACAGTCAGACGCTCTACCAACTGAGCTATCGAGGAATATCTTTGCACGGGTTATTATACGTTAATTCATCCTCTTTAGTCAAGGCTTTATTTGATTTTTTTTAAAAAAACAACTAATGAGTCGTTTACTCTAAATAATCCTTTAACTTCTTACTCCGACTTGGATGACGCAGCTTCCGCAAAGCCTTGGCTTCAATCTGCCGGATCCGTTCTCGAGTGACCCCAAATTCCTGTCCTACTTCTTCCAAGGTTCGAGTACGCCCATCGTCTAGACCAAAACGCAACCTGAGCACTTTCTCTTCGCGTGGAGTTAACGTTTCCAGAACTTCTTCCAATTGCTCTTTTAAGAGAATGAACGAAGCAGCATCAGGCGGTGCTGGTGCATCTTCATCTGGGATAAAATCGCCCAGATGGGAATCTTCTTCTTCTCCAATGGGAGTCTCTAGAGATACTGGTTCTTGAGCAATTTTCATGATTTCTCGTACACGTTCCACTGGAATATCCATCACTTTGGCGATTTCTTCCGGAGCCGGTTCCCTACCCAGTTCTTGTAAGAGTTGCCTGGAAACGCGGATCAGTTTGTTAATTGTTTCTACCATATGCACAGGGATGCGGATTGTCCGGGCCTGGTCTGCAATGGCACGGGTAATGGCTTGGCGGATCCACCATGTGGCATACGTACTAAACTTATACCCTTTAGTATAATCGAATTTTTCTACAGCCTTAATCAGCCCAAGATTCCCTTCCTGAATCAAATCCAAGAATAGCATACCCCGTCCAACATAGCGTTTGGCAATGCTGACCACAAGGCGCAAATTCGCCTCAGCCAGGCGGCGTTTTGCTTCCTCGTCACCGGCCTCCATACGCTTCGCCAAGGATATTTCTTCCTCGGCCGAGAGCAGAGAAACTCGTCCAATTTCTTTCAGATACATGCGAACTGGATCGTCGATTCCTACGCCTTCAGGCACGGAAAGATCGACCTCAGACTCTTCTTCAGCTTCATCATCCGCATCATCCGCTATATCATCATCGTCATCCTTGGCCTTTTTCAAGACTTCCTGCTCAACGTCTCCAGGCTCTGGCACCACATCTATTCCCATCCTACCAAGTTGTTGGTAGATATCATCAATTTGATCCGCGGAAAGATCAATCCCTTGGAGAGCATCCATAATCTCCCGATATGTTATGGATCCTTTCGTTTTACCTTTCTGAATGAGGGCTTGGACTTTTTCCATTTTTTGATCATCGTTCATCTGTCCCCCACCTTCCCTTGGATCTTTCTTTTGGGTGCCTTTAACCTTGCTATTCGCCACGTTTCAACCGCTCTCCTATCTCTTTCAACAGAGCCATGGCCCCTGCCATGTCACCGGATTTTTCTAAAGTTGCCATGCGGGCTTGAAGATCTTCCACTCTCTCCTTTGCTTGCGTAGAAAGAATCTCCTTGATACAATCATCTAAGAGTCGCTCGGTTTGGGATATATCTAACTCTTCCAGGAGCAAGCTAGCTAACCTGCTTTGAACCGCTTCATCGCTATGAGCAGGTAATCCTCCATCCTGATCGAGATAATTGAAAATTTGTTGATGTATCAGAACCTTCCAAAAGGATTCACCCAACATTTCCTTAATTTTGGGCAAATGCGAGATATCTTCTAAAAGTATGCGCAAAAGCGTACGCTCTGCTCGATAAACTCCTAAATAGACTGTCGGTAGAGGGTGTACAGCATCGTCTTTACATATAATGGTATCATTAATATTATCTCTATTTTTAAGAGTATTAACCTGTTTTTGTTGAGAATATTCCTGTACTCGCTCTTTTTTAGGTTTTTTCTGTTCCTGACTGGCAATCTCACGTTGCACAGCCTCTAATGTAAGCCCAAGTTCTAAGCTTAAAAACCTCTCATACCCTTCCCGTTCGACTGGACTAGTCACTTTTAAAATATCTGGGGCAAGTCTAATGACTAGTTCTGCCTTTTCATGAATGTTCTGGGGTGGTGTTTCTCTGACCAATGTTCGATATTTGAATTCAACATAAGTTAAAACCCCTTTTAATGCTTTATTAAAATCCTCAACCCCAAAGTTTTTTAAAAACTCATCTGGATCCTTCGCTCCGGTTAATGTTAAGACATCCACCCTGACCTCTACGTCACGGAGAATTTCTCCCCCTCGAAGTGAAGCCTGAATTCCCGCTTCATCAGAGTCATAGAGGAGAACAACGCGCTGTGTATAGCGTCTCAGAAGCTTGGCCTGATCCTTTGTCAACGCCGTCCCCAAGGAGGCCACCGCATTCGGGTACCCAGCATTTTGCAAGGCAATGACGTCCATGTAGCCCTCAACCAATATGGCAAAACCTTCTTCACGAATTCCTTGATGCGCACGATGCATTCCATAAAGATTATGACCCTTATTAAAGAACGGGGTTTCCGGAGAATTTAGATATTTAGGAATTGAATCATCCAGTGCTCGACCACCAAAGGCTATAGGATGGTTGCGGCGGTCGAGTATGCTAAAGAGGACGCGATTACGAAAACGATCATAATATTGTTGTCCACCTTTACCCTGAGTTTCCTTTTCAATGGCTAGCCCTGCTTCTGCTAATTCATGCGACTGAACGCCTCGTTCCTGCATATAACCTAATAATCCATCCCAGCGTTCCGTAGCATAGCCTAAGCGGAAGCTTTTCATCGTCTCAAGATAAACCCCACGCTTAGCAAAGTAAGTACGTCCAGGTTCTCCTTCAGGTAACCTCAGCAGAAGGTCATGAAAGTAGCTTGCAGCCCATTCGTGAATTTCTTCAACTCGTCGTCGAAGGCGGTTTTCCTCCCTTTCACGAGGCGACAGCTCTTTCTCAGGAAGTGATACTCCGTATCTGTGCGCCAAATTCTTAACACTCTCCACAAAAGACCAGTTTTCCTTCTTCATGACAAAGGAAAAAATGTTACCTCCAACGTTACATCCGAAACAATAAAACATTTGTCGCTCAGGTGTCACAGTAAAACTCGGTGTATTTTCCGAATGGAAAGGACACAGACCCCAATAGTTTTTCCCCTTACGTTGCAAGCTGACATAGTCAGATATAACCTCAACGATATCCGTGCGCAAACGCACTTCCTCGACAACCTCTTCCGGAATAAAATCTTCATGAATTCTATTGTCCATGTTCAATTCGCCTTTCGATTCGTAGCAACAACTTATTTGTTTGTCAACCCTTGACTTATACAATTCTTCGCCGAAAATTCATAAAATCCTCTTTTTACTCCTCTTAAGTAAGAAAACAGTTTTTAAGAAGTGTTATAAACTCTTCAGGAATATTATTTATTCTCCTTTTTTGAGACAATACCTGCTTTCTTCGACAATTATTTATACTGAGTATTTCCCTAATCTCTCATGGAGAAGGAAGAATTCCCCGTAATCCCTTTCCCACACTTCAAAATCATGTTACTATATAGGGAACTTAGTTAATGAAACCTCTCCATCTGGAGTTTGGTGAAACTTAAACATAATGAGGAAGGTTGATGCTTTAATGTCTAAACACGCCTGCAAGACTCTCGTCCTAGCCGTCGTTTCTTTGTTACTTGCCGGAGTCTTCCTAACCGGTTGTAATTCCGCTCAAACACAAGCTGTCAAATCATCAGATAACACCCCAACCCCAGCCCCTACAACAACCCCAACCCCGACTACTCCCGCTGTAAGCAATCTCCCCGATACTACCCCGCACTCCATAAAATTAACCCTCTATTTCCCCAATTCAGATGCTAGCGGATTAATTTCTACAGATCGAACAGTTGAAGTCGCGGATCAGGAAGTCATTAAAGCGATGTTTACCGAACTGGCCACACCACCTTCTGGAATGGAAAAACCACTTCCTAAGGGGACAACCCTCAAAAGTGCAACCGTCAAAGACGGCGTGGCAACGATTGATCTTTCCACGGAATTCCAAAAAAACTTTGGCGGAGGTTCCGCCGGTGAACAAATGACGATCTATAGTATTGTAAACACCTTAACGACACTCTCTAACGTTCAAAGTGTGCAATTTCTCCTAGACGGGAAAAAGCAAGATGGAATTCTTGGACAACTAGACACTAGTGTTCCCATTAAACGAAATAGCAGCTTAATTCTTAAGACAAAATAGGCCTAGACCCACCCCGAGTCTCATCACCTTAGTTTACTTCCGATGCACATAACTTATGCGCCAGCACGTTAACCTCGAACAGGACATTCGATATTAGAGCGCCGGCCATGGGACGGCCAAGTGTCCCGTTCAATAGTATTAAGAAAAACCGAGGCTGCTGCCTCGGTCCTTTTATTGTTCTTGGATATCTGAATTTTCGTAATAGTAGGGGCACGATGCATCGTGCCCTGGGCTGGAGATCACATAATTATTACCAAAGGGTACGACGGGGATGGGAACGATGCATTGTTCCCATCCTATGGTTACGGATATCCGAAAGCTTATACTTTCTGATCTGTTAAAAAAGTAGTTGAACTTTAATTGCTCAGCCCCTTTTTTACTATTCTTCACAGAAATATTTATCGTTGAGGAACAAACAATCTCTCAAACAAATCAATCGCATAATTATCTGTTAGTCCAGATATATAATCGACTACCGCTTGGATTTCGTTTCCGTTAGCCCAAATCAAAAAGTTCTCAGGCAACTTAGATATATCCTGGATATAATACTCATAAAGGGCACGCACAATATATTGCCCTTTACGACGCTCCTCGCGTAAAGTCGAACTATTGTAAACTCTGTCAAACATAAATTGCCGAAATTCCTGCATAGCTCCTTTGACCCCAACCGTCTGTTCAATGTGATCTTGCCCGCGGGATGCCTCAATCATGTCAACGACCATCGTGGCGATCATATCGCTCGGTTTTATACCGAGGGTCCGTTGAACAGTCTCTGGCAAGTCGCTTTGGGTCAGCAAACCCGCCCGCAAGGCGTCATCGTAATCATGACAAAGATAAGCTATCCGGTCTCCCGTTTTTACAATCTGACCCTCGAGGGTTCTGGGCACTCCCTCTCCGGTATGATGTAAGATCCCATCGAGAACAGGCTCTGTAAGATTTAAGCCGTGACCATCACGGGCTAGAACCTTTAAAATACGGATAGATTGTTCATTATGCTCAAAATGGCTAATAATTCGCCGAAGGGCCTCCTCCCCAACATGTCCGAAGGGAGTGTGACCAACATCATGCCCTAACGCAATCGCTTCAATGAGGTCTTCATTCAGTTGGAGGCCCCGAGCAATTGTTCGACATATTTGAGATACTTCCAAGCTATGCGTCATGCGAGTACGGTAATGATCCCCAGTAGGGGCAATATACACCTGAGTTTTATGTTTGAGGCGTCGAAAGGGCTTACTATGTAAAATCCGATCACGATCGCGTTGAAATTTTGTACGAATCGGGCACTCTTCTTCGAAGCGCTCACGTAGGGCATCCCTACTTTTTGCCGCATACGGTGAAAGACGTTCTTCTTCTTCATTTTCCGACCGTTCACGGATATGTTGAACCTCGCTCATCTAAAAACCCCCTCGATCAATTGATTTATGGTCACCTTATTCTAACACACTGCCCAGACATATACGTGTACAGTAGGGGCACGATACTTCGTGCCTCCACTGCGGCAGACAAGAAGGCAAGAACCAGCGTATCGACGCTGATTCTTGCCTTCCAGTAGGGGTGCAAGTGGGGACGGTTCTTGCTTGCATACGTATTTCACCTTTTGGCCAATCACTATCCGGCTACTTGAGACTCGCTTATCCCTCCAAACAGTTCACCGAGTTCCTTGAGGTTCTTGGAGGAATTCCTTCGAAAAACTCGAATTATCTCATTTCGTTGAAGCCTATTATTCAGTACATTAGCTAAAACTTATACCTCTGATTGGCGTCTCCATGTTGCAAGAACCGTCTTGTCTCCCATTCAGAAGATCAATGATTTTGCGCATATTTAGCCAAATTTCGAGCGCACCGTTCAATATCGCCTAACTCGTCTTTAATAATCTGCCACAACACCCTGGGTTCAATATCCCAATAAACATGGACAAGTCGGTTACGAAACTGCACCATTTGTTTCAGAGTCGACGTATCCTCCACTGATAAAATACTATTTTCCGCGAGCACCTTGAAAATATCAGCATAATCTTTCGGGGCTCGCAAGCTTTGATCAGAGATAATGTGGTTTCCAATATTTATTAAACATTCAATGGCTAACTGCAAGCAACGTTCCGCACTATGAAAATCCCTTCTGGACGCGACGAACTCTTCCTCTGAAAGCGCTTGAATTTCTCGCAAAAAATCCAAATACTCTTTGATAAGCTCTAACTGACGTTCAACCTTTGTACGATTAACCAACTTACAATCCCCTTTCCGCAACACGCCGGAAAAATGCGTCCTGATACTCTCGCATACAAGGTTCAAAATCCCAATAACGAGACCTTGTTTGTGTTTCTAAATCCACCCTCAAACTCTCATTACGACTTATGAGCAAGACGCCTTCCTGTACGACAGCGTAACGCAGAGGCAGGGGTGCCTGATCCCAATCCACTAAATCAATGGCATCTGTTTCAAGACTATCAGCAATAACAGCACGAATATTTAGTTGTTCTTTCCAGGTCATGTCTTTATTATATTTAACTGCAAAATCCCAATCGCTGAGAGGGGTTCCTTTTCCCTTAGCGCGTGATCCGAACCAGTAGGCTAGCTCAATTTCAGGAAAGGCTACAAGTGCCACTTTGCATTTTTCCATGTACTTATCCATCACTTCGCACCTCATTCCCAGTCCGTATTCAAACTTTACTAAAAACACTTCATGAATCACTTTGGCATAACCAAATTATACAAAAAAGCAATCCAAAGACAATAGCTAACACCTTCAATTATCCTATTCTACCATGGACAACCACAAAAAAGGTACGAACAGCTTTCTGCTCGCTGATTCTTGCCTATCTCATCACTCCCATTTTTTTCATTGATAATGTCTGAATTACATATGCTGTTATAATTAAAATAATTTGAAGTATTGTGGCAAACTGGTATAGGATTTTCTTCATAATAATTAAATCTCCTTAGAAATCACAACCGAAAATCACTACGCATTATGCTTAGAGTCGCAAATGTCACATAATTCCGCTAAACTTGTGATCGTATATGTACTTTGAATTTCCGCGGAGTATTTTTGCGATTTTCTATTGATCCAACAGGTATCAATTCCTGACAGAAGGCCGCCTTTTATATCGGTATTTAAGGAATCCCCAATAATAAGCGCTTCCCTGATTTCAAAATTCTTAATATGACCCATCACATAATCAAAAAATTCTTTGGATGGCTTTTGGAATCCAATGCTTTGAGAATCAAATATGTCTTCAAAAAATCTATATAGTCCCGCATGTTTCAAACGCTTTATCTGAGTTTTTGTTATTCCATTTGTGATGACAAACAGTCTATGCGACACCGATAAGCTCTGACATAATTCTAAAGCTCCGTCTATCAATTGATGCCCATTGCCCAAAAGTTCTCGATATTGATCTTCCCATTCCATACCATCCACAGTTTTGCCCAATTTCAACAAGGTTCCTGAAAACCTTGTGTTTAATACTTCATCTAGGGCAATATTTCCATTTTCATAATCAGTCCACAGTTGTTTGTTAACGGAATTATATACTCGAAACAGCTCATCCGAAAAAACATAGCCATGTTGATGAAACAATTTGTTTAACGAATCAATTTCGTTAGCACCGAAATCTAGCAATGTATCGTCCAAATCAAATAGTAATATTTTATAACTCATTCTTCGCCCTCCACAAAATAAATCATCCGAATGCAAGTGGGGACGGTTCTTGCTTGCATACTTATTTTAACTTTTGCCAATCACTATCCGGCTTACTTGAGACTCGCTTATCCCCCCAAACAGCTCACCGAGTTCCTTGAGGTTGAGAGAGGAATTCCTTCGAAGGATTCGAATTTTCTCATTTCTTTGAGGCCTATTGTTCAGTAATTCTTCTAGCGTCACTTTCTCTTCGACTAATATTTGGGCTAAACGTACTTTAGCCATCGCCATTCCGTTTATGTATTCATACTGTTTTGGAACGAGCTCCTGGTGTTCTTCTATATCTAGTATGCTATCTTCTGACTCTTCATTTTTAGCGACAAACTTCTCGTATTCAGATACGGACTTAACTTTACTACCCGAAAAGTAATTTAAGATCATGCTTGTATCCAATAAACCTAACGCATCGCTGGCTTTTCCAGAGTAAATATTATAACTGCTCCACTTAAACTCATCCGCTCTTCCTACAATCTTAGCCTTGACCGGGTTGTTGTGAATGTATCGACTAACTTCCAGCAAATAGCGATCATCTTTTACCACTTCACTCTTGAACCGATCTTGAAAAAGGTGACCGCACCTCTGATAAACGCGATTGAAGTATGAGACGTAACTTATATTTATGCTCTTCATCAACTTTGAAATGTCGTTTCCATTATCATCCACAAGGAGGTGAATATGATTATCCATCAGACAATAAGCATAAAGTAGAAAATTATACTTTTCCTTAGCCTTCGCCAGCGTTTCTAAAAACATTGCCTTATCTTCATCGTCCCTGAAAATTTTCTTCTGCTCGTTTCCCCGCTGTACTACATGATAAGTAGAAAATTCGCACTTAACCCTTTGCCCCCTTGGCATATACAACCCCCTTTCGAACAATTTTATTAGGTAAATTATACCTTTACCGGTTCCTTCATGCAAGCAAACATGCAAGCAAGAACCGTCCCTTCTCCCTCTTAAAAACCCCCTTGATCAATTGATTTATGGTCACCTTATTCTAACACACTGCCCAGACATATACGTGTACAGTAGGGGCACGATACTTCGTGCCTCCACTGCGGTAGACAAGAAGGCAAGAACCAGCGTATCGACGCTGATTCTTGCCTTCCAGTAGGGTGCAAGTGGGGACGGTTCTTGCCTTTTCTTATTTGACCTTGATTTTCGGACTCTACTTATTCTTAATCGCGGCCTGAGCTACGGCTACCATAAAAGACCAATCACTACCTTTTTATATTATGGAACACCGGTATGGGTTATGACCTTTTAATTGTTCTGCCCTAGTTCGCCTTTTACAGTCGTCACATAAAAAGTCGTCACTATATTCCTTAAGTTTTACATCAAGTTTTTGATCTAGGTAGTCCATTTGTTCACGAGTTGCCAAATTTTCTCCACATCGGCCGCATTTTATCAGTTCAAATTCTTTATTCCAGATTATTCTTTTCCCATCTTCTTCTGAAACCTCTATGGCTCCCGTGGGGCAAACATTTGCACAGGCGCCACAGCCGATGCATGAAACGGCTGCTTCGTCATACGGTGTTGCAACCTTCTTCATTATTCCTCGGTTTACCGTTGATATGGCACTTGTTCCAAGGATATCGCAGGCACTCACGCAAAGATTACACAGAATACACTTTTCTTTATCACCGGATATGAACCTTGTAATTGGCAATACCTCATACTCCTTGACCAACTTTTTTATTGGATCGCTTTCAGAAGTTCTAGCATCCAGAAGCATTATAATCATCTTGCGCATGTTCATTATTTTTTCTGAGTTAGTTAACACTTCGATCTCTTTTGTTATAGGATACACGCAGGACGTCACAACTTTACTCCATTTATTTCCAATCACCTCAACTATGCAGATCCTACAACAGGCCTGGCCTGGTAGTGCCTCATCATGACACAGGGAAGGTATCTTAATGTTGTTCCTTTTGGCAACTTCGAAAATAAACTCCCCATACTTAGCCTGACATTCTTGGCCATCAATAATAATTTTCATCCGGAGTCCCCCTATAACACTTTAACTGCATTGAATTTGCAAATGTCTATGCAGTTACCGCATTTAATGCATTTTGAACTATCAATAGTATGTGTTTCTTTAGGTGTACCGACAATCGCTTCTGGGGCACAGTTTTTCTTGCATAGACCGCAACCGACGCAGTCCTCGGCGTTAATAAAGAAGTTGGTCAAGTCTTTACATACGCCTGCGGAACACCTTTTATTGCTTATATGCTCCTCATATTCGTCACTAAAATATTTTATCGTTGAAAGGACCGGATTAGGTGCGCTTTTACCAAGCCCACATAAAGAGGCCTCGCTGACCATAGAGCAAATGTCAAGGAGCAGGTCTATGTCCCCTTCTTGTCCATTGCCGTCACAAATGTCGGTTAATATTTCCAACATTCTTTTAATACCTTCCCTACAAGGTACACACTTACCGCAGGACTCCTCTGCAAGAAAGTTCAAATAATACCGAGCTGTATCTACCATACAGGTCCTCTCATCCATAACAATCATTCCACCAGAACCCATCATAGAATCCACTGATTCAAGAGAGTCGAAATCCACCTGCAAATCCAACAGTTCACTGGGTATACACCCACCCGAAGGTCCTCCAGTTTGTACCGCTTTGAACTTTTTATTTCCTAGAATGCCTTCTCCAATATCAAAGATCAACTCTCTAAGCGTTGCTCCCATCGGTACTTCAACGAGCCCTGTATTTTTCACTTTGCCGACAAGAGAGAAGACTTTGGTCCCTTTGCTTTTTACAGTTCCAATCGAGCTGAACCAGTCGCCACCTTTATCAACGATCACTGGAATATTGGCCCAGGTTTCGACATTGTTCAAGACGGTCGGCTGTCCCCACAAGCCCTTTTCGACTGAACGAATATACTTGGCCCTAGGTTCACCAACCCTACCCTCTATCGAAGCGATGAGTGCCGTTGATTCTCCGCAAACGAAGGCGCCTCCTCCCCTCACAACCTGGATCGTAAAATCAAACCCGCTCCCCAGAATATCATTTCCCAAGAAACCCTTTTCTTCAGCATGGTTGATTGCTTCCAGCATTGTTTTGACGGCTAGGGAATACTCATTTCTGATATATACAAACCCCTGACTGGCTTTAATTGCATATCCACAAATCAGCATTCCTTCAATTATGCTGTGAGGGTCACCCTCGAGAATACTTCTATCCATGAATGCGCCAGGATCCCCTTCGTCTCCATTGCATATTACATATTTAGGAAAATTATTGATGTTGTCGCACTGTTTCCATTTCCGCCCAGTTGGAAAGCCTGCTCCTCCCCTCCCGCGCAAGCCAGATTTTTCGACCTCAGCCAGAATCACCTCTGGTTTCATTATTAGAGCTTTTCTCAAGGCTGAATATCCGTTCCTCTCAATATAATCGTTCACCTCTAAAGGATCGATTTCTCCTATGTTTCTGAGAGCAATCTTCATTTGTTGGTTATAAAAGGGATTCTCCATCTGAGATTTTACCCGTTTGCCAGTCCTAGCATCATAATAAAGAAGTCTTTCAATAAGTTCATGCTCGATAATGGTTTTATTAATTATCTCATCAGAGTCAGACGGTTTAACCCTATAGTAAGAAATATCATCGGGTAAAATTTTTACAATGGGACCTTTTTCACAAAAGCCATTGCAACCCGTAGCTTTTACAACCGGTTCGACACTTATGTCAACCCCTAATCCTGCAATTTTAGCTTTCAGGTTCTTCACAATGTCCATACTCTTATTAGCTAAGCAACCTGTACCACAGCAAACTAGGATTTTACGTGCTGTATCAAGATTATTCTCCATCATTGGTATTGCCTCCGTATGTGCTTAGTATTTCTCTTATTTTCATGGCATTGACGCTCCCGTAATAATTTTCATTGACAACCATTACAGGGGAAAGTGCGCATGCACCCAGGCAACTCACAGTCTCAAGAGAAAACACTCCATCCTCGGTAATATCTCCGGGCTTGATCCCCAGAACTTTTTTCACTTCGCCGATCAGGGTTGCTGACGATCGGATATGACATGCAGTCCCATCACAAACCTTAATAATGTTTTGTCCTTTTTTCTTTAAGCTTAAGGCTTTGTAGAAGGTAGCCATGCTGAACAGTCGGCTTATCGGAACCTCCAGATATTTTGCCACAACATTCAGTGATTCTTTCGGTAAATAATTGTACTTGTTTTGAATATCCTGCAATATCGCAAGTGTGAACCTCTGTTCCCGGGGATAATTCAATAGTAATTCATCAAAGCTTGTATCATGGTCTGAGTCTGTCATGTTAACCATTGTACCCCTCCATAAACGCATAAGATTATTTTAAGCTTTCGTCTCAATCTCGTTGACAAGATTATTTTTTATAATCTCTATCTCACGAACAGCATCCTTGCCCAAATCAAAAACGGACACTCTTTTCAAGTCGGCCTCGATTATTTCCTGGCTGTAAGATACAGAACCAAGATAAGAGAATCCGGGGAGATTATCCTTAATAAAACCAACATCCTCACTACTGCGAACTTTACTCCCCACAATAAGCACCTTTTTCAGTCCTATATCTCCAGCCAGATTATTGATGGTGACTGCAGTCTGAAGGCTCCGGCGACCAGGCTCAACAACGATTATCAAGGCATCCACAGCTTCAGCCGTACCCCTACCGAGATGCTCTACTCCAGCCTCCATGTCCATGATCACTATTTCTTCCCTCTGGACAAGAAGGTGCTGCATCAACCGCTTAATCAGAGTATGTTCAGGACATACACAGCCGCTACCGCCTTGCTCAACGGTTCCCATTACGAGAAGCTTTACTCCTTCATGTTCGATGCAAAACTTATCGGGCAGGTCATCCACCTTAGGGTTAAGAATAAATAGTGATCCATACCCCTCCATGGCTTGAGTCCGCTCTTCAGCTAACTTTTTCATTCTGGAGAAAGGTGTGATACCTTGGTACTTTTCCTCAGAGATTCCGATGGCTGAGGCAAGATTCGCATCAGGATCAGCATCAATAGCCAAAACCTTGTAGCCCTGGGAAGCAAAAATACGCGCTAATGTGCCGGATAACGTTGTCTTTCCTACGCCGCCCTTGCCTGTAACTGCAATCTTCATGATTTATTTCCTTTCTTTCCCACCATTAGAGAACTATATTCCGAGTCCGGCACGCCTCTCGTCGATTGCTTCAACCAGCTTTTCAGCGGCCTTGATGGGATCAGTCTCAACGATAAAATATCCGCCTGTCAAATCCTTAATTTTGCTGGTCAATACCGAAGTAACCAGACTAGAACCCAATACCTGCGGCACAACACCAAGGTGTGTTGGGAAGCCCAGACAAACGGTCCATGTACCGATTGCCATAGCTTTTTCAGACATACATTCAGGTGCTGAAGCAACGACTGGTAGTTTGTCTAAGTCAACTCCAAGTTTATTGGCCAGCGCTGTAGCAACTGCAACGGCTCTAGTATTGTCAACACATGATCCCATATGAAGTATAAGGGGAAGTGGCCCACCTAGACCAGCAGCCTGACCTATGGCCGTCAATACGGCTTTCAAGCCATCTCCGGCATAGGTCTGTGTCGCTTCAGGAGTCATAAGACCAGCCTTGGCAAAGGCACCTGCCCCGCATCCTGTAGCTAGAATCAAGACATTTTTCTTGGCTAGTTCTTTGGCAATTGTAGTAAAAGCCAAGTCCTGGACTACGTTTGGATTATTACAGCCTGCGAAAACAGCAACACCACGGATATTCCCGTTCACTATATTATCGATTAGAGGTTTTAAGGGATCTGCAGGGTTCACCAGACTTAACGCTTCGACTATTGCTTCGGCACTAAAGCCTGCATACGCAGTTACCTTAACATCCGGGATATATACCTTTGCAACGTTCCTTCTTTTGTAAGCCTCTATAGCAAGCTTAACTATTTTACCGGCGCTTTCTAAAGCTGTCTCGGTATTAAATTCAATATGTGTAGCACCCGGGATCTTACAAATTGGCATTGTAGTAATGAGTTCTGTATGATAGCAGGCCGCTACTTTCCCAAGTGACGGCATGATGCATTGAACATCCACTACCATTGCATCCAAAGCACCGGTTATTATTGGCATCTCCTGAGAAAGGAAGTTCGTTGCCAGGGGCACACCCCTTCTCATAAGGACCTCATTGCCAGTACAACACACTCCTACGACATTTATACCTTCCTTAGCGCCTACCTTCTTAGCTTCCTCATTCATTTTAATGGCAGCATCACAAACAAGCTCGCTAAGCAGTGGATTATGCCCATGTACTGCAATATTAACTGCCGCTTCCTTAATGACTCCCAGATTCACCATGCTTTTTACTGGTTTCGGGGTGCCAAAAATAATATCTGAAAGCTCAGTGGCCAGATACATACCAGTGTAATCTGCAAGTGCCCCTTTAAGGCCTCCCAACAGCAGATTTATTGGGTCTGCATCGGTTCCAATATGAGTCCTCGCCATGATTTCAGCAATTGCACCATCAATATTTGAGGGTGCCACTCCCAACTTCTCAAGCTTCTCAACCCGCTCCTTAGGAAGCGTATTCGTAAACCATTTGCAATGTACCCCTTCGCCTACGCGAGAAAAATCTTCTAAAGTGATCTCTGCAACCTCTTTAGCTATCTCCAATATTTCTTTACCATCAACCTTAATCTCCAACAATTTCGCAACTCTTATAAGTTTTGCTTCGTCTTTAATGGAATAATCTTGGGCAAACCCCTTACTTATTTCCAGAAGTGTCAAAGCAATGTGTTTACCATGATCTGAATGGGCTGCAGTACCGGCTGCAATCCCTCTAATAAGGTTACGAGCTACAATGGTATCTGCATCCGCGCCGCAAACTCCCACGTCAGGACCATTGCCAAAAGGATCTATTCGGCATGGGCCCTGCCAGCAGATACGGCAACAAACTCCCAATGTACCGAAGCCACACTGAGGTTGCTGTTTTTCAAATCTGTCCCAGACAGTTTGAACTTTATCCCTTTTTGCGATATCTAGCATACTATTGACTGCTTCATCCGATGATAATATTTTACTCATTAAATACTCCTCCTCATAAACTGTTGATTTTATTTTCAGATACAGCTGCCGCCATTTCTGTTACTCTTGCTTCCAATTGCAGCTTCCTCAATTGTTCACTATCCACTAGCGTTATTGCCCCCGTGGGACAGGCCTCGATACAGGCACACGACTCCCCACTAATCTCCCCTGTTTTTTCAATGCATAGGTCACATTTTAAGGCTTTTGCTCTTTTACTCCTGTTATCACCGCAGTCTTTGGCCTCTCTCTTAATGAGTATTGAACCAAAGGGACATACCATCGCGCAGCTTTTGCACCCTATACACGCGTTCCTGTTTAAATCAACCATCCCGTCTTTCTGGCTGATCGCTCCCGTAGGACATACTAGCGCACAGGGCGCATCCTCGCAGTGCCTGCATTGCATGGGGACCGTGATACCTGCTGCACGAACCACTTGATTCCTAGGCTGAATACTATACCCTTCCAATACTGCAGTAATCAAGTCTGTTTTGGCGTGTACAAGCCCACAAGCTATTTCACAGCTTTTACAGGCCAGACACTTCTCGGAATCTGCATAAATAAAATAATTTTCTTTTTGCCTAGACATTGAGTTCCCTCCTTTTCTTTTATTGGGTTCTCCTTTAACTTATTTCGAATATCGACTGTTAGGATTTATTTTAACAATTCCATTGAATAATTCTGTCAGATATCGGATACTAATTGAATTTTCAGAAACATATTTTTAATTTAGTTCATTAATAAAACTTGGCTGGCGCCCGCCGACGAAGACACTGTCTTCGCACGGGTTAAACCTTCTTGCAACACTGTCTTCGCACGAATTAGCCTTCTTGCAGTATGTAACTTTAGTTATACTTTCTGTAAGAATAAAAAAAGACGAGTCCACCTCATCTTTTAAAATGCTCTATAGATTGAATTTTTCTTCTAAAAGGCCCAATTAATCTTGACTTCGAAGCGCCTCAATTTGTCTAATAATAATGGTTTTACGATCTACACGCTCCAATACCTCCGACCGATACAGCTCATTGATCATGGTTGATACGGTTTGGCGCGAAGCACCTATTGTTAAGGCAATCTGTCCTATATCCTGCCCTATCTGTACCTTTATACCCTTTTCACAAAGAATCCCTTTTTCTTCAGCAGCAGCAAGTAAATATTCCTTAAGTCTCATACTTGTTTTATTAAGAGCCAGGTTGTTAATGATGGTAATGGAATTCTTAAGAAGATCCCCTAAAACCCCGATAGTATTCATTGCAAATGCAGGATTATCTATCATTAGCTGTCTAAAATCCCCAGTATTACAAACAAGGAGTGTACAATTTTCCAATGCTTGTGTATAAGCTCTAGTATGGGTTGAAAAGATATCTCCTGTTTCCAAAATGGAAAGGGTAAACTCCTTATTATCAGAAGAGAGAAATACTCGAATTTTGCCTTCCTTTACAATAAATACGATGTTTTCAGCGTTGCTCGGATGAAATATTATGTCTTTTTTGTGATATCTCTTCTCATGAAACATAGAAGACAAAGCTGAATACTCCGTTGACCCAATTATTTCGAGGAGTCCTTGATCAAATAGTCTCATTTTCCCTTTCATAATTTCACGTTCCTTTTTTACAACTTTGAAGTTCATGAAGTCAAAATCGTAGTCTCTTACTATCTAATTGTCCTGATCCAAAACGCTTTGTATTGATTAACATTTTAATAAGCCCTTCTTATTAGTTGGAGCTGACACTCCGCACGGCTGAATCCGGCGGGTTCTTAGGTACGAAGACTTCCCCTGCACTCTCTCTTACAGGCATGGTATTTCATCTGCAAGGTACACATACAAGAACCATTGGAATTGTTATTTTCAGGAACATTCTTGTCTATATCCATATTATATCATCCCCTTTAAGTACTTCAATTACAGAGATTACAGAGATTACAGTTAAAGTTTTTCATATATAATCCATTTACAGGGGGGAAAAGCCAGGTCATTGTCGAATTAACTAGAAGAAATGATTTCGAACACGAGTACATACCAACTCAATAAAAGGAATTTTAACATGTTGCAGTTTGATGCATATTCCGCTGAGAAAAGACACCTAGACGGCCGAAGTTGAACATCGTTTTGGATTGGATCTCGGGGATTCAAGGCAAAACCCCTCGCCAAAGACACTGAACTTACAGATACCGTAAGATTCCCAAAATAAATATGGAAGAAATTGAGGGAGGTAGACAAGGTGAGTGTATGGTAAACTTTTTTTATAAATATGTTAAAAATGGTCAAATAAGAGGAAAATGGAGATAAAGATGACTCGTAGAAAATTTATCCGTTTAGCTATACCGCCAATCTTCCTTGCAATCTTCATCACAGTAACAGCAACCATATCTCTAGCTAATACGACAATAAATCCTCGTCTTTCTGGATTAGACAGTTATCAAACCTCGATTGCCATAGCAAATCAATTTTCAAATCAAACGGTCTATAATGTAGTTTTAGCATCGGGAAACGATTTCCCCGATGCTCTGTCAGCTAGCGTCTTGGCACATCAATTAAATGCTCCAATCTTATTGGTTGATAACCATACCCAAACTTCTACGGACGCATTGGGGTATATTGAAGCCCATTTAGAAGTACAAGGCACCGTTTATATCATTGGTGGACAAGGAATTATCGGCTCTGATTTTGACAGCTTATTATCAAACAAAGGTTACAGTGTAAAACGGCTTGGCGGTGTCGATAGATACGACACCGACCTTTTAACCGTCAATGAATTAAATACAACAATTGAAACCGTTTTTATCGCCAGTGGTGAAAATTTTCCCGACGCATTAAGCATCTCTAGTTTTGCGAGTCAAACTAATTCGCCCATTCTCTTGACTCAAACCAATGTCATTCCAAAAGGGACACAAGATTACCTAACCAGCAAACAACCAAAACAAGTTTATATTGCAGGCGGAACAAGTGTAGTATCGAGTGCTGTAGAGAGTCAAATCCAATCAATTTTGCCTAATTCCAAAATTAAGCGCTTCGCAGGACAAGATAGATTTGATACAGCTTCGCTAGCTTATAACCAATTTGCTATGAAACCTCTAACAATCTATGTTGCATCAGGGTTAAATTATCCCGATGCTTTGTCTGGTACAACTCTCGCGGCTCAAAATGGCGACCCCATTCTACTGATTGACCCCTCCACACCATTGGTGCCCGATAGTGTTGCTGCATATTTATCACAACTTTATAAAGATGGCGCATCTCCAAATGTCACAGCATTAGGAGGGTCCGGTGCTGTTCCAACTGAGGTCGTCAATAATGTTGTTAATCTGTTAACTGGCAAAAGCCAATCGCCTCTCTTTAACATTAATACTGTTGACCCAAGATTGATCTTAGGCGATTCCGTCAATCCATTACCCAACGAAAATTATTGGTTTAATGAGAATACCTATAAATACAATTACCCGTTAAGTAGTTTTCACTCACCGATGCAATGCAATCTGTATTTCTATATGTTAAATATTGATAATGAAGTATCTATTCATAATAGAGCCATAGAACTCCACTCAGGGATAACTGCTAATAATTGTACTTATTTTCAATCTGAAGTATTAAGGAGAATGGGCTTTAATATTAGTGCTTCGATGGCTAATGTTGTAAACTTTAGTAATTTGTTATCCGGGCTAGGCTTTAAGAAAGACAATAATATTGAAAATTTAATGCCGGGTGATATTGTTGTTACTGCTGGATATGCTCATACTTATACTTTTATGGGATGGGTCAATTCAGGGAAGTATGATTATGCTTATGTCGTCGATAACCAAGCAGGATCGTTCGGTGGGCAAGTCTATCATGTTCGAAAAATTGATATCGATGACCCAGTAAAAGATACCTACGCTATGTTATTCTTTTTCTATTATTAAAATAGCCCCTTCTCAACCGCTAAATGGTTGCATCATCCGTAGCTACGTCCGGTGGGGCTCTGTTTCATGACTATTCGCTCGATGCGTGCAGATTCATAGCGTTTATAAGGCACTAATATTAAAAGGGTATTGTCTTTCAAAATTACTAAAGACAATACCCTTTCTATTTATATTTAAGCTTTCTAAGCCTTGTTGTATAAGGCTTAGAAGGTATACGTCAAACCACAATCGACGTGGTAAACATTCTTCATATAACTTACTAATTTTGCAATGAAATTGAAGCGGTTGTTAGATGGTGGTTCATTATCTATTGCATTGTAACCGGTCATATTAGCAGTCGCTAAGTCCGTGCTGTAGTCAGTTTCTTTACCAACACATTCCTAATTTGTTTATCTTAGGTAAATTTCCTCAAATATTATTGTAGCAATAACCAACGAAGCTTTATATTGTATAAAAGTACAATATTCTATCAGCCGATACCTCAAAAGCCCAGGTATAGCCAAAAAATTTGGTTGCCTGTTATTTGGTAGAATAGTATAGTTATACCAACCGTTACAGGAGGTGAACGTTGATGCTAGGAGATTCAATTGAAAGAGGGGAATTTACTGCATGAATAAAACTAGGGTCAAAAAAGTTTTAGTCACTTTGGCTTTTGCAGGAATAGCGCTGACAATGTTACCTTTGAGTGTTTCTGCTGACAATTCAGTTAGCACTGCACGTTTGTCCGGTTCAAACAGGGTTGGAACAGCAATAGCCGTTGCGGATGCCGGTTGGACTTCAGCTACTAAAGCAATTTTAGCACCGTCATCTGATGCCAACTTAGTAGATGCATTAGCAGCTGCACCTTTAGCTGGTAAACTAGCCCCAATATTATTAACAGATGATACCAGTCTACCTGATATTACTCGATTTGAATTAGTAAAGTTAGGGGTAAAAACTGTTTACGTTGTAGGTGCTATAAGTCAAAGTGTAGTGGATCAAGTCAAAGCTATTGGGGGTATTGATGCTGTGCCTTTAAAAGGTGCTGATCGTATTGCTACAGCAACTATGATTTCTTCTCAATTAACAAATCCGACTGGATCATTTGTAGTGGGGTATGATGCTTTAGCTGATGCACTTTCAGTTGCATCTTATGCTGCTGCTAACAACTATTCTATTTTAGTAGCAAATCCGGATGGTTCATTACCAGCTTCTGAAGCTGTTTATAAAGGCGCAAATGTGTATATTATCGGTGGACCTTCGTTAGTGGCGGATATACCTAATGCAACGCGTATTTTTGGCACAGATAGATTTGCTACAAATCAAAAAGTTTTACAATCTTTGACTTACAAATATGATAAAGTGTATGTAGCCAATGGTAATGATGCACATTTAGTTGATTCATTAGTTGCCTCATCTCTTGTGGCTAAAGCTGATGCACCTATTGTATTAGCTGATACTGATACTACTGTACTTGCAGCTACTGATGTTCATGTTAAACTTACAAATTCATCTGTTATTACTGCATTGGGCGGTACTTCAGTAGTACCTGATTCTGATGTAACACAAGTAGTAGGTACAGATATTACTAATCCAACTCCCCCAATTTCGCCAACCCCTCCAATCACTCCATCTGTTATTTCTATTACTGGTGAAGTAGTGGGTGTTGGGGCATCAAACTCCTCAGATGTAACTATTCTAACTAACCCTATATTAAGTAGTCCAAGAAATATTGTTTTAACAGCTACAGATTCAAATGGAACACCAGTTGCTAATCAAACTATATACCTTGGCACTAATTTACAAGGTTTATGGATTACACAAGTAAATGGGGTAGCCTTAACAGGTAGTGTAAACATGGGAACGACTGATACCACGTTGATGCAAATGGCAAATACACCCGTACCGCTATCACCTACAGCATATACTAATTTAGCATATGACACTGTCTCAGCACCAGGCATAACTTCACACACCCTTAAAACGACTCCTGTCATTGCCTTACAGACTGGTGCTACTGGAACAATAAGTCTAACATTAGAAGATGGCACTGTTCCTTATGTAACTGTTTCTACCTCAGCTACAACATTTGCTAATTATGTAGTAGATACAGGAACACCTATTAGTGCGAAAGCATTAAATTTCTATTCTGATTCCGCTGAAACATCACAAATAGGTACTATGCCAGTATATTGGGGTAATTCAACGGGGCCTAATACTTCTAATGATTCATCTAATACTGTTTATCCAGTAACTGGAGTAACTTTAAATAGCTCAACCGTAGCTTTAACGGCCGGGGGGACACCGTACCCATTAATTTCTACAATAGCTCCATCCAATGCTACAAATACGCAAGTTAATTGGTCTACAAGTAATACTGGCATAGCAACTGTATCTTCTACAGGTGTAGTAACTCCTGTAGGTGCTGGAACAGCAACAATTGCTGTCACTACTCAATCTGGTGTTTTTATTGCTTCGAGTGTTGTAACTGTAGCACCTGCAACAACTGTTAATGTAACTGGTTTAACTTTAGATAAACCTACATTAAATATGATAAAAGGTGGAACCTATACTTTAACAACAACACTAACTCCAATAACTGCAACAAACAAATTAATACTTTATTCAACTAGTAACCCAATTATAGCGACTGTTACTCATTCTGGTGTAGTAACTGCGGTAGGTGTCGGGTCAGTAATAATTACAGCAACTTCTGCAAATGGTGGTTATACTGCTTCTAGTTCAATAAATGTATATGCTTCTAGTATACCTGTTAGTGGTTTAACTTTAAATAAATCCAGTTTATCCCTAAAAGCTGGTGGAGCAGCTGAAACTTTAGTTGCTACAATCTCGCCTTCTGATGCTACAAATACGAAAGTTACTTGGATAATAAGTGATACCAGTATAGCAACTATGTCTAATGGTACAATAACGCCATTAAGAGTAGGGACAACTACAGTTACAGCCACCGCAGATGATGAGGGCAGTTCTGCTCTTTGTTATATTACTGTAACACAGTGAACTCGCTTACGCTTACGCTAAAGCTGAGCATCGGGGCTTCCCCTCTCATAACTAAAGAAAAATTTTCTACGCTTCAACTCATCCAGACAATCAAAGTATAAAATGGAATAAAACAGGGTATTGTCTCTTAAAATCATCAAAAGACAATACCCATACTTTATTTTGTACGTATATCCTCTAAGTCTTGATGTATAAGGCTTAGAAAGCTATGTCCATACTATGAATGTCCTTACCCGCTTTATGACAACGTAGCTAATCTATTTGCAAACTCTGTCATTTCGTTTGCCATATCATCTAATTGATTCACTCCATTACTTACTTCATCTGTAGTCTTAATTTGTTTTTCAGTCAAAGTGATAGCCTGTTCCTTTTGTTTAGCAATAACGGTTATGGAATCTTTTACATTCTGTAAAATTGCTCCGATTTTTTTAACTGCAACTACGCTATCCTCTGCAAGTTTTCTTACCTCGGAAGCAACTACTCCAAAGCCCCTACCATGCTCGCCCGCCCTCGCGGCTTCAATAGACGCGTTTAATCCTAAAAGTTTCGTTTGATCTGCAACACTTTTAATGAAGTTAATGACCTCACTTGTATCACTAATGTTCTTTTCTGCTTTTTGAACGGCATCATCTAGATCTTGTCTATGATTAATTAAATCCTGTGTTATTTCATTTAACGCAGGTGGAATTGTGCGTATTGTTCGAGTTAGATTTTCAGCTATAATTGCTGTACTTTTGGCATGAGTACTTAACTCATCAAGTATTGATTCCTTATTACTAGCCATTGTGTGCATTAATTTCGCAACATGGGAATTAACCACATCAGACTCGGGTAATTTATTTTGAATAATTAATTCGCAAACTTTCTCATTACCTGTAACATCAATGATAATTTCCACACCAGGTTTTTTTAAGAAATCATTCATGTTAGAGGATGTTTTAACTCCCATGTTAGTAGCTAATACAATTCCAGGTGCATCCGAACGAACGTCTACAACTCCAACGATGTTAACTTCAGGTAATGAATGGAAGACTTTAATCATAGAGACTCCCCCATTACCTCCGCCAATTATTACGATGTTTACCATTTTGAATAACTCTCCTCTTCTCAGCTTAAGTGCTATCAGATTATACTACAAATCACAACAAAAATCTTATTGTTGATCACCACTCGCGGCTTGAGCAGCAGCTATCATAAAGGCCTTTCTCATTTTTTACATTATGGAACACCCATTCCCGGTATTGGTCCTGTGCTTTCAGCAGGTATTGTTGCTGAAATTGGAGACATCCGTCGTTTTCCGAATGAAGGAGCCTTAGCAAAGTTTATTGGGTTAACATGGCATTCTCACCAGTCAGGTAATTTTACGGCCGATGACACACCCTTAACCCGGACCGGCAACACTTACCTGCGCAGTTATATCATCCAGGCTGCTAATTTAGTACGTCAAAAGGAACCAGAGTACAAAGCCTTCTACACAACGTAAATTTTTGGAAAGTAAGACTCACCATCATCGCCGTGCTCTCGTGCTTACTGCACGTAAACTCGTCCGTATGGTTGATGCTCTGCTACGCAGCAACCAAATCTACATGCCACATGGCCATAGGGGGAATGTAAGCTAATCATAAAGTTGGATGAAAAGGACGGGGACAAAAAGAATCAGTAGTTCGTTCTTCGTAAGCGCAAAATCGCCCCTTATCCCGAATTCGAGATAAGGGGCGATTTTGGAGAAAAGTCTACAGTCAGCACTAGGCAGTTTCAATATAATGTTCAATAAAAGAAGCCTTTAACTTCTCTTTATTCCCAAAGCCCAGCTTTTTTATGCAAATTATGCAATTCAATTAAATCTTCGCCTGCAATCGAACGTACTTCGTTTATCATTTGCCAGGTGTTTTTGTGTTTGAACAACAAACATTTCAGGCCTCGCAGTACCCAGCAAAGGGGCAGTAAAAATGGCAGCGTGCCAAGCAACGGGTACGATTTTTTCATCGTATTCAGGCGGGGAAAAAACAACGTCTGCCTGTACAAATTTTTGGCTGCACCTATGGACCTCTTGTCGCTGATAGTTGTGCTAATCGAAGACAATAGTGCTTGGTTTATGGTACCGTAAGCCCCACTGGACAAGATAAAATTCATCATTTCATCATAGAATTCATTGCTTGGGGCCTTGTCAAACCACACTTGGTTAAGTCCCGAGATACTTTTCTCAAACTCCCAAAGTTTGATCGTTTCTAATTCTGCCTGTATGTAATTCCAATCCATATCGTTTCCATAGCGTCCTTTGTATACATAGAGGTCCATGAACGACCGTATACCCGTTCCGCCATGGGTATAGTGCTTGGTGAGATGGATCAAGGTATAAATATAAAAGTCCGCTAGGGCAAGCTCATAGGTAAATTTGCTGCCGGATTTCAACCTAGCCCGGTTCCATGTGCGACTTAAATAATGGCTATAGGGAGAATCTTCGGAGATCAGCCTGCGATGCATTTCTAGATTCATAAAGGGTTTCTTGTAATACACATCATGCTCACCGCCCTGTTCCCCCACCGTAAACCCCAACCCCAGCATAAGCTGCTTGACTGTTTTTGTTTGTTCATTCTTAAATAGAATGTCTACATCCGCCATCAGGCGCATATCCGGCTGCGGGTACAGGTATTTGATCAGGTAGCCTTTCAGTGGCATACTAGCAATCTGATTTTCTTCAAAGATTTTCAGGACCTGCTCTACTGTAATATGCTGTGTCGCCTCGATGGCCACAGCCTTTTTACAGTCAACCTGAAATTTCCTCATAACCGCCTGGGGAGGCTTGTTGTCGCTGTCCAACCGGTTGATGCCATAGCAGGCCATAGTGGCTACTTTGTGACGAGAGGATAGATGGTACAGTCTTTCCCAATCCAGAGACTCCGGCGGCTGGGGCGGCTGGTTATCCTGCAGAACAGAAGACAGCAGGTGGATCAAATAAATTCCTTCAGGCTGAATGGCAAACATGGTGATAGCTCCTTTCCGTGGTTATAATGGTGGCGTTTTTTATCTGGATTTCTCTATTACATACCGAGAATGCCGCTTTTTTGTGGCTGATAATGATGCAGGTCTTGTCCGTCATTTGTTTTAGGTTCTTCAGCAACGTTTCCTCGGTGGCTTCATCCAATGCGGAGGTTGCCTCATCAAGCAACACTATAGGGGCTCCGCTTAATACCGCCCTGGCAATGGCCAGGCGCTGCATCTGCCCCTCGGAGAGTCCTTGTCCTTTTTCGCCGATGACCGTATCCAGTCCCAGCGGAAGTTTGGCAATAAACTCATCGGCACAGCTGACCTGTGCGGCCGTCATGATTTCTTCCTCGGCTGCGCCTGGATTTACAAAAGCAATGTTTTCCCGGATAGTTCCCGACAACAGCAGATGCCCCTGAGGTATATAGGCAAACAGCTTTCGGGTATGCCTGTCGATGGGTATCTGCTCACCCTTCTTGAGCGTAATGCAGATCGTTCCCTGACTCGGGGAAAACACCCCCAGCATCAATAGAAAAAGGGTGCTTTTACCAATGCCGGATAGTCCGGAAACCACCACAAAGTCCCCTTTTCGTATCTTTAAATGCACATGGTCAAATACTGGCTCCCGGTCATACCCGAAGGAGACATCCTCTAGGGTTAGGCTGTGCAGATTGGTATAAGTTGCCAGCACAGAGATGGCCTGGTGGTTGATCTCCCGTTCATCCGGCAGATTTTCCAACTCTATCAAGCGTTCTGCCGAAGCGATCACACCGTACACCTTGGGCAACAGTCCTGATAATCCGGAAAAGGGTGCCTGGACCTGCCCCACAAGCTGTAAAATTGCCGTGAGAGTGCCAAAACTAAGGGTTTTAGCCACCAGGCCGAACGTACTCCAGACTAGGGCGTATAGGTATCCAAGGGAAAAAATAAACGAAAGTCCTGAATTAGCCAGGATGCTGACGTTATTTTTATTAAGTTTGGCTTGGCAAAGCGCCCGTCCTAGTCCGGCTGCTTTAGCTTCCATTTCATGCTCTACGCCGAAGGTTTTTATCACGATCATGCTTTCCAGCACTTCTTGCATAAAGGAACGTACTACGCCGTCTTTTTCCTGCATCGTTTTATGGAGGTGCTTGAGCCGCCCCCTTAAGAACTTGGTCGTAAAGAATAATAAGAGACCACCTATTGCGAAAATTAGCGCAAAGGCTCGATCCAACCCATACAACACCGCTATAGCGCAGAGCAGCTTAGTCAGCAAACCCACAAGGTCCGGCAGGAGAGTTGCGACACCTTCGCTGACTACGGTAATATCGCCAGTCAGCCGGTTCATGAGCTCGCCGCTATGATAACGGGCAGCATGAGCATAATCCTTGTGCAGAAGTTTGCCTAGCAACTTTGTTTTGAAACTCATTTCCAGCCCACCCTGTAGGGTGACCCCCAGTTTGCCGCAGACGATACGCAGCACAAGCTGAGACACCAGCACGGCCAACACCATTAAGCCCTTGGCCAGCAAGGTACTTTCTCCTCCGGCTGCACCGTCTATGAAGCTGCGGCAGGCCAAGGCAAACAGGATGCCACAACCTGCAAACAGCGCATTGCCTAAAGTCAAGGCGAGCATGGACTTAAGCCAGGTTTTCGAATTGTGATAAAGCCATAGCAGGGTTTGCTTATCCTTCATCTTTTGTATCTCCCAACAAATAGTCTTGCTCTGACCTTGAGTTGTTTTAATTTCGAGTAAATCCTGCGGGCCGGGTAGTAGAAAAGCCAAAGCTGACAATAAACTAGGTACCAGAAATTATCACAGCCGATATACTTTCCAGCCCGCCAGAAGCCTTTGACCACCCCAATGATCTGGGAATGCAACACGGGATATTCCTTGTCCCACTGGTTATCCCCTCTGATCACATAGCCCTCTGCTTTTACAGCAACAATTCGATGTAAAATATAGCGGCCATCCTGGCGCACAAACAGGGGAATGTCATACTTCTTCAGGGGCTTCTTCTCCTGAGGGGACACCAGGCACACTTTGTCCCGGCGGTGATACAGCATTGGTAGCATGCTGCTGCCCGTTATCGTAAAAATGACGTCCCTACCATTTTGCAGGGCTTCTGCTATTAATGGGGAAAGCTCTGTCATTGCAACCCTTTTACTCAAATAAATCAGCGGTCTTTAACTTAACAAGGAATTCGAAGATATCTGCTTGAGCCGTGGTTTCATCGATATCATAGTCTTCCAGCAGAGCCGCAAGCAGCTCCGACTCGGTTTTGCCGACTTCCAGCTGTCTCCACAAAAAAGCCCCCGTCTCATTTAAGGTCATCATACCGCTGAAATCCAAGGCCGCCTTGCCTGTTGGCACCACCACATGGCTTTTGGCAACCTCTCTCATGACGAAATCAGATTTGATTTTCATGGTTATCGTTCACCCTTTCGTCCCCTTGTTTATCGTGTGATAAGCCAACTTGACTGCATCGATACTGACGGTACAGCCCATTTGATAGACCGGTATCTTGTTCAGTAAATGATCCAGCAGTGTCAACAGCTTGATCATTTTATCCTGATCAATATTGGGACGTAAGCTTTGGTAGATGAGTAGCTTTAAGGCTTCTTTATTCGTTAAACGTCTAATATGATTTTCGGCTGCCTGTTCCAAAAAGACAATGGCCTGTAGTGGAACCTTGAGATTTAGGTTGAGGTCGCTTTTCCCGCTCCACGGTGTACCGTAAACATAGAAGGTATCCTCTATGAAACGGAGGGCTGGTTTGTCGTCATTGAGGATGACCGCCTTATCTGCCCCAAAATACTGCTGCCACAAGTTGGTATGGGTGGATTTGCCCGTGCCGCAGGGAGCTGAAAACAGCACTGCCTGATGATTTAGGACAACTGCTGAAGAATGGAGACCAAAGCCGTTAAAATCCAGTAACATTCGGTAGAAATCGCACCCTGTCAGGATATAGTCACAGTCGTTAAGCGATAGATGAGAATTGGTTTCTTTGGTTTTATTCAGCCTTTGCTCCACGATTTGAATGGTCATATCCACCAGATCAAAGGCATCCGTCCGATAAGGCTCTGCCTGCTTAAGCAAGGTTTGCCCTGTACATCTCAGTTCGATCGATAATTCTGCAATAATATATCGTATCATGAGAGAAACCATCCTTTGCTGCACCGCTGATAAATTGTAGGGCAGACCCTCTGCCGATAGAAGATGCTTCACTAAACAGGACAGACAAATTTGATCCGCCTGCCCCCCTTTATTATGAGAAAGGACTAAAGAACTATTGAATGCCTCCCCAGTCGATCTCATCACCAGTGCCTTCGAGACTATTTGTCAAACTTGACACCATAATATCTTCTTCTACTTCGAATTCTTCAATTTCGATCAGCGGTTTTTCATAGACTTTTTTCATGCGATTAACCTCTTTCTTTGCATTAAGGTAGACTGCTAGTAATGACTGTCTGCACAGGTGTATAGGTTGTTACAGTTTCTTTGGTCGAAAAGCCTCTAACATAGAGCGGTATGCCGATATCAGTCGCTGGAATTCCTGTAACAGTACAAGCAATAATATATTTTCCATGTAAATCGGCAGCATAAACAGTTGAACCCGATGCAGTTACAGCATTGTACACTGTAGTGGTTGATTTCACCTGCGCTGAGGAAACATTATCTTTGGTCGGTATTAGTATAGATTTCGAGAAAACAAAACCAACTGAATCAGGCTCTAAGGTATCGATGGTTGCTATAAAACGAATATCATAGGTACCATCACCATTCAGTCTCTTTTGCGCACCTCGATAGGTCACAAGACAATCAGGGTAGGTGAACTGATCCTTCGAACTTGTTGCGCTAGTTCCGCCAGGCCCTATTACGGTTACATCAACCGTACCATTCCCCGGCGGAGTGGTAATGCTTATCGACGTATCACCATTAACTATCAGGCCTGTTCCTGAAATACTACCAAACTTCACAGCAGTCGCCCCGATAAACCCGGCACCAGTAATGGTCACCGCTGTGCCACCGGTTGTCGGCCCGCTGGCAGGACTTATACCAGTTACGGTCGGAGACACCACCACCTCAAAATAAAGCCCTGAGCTTTGCCAATCTTCTGTAATGTTCTGGACACCTGAGCCCACTACACTGTAATGACCACGGTATTTGATTTCGTAGACAACCGGACTTGTTGCGTTGTAGTCGTAATTGGTAACCGCACCCAAAGCGACTTGTAAATTAGTTGTGGTGTACCCATCCAATTCTTTAACTAATGTGTTCCCTGTAAAAATCGATACATCCACACTATTAGCATAATAATTTCCGGATGTATCATATTGGATTGTTGGAATATTCGCACTGGTAATTGCTGTGTTATTAGTGATCACGCCACTACTATTGCATTGCACTAAGATGTCTGTGGACTGTGCTGTACCTGCATACGCCGGAGTTGCCACGAACATAAGAACAATAACTATAATTGCTAATAAGTTAACGTATGAAATTTTACGCTTTTCGCTTCGCACAAATTTTATAATTATAAACAAGTTTTCACCCTCCATCTAATCCACTCAATAAAATGAGGCGTTAACTAGGGTCGTTGAGGGTTTATTTACACCTATAATTTTAATTGTCCCACTCCCGAGAGATATATCAGTTAGCGTACTTGGTACACTGGTTGGAGTGCCTGATATAACAGTGTCGCTTTCGTTCGCAGTACCCTGTATGCCGTAGGTGGCATTTGTTCCGATTAATGTTCCGTATGTGTCGTAAACAGTAACGGAAAACGGCACTCCGTTCACAACCGTAATCGTAGGTATGATAGGAGCATGTTGGAAGTTAGCTATCAGGATTGTGTCCACCGTACCCATGGTATAGCTGTAAGATGAGGTGGTGCTAACCGATGCACCGTTTTCATCGCTCCAGTTAACGAAGCTATAGCCACTATTAGCCGTGGCCGTTAGCGTCACCGAGGCCATATTGGCGTATTTTCCCCCGCCTGTAGCCATGCCACCCACTGAAGAATTGGTCAATACATAGACGGTATGGAAGTCTTCTACCACGGTATGCGTGGAATCACCAGATACTAAGATTCCAGGATCCAGATACAAAGCGGGACTGACGGCTAAGCTGCTTGTGACTGAGTTAAAAACCAACCCCTGATTCATCGTATTGGCCTGCTCGAGGTCCACGCCCCAGCAGGCTACGGGAGAAGCGCTTGATCTAGGAGTTCTGATCCAAAATCGAGAGTTTTGGAAGCGGAAGCCACTAAGAAAGCTCATATACTTGAGCGATTCGCTGTAGCTAATCAGGCCAATCTTACAATCAACACTGACTGATGATTCGTTGATTTCATTCCCGATGCCCCAGCTATGGGATTGGATTAATGAACGATCCGCAGAGTCCAAGCTGTTATAAAAATCATTATTAAGGTAGTAACCAATGTTATTACTATTTCCACTTGAAATATCAAAAGAATTGGTATTATCCGGATCAAACGCTTTCGTACTATCTGAACCCAGTAGAAGCAAGTAACCAGTGCTAGGGTCAAGAACTATCCAGGTTTTGCCACTGAAATTCACCGTGTCGCCCGCGGTTAAGGAGGATAATGTTACGTTGGGGACTCCTGCTGCAGAGGCTGGTCTGAGGCCACCCAAGATGCTGGTTAATACCAACATAAAGGAAAGCACTAAATAGACAATCCGCTTGACTTGTTTTTTCATTTTCCATTCCTCCTGAAGATTAATTTTTTGCCGCAGTTTTCTGATCACCTATCAAAATATAAAAATTTCTCTCGAACAATATCAATATTAAAATATCTCATGCCGAAAATACAATAGACTCTATGCAAAAGGTAACTTTTCGATGCCGAATGCTAGTTTTTTAGAATTTCTTCCATCATGTTTAGAAATATCCTGAACAATTAATAACTTCAATTTAGCTCCATGATATGCTAAGCTTGTATTAATTTATAGGTAATCATCCTGCTAGGAGCGAGTGCTTTGCGTATTGCAATTTGCGATGATATACAGCCGGACCGCGAGTTAATCAAACAATATACTGAGACATACTGTCCTAACTATCGCCTAAGCTTAGAACTCTTTTTCTTTGAAAATGGTGAAGCCCTTTTGGACAGTTTTGCTAAAATGTCGTATGATATCGTGTTTCTGGATATTTATATGTGCGGAAAGAATGGCATAGATACTGCCCGTTCCATAAGGGACGCGGGCTTAAAATGTCTGATCATCTTTACTACGACCAGCCCTGACTACGCGCTGGAAGGCTTTGAGGTTGAGGCTGTCCATTACCTGGTTAAGCCTCTTGACTATGAGCAAGTGGAGAAAGCCTTAGACCGCTGCCGACAGCTATTAACTATGTCAGATAACTACATAGAGATCATCTCCAACCGCCTACTGGTGCGTGTGCCTTTGCAAGACCTTATTTTCGCAGAAGTGTATGGCAACCTGACGGTGCTGCATACTGTCTCCGGTGACCTAAAAACCTATATGACTCTGGATGAACTGATGCTTCTCCTTACGGATGGAGAGTTTGTTCGCTGCAACCGGAGCTATATCGTGAATATGAATTTCATTGCGGGCATGGAAAAGTCAGATTTTATTTTAAAAAACAAGCAAAAGATTCCTATCAGCAGGAAAGACAAACAGCAGATGAAACAGCGTTATGCAAACTACCTGTTCAGTATGGTAAGGAGACCGTATGTTGTTGACTGATTTGATGAATATGCTTTATATTTTACTCTATATAGCCCCCTTTGCCGTTATACGCTATTATCCTTTCAGGGACAGGCTGCGTGTATCGGTAAAACCGCTGATTATACTTTATGCCGCACTCCTCGGTATCCAAGCAACCCTATTTTGTTTTCTTTTGCTACAGCCCTTCTGGACTGTCACCCTAACTCAGATCTTTCGTATGGGGTTTGTCGCTTTTTATGCCTTACTTTCCTTCACCATAGTCAAGGAAAATTTATTCAAACAATTCTATATATGGTCGTTGATATTTGCATTTGCAGGCTTTGTTATGGCAAACTCGAATTTTGTCGAGGCCAGATTTTTTCAGGAGTATGCTTGGACGTTTCCCCATGCCATAGCCAACCTGGTGTCGGTATTGCAGATTCTAATCTTTTCTCCCTTTGCAATCAAATTCATTGATACGAAGCTTGTTCCAGTGATCCATTCACCACACAACCCTATTTGGTATACTATTGGGCTGATTCCCGCCCTACTTTCCAGCGCAGCTTTGATATCCACCGGAAGTCTTGAATTTAATAAAGTATCCTCTCTTTCCTACCTGATGATCCGCCATTTCACATTTTGGAGTATGATTCTGATCAGTATCGTCGTATTCGAGGTGCTTAAACAAACTGCTGAAAATGCCCGTTTGTTGGAAGATGCTCACATGACGGAACAACTGCTAGCAATGGAGCGAGAATATTACAATAGGCTTACCAAAAATATTGAAGAAACCAAAAGGGCCAGACATGATTTAAGGCATCATCTTGCCGTAATCCAAGCCTACCTGGCACACGAAAGCAAGGAAAAACTAAAGGAGTATCTTGATCAGTACCACTTAACACTCCCTCATGAATCGAATATTATATTGTGCCTCAACCATACAGTGAATGTGATTGTACAATATTATCTTGATTTGGCGCAGATGGCCGGAATTAACGTTGACATACAACTCGTTCTCCCTGAAAAGATGAGGGTCGCTGATGCCGATTTATGTATTGTTTTTGGCAATCTATTGGAAAATGCCCTGGAGGCCTGCCAAAAGCAATCCGCTTCCAGACGATTTATCGCTATAAGTGCAGCCTTGGTGGGGGATAATCATATCATCACAGTGGATAATAGCTATGAAGGGGATATCCTCAAGGTAGATGACGTATTTCTTTCTTCTAAGCGCGAAGGAACAGGCATTGGTTTAATCTCCGTTCAAGCAGTGGCCAAGCACTATAATGGTGTAGCAAGTTTTGAGTGTAAGGAAAATGTGTTCAGAGCATCGATTATGCTGCAATCACCTCATAATTAGAAAGAATTATTGAATTTTACCCCAGCCTTTCTCTTTGCCCGTGCCTTCGATGCTAATAGTCAGACTGTGACCGCCTACGATAGTAGGCGGTCACAGGATTATCGCCGAAGGCGGTAATCAGACCGTGGTAAAGCAGGAATAATGACGATAATAAAAGAAAGTCATCTCTTGTAAAAGATTACAAGGAGATGGCTTTCTTCATCTTCGCAGGCATGGGAGTAAAGAGTTTGGCCGCCCTTCTCCCGATGCCCTTCAACAAGGTGACTGGAGGTCCAGTACAAATAAAATCAGGGTAATGTCTTTAAAAATCATCAAAGACATTACCCGCACTATTTCTGTATCTAAACCCTCAAAGCCTCGCTACATAAGGCTTTAAGAGCTATTTCTATACTATTTATTTCCCTTAATTTTTTATAGCTGCTTGCCCAGCAGCTAACCGTGCAATAGGTACGCGGAACGGAGAGCAGGAGACATAATCTAGACCAACGATGTGGCAGAATTCCACAGAGTTAGGCTCTCCGCCGTGCTCACCACAGATCCCTAAGCCGAGCTCTGGGTTTGTGCTCCGGCCAAGTTTAGCAGCCATGTCGACGAGCTTACCAACTCCAGCGCGATCGAGCACTACAAACGGGTCTGTGGAAATGATCTTCTTCTCCAGATAGACAGGGAGGAACTTTCCTTGAGCGTCATCACGGGATAGGCCCATCGTCATCTGAGTAAGGTCATTTGTTCCGAAGGAGAAGAAGTCTGCTACTTTCCCGATTTCATCGGCCACAAGTGCCGCACGAGGTACTTCTATCATGGTTCCGACTTTGTAGTGAATGCGGATGCTTTGTTCGTTCATAACCTCTTCCGCCGTGTCATCCACAAGCTTACGCATCATCACGAATTCCTCTTTACCAAAGATGAGCGGAATCATGACTTCCGGATGGATGTCATACCCTTCTTTGACCAAACGGGCACTGGCTTGGAAAATCGCTCGGGCTTGCATGATCGTGATTTCAGGGAAGGACACGCCGAGACGGCAACCGCGGTGCCCGAGCATCGGATTGAGCTCAGATAAGGCACGGACGTTGCGCAGCAAAGCCTCTTTTTCACGTAAAGCTGTGGGATCGTTTTGGTTAATTTTCAGTTTCGTGATCTCTACAACCAGCTCCTCAGAATGAGGAAGGAACTCGTGAAGCGGAGGATCCAGTAGACGAATGACCACAGGGAGTCCCTGCATCGCCTTCAAAATACCATAGAAGTCTTCTTCTTGCATTGGTAAAAGTTTTTCCAGGGAGACTTGGCGCTCTTCGAGGGTTTGCGCGAGGATCATATCTTGAACAATGGGGATCCGGGCAGGGTCCATAAACATATGCTCCGTCCGAGTCAACCCAATCCCGACCGCTCCGAAATCCCGGGCGTTGGTTGCTTCCGTTGGGGTATCGGCGTTAGCCATTACTCCGAGTCTAGCAAATTCATCAGCCCAGCTCAAGACCTCTTTAAACCCTTCACTCAGTTCCGGATCAACCATAGAAACTTCTCCCTTGATAACGCGTCCGGTTGATCCGTCAATGGAGATGGTTGTCCCTTGCGGATAATCCACGCCTTCAATAACGACTACCGCTTTGGCGTAGTCGATCTTTAACGCATCACACCCACAGACCGCCGGTTTGCCCATATGACGAGAGACAACAGCTGCATGACTCGTCATACCGCCACGACTCGTTAAAATTCCTTGAGCCGCCAAAATACCGCGTATATCATCAGGGGTGGTTTCTGTACGAACCAAAATTATTTTCTCCCCAGCATTCCCTAACCGTTCCGCATCTTCCGCAGTAAAGACAATCTTTCCGGATGCGGCGCCAGGTGAAGCAGGGAGCCCTTTGGCCAGAACTTCAAGCTTAGCCGTCGAATCCATACGACGATGTAATAAATGATCCAACTGCTCAGGTTCAATCCGCATAACCGCTTCTTCCTTAGTGATCACGCCCTCGCGGACAAGTTCCACGGCCACACGGATGGCCGCAGAGGCAGTTCGCTTACCATTTCGAGTTTGGAGCATATAGAGTTTGCCACGTTCGATGGTAAATTCAATATCCTGCATATCACGGTAATGAGACTCCAAGCGTTGACAAATCTCCGTGAACTGATTGTAGATCTCCACATTTTCCTGTGCCAAGGTGGCAATCGGGTTTGGGGTCCGGATACCGGCCACTACATCTTCCCCTTGAGCATTCATCAGATATTCGCCATAGAGAGCCTTTTCCCCAGTTGCTGGGCTACGGGTGAAGGCCACACCTGTCCCTGAGTCAGTACCCATATTCCCAAAGACCATGGACTGCACGTTCACGGCCGTTCCGATGTCATGGGGAATATTATTGATTTGACGATAAAAGTTCGCGCGGTCATTGTTCCATGAACGGAAAACTGCCAAAACGGCTTGCTGTAACTGCTCTCTAGGATCCATGGGGAACGGTTTGCCAGTGTGACGTTCAATCTTCTTCTTATACTCACTGACCATCCATTTAAGGCTCTCTGGAGAGAGTTCTGAGTCACTGTGAACCCCTTGTTTCTCTTTAGCACTCACTAATATCTGTTCAAAGTTGTAATGTTCTACTTCTAAGACGACATCTCCAAACATTTGGATAAAGCGACGGTAACAATCCCAGGCAAAACGTTCGTTTTGCGTGTTCGTTGCCAAAGCTTGCACGGTGTCATCATTTAAGCCTAAGTTAAGAACCGTGTCCATCATGCCTGGCATCGAAAACTTAGCTCCAGACCTTACAGAAACGAGCAGAGGGTTTACTTTATCGCCAAAGAGTTTACCTGTGGCAACTTCAATCTCGGCCAAAGCCGGCCAAACTTGAGCCCAGGTTCCTTCTGGGACGTTTTCCCCATTGGTGTAATACTCATTGCACGCTTCTGTAGTAATGGTAAATCCAGGAGGTACTGGCAGACCAATATTGGTCATTTCGCACAGATTGGCCCCTTTTCCCCCCAACAAATCGCGCATGGAAGCCTTACCTTCCTGGAATAAGTAAACATACTTCTTGCTCAATTTCGCTCCCCCTTAAATAATAGTTCTAACACAATGCTCGCTGTCTCTTCAACCGCTTTGCCAGTGGCATCGATGATCGGGCAACCAATTCGTTTCATGATACTCCGCGCATACTCCAGCTCTTGCATAATGCGCTCCATGTTAGCATAATCCGAGGTTTTGCCCAAGCCTAACGTTTTTAAGCGTTCTGTCCGAATTTGGTTAAGCAATTCAGGCCGTAATATTAAACCAACCACTTTTCGAGGGGAAATAGTGTAAAGCTCCTCAGGAGGATCGACTTCAGGAACCAAGGGAATATTCGCGGCTTTGAGTCCTTTATGGGCTAAATACATACTGAGGGGAGTTTTCGATGTTCTCGAGACTCCAATGAGAACCACATCGGCGTAGAGGACCCCTCTGGAATCCTTGCCGTCGTCGTATTTCACGGCAAATTCAATCGCTTCCACTTTTTGAAAATACTGTTCATCCAGGCGATGGATAATGTTCGGTATATGGGTGGGTTCCAGTCCGGTTTGGCTGGTCAGAGCACCAATCAGCGGACCCAATATATCAACAGTCTGAAGGCCTTTCTCGATAGCCTTTTTCTCTAAACAATCTCGAAGCTCTTTAAGCACCAGGGTATACACCAAGATAGCCTGTTCGGCCACAGCTTCTTCCATAATCTCTTCGAGATGTTCCTTATCTCGCACGTAAGGAACCCGACGAATCCGAGTCTTTACGCCAAGAAATTGGGCCGCAGCCGCCCGACTTACAAACTCAGCCGTCTCTCCAAGGGCATCTGAAATGACATAAATTACAGGTAATAGGGTCGTCAAGTCCACACCTCCGAATTCATTCAAAGTCCTTCCTGACTTCTGGCTTCAGTCTTACGTTTTCTGAGATCTATCCTCAGCTCTCCGATTTCTGGATTGAGTGCCGGTCTACCCTCAAATTTCGAACCACGAACTACGATTACAACCTTGTTTCCGCGATTTCAACAAAGAGCTTTGTAACATTCGTCTTGGTAAACCGCCCCACGACCTCATAGCGTTCATTTCCATTCTCATCCACATACGCTTCCACCACTGGTAAACTGTCAACCTGATGCTGTACTAACTTTTTCGCCGCGCTTAAGACAGGTTCATCCATGGTCGCCATATAAATATTCGGCATGCGCGTCATAATGACACCAACGGGAACTTGCTGAAGGTCGGTTTTTCCTAAAGAGGCTTTCAAAACATCCTTGCGAGAAAGCATTCCTAAAAGCCCACGCTCGTGATCTACAACGGACAGACTTCCAACGTTTTGGGTAAACATTGTAACTGTTGCGTCATAGATACTAGCACTTTCGAGTACTGTGATCGGCATTGACTTAAATGCACAGACCCTAAGCTGAAGCATACGTTCCATAATTGGGGAAGGTCCGCGATTTTCACGGTAAGAATACCCAACGCGAGGCCGGGCCTCTAAGATCCCGGACATCGTCAAAATGGATAAATCCGGTCGGAGAGTCGCTCGCGTCAAATCCAGCTTGGCAGCAATCTGCTCACTGGTGATTGGACCTGAGGTTTTTACTATCTCCACGATTCGCTGTTGACGTTCCGTCCATTCCAACCCAATTCACCTCTTAATGTTTATCACTGACCTAATGTGACATACTAATTAATGCTATTCGAGCTTTATACGGCCAATTATATCATATAATATTGCTTTTAGACTAGATAGTGAACATAATTTTTTAGCCATTTAAAACCTTTATGGAAGTTCGGCACTCCAAAAAAGTCTACCTTATGCCAAAACGCTCAAATCGCCTAAACATCCCAGCATTACCACACACTGTCCGAGTAAGGCCAGACGATTTCGTTTCAAAGCTTCATCTTCCACCATAATCATCACCGCTTGGAAGAGGGCTTCAATGGAGGAGACAAGCTCTCCAGCTAGACTATAGGCCAGCACATAATCCCCATTCGCCAAGGTTTGATCAAAGCGTTCTCTACGTGAGGATATGGCCTTCTCCAGGGCTATTTCTGTTTCATCAACCAACAGCGATAGATTTAGGATTTGAGGCGCTTCCTTTTTAGAAAGGTTAAAGCAACGTGTATAGGCTTGGACGTAGGAACTAAAGGGGTCTTCGTTCCTTTTTTCGGAAAGCACTCGGGCTCGGTTCACCGCGCGATTAAGGTCATCGCTTCCAATCGACAGGGCTGCTTCCACCGTATCATAGCGCAGTCCCTGTTCCTGAAGCACAAACCGCAGTCGTTGTTGAAAGAAATCCTGGAGCAATGGCAGAATTTCTTCAATCGGCAAGGGAGATGTTCCTTGCTCTGTGAGATGGCGATAGGACTCGCGAAACAGTTCAGTGAGAGAGAGCTCCCATCCGGAATCTAAGAGAATAGCCACAATCCCTTGGGCCTGACGTCTAAGGGCATAGGGATCCTGAGATCCGGTAGGTTGAATTCCAATGCTGAACGCTCCAACAATCGCATCAAGTTTATCCGCAATACTAACCACACGACCTGGATCGGAGGCAGGAAGGTTATCCCCTGTAAAGCGGGGTTGATAGTGTTCAATTATCCCCTGACAGACCTCAGGTTTTTCGCCACTGACTCTAGCGTAGTCCGCCCCCATGATTCCTTGCAGTTCCGGGAAATCGCTGACCATCAAGGTGACAAGATCTGCTTTCGCCAAATAGGCGGTTCGATCGATTTCTTCTTGTCGGGCTCCTTCGAACTCCAGCTTCTCTGCCATGAACCGCGCCAGGGCCCGCAAGCGCTCTACTCGTTGTTCAACTGTACCCAATTTTTCGTGATAAACAATTTTTCCCAATTTAGGAACTAACTCTGACAAGGGGACCTTCTGATCCTCCCGATAATAAAAGGCCGCATCCTCCAAACGAGCTTTCAACACTTTTTCATTCCCGGCTTTCACTGTTTCTAAAGCAAAAGCATCCCCGTTGCGTACCGTAATGAAATAAGGCAAAAGTTTTCCGTTTAAGGCCCGAACCGGGAAATACCGTTGATGTTCTCGCATTGGAGTCGTAATCACGGCCTCCGGCAGGTGCATGTAGCGGTCGGCTACTTCGCCCAGCAAAGCAGTTGGGTACTCGACAAGATGGATGACTTCACCCAAAAGTTCCTCATCTTCAGGCACCTCACCGCCGACATTCTCTGCTAGGACTTTGATCTGGGCTTGAATTTCGCTCTTGCGCTCCTCCGGATCAACGATAACATAGGCCTTACGTAAGGCTTCACGATAATCGGACGGTTGACCTAATTTAACAAGTTCTGTCGCCAAAGTTCGATGCCCACGTGAGGTACGTCCGGACTCAAGCCCGACGAACTCAAATGGCACAACCTCTGTCCCGTAAAGTGCGACAATCCAGCGAATCGGACGTGCAAATCGGAAATCAAGATCTCCCCAGCGCATTGGTTTGGGAAAATGAAGCGCATTAATCAGATCTCGGGCGAGCTGCGGCAGGATTGTTAGAGTCTCAATTCCCGTTTCTGATTTCCGAGCAAACACACAGGGTACACCGTTAACTTCTTGTACAAAAAGATCTTCTACCGTTACGCCCTGCCCTCTGGCAAAACCTTGGGCAGCTTTGGAGGGAGCACCGTTCGCATCATAGGCCGCTTTTACCGACGGGCCTTTGACCTCCATACTTAAATCTTCTTGCTTTTCCTCGAGACCTGTTACTAAAAGTGCTAGTCTCCGAGGAGTCGCGTAGATTATTAAATTTGTATAGGGTAAGCGCAGCTCAGCAAACCGTTTGCGCGCTTGTTCTTCCAACTGGGCCATCGCTCCCGGGGAGAATTTAGCTGGGATTTCTTCGGTCCCTATTTCAAGCAAAAAATCGTTGGCCATCTTACTCCACCTCTTTCAGAGAATTTGTCTTTAACAAAGGGAAACCCAATTTCTCCCGCTGAGCTACATAAGCCTGGGCACAAAGACGAGCGAGCACACGCACCCTAGCAATATAACTTGTGCGTTCCGTGACACTGATTGCCCCGCGGGCATCAAGAAGGTTAAAGGTATGAGAGCATTTCAAGACGTAGTCATAGGCCGGGAGTACCAATCCCTTTTCTACGACCCGCTTGGCCTCACGTTCATACATATCAAACCAGATCTGCAACGCTTCAATATCCGCCACTTCAAAGTTGTAATGCGAGTAATCAATTTCGCTTTGCAGATAGATATCACCATAGGTGATGTCCCCGACCCACTCAATATCATACACACTGTCTTTCGTCTGAATATACGTGGCCAGCCGCTCCAGTCCATAGGTAATTTCAGAACAAACCGGTTTGCAGTCAATACCCCCGCACTGTTGGAAATATGTAAACTGGGTCACTTCCATGCCGTCCAACCAGACTTCCCAGCCGAGACCCCAAGCCCCCATGGTCGGAGACTCCCAGTTGTCCTCGACAAAACGGATATCATGTTCTTTGGGATTGATCCCCATCCGTTCCAAACTCTGCAAGTAAAGTTCTTGAACATTGTCCGGAGAAGGTTTAAGGATGACTTGGTATTGGAAATAGTGTTGTAAGCGATTGGGGTTTTCCCCATACCGTCCATCAGTTGGTCGGCGTGACGGCTCAACATAGGCCACCTTCCAAGGCTCCGGTCCCAGAGCGCGTAGAAATGTGGCCGGATTCATTGTACCGGCCCCTTTTTCCATATCATAGGGTTGGGCAATAATACACCCTTGTTCTCCCCAAAATTGATTAAGGGTAAGGATTATGTCTTGAAACTTCATAGTCAACCTCCTAAGTATATTTCAATTATTCTAGACCAGTGTGCAAGTGGGGACGGTTCTTGCTTGCATATTCAGTCAACCACTCTTTTTTCTTATGACTCAGTTTATCACCCAGCCCGAAAAACGAATAAAAAGCCCTCACCCCCGTAGCATTTAAGCTACAGGGACGAGAGCTTGTTCCCGCGGTTCCACCCTGTTTGACCCCATCAGGGTCCCCTTCGTTTCTCATGCTCAGAGCTACCCCATCCGCTTCTCCCATTCGGTTTCCACCCACCCGAACTCGCTTAAAGAGAGATCTCACGAACTTCATTCCCATCATTGCATTTGTTGCAGAAAATGTCTACGCTCATTAAAGCAACTTCTCGCTCCGTGCTCTCTAAGCAAAGAAACTTCCTCTAACTTTATATTGAATTAATTATAAACGCAGGAAGAAGGTGTGTCAAACCAATTCCCTTAATATTCCGTATCCGTAACAAAATTAAAAGCATCGTCCTCGTACGTTGACTCATCGTTGTTAGCCACTTCCAGCTCATAATGATTCATGGCTGCTCCGACAGCACCCACAAGAGCAAGCATCCGTAAGCCCGGCCTCCGCCAAATCGTATATGCCAGTGCCAAACCCAAAGGAGCTGCAACGCTAACAATTGTATCGTCATTTTTCTTAAGACTAATCGTAGTGTGGTTCAAGCATCCCATTTTAGCCCGCACACTGTCCCAAAGCTTATGGCCCTGATTTGCAAAGTCACGACCCGGTTCTTCTCCATCTCGAGCCTTCTCTAAATTGTCCAAAGCCTTCACTACATCGCCCTGAGCCAGGTTTAGAGCCGTACGTGCCTCTTCGTACCCAATTCCCATTCTCTCGCGCAAAACATCCATCTTCTCAAGTTCTGTCCATAATGCTTCACTCATTTCATTGCCCTTCCTTTCCGTTAATGTATCATCCCAAATCGTCCCGATTTAAGCTTCCCATCCTCCAAGACTTAAGTGGCCTTTCAAATTTATACTCTAAGAAAAGCCGTAATATCTCCAAAATTTCTTGCTGCATCCAAGCACTCCAACGCAGACGATCAATTTTTGTGATATCAGATCGAATCAACTGACGCATAAACGCAATACTTCCTGCCCGAATCCACCGCCCAGCATAATTCTCACGGCAGATACCACAAAGGGTACCTCCCGCATCCGAACTAAAAAACATCCGATCACCATTCACCGGGGCACCACACTCCGCACATTCTCCTAAAAGCGGACGATATCCCATTAGAGTCATCAAGCGCAAAGCGTAGGCGCAAAGCACAAGAAAAGGATCAAACTGTTCCAACAGAAATAAACAAGTCAAAGTAAGGGCAAAAAGCTCCGGGTTAGGTTGGGCCTTAAGCGTCGAAATATCTAAAAGCTCTGCAATTCCCGTAGCCGCAAACGACCGATCAAGATCATTCCAAAGAAACGCAAAACTTTCTCTAGGACTGCATTGACTGACAGTATCCAGAGTTTTCCCCTTATGAATTAAAAAATCCCCATAGGTAAACAACTGAACTCCAGCCCTTTGGCGGCTTTTAGGTTTACGCACCCCTTTTGCCACAGCTTGAAGCTTCCCCATCTCACGAGAAAAAAGAGTGAGCACACGATCCGACTCCCCAAATTCCCGGCTACGGATCACTAACGCGTCCGCATGATAAACGGCCACGGACTCACCCTCTCTATTTTGCGTGATCTATTATCACACTATACATATTTATACAAGTACCGAACTCGTCCCCAGTCGTTCCGCCCCAGCTTCGACAAGTTCCAGTGCAAATTTGCTAGTCCTGATACCGCCTGACGCCTTAACCTTCATGCCATCTCCGACCCAAGCTTTAAGGTTACGCACATCCTCAACAGTGGCTCCCCCGCCAACAAAACCCGTCGAGGTCTTAATATAGTCAGCTCCCGAAAGTTTAACAATCTTAGCGACCGCTTTTTTCTCGTCTTCTGTGAGTAAACTCGTTTCAATAATAACTTTTATGATTAATCCGCAACTATGAGCCGCATCGACTACTCGGACGATATCTTGTTCAACCGCTTCCCAATTTCCGGATTTTGCCCATCCAACATTGATAACCATATCCACTTCTCTACCACCATGTGCTTTGACCATGAAGACTTCCTGCACCTTAACTTCCGTAAAGGTCGCCCCTAATGGAAAACCCACAACGGCAGCAACGCCGATTCCTGTACCGTGTAAAAGCTTTGCCGCCGTTTGCACATAAGTCGGATTGACACAAACAGTGGCAAACTTGTACTGTTGAGCCTCATGGCAAAGTGCCACAATATCTTTCTCTGTGGCTTGCGGCTTCAATAGCGTGTGATCAGTCATTCCTGCAAGATTCATCTTCATTATTCCCGTTCCTTTCCATACCCATAATTACGCAAGCTATCAGGACGGTTACGCCAATCCTTTTTAACTTTAACCCAAACTTCCAAAAACACCTTGCTACCTAACAACGCCTCAATATCCAGACGAGCCAAGCTACTGATCTCTTTGAGCGCTTTACCACCAGCCCCGATAACAATCCCTTTTTGAGATTCACGTTCAACTATAATCAAAGCTCTCACTTTAACAAGCGTCTTCTTTTCTTCTACCTCTTCGATCACAACTGCAATCGAATGAGGAATTTCATCGTGCGTCAGTTGGAGCACTTTTTCGCGCACCAATTCCGCCATGATAAACCGTTCCGGCTGATCAGTCACTTCATCTTCTGGATAATACATGGGTCCCTGAGAGAGTTGATCAAAAATCACATTCAATAATTCATCCGTGTTTTCCCCTGTTTTAGCCGAAATAGGAACAACCGCTGCAAAATCGACAAGAGCAGAATATTTCTGGATTTTATGCATTAACATTTCTTTCGAGAGTAGTAAATCGACCTTATTGAAGACTAATATGCACGGACTCTTTGATTGCTTGAGCATCTCGATAATATACTCTTCGCCCGGACCATATTCAGCTGTAAGATCCACCATATAAAGAATGACATCCACGTCGCGCATAGATTCCTTGGCCTTACCGACCATATATTCTCCTAATTTATGCCTAGGTTTATGAATCCCCGGAGTATCCAAGAAGACAATTTGTCCACGTTCCTCTGTCAAAATACACTGAATACGATTACGAGTCGTCTGCGGCTTATCAGACATAATAAGTACTTTCTGACCCAATAAATGATTGAGCAAGGTGGATTTCCCTGCATTTGGCCTTCCAATTACGGATACAAAACCCGAACGAAAATCTTTTGATGTTGTTGAAACCAACGGTGATGCCACTTCCCTATCTTATACTTTATTTATTATCTTATCTTATCATCTTTATACCATAACCTTAAATTATGGCGTCTATTCAATACGCTCAAAGCTTACCTTGCCTCACAGCTTTATGCAAGTAGGGGCACGATGCTTCGTGCCCCATCCCGTGTCACACGTAGGCCCCCCGTGAGAGGGCACGATGCATCGTGCCCCTACCATTCACCTAAAGAAATTCTGGTCCAAATGAATCGGGCAACAGCACTTTCAAACTCGTCACCCGCGTCGCCCCCTGCCCATTAACTAAAATCACCGGGCAGTCGACGGCAAACTCCCGGATCACTTGACGACATGCGCCGCAGGGGGAAGGAAAGCTGTCTGTCGGTACGGCAATGGCAATCCCTTTCAGTTCCCGGTCCCCCTGAGCTACGGCTTGGAAAATCGCATTTCGCTCTGCACAAATCGTTAATCCATAACTTGCATTTTCCACATTGCATCCGCTATATATTTCTCCTGAGGAAAAAAGCACGGCCGATCCAACGGGATAATGGGAATACGGTACATAAGCCTGCCGATAAGCAGCTTGAGCCTGATTAATAAGTTCTTGCATCTTTTCATTATCGAGTACGGTATCAAGTGCCCCTATCGTTTGAGGTTGATCCTGCGTCAAACATAAAACTCCTATCTATATAACAAGACTTAACGGCCCCTCGTTTCCCCGTTCTCAGATCGGAACGCAGTAGACGGTTCACATGAAATGTGCCGTCTCTCCCGACAACTTAACGTAAAGTTCCGCCGTCCCCCGGACCCAAGCCCGGGACGCAGTGTCACACAGCGCGACGTCTCTACGTAAGCAGCCCAGCAAACTTCCGTTCAAGCTCCCGACCCAAAATACGGGGCAGCGAACAAGGATGTGAGCTGCCGCCCATGCGCCAAGGAGGGCGCATTGGGCGGGAACCCCGCTCCCCAAAGAAGGAGCTTGAACGGTTAGTTTGCTCTGCGTCGTACGACCGAGCGCTGTGTCACACAAGTCCCCCTAAACTCTCACCAGCTTCAATATAGCCATCACCTCTTCTTCTTTGCTGCGCATCTCTTGTTTAGCCTGCTCTTCTTCATGATCATAGCCTAATAAATGAAGAGTCCCATGGACAGCCAGGTAAACAATTTCCCGTTCAAAAGAATGACCATATTCCGCCGCTTGTTCCCTTGCCCGTTCCGCTGAGATTACGATATCGCCAAGCATTTCGTCTTCGAATACTGCATCTGGTTCCTCTTCCATGTCCTCTTGCAGGGCAAAAGAAAGAACATCCGTTGGACGATCCACCCCTCGATACTCTTGATTTAACGCATGTATGCGCTGATCGTCAACTAACATTAGGCTCACTTCGGCCTCTTCAGACCCACCAGACAAACGAATAGCCTCTTTAATGGCCTGAGTTAGCAAAATGGTTAGCGGCTCGCGCCGGTCAGGTAAAATAGAATCTTCTTCCCAAGCAATATCTAGAATCACGTGCTTGCGGGCAACCCCATCTCTGTTAAGGCCCATCAAGAAAATAACCAGTTAGTTATGCCAGTCTATTTTGTGTCATACTACATTGGCATCTTTGACTTGTTATTTTCTTTCATATGCCTAATCAGAATGCAGGTCGCCCTTCCCCCCTTCATAATCTAGTTTTTTCCTCATGGCTATCTAGCTGCTTCTCCTTAAGGGAGTCGTTACTATTCTCTTTACTCGTTTCTCCCATATTCTTCTTATGCATTACAGCGTTTTCATTCTCTCGTATAGTCGGCATCTCCGGATATTCGACACGGGAGTGAAAAATTCCACTCAAAACACGGACAAAGGCCATCGCAATCCGATCTAAGTCTTGAAATGTTAAATCACATTGATCCAACTGCCCATCGTTAAGCTTGTCCTTGATAATTTTCCGTACGAGCCCTTCGACGCGCCCAGGAGTATGCTGTTTCATAGATCGTACGGCCGCTTCCACATTGTCCGCCAAGGCGACAAGGGCACTCTCTTTGGTCTGGGGTTTTGGGCCTTCATAATGGAAAGGTTCCTCAGGTACATTATCATATTCCTCCAAGGCCTTATGATAAAAGAAGCTAACAACACTATCCCCATGATGCTGAGCAATTATATCTTGGATCTGCTTCGGAAGATTATTTTCCTTCGCCAATTCCAACCCATCCTTGATGTGGGAGGTGATTATCAAGGAACTTAGAGTCGGAGCAATCTTATCGTGAGGGTTATCTTGGGTAAATTGATTTTCGATAAAAAAGTACGGTCGTTTTAGTTTTCCAATGTCGTGGTACATTGCACCAACTCTTACTAATGTGGCATCCGCCTGAACAGCCTCCGCGGCCGCTTCGGCAAGATTACCCACTAAAATGCTATGGTGATAAGTTCCCGGTGCCTCCATCAACAAGCGTTTCAATAACGGAAGATTGGGATTGGTTAATTCTAAAAGACGAACGGAGGAAGTAATACGGAATCCCGACTCAAACCAATGCAAAGCCCCTACCGTTAAAAACGAAGACGCCACACCATTGACTGCACCCAGGACCAAACCAACCAACCACATCGTCAAACGCATTCCAGTGGTCAAGGCTATCGCGCTTACCATTAAAATATTAACCGCGGATACAAATAACCCGGCACGCGCCAAATCAGAACGCTGACTTAAATGGGACACACTATACACCCCAACAAAGCCACCAAAGAGAGCTACTAGACCACTTTGTAGGCCAGACGAGGTTGCAAAAGAAGGGTCCACCAAAACAGCCACGAAAATTGCTAAGATCGCTGAAACCAGCAAAGCAACATTCACATCAAATAATATCGCAATCGACATGGTCGCCCAAGCCACTGGAATGAGCATACCTGACAAAGAGTTAAAGTCGGCTGGTCCTAAATTCAAAGAAATTACCCCACGTCCGATGACCAGAACCAAGCCCATTGTTAACCCAATCAGGATTATACGATTCGTTAAGTGTAAAACATTCCGTTTATACTGAAACAAATAAGCTAGAATTGTTCCTATTCCGATAAGAACAATTAAGGCAATCCCTGCGACCACCTTCCATGTATTTCCACTATTGATTAGCCCATAGGCAGCCAGAACCTGGTAAACTTTTTCGTCAACAATTTCACCAGGACCAACAATCTTTTGGTTGGCCTTGTAGCTGAGCACATTCGGTTTCACCAAAGCTCGGGCGGCAGTACGCAATTTTTCCGTGGCTTGGTCATCAACCTTTAAGGTTGGATGGGTCACTTCTTGTTCCACAAAAGCCTTGTAGAATGCTTTGGCATCCTCATGCAACGCCGCCGAATCAAAATCCGCTGTCATCCGCTCCCGGAGTTTGACCACATCTGCGTCAGACCGAGCCCCTTGATCCAAATTGCGCGCTTTGCTTAAAATAATGTCTGCCCCGGTCTGTTCAGCTGAATTCAAATCTGCCTGCGAGTATTTCAGCAATGAGGCCAATACTCCATCGGACAAAGCCTTAAAGGGCTGGGTTTGTTTCAGTTTACTGACGCGCGCACTTTCATCCCCTGTGATCGCCGCAGTGTCGTGCAAGGTAATGAACGCTTGCCCTAAATTCTTGGTTAGAACGCTCAAATAATCCTCATCCGGACTGTACACTGCTTGAACGGCTTTCGACGCCACATCCTGCTCTAGAACATATTTTTTTGTATCCTCAATGTTCTTATCTACTGGCGCAGTGATGAGTTGAGGACTAGGCTCCCCTACTTCCAAATGGAGTTTGGAGACAAACAGATTGGATGATAAAAGAACCGTAAACAACAGAAAATACATCACCCCAACAATGGTACGTGACCAGATGGTGTGATGTTTAAGGGAATCCAAACGGGTGGATAGACCCTCCCAAATTTTTATGACCTTTCTGATATTCAATACCATCATCCTTACTTACCAGTGCCTTACCTAAGGGTTAGACGCTTCAAAGGCCTCAATAGTCATCTGCGCTCGTTAAGGATTTGCATATACTGCCAAATCCTCGTAAGTTTCTAGCTCTACTCTAACCCGTTCAGCCTCGGGATTGCTCGAAAGAATCTTCACTGCTTCTTTCACAATCGGAACACTAGGTGTGATTTTCTTCTGGACTTCAGTCCGGGCTGTTTGTTCAGCCAGTTGACGGGCCTCGGCCACAGAACGTTCGAGGTGAACAGTACGAAGCTCTTTATAGTTCACTCTAATACATTCGACGGGAAAACGCCAATTCCTCCAGGGTAGCAGGGAATGACTCAGGACTTCTTGACGGGCTTGCTTAAACGGCGAATTCGGCGTTGTTACCATTATGACGCGAGAACCAAATTTTATACCCCATCCCGTGGCATCTTTTCCACTTTCTTCGACTTTATTCTCTGCCAAGGGGACCTTTGCTTCCGCGCTATACCACACTCGCCCACGGACAAACCCTCTGGCCGCAGAAGGTAGGGGAGCCGGTTTGGAATTATCCGCTGCGCTATTTGGAGTAATAGACGTACTCGGAGGATTCAGACTTGGCTCCTGGGTGATCAACACTTGCCCCGCCCGCACGGTTTCGCCTTCATGAACCTGTGGTGTTCCCTGAATCACCATAATTTCTCCGACAATTCCCGCATGCATTGCTACAAGATTACCCGCTTCCTTGGGGATGATTGGGCGAATTTTCTCCGAAATTTTAATTATAACATCAGTTCCCTTACGCTCCACGCCGATCCAAGCTGCATCTGGCAGTTGTTCTTGAAGCGTTTTCGCAATCCCGTTTAAATCCAAACTTTTTGAATAGACCCAAGTTTTAAGCCCTAGTGTCTCCGCCCGTGCTAAAACATCGGAAGACATTAGGTTTCGATTCCCCGTCACGGAAATCGAAAGCACAAGTTGGGACAATACGGTTAGTACCGTGGCAATCACTACAATCCCTGTCAAAAGTCCCTTTCTACGCCACCATCGCGCGGCCACAAACGGCCAGCCATATTTGGCCACAATATGCACCCGTGTATGAGTAAGACGTGCAGCATGACGCAAACGCCGAAAATCAGCAAGCGTAAGCTGAGCTCGCATTCCCCGCTCTGATTTTTGAGTGTGATAGAGAATCACGCCGTCCTTTGATACTTGATTAAGAAAGCGTGCTAACTGATCACCTCTCGCAAGAAAAAGTATCCGGCCATACCAAAACGTCCGCAACCATTCAAACATTACTTTATCTCCCTTCCTTTAAAAGATAAGGAAGAGAGTTCCCCTTCGATCCGCAGTTCGGTCGATAATATGACTTTGAGCGCTAGCCCCTTCCCGCCAAAACAGACATCCCCCTCAGCTGTTTCCAATCGAATTTCTTCCTCCGAAAAATCAACAATGCTGATATAATTTTCGACTAGAATTTGCCGCCGTCCGGTTATCGTAATCTTGGGACCTTCGCCCACTACATCCGCTGGAAAATCCAAAATGTCTCCGACACTCGTTTGCAATTTTTTAAACATAAAAAAACGTCCTCCCTTCTGTTAGATTTTATGAAGGGAAGATCGAGAATAGTCCAAGCCTCTTGTTTAATTATTTTCTACATTCCATAACAAAAAAGACCCAGCCACATTTTTGTAACTGGGTCCTTTCTTAGTTATTAATTTGCTATGCCCCAAGTAACTCCCGTACAAGCAGATTGACAAGTTTGCCATCTGCACGACCTTTGGTCTTAGGGGATAATGCACCCATAACTTTCCCAAGATCTTTAGGGCCCTGAGCCCCCACCGCCGCCATAGTTTCCTGAATGAGCTGACGAATTTCCCCTTCGGAAAGCTGCTGAGGAAGGTACTCCATTAAAACGGAAATTTCCTTTTCCAGAGCCTGAACCGTTTCGGGGCGATCCGCCTTTTTGAACTCTTCAAGTTCATCTCGGCGTTGTTTTAATTCGCGTGCTAAAACTTCGATGACTTGAGCATCGGTAAATTCTATTTTGTTGTCGATCTCAGCATTTCTTATACCAGCCCTGACCATTCGGATAACGGAAAGTCTTACCTTCCCCTCCTCTTTGGCCTTCATGGCAACCTTCATATCCTCAACGAGGCGATCTTTCAGGGTCAATTCGAGACACTCCTTACTTGAACTTGCGTTTACGTGCAGCTTCAGACTTTTTCTTTTTCTTCACGCTTGGTTTTTCATATGCCTCGTGCTTACGAGCCTCTGCACTAACCCCTGCCTTTTGACAAGTACGCTTGAACCGGCGGAGTGCGGCATCCAGGGATTCGTTTTTACCAACTCTGACTTCACTCATTATCTTATCCCTCCCTCCACTGGATCATCACAAATATACCTTTACTATTATACCGGATGAAATTACTTGCGTCAAGTTCGTTGAACCCATTATGTTGCTTAAATCTCATTGAGATCATCCAATTTTGGAGCCCAGTGCCTGCCCTCCAAGCAGATGGAAATGGAGATGCCCAACAATTTGACCTCCATCTGTTCCAGTATTCGTGATCACTCTATAACCAGACTCTGCTATTCCGAACTCACTTGCCAACCGACGAATGACGCTGAAAAGATGACTAACTAAGGGTTCATATTCAGGAGTGACATCATTAAGATTGCGGATATGAATTTTTGGAACAACGAGCAAGTGCACCGGAGCCAAGGGTTGGTTATCTTTAAAAGCGATGACCTCATCGTCCTCATAGGCGATCTCGCAAGGAATTTCATGGGCGATTATTTTGCAAAAAATACAATCCGGCAAATGCATTATTAGTTCCTCCTTCAGTTTATTAACCAAACCGTTTATTTGTTCTCATACCAGCCCCATAATATGACTTTCTTCCAAAACAACCGTTGCAAACTGCCTAGAAGTCCAGCGTTTCCCATCCTCACGGGCAGGTATACGAACCTGAATATAGTGCGGTGTATGCCCAATAGCACGTCCTTCAGAGTCAACACCCTCGATAAGAACTTCCACAGGTCTACCGATAAAGCGCCGCACAAATGTAGCCTGACTTTCGTGGGCGACCGCCAAAAGTTCCTTCGCTCTTTGTTCCTTGAGTTTCTTCAAAACTTGATCAGGATAGTCTGCAGCAGGAGTTCCGTTCCGCTTAGAATAGGGGAACACATTAATTCCAGAAAAGCCGCAGGACGTCGCAAACGCCAAAGTTAACGTATGGTCGACTTCCGTCTCCCCCGGAAAGCCAACAATGACATCCGTCGTGACTGCAAGATCGGGAATGAGCTGACGAAGCTTTTTCAGTAGGTCTTGGTATTCGTTCGAAGCATACGGGCGTCGCATTCGGGCCAAAACCTTGTCACTTCCACTCTGTAAAGGCATATGCAAATGAGGGCAGACTTTATCTGACGAAATAATGCTCTCGATCAACTCATCAGTATACTCCATAGGTTCGATCGAACTCAAACGCAAACGACGAAGCCCAGGAATTTTGACCAACTCCCGCACCAAGCGCGCTAAGTTCCACCCTTCCTCCAAATCTTGCCCATAAAACCCAGTATGAATCCCCGTCAGAACAATTTCCGGATGCCCCGCTTCAACTAAACTACGAGCCTCAGCAACGGCATTTTCTGGAAGACGGCTCCGTAACGGGCCACGTGCATACGGAATAATACAGTAAGTACAAAACTGATTGCATCCTTCCTGAACCTTCAGAAGTGCTCTTGCCCGGTGTTCCTCGCGGAGTTGTGGAAGCTCTTCAAATTTCTCCACGCCCCAAATCCCACGCACCGCGTTCAAAGGTTTTCGCCCAACCTCGACTCGCTCAATCCACTCTAATATTTTTGCTCGATCCTGCGTTCCAAGCACTAGATCAACACCTTCAATATCGAGGACTTCTCCCGGCTCTGTTTGCGCGTAACAACCCATCACTACAACAATACTCCCTGGATGAGCCTTAATCATCCGACGAATAATCTGACGGGACTTACTGTCACCAGTATTAGTCACAGTACAAGTATTAACTACCACAACATCCGCTTCTTCGGAAGAGCTCACCACCAGATAGCTTGCCTCACGAAAAAGCTGCGCCATCGCTTCGCTTTCCGTTTGGTTTACCTTACAGCCAAGAGTGACGAAACAAACCGACGAATGTTTATTGACTTGTTCAACCTGGCAAGACATTATATATTCCACCCTTTTTCAAAACAACTAACCGGGTCAATCATTCCTCATTCCCGATCCTTTCTCCGGTATCAATCTCTCCATGAAGATTCTCCGGAGTTACCTGATCCAAAAGTTCCTTTAACGAATAAGTTTTGAGGTTAACCACAATTCCTTCTTTAACAATTTTTGTATTGACTGGAGTTCCGTTTTTATGCAAGTCAAGAACCGTCCCTTCTCCCCCACGTACAACAGCCCAGGTAGAAACGTTCTCTCATGACACAGACGGCGCACATGAAATGTGCCGTCTCCCAGCCGGCCGTTCCCCGTCCGTCCCTCGACCCCAGCCCGGGACGCAGTATCACACAGCGCGACGTCTTTACGTAAGCAGTCCAGCAAACTTCCGTTCAAGCTCCCGACCCCAAATACGGGGCAGCGAACAAGGTCCCTTCTCGCCATCCTGCAAGAAGGTTAATTCGTGCGAAGACAGTGTCTTCGGGCTTCAGGGACACTCGGCCATCCTGCAAGAAGGCTAATACGTGCGAAGACAGTGTCTTCGGGCCAGCGGATGTGAGCTGCCGCCCATGCGCCAAGGAGGGCGCATTGGGCACGATAGTCTCCAGTGGAGATTATCGCCGTAGGCGTGTTCTTCAAAAGAATACTATCGCCGTAGGATGCACCCCGCTCCCCAAAGAAGGAGCTTGAACGGTTAGTTTGCTCTGCGTCGTAAGACCGAGCGCGGGGTGATACAAGTCCCCCTATCCGAGGTCCCCGAAATGCGCCAAAACCATCGTCAACGCTGCCAAAGCAGCCGTTTCCGCTCGAAGAATTCGCGGGCCCAACGACACGCTCTTTGCTCCAAGTTTTTCTTGGGCCATAGCCACCTCCGCCTCATCAAAGCCCCCCTCAGGGCCAATAAGTATAGCAATCGGGCGTTCGGAGTCCATCGCAACTAGTGCAGTAGCTAAACGCTGAGTCTTTTCTTCTTCGTAAGGAATAAGCCACTGAGTATCCTTCGGCAAATGTACCGCCAATTCCTGCCAATCACAAACTTTTGATATTTGTGGTTCTCGAACTCGATGAGACTGTTTCGATGCCTCTGAGGCTATTTTTTGCCAGCGAACGACTCTGTCCTGAGCCTTGCTTCCCTCAAGGTGCATTATAGACCGTTTGGTCCGCAAGGGAACAAGGCCTTCCATGCCCAGTTCAGTCCCCTTCTGGATCACCCATTCCATTTTCTCTCCTTTGGAGAGCCCTGCCACAAGATACACGGCAGTATGGGCCTCCACGTCAGGATGATCCGTACTGAGGATCCGACAGGTTACACTTTTATCCTCAATTTTAAGGATGACACTGGTATATTCCATACCCGTATTATCAAAACCCACAACTAGATCCCCGGGCGAAAGTCGAAGCACCTTAGCGAGATGATCTCGTTCCGAATCACGCAACCAAAAGACATCTTTTCCAAGCTCAGTAATCTTAAAACGATTCACGTTTATCCCACCTTGCTCTAAATAAAATCCATCCGCTGTCCTCTATGCGTTCTACAATTTCGAAACCTGCCTCTTTCAAACCCGTCTCTACCTCATCGGCTCGATTGTCAATAATGCCGGAGGCCAGAAATTCGCCCTCCGCGCGCAATATTCGTTTCAAATCCGGAAGTAGCATTAAAATAACATCGGCAATAATATTAGCGATCACGACATCTGCTTGCCCAGTGAGCACAGTCCCTAAGTCCCCACGCATAACTCGTACCCGGTCACTAACGAGATTTAGGTCGACATTTTCCTGAGCTACCCTGATCGCGACAGAATCAAGATCCACGGCCTCCACCTTCGCCCCAAGTTTGGCAGCAGCGATCGCCAGAATCCCAGAACCCGTTCCCAGGTCAAACACGTCTTGTCCCGGTTTAACAATGTCCTCCAACGCCCTCAAGCACAACGTGGTCGTGGGATGAGTTCCAGTCCCAAAGGCCATCCCCGGATCGAGCTCCAAGACAACGTCACCAGGCAGAAGATCGACGTGCTCCCAGGAAGGCTTAATCATAAAACGTTTGCCAATCCGAATTGGTTTAAAATAAGCCTTCCAAGCGGTTGCCCAATCCTCTTCCTGCAAAGAGATTCCTTTGGCCTGAACAACCCAATCCGGAAAACGCTGTAGCAGTTCACGAATTCCCTGCTCAAGCTTCTCCAGTTTAACTGCTAACTCGTCGTCTTCTGAGAAGTAACCCTTCACCACAGACGTCCCGGTGAGTTTCACCTCTCCAAAGCCATGATAATCCCACTCACCAGATTCAATATAGTTTAGCAAAAGTTCTGTATCTTCCACACTGACACCTGGACACCCTAACTGATAAAAAAGATCGGCAACAGCTTCCTCTCCTTCAGATGAAACTGTTACCGCCACTTCGCGCCAATTCATTTATTATGCTCCTTTTTACCCCATTGCATCCTTGAGGTTTTCTTTGAACTTTTCAAACAATGATTTTTTACCCATTTGTTGGTGATCGGGAGTTGCATCCCCAAATTCACGCAAAAGCTTCTTTTGTTTTTCATTCAACTTTGTCGGCGTAGTCAAAACAGCCCGAACATGCTGATCTCCGCGACCGCTTCCTCGACGATGCGGTACACCGTGCCCTTTAAGGCGAAACACCGTTGCTGTTTGAGTTCCTTCAGGAATTTTCATCTTGACAACTCCATCAAGAGTAGGCACATCAATTTCTGCGCCTAGGGCCGCCTGGATAAAGGTGATCGGCACCTCGCAATAAACGTCATTACCGTCACGCTCAAAGAACTTGTGCTGTTGAACTTGCAAAACAATGTATAAGTCTCCCGCGGGCCCGCCCTTAGCTCCTGCTTCACCATCTCCACTGAGCCTTAAGTTTAAGCCATCTTCTGAACCTTGCGGAATGCTAATCTTCAGCGTTTTAGTCTTACGGATTTTCCCTTGCCCGTTACAGGTTGAGCAGGGACTACTAACAATACGTCCTTCTCCACGACAGGCTGGACACGTTCTGGCCGTTTGAATTATTCCAAAGGGCGTACGTTGGGCCGCTTTAACTTGCCCACTACCACGACACTGAGAACACGTCGTCGGATGCGTTCCTGGAGCTGCCCCAGAGCCCTGACAATCCTCACACGTTTCATCCCTCGGAATTTGGATTTCCTTTTCAACACCAAACACCGCTTCTTCAAAAGTTAAGGTCATGGCATAACGCAGATCAGCGCCCCGCTGTGGGCCACCGCGCCGTTGTCCACCACCACCACCACCACCGAAAAACATATCGAAAATATCCCCGAAGCCCCCAGCGTCGCCATATCCGCCACCTTGGTTTGGATCTGTTCCAGCATGGCCAAATTGGTCATACCGCGCTCTTTTCTCCGGATCGCCCAAAACATCATAAGCATCTGAAACTTCTTTAAACTTTTCTTCCGCAGACTTATCCCCTTGATTTACATCTGGATGATATTGACGGGCTAACTTCCTATATGCTTTTTTGATTTCCTGTTCACCGGCCGACCGGTCGACCCCAAGCACCTCATAATTATCGCGTTTCATGTTTTCCTCCATCACTCCTACTTGTCCAGCCGCTCTAACTTTTTAAAGTCCTCTAGTATTATATGATCCTTACACTTTAAGTACAAGAAAATCTCTATCATAAAAGAATTTTATGTATCTATTAATACACTTAAATACACTCAAAAAGCGGGCACAAAGGCTTTAGCACCTTTGCACCCTATAACTGTCTTTAGTTCTTACCTGGGCGAGCGGAGCAACATCACTGCATCCCCCACGACTAGCACTAAACCAGCAACTCTTATTTATCCTTATCTACCTCTGTGAATTCAGCGTCCACGACATCATCATCTTTTTTAGGCTCTTCAGCCCCAGGTTGTGCTCCTGCATTCTGCTCTTCAGCTGCTTTTTCTTTGTACATTTTTTCGATGTAGGGATGCAGAACTTTATTTAATGCCTCAATTTTCCCGTTAATCTCTTCGAGATTTTCAGAAACAGCGGCAGTTTTAAGTTCCTCTACGGCCTTCTTAATGCTTTCCACTTCAGCAGGATCGCCCTTACCTTCAAAGTCTTTTAAGGTTTTCTCTGTTTGATAAGCCACAGAATCCGCTTGGTTCTTAGCATCGATCAGCTCTCTGAGTTTCTTATCTTCATCCGCATGAGCCTCCGCGTCTTGCTTCATTTTTTCGATATCCTCTTTAGAGAGACCAGTCGAAGAAGTAATCGTTACTTTTTGTTCGTTGCCAGTAGCAACATCTTTAGCCGATACATGAACAATCCCATTAGCATCAATATCGAATTTCACTTCAATTTGAGGAATGCCACGTGGTGCAGAAGGAATGCCTGTGAGCTGGAAACGTCCCAAAGTCTTGTTGTAACTCGCCATTTCGCGCTCCCCTTGAAGCACATGGATATCAACAGAGGTTTGGCTATCTGCAGCCGTTGAGAACGTCTGGGATTTAGTCGTTGGAATCGTAGCGTTACGATCAATGATTCGAGTAAATACTCCACCAAGAGTTTCGATCCCTAAGGAAAGCGGGGTAACATCCAACAAGATCATATCTTTCACTTCTCCGCTGAGAACGCCACCTTGAATCGCAGCACCCATAGCAACCACTTCATCTGGGTTAACCCCTTTATGTGGTTCTTTACCGCTTAATTTCTTAATAGCTTCTACGACGGATGGAATACGGGTAGATCCACCCACTAAAATGATTTGATCAATTTTATCCCAGGAAAGTTTGGCATCTTCAATGGCTTGACGGGTGGGTCCAATGGTTGATTCCACGAGATCTGAGATAATGTCTTCAAATTTAGCGCGCGAAATATTCATATCTAAATGTTGCGGGCCTTGTTCCGTCATGGTGATAAACGGCAGATTGACATTAGAATTGGTAACACCGGAAAGCTCAATCTTGGCTTTTTCCGCAGCTTCTTTTAAACGTTGCAGGGCGACACGGTCTTTGGAGAGATCAGCACCATTACTTTTCTTGTATTCAGCTACCATATAGTCGATCAAACGTTGGTCAAAATCGTCGCCGCCCAAATGATTATTACCACTCGTAGCTTTCACTTCGACCATACCTTGGCTTAATTCGAGGATTGAAACATCAAAGGTTCCGCCCCCTAAGTCAAATACCAAAACCGTTGAATCTTCTTTTTTGTCTAAGCCATAGGCCAGCGCTGCAGCTGTAGGCTCATTAATAATCCGCAGTACTTCAAGACCGGAAATGGCTCCAGCATCTTTAGTTGCTTGACGTTGAGCGTCTGTAAAATAAGCCGGTACCGTAATAACTGCTTGAGTAACCGTTTGACCAAGATAAGCTTCTGCATCTGTTTTGAGTTTTTGGAGAACCATCGCCGAGATTTCTTGTGGGCTATAAGTTTTATCTTCAATTCTAACTTTAAAGTCTGTACCCATATGACGTTTAATAGAACTGACCGTTTTATCTGGATTAGAAACAGACTGACGTTTGGCGACCTGTCCGACTAAACGCTCACCAGTTTTTGAAAAACCTACCACAGATGGAGTTGTTCGGTTTCCCTCAGCATTCGGGATAACAACCGCTTCCCCGCCCTCCATAACCGCTACGCAAGAGTTTGTTGTACCTAAGTCAATACCAATAATTTTTCCCATTTTTATCTTCCTCCTTAAATTAACTAGTTAGAAACTTTAACCATACAAGGACGTAAAACTTTTTCTTTAAGATAATACCCTTTTTGGATTTCTTCGACAACAGTATTTTCAGGATGTTCGTCAGAGTCCACTCTGAGCACTGCATCATGAAGGTTTGGATCAAAAGGTTGACCAACAGCCTCCATCGCCTTCAGGCCTTCCTTGCTGAGCGCAGTTTGCAACTGGCGTAGGATCATGTCCACCCCCTGTGAAAAGGCTGCAAAGTCCGGATTAACTTTCGCCGCACTGGCTGCCCGTTCAAAATTGTCCAAGACAGGAAGTAGATCCCCCACAATACGTTCAGACGCATATTTAATAAGTTCAACTTTTTCCTTTTGCGTCCGTTTTCGATAATTATCGAAATCCGCCTGTAAGCGAAGCAAATGATCATAATGCTCTGCTGCCTTAGCTTTCGCCTGAGCGAGCTCCGCTTCTAGCGTCAAATTTTTCTCTGGCGACCTCATATCCTTTTCAGTCAAGCTTTCTTCTTCCGCGATGGATTCTTCTGATTCAGGCGTATCCTCCTGACCCTCGTCCATACTCTGCTTACGGCCTTTGAGAGTTTCTTCTCTCATTCGCGCCATGCATAATCACCTCTCATACTTAATACCCTTTAAATTTATCTAAATGAACCTAAAAGGCCCAGTCACCGCTTGCCATTCCCTAACCCCTACGTTTCGTGAGAATCTCTGTCAAACTACGAGTCATAAAATCGACAATAGCAATTGCTTTTCCATAGTCCATACGGGTCGGTCCAAGTACCCCCACCGCCCCAATGGTTAGGCCGTTCACTTTATAGGCTGCCGAAATCACGCTACAACCTTTAAATTCCTTCAGTATATTTTCCCCACCAATGGTAACATTTAGTCCTTCTTGGTAAGGGTGCAGCAGTTTTTTCAAGGACTCATTTTCTTCGAACACTTTAAATAAGGTTTTAACCTTCCCTAAATCCTTAAATTCTGGTTGGTTCAGCATATTGAGAGTTCCACCAAGATAGATGCGATCCTCTTCCTCGTTATCGTCCAAAATCTCTCTTAGCATATCCAACGCATTATCAATCAAATGTCGCTGCCGAGACAGTTCATTATAGATTTCATGCAACAGGCTACGTTTCACTTGGCCTAAGGAATACCCACGCATTTTTTGATTGAAAACTCCAGCCACTTGTTGCAGCTCTTCGGCCGTAAGATTTTCTCCGATATCAATAATATGGTTTTCCACCGTGCCATTTTCCTTCACTATCACCATGATAACCTGGCCCGGCTGATACGGCAGAAAATGCATTTTCCCAAACGTACTCTTCCCTTTCTGAGGTCCGAGCACAATACTGGTTAAATTCGTAAGTTCAGACAACAATCGGCTCGTATGAGAAATCACTTCCTGAATCTCATGAATTCTCTTCGTACTATCTCGCTCAATAAGTTCCCTTTGCTCGTCACTAATCGTCTGGGGATCCAGCAAACAATCCACAAAATACCGGTACCCAGCATCAGAAGGAACTCGCCCAGAAGATGTATGCAGTTGTTCAATCAATCCCATATCTTCTAAATCAGCCATCTCGTTACGAATTGTCGCCGGGGACACACCTAGATCAAATTTGCGGGCAATTGTCCGTGAACCAATCGGCTCAGCGGTAGCAATATAATCCTGAACAATCGCCCGCAAAATCTTTCGTTTGCGTTCATCCATCTGCATACATGCTTTCCCGCCTTCCTATGGTTTGGTTACCCCACTCTGTATGAGTATTTCAGATTCTGCCATTCTTGTTTAATTATATTGTTAGCACTCTCTCTTGATGAGTGCTAACAATCTTATGTGTTCACATTACCACTCTGCTATTGCTTTGTCAAGAATCATTTCAATAAAATTATTTTCCAAGTATAAACAAGCCCTTCTGGCAAACAAAACGTCCCCTTGGCTTCACAGGAAATGGAGCGCAAGCAGAGACACTTCTCCCTTGCATACAGACGGTGCACATGAAATGTGCCATCATCCCACCCTTCCGCTCCCCCCGGCCCAAGCCAGGACGCAGTGTTACACAGCGCGACGTCTTTACGTAAGCAGACCAGCAGACTTCCGTTCAAGCCCCCGACCCCAAATACGGGGCAGCGCCCAAGGATGGGCACTGCCGCCATTGCGCCAAGGATGGCGCATACGGCAGGAGCTTGAACGGTTAGTTTGCTCTGCGTCGTAAGACCGAGCGCTGTGTCACGCAAGTCCGACAAATTCCTGCAAAATCGAATTCGCAACAAAAGAATACTTTTCATTGATGCACAAACAATCACCCTGAATCATAAAAACATCCTTATCCTTATAGCGTTCCAAGACATCCTTATAAATATCCCTCAGATCCACTTCAAAATCATTTCGAAATGCAGTAAAATTAACGCCTTCTTCCAGACGCAACCCCAAAATCATGCGCTCTGCCATGCGCTCGCGCCAAGACAAGACTTCTTGTCCCTCCTCATCTAGTGGGCTTTGCCCATTTTGCAAACAACTCTTATAAGCGCGCACTTCCTCAATATTTTTCCAGCGCATTTTATTTAAGCAAGAAACACCACCAGGCCCTAAGCCTAAATAATCTGCCCCCCGCCAATAACCTAAATTATGCTGACATTCATAGCCTGGACGCGCGAAATTCGAAGTTTCATACTGCCTATACCCTTCCTGCTTCAAGCGCTCAACGGCCCATTCATGCATGTCTGCTTGTAGGTCATCATCAGGCAGCAAATCATCCTGTAGGCGACCATCTACCCGACCTCTTATTTCTGTCAAAGCATTAGGTACTTCAGCACACCGTTCATAGAGTGGCGTGCCTTCTTCTAGCATTAATCCATAGAGGGATAAATGTTCGGGCGAATACGATAGGGCTTCCTCTATAGACACCTGCCACGCCGTCATATCTTGCCCAGGAAGTCCAAACATTAAATCAAGATTCAGGTTCTTAAATCCAACAGCCCTTAATCGTGCGATGGCTTCACGAGCTTGCTCGGCGGTATGAATTCGTCCAACGGCGCTTAACAATTTATCATCGAAGGCCTGAACCCCAAGAGAGAAACGATTGATCCCATAACGCCGTAAAATTTCCAATTTCTCGTCCGTTAAGGTTCCCGGATTCCCCTCAACGGTTTTCTCCGCTCCTTGATCCATGCGAAAATGCTGATGAATCATTTTCAGCAAACGTTCTAGCTCTTCATCCTTTAACGCGGTCGGCGTCCCACCCCCGATAAAAAGAGAAGATACCCCTTGAGGGGCATCTCCTTGCCGTTTAGTCATCTCGACTTCTAAGCCCTCTAAATACACAGCTCTAAGATCCTTGGGGGAATTAACCAGTGAATGGGAATAAAACGCGCAATAGTCACATTTTTGAACACAAAACGGGACGTGTATGTATAAGGAAGGCATTCGCGCACACTCTCTTCCTTGTTTATTAATGTAGGGGCACGATGCATCGTGCCCTGACGGTTACGGATTACGTTTACGGGAATTGGGCACGACGCATCGTGCCCCTACGTGCGAGGTCAGTTCCTAGTCGTCGATTTTTAAGACAGCCATGAAAGCATCCTGAGGTACTTCCACGTTGCCCACTTGCTTCATCCGCTTTTTCCCCACTTTTTGCTTCTCAAGTAGCTTGCGCTTCCGGGAAATATCTCCACCATAACATTTGGACAAAACGTCCTTCCGCATAGCACTAACTGTCTCGCGGGCAATGACTTTATTTCCGATCACGGACTGGATCGGTATTTCGAACATTTGTCTAGGAATAATTCCTCGCAGTTTCTCCACAAGTTTCCTTCCTCGGTTATAAGACTTGGCGCGATGAATGATGAAGGATAAAGCATCCACCATCTCTCCGTTTAGGAGGACATCAATCTTGACTAGATCCGTTTCTTTATAGCCGGTTAATTCATAGTCCAATGACGCATACCCTTTGGTCCGCGATTTCAATTGATCGAAGTAATCGAAGACTATTTCACTAAGCGGGAGTTCATAGATCAGCTTCACTCGACTCTTGGACACATAGTCCATCGTCAAATACGTCCCCCGCTTTTCTTGATTGAGTTCCATAATCGCTCCAACATACTCTGCTGGAACCAAAATAGTCGCCTTCACAATGGGTTCTTCAATACTAGTAATTGACTCGATAGGGGGAAGATTAGAAGGATTATCAATGCTAATAACGTTCCCCTTCAAGGTGTTTACTTTATAGATCACGCTCGGTGCTGTAGTTATTAAGTTAAGGTCATATTCCCTCTCCAAACGTTCCTGAATGATCTCCATATGAAGTAAGCCAAGAAATCCGCACCGAAACCCGAAGCCCAAAGCGACTGAGGTTTCCGGTTCGAAGACTAAACTCGCATCGTTAAGATGGAGCTTCTCCAAGGAATCCCGCATACGGTTATAATCACTAGCATCTACTGGGTAAAGTCCACAAAACACCATCGGTGTGGCCTTCCTGTATCCTGGAAGTGCTTGAGCTGCACTGTTGTTGGCATCCGTAATTGTGTCGCCGACCTGGGTATCCTTGACGTTCTTAATACTTGCCGCGATAAAGCCAACTTGACCCGCTTTAAGTTCTTCGACTATACGCATCGCCGGAGCAAACACACCGACTTCCGTCACTTCGAAGACTTTCCCCGTAGCCATCATTTTCATCGTTGTACCTTTGGCAACCCGCCCCTCCATAATCCGGACGTAGGAAATAGCTCCTTTATAAGCGTCAAATTTGGAGTCGAAGATCAGAGCCTTCAGAGGCGCCTGATCGTCCCCCGTCGGAGCCGGAACAGTCGTCACGACCCGTTCCAAGATCTCCTCTATCCCAATTCCGGTCTTTGCAGAAGCTAGTATTGCTTCAGTGGCATCCAGTCCAATCACATCTTCAATTTCTTGCTTGACACGCTCAGGCTCAGCACTAGGGAGGTCAATTTTATTGATTACGGAAATAATCTCAAGATCATTTTCCAAGGCTAGATAAACATTGGCCAAAGTCTGGGCCTCAATCCCTTGCACCGCGTCAACAACGAGCAACGCGCCTTCGCAAGCCGCCAAACTACGGGATACCTCATACGTAAAATCTACATGACCCGGCGTATCAATGAGGTTCAGTTCATAAACCTCACCATCTTTGGCCTTATAACTTAACTGCACAGCTTGTAGCTTAATAGTAATGCCCCGCTCGCGCTCCAGATCCATGGAATCAAGGACTTGCTCTTCCATTTCCCGTTTACTCAGGGCGCCGGTATATTCAATTAACCGGTCGGCCAACGTAGATTTACCATGATCGATATGCGCAATAATAGAAAAATTTCGTATATTTTGTGAAGCCTGTGCCACGGTTTTTCCTCATTTCTATAATTCAAAAAGTTATTAATTTTATTATACTAAACAAACCTACATTCTAAACAGTAAGTATATCAGATTTAGGGGGAATTCCGCAAGAATTAGTAAATCCATGTGCAGGTGGGTGTGCAAGTGGGGACGGTTCTTGCTTGCATACTTGCTTGCATACTTGCTTGCATACTTGCTTGCATACTTGCTTGCATACTTTCTTCGCCTTCAACGTACCACGCTCGCTCGAAAGGGAGAAGGGACGGTTCTTGAATGCATGCAAGAACCGTCCCTTCTCCCTTTCTTCTCCCTTTCTGGGTAACATCCTTATTTATATCCTAGCTGTTTTCGTAGTTATTTGGGAATAACCAGTTGCCTTTCACGCCGTATAATAACATTAAAAATATCTCCTTCGCGATCGTCAATAAAATCAATCGCTGGATAGGCATTAAGTGCTCTCCTGATTCCGCTGCCAAGTCCTCTATACGGCAGTACTTTCGTAGCATATGAGGCCAAAATGGGATTGCGAATGTTTGATATACCTTTTTTGATATTTTCCACAGTGAGATGATTCGGCAAGTGACCAGGACTGATAATCTCGATGCGGTCCGAAAAGATAAAAATGCGTACAGGCGAAGAAATAAAATAGTCACGGTGAATCAAAGCGTTCACCAATAGTTCTTCAAATACTATTTTTGGAATTTCCGGTTCGCCTAGTGAATTAACGTCTTGTTGACGTTGGATGTAAGAAATATTACGCATCATGAAGTTGAGCGTAGACTGAAAGAGGTCCGACAGCTTTCCCTTCAGATCTGCGCTTTCGATATAATAAGAGACATCAATCTCTTGGCCCGGATAGGAAACAGCCTTAACAATAAATACCGGGAGCTTAAAATAGGGTGCCTTTGCAAAAAGTAAAGCCGCGGCAATGTTAAGTTCGCCATTACTCGCCAAACTCATATTTTCCAGAAGTTGGGTTAGCGGAACGCTCTGATTTTCTATAGACTCCCCATACTCTTTGTTAAAAAAGCCCTGGAAATAGTCAATATCCAGATCCGAAGTAGTCATACCCCTGACAGGTACAGCATCCCCATGAATCAGGCCGGAGGCTTGAAACATGCGTTGAATTTCTTCTCGTGATGTGACCCTACGTTTATCTGCACCGTTTTTAACCCAGAATGCTCCTGTATTATCCTGATAAGGCTTATTGATTCCTGCATCAATGTTAACAATGAGTACAAGTCCTTCTTGTAGTGCCATGTTTTCGGTGTAGGGATTGATAGGTGGATGAACATTGTGCGATGCTGTATTAGAAATCATTTGATTAATCCTGCCAATATCCTCACGAGTCAACCCTGCAATACTCCCATTGTCATTAATGCCAATGAAGATTTGCCCCCCACCGGAATTACTAAATGCCACCATTTCTGCCGCCAAAGAGTTGGCATTTGTGACATCTGCTTTGAATTGATGCCTGCTATCCTCATCTCTAGCGACGATTTTCAAGAGTTCTTCGCTATCCATAGTTTTGTTACCTCCTCTCTCACGAAAAATAATCGACCTGCAGACTATAAATTCACTCCAGCACCGGAGATATCTCCAATTATTGGTATTATAATCATAGCATGGCGGAGTAACATTCTCAAGCTTTTTAGCTTGCCTGTGAAGTACTCGAGAAAAGCCAGAAACCTTCTTTAAACAAATCAGATTTGTTATAAAGAAGGTTTCTGGCTTTTCTCTTTTATCCATCATGTGCTTTCCACAATTTTCATAATATCATCTTCCTCAAGAGGCCTTTGGTACTGCTGCGTTTGCTGTAATATTTTAATTAAAAGTTCATCGATTGTTTCTTGATTTAATTCAATCCCTTTTGCTTCCAACAACCGCATGATCGTCTTTCGACCGGAGTATTTACCGAAGGACATCGAGTGTTGCCTTCCTACACTTTCTGGTGGGTAGGTTTGGTAATTCGCAAAATCTTTCTGTATTCCGTCGATGTGAATAGACGACGTATGGGTAAAAACGTCTTCCCCAATAACAGGTTTGGCACGAGGGGTTTTGCGATCCGTTGCTAGGCTTACCAATAAACAAATTGGATTTAAACGTTTCAGGTCCAGCCGTACAGTCTCATTAAGGCTATATTTCAGCGCCACAGCGACTTCTTCGAGTGAAGCATTTCCAGCCCTTTCGCCAAGTCCTCCTACGGTTACGCTGACCGCTTTAAAACCCGCTTGTACGGCTGCGAGACAATTTGCTGTTGCCATTCCTAAATCATTATGAGCATGCAACTCCAAGGGAATATTTGATACCTTGACCAATTCTTGCAGAGTGAAGAAAACTTTCAGCGGATCAAGGATTCCCAGCGTATCGGCAAAACGCACCCGGTCAACCCCTAATTTCTGAGCCTCGACTAGTATCTCTGAAAGAAATGTAAAATCCGCTCTACTGGCATCTTCCAGACCGAGAACAATATAGCCCACTTCTTTTTTAGCATTAAGAACACATTGTCCCATTTGCTCCAGAACCCAAGCACGATCTTTTCTCAATTTGTTCTTGATTTGTTGATCCGAGGTGGGAATGGAGATGGCGACTCCCTCGACCCCTGTTTGGTAACTTGCCTGGAGATCTGATAGAACGGCTCGGTTCCAAGTAATGAGCCGAACTGGTAACTGTAGGGCGACTAACTGTGAAATTGATTTAATTTCTGCCCCGCCCATGGCAGGTACGCCCACTTCCAGTTCGTCAATCCCTGCATCCGCCAAAGCTCTCGCTATCATTTCCTTTTCCGGCAGACCAAACGCTACACCAGGAGCTTGCTCACCATCTCTTAAGGTTGTATCGCATAATAAAATACTTTGCTCCATCTTAAATAACTCCTTTTCTAGCATTAGAGCAAACCAATCGCATCTGCCCGACATTGTTGACAGTGCTTCATTTGAGGAAGAATTTCGCCACAGCTCTCCCGACAACTTGATATCAGTTCATGCGACGGCGCTGCGATGTGAGCGAGTTTCCCTTGGGGAATCATGGGCATGATATTGTGAATGTTCGCGCCCCTTTTTTTGATCTCTAAACCCAAGCTGTATAAATCATGGTCGTTAATACCTGGCATAAGCACCGTGTTAATTTTTATCGTCATCCCGGCCTTGGAGGCCAGTTCAATCCCTTCTAGTTGATTGCTAATCAGTACCCTTGCAGCCTCAGGACCGATTAAAGTTTGCCCTTTCCAACGAACGTAACTATAAATTTTGGCGCCCACTTCCTCATCGAGGGTATTCAGGGTAACGGTAATGTGGGACACCCCAATATCAACCAACTCATCAATTTTTTCTGGTAACAGTAATCCATTGGTGCTTAAACAAAGGGTCATATCTGGAAAGTTACTTTTTACCCCTCTCAAGGTTTCGAACGTTGCCTTGTTTGCTAAAGGTTCGCCTGGTCCTGCAATTCCTACAACGATAAGTTGTGGTCCAATATCAGACGCCTTTGCCTGCCTAACTGTTTCAAGCGCTTCTTCTGCGGTTTGCACGCGGCTGGTTACACCTGGACGGGATTCATTGGCACAATCGAATTTGCGCACACAATAGTTGCAAGAAATGTTACATCCAGGAGCGACTGCCAAGTGGATCCGTCCAGTTTTACCATGTCCTTTGGTCGAGAAACAGGGATGCCCTAGATTCAGGTTCGGCGTATTGAGATTTCCTTGTGTACATTCTTTATGCATCATAATCCCTCCAATCAATCAATTTCATTCATTCGATTCGACCCATGTCCACTCATTCGTATTCCATTCCGATTCACAGTAAGGAACGCTGCCTGTGTTCTCGTCATTTCCCCTTAAACGTATAACAGTTGCGTATACAGATACTGCCACAGGCCTGGCAACCGATACATTGATCTTTATCGGAAATTATTGCCACGTGCCGTTCTGTCCCCTCATCATCCTCGAAACTTTCCAGACCTACACAGTTTCGAACACATAATTTCACACAGCGCCCACAGCCAAGACACTTAGATTTATCAATCTCTTCAATGTATAAAGGCGTCCAAGGTAATCCGCCAAAGGTTTTGTAAATTTCGACGTCACTCAATTTTCATCTTCCTCCTTTAGTAAGGGTTTTCAAACAGATCCTAACGCTTTGAAAACATCTTTAAACTTCTACGGGAGCCATCTTCTTTTTTAACCATGGGGGCAGTTTTTTGGACATCAGCAATTTGTTCAGTCTGTTAAGTTCATCGACGATCAGCGTACCTTCTGGCACTTTCAAAGGATGAATACCACTTTGGACTAATCGCGCTGCCGCGGGACCGCCAATCTGAGTGCAATAGACGATAGCACATTCTTGGAGCATGTTGATCCTTGAATCGACTTTATCATCTGATTCCGCCATGTCTTCCGCCGCAAGAGAGGTATGGATAACCCCTTGCTTATCCCCAGTAAACTTATACATTTCAAACGCCGGTGCGGCGGCAAAATGTGAGTCAATTGATTTTCCATCGCTACTGGCAAAGGCTACAAGCATATCTGTTCACTCCTAACTTACTGAATTTAAGGTGTCAAAGAGAAATTGTTGAGTACCTTCATACCCGATCCAGCGTTTTTGGGGATAACCGGCACGGTCAAAGACTGGCAAACCTGCTCTTAAATGCGGAAGGTTAAGCAATCCAGCGGCTTGACGACCATTTGAATTAGCAATAATTAAAGTACTTTTACCCGCTCGTTCCTCAAGTTCTTCCAAGTCACCCACTTCGATCGGGATCGGTAGAGATAGTTTGTGAATCCCCCCCTGGGATGCTGCCAAGGCTACCGTAAGCTCGGCACCGACCTCAACCAAACTGGAGGCTAGACTGTACAGCAGATCCATCTCCAAGGCTATGGCTATCTTTAGACCGCCCAGACGATCATGGAAATCGGCCAGTGTATCCAGTAAACGGCTTCTTTGCCGGAGCAGCTTCTCCGGTACAGCCTTCCCAGATAGTTTTGCTAAGGTTAGCACAAACCCATCGGTCGCTTTGAGACCGGTTAAGGATGGAAAGTTAATATGAGGGATTTCATAGGTTGTCTTGAGGATGTCTCCCGCTTTCTCCATACTTAGTCCAAACGATAAACAAGCACGACATTTTGGCAAACGCTGAAAATCTTCGAGTAAGGTCCCGCCCTGAACCACCGGTGAAGCTTCCAGTTCAGCGTGCCCATCCAGAGAAATTGAAAGATCAGGAATGGTAATCGCCCTAAATCCAAAGTCCGCCACGATCTCTTTAAGTTCATCCACATCACCCGGGGTTAAATGACAACCAGGCAGTAACGCGATGGTAGGAGCTTCCTCTGATAATTGCGCAGACCCCTTAATTGGATGTCCGGCCAGCGTCGTAAGCAGAGCCTCTACTGTCCTCTGATAACCTTCTTGCATAGAACCGATATAGTCCGGTGTACTGGCTAGAACTACAGGTATATCGTCTAAATCTGGTCTATCTTGGCGCAGACTAGACAGGGCACTCACCATGTCATCGCCAAAAGTTTCAGTTAACCCAGTACTCATCACTCCGATAATTTGAGGTCTATATTTATCAGCTGCTACGGCAATGCCTTTTTTGAGATGCTCCCAGCCACCGAAAATAACTGAGTCTTCTAAGAGGGCCGTTGAATTGAGGGGAATCGGTTCCTTATAGTGCCTAGAAAGCTGTAAACGAATGAACGAGGAACACCCCTGAGAACCATGAAGTAAAGCCAAAAGTCCATTGACACCGAGGTAGGCTAGCGTCGCCCCCAGAGCTGGGCTGTTTTTCTGCGGATTCCCCTGATAATGTCTCATATTCGTCGTATTAGTCATCTTATTCATCCTCCTTCGGGGGGAAATCCTGTTGTAAAAGCCCCCAAACAGGACTCAGCACCGTACGCGTTAAGGTCTTTGCAAATTGAATCATGCCCTCATAACCAGCATAAGGTAGTTTTCGACCGTGGTTAATATCCAAAAAGGGTGTTCTTGTTTTATGCGCCAGATATTTGGTCTTTCCACCAGCAACGATAAGATCCGGTTTTTTCTCGGCAATGATTTTCAGGAAGCCTGCTGAACTTGTATCTTCAATAATTTGAGCTGAGGGATCCATCAGTTCTTTCATGCGCTGGAAATCCTCCGGGGTGGAGTTTTGGGTTCCGCCTGCTAAAATATTGATTCCTAATTCGGCCAAGGTAGACACCATCGACCAGGTTTTGACCCCGCCCGTAAACAAGATGGCCTGTTTACCCTCCAGTAACGCTTTGTAGCCTGCGATGGTCTTGCGTGTTTCGTCTTCCCTTTTTTGAACATAAGCCATGGTTCTCTCTAGCAAATCAGGATCTCCGAGCGCTTTAGCGATATTAATCAGGGTTTCAGAAGTGTCATGAATTCCGTAAAACGACCCCTCCATAAAGGGTATACCATATTTAATTTCCATTTTTCGAACTAGATTCGTAAGACTCTTGGAACAGATCAGTACATTGAGGCTTGCTCTGTGAGCTGAACGTAAGTCATCGAATTTGGCATCCCCGGTAATAGCCGTTTGAAGCGTAATCCCTAAGTTATTCAAGTCGGGTATAACTCCCCAAATATCTCCAGCGATGTTATACTCCCCGATTAGGTTAATGGAAAGAGGAATCTTCTCGTCAGAACCCTCCGCAGTTCCTATAACCCGATCAAAGAGGACTTCCCCTGCAATACGATTTCCAATATTCTTGTCTCCCAAAAAGCCTGGGCAATTAACCGCAATCACCGGGATGGTCAGTTCTGCTTCTGCTTCTCGACAAATCTTGTCGACGTCATCTCCTATTAAGGAAGAGACACAAGTTGCGTAAACAAAAATGGCTTTAGGATTATGGCGAACGGCGATTTCCAAGATTGACTCTTTTAGCTTAGTCTCTCCGCCGTAGATAACATCATTTTCCATAATGTCTGTGGTCAGTCCCCGCCGGAAAAGCTGGGAACCTGAGGAGCGCGCTCCTCGGTTATCCCAAGAGTTTCCTGCACAGGCAATCGGTCCGTGCACAAGGTGAGCAACATCTGTAATGGGCATGAGCACAACTCGTGCCCCGTCATACGCGCAACTTCGCTCTGCGCCTTCCCCGGGCAGGGCCTTCATGCATAATTTAGGTGAACCGGCATCGGACATGCACTTTTTATCTTTAAGATCTAACTTTGTAAGATTGGTAAACATGAAGCAACCCTCCGTTCTATTAACGCATCATTTCAAAGTGTGCCTCTGTGGAGTTTCTGTCGACTTCGTCCAAAAAGGTATTTACGATCATTGTGATTAAATTAATAACTCCGGAATACCCAATGATGGGATAACGATGGAGATTCACCCGATCCGTGATGGGGAAACCGACTCTGACCAGCGGAATATTGGCGTCACGCGCTGCCCATTTACCATGGGAATCACCGATTAACATATCAACCGGTTCTGTCACCAGAAGGGACCGAAGGTGCCAGAGGTCTTTGCCGGCATAGAGTGTAGCTTCTTGGCCGAAAGGATTGGACGCGAGTAAACTTTCCATAGCCTTCTTAAATAAGGGGGTAGAGTTTGTGCAAACGATATGGACCGGTACTCCTCCCATTTCCAACAGAAACGTGACGAGTCCTATCAAGAGATCTGGGTCACCGAAGAGTGCAAATTTCTTACCATGTATATATTGATGGGAATCAGTCATAGCATCGATGGATCGTCCTCGTTCAAGGGTTATTTCTTCGGGTACGTCTTTGCCTGTGAATTTGGCAACAGCTTGGATGAAGTTGTCCGTGCCCTCAATCCCGATGGGCATAGAAATCGCTTCGACTGGAACTTCCTTACTGGTGAGATATTTACTGGTTGTCGGAGTCGAATACTTCTGGAGGAGCAAATAACTGGCAGCATTGAGTGAATCGTTCATTTCTGTAAAAGGTGTTCCCCCTGGGTATAACTCGTAGGTGCCCGTATTAGGTGCATCCACAACATCGCTATAGTCGGGTAACAGAGTATACGGTGCATCCATCGCTTTAAGCAGTCGTTTATATTCACGTAAGTTGGCAGTATAGGTGTCAAAACCCGGAACAACATACAACCGATCGTTGATTTTGTCCGCCTGCCGGGGCGTTGCTAAACAATCTATGAGGCCTTTGAGCATCGTGTCATACCCGGTTATATGAGACCCCTTAAAGCTTGGAGTATTCGCTAGGGCAACAGGGAAATCTTGAGGAATCGCACCTTGTTCCTTGGTATTACCCAGATAAGCTCCGATATCATCTCCAATGACTTCCGCCATACAACTGGTAAATATTGCAATGACTTTGGGATCGTAGACCGCATGAGCGTTCTTTAACCCATCAATCATATTAGACTGTCCGCCAAAAACTGCAGAGTCTTCAGTCATAGAATCCGATACCGCTGCCACGGGTTCCCGAAAATGGCGGGATAGCGTGCTGCGGAAATAGGCCGTGCATCCTTGCGAACCATGTGTAAACGGTAGGCATCCTTCGACCCCTAAGGCACAAAGCAAGGCACCAAGAGGTTGACAGGCTTTGGCCGGATTGATGACCAGCTTCTCACGGGCAAAATTCTTTTCTCGGTATTCGACACTATTAAGCCATTCTTTGGTTGCTACTTTACAACTATCCATGTGCTTTCATCCTTTCTGCCCGTTTATTTTGTCCAAGGTGCTTTGATTGATTTCCAGGTTGGACTGTTAATGGCGATATCCATATCCTTGGCAAATATGGGGAATCCTTCGTAGCCGTGGTAAGGACCTGAATAGTCCCAAGAGTGCATTTGGCGGAAGGGAAGACCCATTTTCTCGAAAACATACTTTTCTTTAATACCGGATCCCACCAAATCTGGTTTGAGTTTCTTGACGAACTCTTCGAGCTCTAAAGCTGTCACATCGTCATAAATCAACGTTCCTTCTTTTAAATCAGGTATGGTTTTCTCATAATCTTCTTTATGACCAAATTCGTAACCCGTTCCGATAACCTCCATGCCCAAATCCTCATAAGCTCCCACGATGTGTCTCGGACGAAGGCCTCCGACATAGAGCATGACAGTTTTTCCATCCAATCGTGGTTTATAGGTATCGATCACTTTCTGCATCAGTGGTTCATATTTTGCGATCACCGCTAAAGCTTTTTCCATAATACTTTCGTCAAACTGAGCTGCAATTTTGAGAATTGATTCCTTGATTTTAGTCGGCCCGAAGAAGTTAAATTCTATCCAAGGAGTCCCATAAGTTTCTTCCATGTGTTTAGCAATATAATTCATACTTCTGAAACAGTGGATTAAATTCAGCTTGACCAAATGCCCGTTTTGCAACATTTCCATCGTGGAGTCACCTGTCCAGATATTAACAACCTTTAATCCTATTTCTTCTAGAATCTTCTTACTGGCCCAGGCATCTCCGCCAATATTATAGTCCCCGATAATTCCAATATCGTACGGTCCAACTTCTCGTCCGGGGCCTTTACCTAAGAGATGATCACGAATCGCATCATTGGCAATATGATGACCCAAGGATTGGCTGATTCCCCTAAACCCTTCACAACGAACCGGGATGACAGGCAATTCATGTTCTAGACTCATGCGGCGAGCGACACTTTCGATGTCATCTCCGATCAATCCAACAGGACATTCCGAAAGTACAGAAATTCCTTTGGCATTGGGGAATAGATCAACCACCTCGTGGATAATTTTCTCAAGTTTTTTGTCTCCACCGTAGATAATATCGCTTTCCTGGAAGTCCGAGGTGAAGAGAAAAGGTACAAAGTTGTCAACCCCGATTTCCCCGTCTGCTAAGTTTCGTCGGTTACCCCAAGAATAATAACCACACCCTACAGGCCCATGGGAAATGTGCACGACATCCTTGACTGGACCCCAAACAACCCCTTTAGCCCCGGCATACGCACAGCCCCGCGCAGTCATGATCCCTGGAACTGTTTTCGCATTGGATTTGACCGCGCAACTTGCACAATTACTATCTTTGACCGCAATATGTTGTCGGCGATTCTTTTTAGCCTTTTCCGGATACACCTCTAGAACATCTTCTACGACCTGTTTTCTGAACTCCACGGTCTCCTTTGTGCTCATAACGCTGTCCTCCTCATTATCTAAAACTGATAGCTACTACATATCCAAGATACCAAATTCCATCATTAACTCTTCTAATTCATCCATAGTAAGCGGAGTGGGGATGGTCATCATAGTGTTATTCTCAATTTTCTTGGCCAACATTCGATACTCATCAGCCTGACTATGGGTGGGGTTATATTCAATAACCGTCATCTTACGCACTTCAGCCCGTTGCACCTCATTATCCCGAGGCATGAAGTGAATCAATTGGGTATTTAATTTTGCGGCCAAGGCTTCAATTAATTCCAATTCTTTGTCTGTTTGACGACTGTTACAGATCAAGCCACCCAGACGAACGGTCCCCGTTGTCGCATATTTTAAGATCCCTTTGGAAATGTTATTGGCGGCATACATGGCCATCATTTCTCCCGAGGTGACAATATAGATTTCCTTAGCCTTATTCTCGCGGATCGGCATGGCGAATCCGCCGCAAACCACGTCCCCTAAGACATCGTAGAACACATAATCTGTATCCTCTGTATAAGCACCGTTCTCTTCCAGGAAGTTGATGGCTGTGATAACTCCTCGACCAGCGCACCCAACCCCTGGCTCAGGACCCCCAGACTCTGCACAACGAACCCCCAGATACCCTTCCACCAAAACCTCGTTTAACTCTAAATCTTCAACAGTCCCTCTTTCACGGGCCAAGTCCATGACGGTCGTTTGCGCTTTACTGTGCAGAATCAAACGCGTGGAGTCTGCCTTAGGGTCACAACCAACGATCGTAACTTTTCTCCCCATTTCAGCTAGGGCGACGACCGTGTTTTGAGTCGTCGTCGATTTCCCGATTCCACCTTTACCATAAATTGCAATTTGCCTCATATCAATACATCTCCTTCTGACTTAATAACTAAAACTCTGAATTAGATAACAGCATCTTTACCGGTTTCTCCCGTGCGAACTCGAAGAACCTCTTTTAAGGGACAGACGAAGATTTTACCGTCGCCAACGTGCCCTGTCTGATTTGCTTTAATAATCACGTTTACCGCTTCTTCAACTTGGTCATCCTGCACCACAATCGTTAACATCCGTTTAGGGATCCAATTAAATCGGGTCTCATCCGCTAGTTCTATACTCATAACCGCATTCAATTCAGGATCAACTTCAGCGGCCCATCCTCCGATTCCGCCTTGCTTCCCACGGCCCTCAACACTTTGAATCGTCAGAGCGGGGAAACCAGCATCTTCAAAAGCCTTCTTTGTAGCGGGTACCTGATGGCGTCGAATTAAAGTCATTATTTCCTTCATTTCTACAACCCCTTTGTCCCTTTACTTACGGTATACGCCTCTTCAACTTCGGTTACAAAAACCTTGCCATCACCCATAGTTCCAGTTTTGGCACTTTCTAGAATGACCGATACAGCTTCATCCAACTTGTCATCTTCAATAACTAAAAGCAGCAAGGTCTTAGGAAACTCATCATAAACCACATCACCGATCCGAATGCCCTTTGTTCTACCACGACCAAAGACGTGCATTTTCGTCAACGATGGCATTCCAGCCTGTGCTAAGGCCTCAGCCACAACCTCAGTTTTATCAGGTCGTACAATTGCTCTAATCATTTTCATATAATTTCATCCTCCTTCAAATTTAGGTTGATCTCATAATGCATCATTTCACATGGACTTGGATGACCTGCCATCGCATCACCTCCCTCAATTTCGGTATTACGAAACCACCTACTAAATTAAATAAGACACATTCACAAAACTACTATTCTAGTGTTAAAGAAAAAGACAAAGAGAGCCCTTAATTTCGTATAAATTAAGGGCTCTCTAAAACACTTTTCCGCTCCAAATCTTCAATAGATTCGGTGCCCGGTTATGAAGTTGTACTTTTCCCAATGAAATCTATCACACTGTAGTACTCTAACACTCTTACCGCTAAATCACACTGATCACTAAATGTTATAACTCTCTGGTAGTTAAAGATGCATGAATCCCAGTCCCACACGAGCATGTTCTAAGAGGGGATGAAGGGAAGAACGTGCATAAATTGCTACGGCAATCCATTCTGTGTCTGTCGTCAAACCAATTTTCAGTATATAACTGGCATTACTGTTGTTATGAATAAAAATACTGTTGGTGGCTTCCAAGGTCGCATGGACCAAGGCGTGAATCTTTCGAGCGTCTTTGGGGATAACACCCGTGTTAAAGGCTGTTGCCATGACCGAGTTGGTTAATTTTCCAGTTGGTAGAAGATTTGTTTCAGTTCCTCCAAGTTCCGTCACACCACTGCGCATGTCATAAGCTTCAAGCAGGAATTTCTTAAGTTTATCCTCTGCCTCTCGAGTCTCTGTCAAGGCTAGACGTATTGCGGATCGTTCCAAGGAAGGCCGTCTCTTTTTAACCAATGTTGGTTCTTGCAAAGCGTCCCCTCCTTCTCAAAAAGAAAACATAAAAAGCCGTCAGATATCTAAAAAGATATCTTGACGGCTTCGTTGCCGAATGTGTTGCACCTGAATGTTTTGCTAGGTGTTATTGACTATAATACAGTACGATCTCTGATTTGTCACTAGGTAAAACGCTCAATATCGGTTGAAATATTGTATACATATTAGCGGGCTCCAATCTTCCGATGTACCAAACCCATTGCCTGGTTAAACTCTTCCATTCTCAAAAGCTTTGCCATCCCAGCAAATACTATAGCCCCAATTAATGTTCCGCTCACCAGTACAATCATCGAAGACAGCGTGCGAATGCCGATCAACTGGGTCAGCCATCCACTCCACATCCAGATTATGAGCGCCATAATAAGTGAGGCTATCAAGGATTTCAGGCCAGTCCAAAACATATTCCAGCCATCAATCTGCCCCAAACGCCTACGGAGCACGTAAAGCAGAAGCACCATGTTCACGACAGCAGCAATGGTCGTGGCAAAAGCCAACCCCCCAATGCCAAGCGGGTGAATCAATAAATACATTGCAATAATATTAATTACTATAGAGATAACCCCTAAGATAACCGGTGTCCAGGTATCCTGCAGGGCATAAAAAGCCCGTGGGAGAATCTGAATCACTGACTGTGCAGAAATTCCAATAGCATAATAAAACAACGGAATTGCCATAGTTAAGGTATCTTGGGCTGTAAAATGTCCATGTTGAAACAAAAGACGAATAAGGGGATAACGTAGAATAATCATACCCACCGAGATCGGAAGAGTAATGAAAACGACCATGCGAATGCCCTGGGAGACTGTTTGGCGGAGTTTATCCCATTGTTTTAGAGCCGCTTGTTCTGTCATTGTTGGAAAGGTGGCAACAGCAATTGCTAAAGCAAAAATCCCCACCGGCAGCTGGAAAAGTCGATAAGAATACCAAACTGCGGTGATACTCCCTGGAAATAAAGTTGAGCCAAAGTTATTATTGAACGTCACCTGGATCGAGTTCAAGGAATAACTGATAATAATGGGAATTGCCAGAGCCCCAATCCGCCGGACGCCAGGATGGTGCCAGTCAATGACCGGGTAGTAACGCACCCCTATCTTCCGCAAAGCAGGGATTTGGACCGCAAAACTGACACACGCTCCCACAACGACCCCAAAAGCAAAACCAGAAATGCTATCAGGCTTGGCGGGATTGGCTAGAATTGTTCCAAAGAAAATAACACACGCATTATAAAGCACCGTACCCAAGGCTGAAGGCCAGAAAATTTTGTAAGAATTCAAAACCCCCATTGTCAATCCGCTTAAGGCCATAAACAAGGGCTGGATCAAAAGAATTCGAGTCAAGTTGATCGCCAGACCAATGTTTCCGGTTTTTTCAAACCCTGGAACGATCAGATGGAGAAATTGGGGAGTGAAAATAAGTCCGATACAAATAAACACACCCAGAGTAAGGAAAATCAAGTTCACTACCGAGCTAACCACACGCCAGCCCTCTTCCTCTCTTTCTGTGGCAATGTATTCCGAGAGGACAGGAATAAACGCGGCACTTAAAACTCCGCCCACAAGTAACCAATATAATAAATCCGGAAGAATAAACGCAGTATTATAAGCATCTGTAGTACTACTCTGTCCATAAAAACCAGCAATTAATGTTTCGCGAAAAAATCCCAAAATTCGCGAAGCTAATTGAGCAGCCATTAAAAAGCCCGCTGCTTTCACGAGCGTACGGTTAGTTGATGACATTCGAGCTAACTCCTTCTCCCTATTATGCTAATCCACCTTCCGCATTATAGCATTTTTCTCACGCTGGTAACAGTAGGGGCACGATGCTTCGTGCCCTCCCACGGCAGACTGTGCAAGTGGGGACGGTTCTTGCTTGCATCCAGATGCAAGCAAGAACCGTCCCCACTTGCACCCCATCGTGCCCTCTACGAGTTTGCTTTCAAATAATCTGCCAAGATTTCAGCCACGGCTTCTGCCGCCCCATTAGCCTCACCTAAAGTATTATACTGACTCCCAAATTCTAACAACAAGCCACCATTCGAAAGATGTTGATTGTACCTCGCATCGGTCGCATAGCTAATAGTCGGTGAAATGAGTCCAGGATATTTTTTTTCGGCTAAGGCCATGAGATCTCTGGCTAACTTCTCATTCGTTTGCCAGTGAGGGTTTTTCTTTCCTATGACCACTAAAACATTGCTGACCTTTTGTCCCTTAACTGTGATCGTTGACTTTGGAACCCCAGGGGGAAACCCATCTCTATGAACATCTAATAAAATTTTCATAGCAGGATAATCCTTGGTCATTTGAGTTGCAGTTTTTACAGACTCTCCATATGCTTTCATGAAATCGACGGCATCATGTATCTGCAACGAGTGAACTGTTCCGATTCCATTTTGCACTAGGGCTTTTTTTAGGGTTTCTCCAACCGTAACAACATCTCCATTTTCGCCCTGCCGCCGTTCAGGCCCCCCGTCCCCGGAATAACATTCACTGTTGTGCGTATTATAAATACCAACAATTATTCCTTTTGCTTCCGGCACTGGCACCGCTGGAGGAGTCACGGCTGCATCCCCTCCAGGTTTTGGAGTGTCACTGTCAATTGGTTCGAGAATTGGACCCTCAAATTCCGGATCATTAGGGTTGTATGCCCACCCTAACCAAACTGGGCCTTGTGGTGGGGGAGAAAAATAACCCAGAAAAAAGGTCCTCGGGTCTGCGACATTAACACCCGTTAATAAAAACATGCCCACCGCCGCCACTTGATGCCTCATTACCTCTAAGCTAGCGCGCTCTGGCTGGGAATAGCCAGGAACACCTTCCATTAAAACTGCTTCAAAGGGGAAAGATTGTTGATCTAAATAACTAATAAGTTGACGGGAGCTTCCGCTGTGGAAGGCGTAGGCCAAACCCAACATAACAAGTAAACTGACAAATCCTAAAATAAGCCCTCGTACCCATTCTTTTACTCTCCAAATCTTGTAATGTTCTTTCTTCCGTTGATAAAAATCTTCCTGTAACAAAGGACTTGTCCCCCTTCCTCTTTATTGAAGAAGTATGAAGGACAAGTCCAAGGTAGAACATAAATGAATAAGTTTTAATCTAAAAAATGTTATTGTTCATTCATATGTTGGCTACACGCCTGTTAACGCAGTGTCGTTGGAACGAAGCTATCGACAATCCCAATGACAAGCGATGCCAGCAGAGCACCAATAATGGAAACGCTGATATATCCAGGCACCAGAAATTGGCTCAAATAAATCACTACAGCGGCCGTAATAAATCCAACTGCACCCCGTCCCGTCCGCGTAATTTTCTCTCCAAACGCTTTTTCAATAGCATAACCCACTAACGAGATCACTAGTGCGGCGATCACTGCTCCGGTAAGACCAGATACACGAAGTCCCGGAACAATATAACTCACCAAAAGCAACACCACCGCCGAAACGATAAACCTTACGATCATTCCTAACATTGCAAGACCTCCAATCGTTTTTTTATTAAAACACTTTCATCCCTAAAGTGTTCTTTTGATACAAGCCTTAGTTTAAACAAAAAAAACATAATTTATTTATTAAATTATTTCTTATTTTTCCTTGATATTTATCCAACCTGATGTTAGAATGTAGTTTGTGTACAATTCAATGTATATCTCAACCAAAGGGGGTGACTATTAGTGCCAAACATTAAATCCGCAATCAAAAGAGTAGAGTTGGGAAAAGCTCGCATGATCAAGAACGCTGCTGCGAAATCTTACTTACGGACGGTCCTTCGCCGTTTTGAAGAATCAATTAGCACAGATTCCGAAACTGCAGCACTCGCTTTGAAAAAGGCAACTCGTGCTTTGGATAAAGCCTCCTCCAAAGGTTTAATTCATAAGAACCTTGCAGCTCGCAAAAAATCCCGTCTAACCAATAGACTTACTAAAGCTTTTGCCAAAGTTGGCTAGAACAAATGAAACAAATGAGCTGAATAAAAAAAGCGACAATCGTCGCTTTTTTTTATTGTCCTTTTTTATTATTCACACCTTTAAAGGAAAATTCTGCAACTTGTGGAGGATTTTTATAGAGCACTATAGAACTAAGATTTAAGAAAACTAAGACTACCTAAAATCTATTTCCGAAAAGGAGTGGGCAAATGTTTTCCGATCATAATAAGACCAAACTTTCTGTTTTTGTTTTAAATTTGGTCATCTTAAATACCTTATCCATTCAACCAGCACTGGCATTAAATGGTGGATCAGTGTACATAGCTGCTGTTTCTGACAGTGTTCTCGGTGCTGGTACCTCTGCTGCCAAAACCTCATTAGCGAAAGTCAATGAAGGGACAGCGGTTCTTGCCGATTTTGCAACAGCTGGTGTAACTAAAGCCGTTATAGGCAACAAAACTGCCTATGATTCTGCTATTGCTACCGCAATAAGGACGAAAGGATCCAGCTTAACCCTTGAGGAAGTGCAAACGCAAGTAGGCATCGTAAATACAGTAGTCACTACAACTGCATTAGCGGCCATTAATGGCGGAAAGGAGGTCTTTGCTGATTTTGCAACTGCTGGCATAACCAAAGCTGTTCCAGGCAACAAAGCTGGCTATGATTCTACTATTGCCACCGCAATAAAGACTAAAGGTTCCAGCTTAACACTTGAGGAAATGCAAACACAAATAGACTCCTCTAACGCTGCTGCTGCCACTACCGCATTAGCAGCCATTAATGCTGGTACAGAAGTCTTTGCTGATTTCGCTACCGCTGTTGTGACCAAAGCTGTTGTTGGCAACAAAGCTGGCTATGATTCTACTATCTCCACTGCAAGAAAGACTAAAGGCTCCAGCTTGACGCTGGCGGAAGTCCAAGCACAAGTGGATGTCGCTAACGCCGCTGCCGTCGCTACCGCATTAGTCGCCATCAATGCCGGTACAGAAGTCTTTGTTGATTTCGCAAGTGCTGGTATAACCAAATCCATTGTTCGCAACAAAGCTGGCTATGATTCTACTATCGCCACTGCAAGAAAAACTAAAGGCTCCAGCTTGACGCTGGCGGAAGTCCAAGCACAAGTAGACGTCGCTAACTCTGCTGCCGCCGCTACCGCATTAGCGGCCATCAACGGAAGAACCGAAGTCTTTGCTGATTTTGCGACAGCTGGCGTAACAGGAGCTGTTGTAAAAATCAAAGCTAGCTATGATACTGCTATCGCCGCTGCAAGAAAGGCGAAAGGGGCCAACTTAACACTGGCGGAACTGCAAACACAAGTTGAGGGCGTCAATGCTGCTGTTGCCACAACTGCTTTAGCAGCAATCAATGCAAGTACCGACCTCTTTGCTGATTTTGCAACCGCTGGCGTAACAGGAACTATTGCAAAACGCAAGATTTACTATGATATTGCTATATCCACTGCACTAAAAACTAAAGGCACAAACTTAACACTGGCGGAAGTTCAAACACAAGTAAGTGCCATAAACTGTGCCACCGTCACAGACGCTTTAGCGGCAATCAATGGCGGACTAAATGTCTTTGCTGATTTTGCGACAGCAGGTGTAATCGAGGCTGTTGCCAAACGCAAGATCGACTATGATATTGCAGTAGCCACTGCAATAGAGCTTAAAGGCAGTGACCTAACGCTAGAGGAAGTTCAAACACAAATACGGAGCGTTAATGCAGCTGCCGCTACAACTGCATTAACGGCAATTAATCAAAACCAAGATGTCTTTGCTGATTTCGCGACAGCAGGTGTAATAGGCGCTGTTATAAAAAACAAAATTGCCTATGATACTGCTATAGTTACTGCAACTAAAACCAAGGGTTCCGATTTAACACTGGCTGAAGTCCAAACACAGGTGACTATTGTAAACACTGCCGAACACATTTAATTGTAATTCATAGAAAAGACGGCAACGTAATTAACTCCAATTTACTTTTCTATGGTATATCTATTTCAGACCGCCTGTTTCTATGGTCCTCTCCCACCGTTGGTCTGTGGAAAATTCTAAGATAACGACATTTAAAAAGAGCTGATGGCTCTTTTTTTCTATGAGATAAGTATCCTACTCATTTCAAAAATTTAATAATCATAAGCTCTAGTAATAATCCCGAATCTCCGCCGCCTGTTTTTAAAGCCAGGTCTGTGTTCAAACATTCAAACAACGCTGTGCTAAGTTGTTCATTAGACAACTTCAAGGATTGTTGCCATACCTTTTGGGCTTCATAGGGTGAAATTCCTAAGGCAGATGGGGCCTCTGCCACATTTCCGCCTCGGTTACGCAAGGCATTACAGCCCAAAAGAAGCCGGACTTGGCGAACCAGCAACGCCAAGACCTTCAAAGGATGCTCTTCACGTAACACCTTTTGTAAGGTCTGTATAGCCTTAACTGTGGATCGACCGGCCACAGCATCCAAAAGATCAAAGATACTGGCCTCTATTGTACGGGTTGTGATGGCTTTAATGTCTTCCTCCGTTATCTTGTGTCGATCTCCACTAAAAATCACGAGCTTATCTAATTCTTGACTTAAAACCCCAATATGATGCCCTGCCCATTCGATAAAAAGGGATGCTACTTGAGAGTCCATTGATTTACCCCGAATTTTCAATTCAGACTGAACCCAAGCAAGCCAATCCTGCGTCCGTTTCGGAGCACAAAATTCTACGATCTCCCCAGTTTTATCTAAGGCTTTGTAAAATTTTCTTCCTCTATGCACACTTTCGGCAATAAACAAGAGACACGTCGAGAGATTTGGGTTGGTAAAGTAATCTAAAAAAGGCTCCAAGTCTGCCGTTTGACCGTCTTGAAAATAGGTTACCTCAGTGACGACCACGAGTCGGTTAGCAAAAAAGGACATCGTATTGGCCCGCTCGACGATGAGGCTCGGAGATACCTCCTTTGCGGAAAGCAGCTCAATCCCACTACCGGAAGGATCCGTCATGAAATAGAACGACTTAAGGACTTGCAAGGCCTCTTGAATTAAGAAGTGCTCTCCATACCACAAATAAACGGGCGAAATCTTTCCCCTCGCTACACCTTCCTTAATTCGTTCAATTTCACGCATTGCAGTTCACCTCCTTTGCTCATTTTAAAGGAGACCTCCCCAAAAAGCCAGTAACAATAAAAAAAAGCCCTCCACGGGTCGTGGAGGAGCAAAAGAAAGAGGAGGAGAAAAGAGATGTTCCTTGGTATTGTTACCCGTCATTTCCTTTTTATACATTATCCGAGGTAAATTTTAGAAATAATTTTCTAAATCATCGAAAGAGTACTCTTAACGACCAGGAACGATTTCCGCCCCATGTTTTCCTAGCAAAAGTCGTAACGTACCGTGTTCATCCGTCCGATAAACTGGGATATGGCGTTCTCTCCAATATTCCAGAACTCCCGGAGAGGGATGCCCATATGTATTTTTGCCCACCGAAATCCAGACTGCCTGGGGATGAATCCCATCCAACCAAGGTCTAACCAGAGAAAATTGGCTTCCATGATGAGGCTCCTTAAAAATATCGTTTTCTAAATCCACACCCGTTTCAGCGATCGCTTCCATTTCTTCTTGCTCCATATCCCCCGTTAACAAGACACTTTGCCCTAAGTAGTTAAGCTTGAGCACCAAAGAATTATTGTTCGGGTCAGAATGCGTTCCAGCAAGAACCTGATTCGGACCCACCACGTCCAGCCAGGCCCCGGAATCAAGATCAATCTGGTCTCCTACCTGAAGCATCCGTAGCTTCTCAGACTGATAGGTTAGCCCAAAGGGAAGCCCTGCCAGCCATTCTTCGTTTTCCAGGCGCTCACCCACAGCAGGTACCCCTATCCAATCCGTCGGAATATTGGCGAGTATTGCCCGAACACCGCCGATATGATCCTGATGTTCATGAGTAATCAGTAACGCATCCAAGTGCCCAATTCTGCTTTGCAATAAATAAGGAAGAACGATACGCTCCCCGGCATCGAATTTTTCACTCCGCGGCCCTGTATCGAGCAAGATCGCATGGTTCTTAGGTGTTCGGATTAAGATCGAATCTCCTTGCCCAACATCGATCATGTCCACTTCCAAATCATTTTCTGAATTCCATGGACTCCACAGGCAAAGAACGATAAACACGATACCGACCCAACGACCGAATAACCTATTTCTAACCACCTGACTCCCAGACATTTTTAAGATCCAACGTTGGGCAGTTTGATGAATCTTCATAGGACATCGTTCCATGATTTTTGCAACAATCAGTTTTAACCCTCTGCTAAGGCGAAGCAGCCTCGCCTTGAAGATAAAAAGCACCCGCTCTTTGCCCCACAAAACGGTCCCCACTCCGCCGTACCAAACTAACCAAAAGATAGGGCCTGGGTTCAACACCCAGACATCGGCGTACGGTAAGGCAGCCAACACCTTCAAAATTGTATTCGTCCCGGCTAGAAGCCATAGGCTCACCTGAAACAACGGAGCAGACATCTCTCCAGAGAAGGATAGAATCACCCCAGTGAGCCCCACTTCGAGCACACTGCCTAAAATAAAAAGGATGCAGACATTCGCCAGAAATCCAATCAGAGATAACCGATGAAAAGCCGAGATCAGCAGAGGCAGGGTGGCAATCTGCGCTGCTAATGTGCCGGCAACAGCGTATCGAAATAGATTAGGGACACGTTCAAGTAGCTTCACCTTGAGAACCCGAGGGGTAAGTACGACAATCCCCCAGGCAGCTGCAAAGGAAAGTTGAAAACCAAGATCCTGTAGGATTAAAGGATTCTGCATAAATAGGCCGACCGCGGCAAAGAACAACCAGCGCAACGAGGCTACATGCCCCCGACCTAACCGCCCAAGTAGAACGACAATCCCCAAGACAGTTGCTCTCACAATCGGGGCGTTACCTCCACACAGCTCAGCATAAAGTAAAAGCACCAAGATCGTTCCGCTGATCCGAAGTTGCTTAGGCAAAAAACTCAAAAGCATCCAGGATAGTCCCAGAACGAAAGCCACATTGGAACCCGAAGCCGCAAAGACGTGAAGTACGCCAGTCACTTTGTAGCGTTCTTGGATCGAATCCGGAATACGGCTAGAATCTCCGAAGAAGATCCCTTCTAATACCCCCGTCTCCTCAGAATCCCAGGACTGAAGTCGAGTTCGAACCTGCTGGCGAATCCTCCAAGTAAGGCTTGGCTCCCCAGCAGAAAGCAGCACAGGATTCCCTTGGGGGCTCAACGCGCCACTTAAGCCCCTTACCGCATCATAAAGACGTAAATCGAAGGCACCAGGCGTCCCAAGCGCTTTAGGCCTTTCCAAGTGCGCTTGGAAGCTTACACGGTCTCCAGGCTGAACCCGCTTCCACTCAGCAGGAATCTGACCAGACTTATCAGCATAAACAGTCAGCCAATAAGTCTGCCCTTGTAATTCTTGCTGAAGATCAGCCGGAGCTTCACCCATCTTCGCCATGCCGCCTTCACTTTCCTCGACGCGCACTAGGCCCACTACCTTATCCTCAGACATGTTCCAGTCCTTTATAAGACCGACAATCTCAAGTTGATCCACAATGAGAGGCTCCAGTAGCGTACGCTCCGCAAGGGAACCAAACCCAAAGCCAAGCAAGAGACTTGCTCCGAGCAAAAGAATCTCAGGGCGAAACACGCGACCAAAAAAATCACGGGGCCGCCACAATACAAGACGTACTCCAAGCAGTACCAGAATCCCCAAAACCCAAAACCGAGCCTGTGCCGATAAATACGAGCCACAAAGCCCACCTATCAAGAGAGCCGCTGCTCGCCCGATCCAAAAGTCTTTCATGGACTGACCGTCACTTGCGAAGCCATTTTCTCAAATGTTTTGACCCCAATACCTGAGACGTTTTCCAAGTCTTCCGGTCGAGCAAATGGCCCGTGTTCTGTCCTATATTGAAGGATACGCTCCGCCAACGCCGGGCCGACACCGGACAGCTTGTCCAATTCTGCTGCTCCCGCGGTGTTGATATTAATTTTAGCACCTACCGGTGCTGGACTGGTGCTACCAGTGTTAACTGAAGCATTATTGACTGACCCAGTGTTACCTGATCCTGCGCCAGAGGATACGGCACTGGCCCCGCTTGTCGATCCAACATTAGTGCCATTGCTACCCACGACATTGACCGAGTTTCCAATTGCTGTAGACCCAGAAGAAATTGGAAGTGCCTTAAAAGGCACCGAAATCTTTTGTCCATCTTTAAGTTTTTCAGCAGGATTCATACTCTCTAAGTTGGCCTCCTGCAGAGGGCTAACCTGCTTCAAGGCATCATCTAAGCGGGCATCTGGCGCTAAATGGACAAGCCCCGGTTTCTCTACCGCTCCGGCAACGTAAACAACGATCTCTCGGCTTGCAACCGTCTTCTGAAGATAAGCATTAGAACCATGAGGTAAAAATAGTTTCCAAATAGCAATAATCACAAGACCTATGAGCACAAACCACCAAATAAAGCGAAGCCTACGTTCCATTCGCAGGTATCTCCTTCCTTTTTCCTTTTTCCTTTATTGCATTGATAACTTTATAACCATATATCAAATACCAAGCAATCACGTCAGATTATCCTACGCAATATAAAGCTCTCTTCCAGTAACTATGGTATTTAATTACGCTTTCTTCCTTCCTTTTCCTGCTGCGAGACCTGATTTATCCTGTCGCAATAAGGGATTAATCGGTATTTTCACGCGCACAGAAAAAACCGAGGCTGCAGCCTCGGTCCTTTATTGCTCATGGATATCATAAATTTCGTAATAGTAGGGGCACGATGCATCGTGCCCCTACTATGCTTACGGATACCATGCCTTTAGTAAAACTATATGAATTATCCAACTCTCCAGGTGAATTTACTTAAATCCTGTTTTCTCTAGTGTTACTGAAAAATCGCCTAAGTTATTCATCTTCCATCTCCAATAGAGTCCGACGTGAGCGTTTAATACTCTTTTTTCTCAAAGACCCACGAACTAATTGCAAAAAAAATCAGAGTATAGGCCACGAGTAACGCCAATATATTTACGATGTTCGCAAAGGGCATTCCTGCGCCGATAAACAGTTTGTACCAACCAACGTAAGAGGTAAATAACATGGAAGAGATGCTTGGGAAAACGATAGAAGATGCCCAAATGATAATATAACCAAACACAGACAGCATCACTGCGCTGGAGCTGTTTTTACACAGTTGGGAAACAGTAACCGCAAAAAGAGTGATCGGAAGCATCGGCACAATGGATACGGCGTACGCTATAAGTGCTTCTGCGATATTCGATACCCCTAGTCCATTAAATGCAATAGCGTAAACCAAACTTGTCACAAGGCAAACCGACAACACCAAAAGGGTGTATAAGATAATTGCCAGCACTTTCGAAGTTAAAATATTGATTCGACTGACGGGTCTTGTAAGGACTGCCTTAATAGAACCATTTTCCTGCTCGGCGGTGAACAGGTCTGCTGAAGACATAGCAATCATCAGCGGTACTATAAATGCGGTAACCAACGATAAGACAGTAAGCGGCGTGCTAGTCGAGGAAAGTCCAATCAATCCTTTGGCGAATCCTCCGAGCAAACCAATCCCAATGCTGAGAAGACAAGTTAATATCAGCAATACTTGATATTTTTTACGGCTGAGCAGTTTTACGGTTTCATTCCGGACACCTGCTTTAATCGCATTCATACGGCTTTCTCCTTCCCACTTCTCACCGTTTCCAGAAAGTAGCTTTCCAGCGTTCCGCTTTGCTCAATCACTTCCTCCATTGTGGCAGTTTTCAGCAAATGGCCATCTTTCATGATGGCAATTTTATTACATATAAGCTCTAATTCATGAGCGAGGTGACTGGAAATCAAGAAAGTAATTCCCTTAGATTTGGCTTGTTTCAGGATGATTTCTCGGATGGCAACCATGCCTTCAATATCCAAGCCGTTGACAGGTTCATCTAAAATAACAAGTTTAGGATTGGACAGCAGAGCCAGCGCCAAACCCAAACGCTGTTTCATTCCTAAAGAAAATTCTTTGACCTTATCATTTTGGTACTCTAGTAGCCCTGTCTGACTTAATATATCCTCAATGCGGGGTGCTTTTATATCTGAATAGTAGGCTGCTGCATTTTCGAGATTTTTTTTTGCGCTTAAATATTCGTAAATTGCGGGCGCTTCAATCAAGCAGCCAACCTGTTCCAGCGATTTTTCTCCGTCATTCTCAACACTGCTGTCAAATATTTGAACATCGCCCTCATCAGCTCTTGACAAGCCCGTGATAATTTTCATAGTCGTCGTTTTGCCAGAACCGTTCGGTCCTAATAAACCGTAAATGTCACCCTCCTGCACCTGAAAGGAAATCGCCTTAATGCCACGTCCGTTTCTATAAGTTTTGCTGAGGTTATTAATTTTCAGTACCATGGGTGTAATCCCTCCTGACATGGAGAGGGCGGTATCAGCCACCCTCTTTGTTTTAAGCACATTCAAGAAAATATCCAAGGCATCTTTGACTTGTTATTTTCTTTCATATGCCTTATAGCCATAATTATTTGTTACTGTGATCTACCCGATCGATAGTGCTGACTTGTTGGCCAGTTGTATCAATTGCTTCAACTTTGGTACTTCCTACATCTGTGATTTTCGCATTTACCTTCAATGCTATCTCATGAGCAACTCCGCTGGCGTCATTACCTGTGATCTCAACGGTAAATTCATTGTCCTTGAGCGTTGTTCCATCAACTGTCGCCGTCATGGCGATCGATTTTACATCAAGGTTTGTTAGCTTTGGCATTGTATCCATCATTGGTTTCATACCTTCATTCGGGCCCATCTTACCATTGTTTTTAGCAGCATCCATATGGTTGCTGTTTTCTGCAGCCGTTGAAAGTGCTAATTTTACAAGTTCTGGAATCTGTGCTCCTTCAAGGTTTACGCTGATAGTCTGCCCGTTTTCAACAAACTGATTTTTAACGTCACCGATCAAAGTGTCTGCCAACATTTCAGCGAGTTTCACCGTGTTGCTGGAGGTTGAGAGGTTTTCTCTTTGATCACTGCCAGGTTTTCCATTACCCTTGTTTGTGCTGAAATACTTACCATCAGCTTCAGTAATCATAGTCCCGTTGACTGCGCTGCTTTCAAAAGCATTGGTAATTCCGCCAATTGTAACGCTAGTTTTAGACGATTTATCTTTATTATTAAGCTTTTGAGTACTGTTGCCTGACAGAATAATAACTCCTTTGTCTGTCACCTCATATTGTGCGGAAACTGTTGCATTTTTAGCCAACATTGTGGCTTCAACAGCGGCCTTATAGTCTGCATATCCCGAACCCGTATTTGCAAATGTGGTTGCACTTAAGGACAAAAGTATACATCCTGTTACTGCCGAAACCGCCATTGTTTTGAATCCTTTTTTCTTCATTTAAATATTCCCCTTTATGTTTTAAGTCTGTTTGTTTTAACAGCTTAGCTTTGATTGTATAGGATGAGGATAACTTCCCAATTAAGAAAAGATAAACAAATAATAAACTTTTTATGGCTTTGACGATAAAGTTCAGCATTTAAGAAAAACCGAGGCTGCGCCTCGGTCCTTTATCGTTCACGGATATCAGAAATTTCGTATTCGTAGGGACACGATGCATCGTGCCCCGGGCTGGAGAAACGACATAATCATTACCAAAAGGCACCGACGAAAAAGGGCACGATACATCGTGCCCCTACTCTGGTTACGAATACCCGATATTGAAATCCGCTAAGAGTTAGATCTTAAACCGATAGCCTGCACCCCATACAGTTTCAATATAACAGGGATTACTACTGTCCTCTTCGATTTTCTCTCTTAATCGGTTAATGTGAACGATGACCGTAGCCACATCCCCCATCGCATCCTGTCCCCATATGCTGTTAAATAAATTGTCCTTAGTAAAAACGATATTGGGATTGGTCGCTAAAAATAGTAGCAGTTCAAACTCCTTGCTAGTAAGCCTTATTTCTTTGTCATCCACATAAACACGCCATGCTTGTGGTAGAATTCTCAGTTTACCAACAATAATCTCCTGCAAGGATGTCGGTTTATCAACAGCTGTCAATCTCTCATAGCGAGATAAATGAGCCTTCACTCTTGCCACAAGCTCTGCTGGATCAAAGGGTTTTACAATATAGTCATCCGCGCCTAATCCTAGCCCTCTTATTTTGTCGATGGATTCTTTCCTAGCAGTGACCATCAAGATTGGAATTTCTCTTTTCTTTCTGATTTCGCGGCACAAATCAAAACCATTCTTGCCTGGCAACATTAAATCAAGCAGAATTAAATCAAACTCCTTGCTGCCTGCGAGTTTAAGACCTATATCTCCATCGGTTGCGATTTCTGTTTCATACCCACTAATTTCCAAATAGTCTCTCTCGAGCTCGGCTATCGCTATATCGTCTTCAATAATCAAGATACGTTTCACATTTCTGCCTCCTCATGCGACGGGTAAGTTGATAATAATAGCAAGTCCATTTTTGTTTTGAGCGGTAATAGTGCCCTTATGCGCTTTTACAATCCGCTCGGCAATAGACAGACCTAGACCACTGCTTTCTGTAGGATTGGTACGAGAGGCATCACCCCGATAAAAACTGTTAAATAAGTTAGGCAGAATTTCTTCAGGAACACCCTGTCCATCATCACGAATCTCAATTACGACCTCCTCACCTTTCTGGCTAGCCTCGAAGGCCACATGGCAAATATCCGATCGCTTGTATTTTGCACTGTTTTCTAAAATATTGATAAACACACGGTTCATCTGATCAGCATCAATTTTGACTATCGTATCAACTGAGCAACTATTGTGATAGGCTATTTTTAGCCCCTTCCTTGCAAAATCCTCTGTTTTATGGTTTATGAACTCAGCTAAATAGTCTTGTAAATTGACTTTTTCGAAATAGAAGGGGAGATGTCCGGTATCCAGTTTTGAAAAAAGAAACAGCTTATCGACTAGAACATCCATTTCACAGGCCTTAGTATAAATAATATCGCGATAATGCTGTTGTTTTTCTGGTGTATTGGCAACCCCATCCTTGAGTCCCTTGACATATCCTTTAATAGCCGTCAACGGAGTTCTTAAATCATGCGATATTCCTGCAACAAGTTCCTTGCGATCTTCTTCATATTTAAACTGTGTCTGAATTGATTCACGCAATCTAGTCCTCATCTCATCAAAATTAGTAATAGCCGTCCCAAATTCATCCTTGTTATCATACTTTATTTTATAATCAAGATTCCCGTTTTTGATTTGTTCCGCTCCGTAACTCAGCAAGTCTAGGGGAACAGTAATTTTCTTCGATGTTTTTGCGGAAATAACGCCATTTGTCACTGCAATAATCAGGAGCGATAACACAAAGACAATTATGATATAGGTATGCATACCCGTCATTCGGGTCTCCCAATCAATAGACATTGTCCTATAGTTTGGATTAATTGCCGTAACGACATATATATTACTATCTTTTTGAAACGTATAACTAATCATCAAAGCAGAGCCCGACTGCATTGTAAATGATTTCGGCATAGAGCTACTTCCACCGCCCATGTCAGTTGCTAGGATCTTAGCGTCCGTTGTGAAATTGGAAGCAATGAGCTCATTATCACGGGTGATTGCACTGTAAATGCCATTATCCAAGAGTCGATGTTGAAGCTCGGACTGCAACTCATCTATCCTGTCTGTAGTTTGCGAATATTGCATGCGATTAGAAAACTCTGCAATCATATTCTGCGCCTTGATAGATCTCTTCCCGTCATCTTCCCATGCTCCTTTAGGTATCTCATAGATTTTTATATAAGACATATATAAAAGTCCGGAAACAATCATAATCAAAACAGCAGGAACGATAATCATAAGAACATTCGATAATAAAAGTCGTTTCTTGATCAGCAAAAAATTCACTCCTTCCTTAGGATCTACTGTTATTATTAAGTATTAATCTTCTTCTGATCCACCTATTCGAGCCTTTGCACCTTTATTTTAATAGAGACTACAACAATGGATTATAGCGTACATTAACATTTTAAAATTTAGAGCGTCCTCGCCATGTAATGAATGGAGGGCAATGGGGAAAAAAGTAGGGGACTTAAAACCCCTACTTCATATGTTGTTTGAAATCGCCGATTTTCTCCGCAACGCATGTTTCCCAAAGAAAATAAAATCCGACTAATCTTATTCGCTGCTGACTGGCGGAGGAGGGGATACGGTATTAGAGTGGGCGGCTAAAGTCGCACAAGCAATTACGACAAATAGAACAGCAATGGTAATTACTATTAACTTCAGCCTAACTATCTTTTTAGCTGTTTTAGTCTTACCTTTAAAACGGTAAGCCTCAAAGCCTTTAAACAACCTTTTTCTTAAGGAACGTTTTCTTTTAATCATTGGCATAATAATCAACCTCAATTCGAGACATTTTTTATTGTAATATTCTACATTATGGGTTTGAAACCTTTTTTATTTCGTTTTAAGATTTATGGTGGGCACTAAGGAGGACATTCGCTAGACCCCAAAGACGAAACTAATAATCATAAAATAAAGAGAAGACGGAATTTATAATTCCTCTTCTCTTTATTTTATGATTATATGGAATCGATCACTGCAGGACGTGCCCATAGAATTTACAACGAAACAAAAATGCTCACCTATCTCCAAAGCATGACTAAACTACCCAAGCCCGGGACGCAGTGTGACACAAGTCCCTCACAATAACCGTGCCGCCCTCGTCGCCAGTTCACTCCGTTCCCCACGAACTAAACGGACCTGACCATAGAACGATTGCCCATTTAAGCGCGAAGCAACATAGGCCAGTCCATTACTCTCCTTATCTAGATAAGGATGATCAATTTGATCCGGATCTCCACAAAGTACAATCTTTGTTCCCTCACCAGCCCGCGTAATAATCGTTTTGACCTCATGCGCAGAAAGGTTCTGAGCCTCATCAATAATCATGAATTGATTGGGAATACTGCGCCCCCGAATATAGGTGAGCACCTCAATTTCCAGTTGCCTCTTCTTGATGAGAAGATCAATGGCGCTATCAATTATCGATTCGCCACCTCTCTCGCGCTCTTTCTCCCTCTTCGGCCGCAACAAAAATTCGAGATTATCATAGATTGGTTGCATATACGGGCGAACCTTCTGATCCTTCTCCCCCGGAAGAAACCCAATATCATTGCCAAAAGGTACAATTGGTCGAGCACAAAGCATCCTAATATATAGTTCCTCATGAACTGTTTGTTCCAAGCCGCTTGCCAAAGCAAGTAGAGTCTTTCCTGTACCGGCTGGACCCATTAAGTTAACCAGCTTAATTTCTGGATTATTGAGCATTTCCATGGCCCAAGACTGTTCCATGTTCTTGGGTCTAATATCCCACGAGGCATGACTTTGCCCCATCTTATAGACTAATTTTTTCCCATCCGGAGACGAAACAAGGGGCAGGACAGAGTCATCACTCAAGACTGTTTTTACACAACGATTCGGTGGCAAGGACACCTGTAAAGGGATGAATTTATTCTGGTAAAGTGCAGCGACCTCCGCATCCTCAAGTGGCAGCATTAAGATCTCGTCCATAATCGTGGGCAGCACCACTTTGTCATTATAGTAATCTTCCGTTAAGATTCCTAAAGCATCCGCTTTGACTCGCATGGCAATATCTTTAGTCACCAAAACGACGGTACGTTTTTCCTCCCGCGATAAATTTAAGGAGACCGCTAGGATCCGATTGTCTGCTAAAGCGAAATTAGAGTTTGCCGGCAAAATTTCATTAGAGTAATGATTCAACTCGACCCGGATCTTTCCTCCATTCGGTAAGAGAACGCCCTGAGAAAGTTGACCATTGTCTCGCAAATGATCAAGATGACGAATAGCCTCCCGAGCAGCTCGGCCAACATTCTCCATAATACGTTTCTTACTTTCTATTTCCTCCAGAACCACATAGGGAATAATGACATCATTATCTTGGAATTGAAATATCGCATTAGGGTCATGCAGTAACACACTAGAATCGAGCACATATACTTTTTGCAAAATATAACACTCCTTTTTCCGTAGCTCTCTAATATTGTATTCCATGTTTTACTAATTTCTTCTACATGGTAGCCCGTTACTGAACCCGTCTCTCTTATACTATATTCTAGACCTAGCTAACAATGCTTGCAAGCAAAAAAGGTAAGCTCGCATATTATACAAACTTACCTCTTTTATCCCTATTATTTGACAACAACGTTGACTAATTTACCTGGAACCGTAATGACCTTAACTATCGCTTTCCCCTGAGTCCATTCACACACCTTAGGCAGCACAAGGACCATTTTTTCCAACTCAGCAGCTGAAATTTCTGCAGCTACTTGAATCCGGTCACGGACTTTCCCGTTCACTTGCAGAATAACCGTCACTTCATCTTGCACAAGAGCGGCTTCATCCACTTCGGGCCAAGCTTGTTTGTGAATGCTTTCCGCATGCCCAAGTTCTCTCCAAAGTTCTTCTGTAATGTGTGGAGCAAAGGGGGCCAGGAGTATGAGGATCGCCTCTACTGCCTCTCGTCCAACCTCAGCATCCGCCGTCGGTTGCTCCTTATAGATGTACAAGGCATTGACCCATTCCATAATGGTACTGATCGCCGTATTAAAGTTAAGACGTGTTCCAACGTCAATCGTCACCCTCTGAATGGCCGAGTGGGTGTGACGGCGCATTTCCTTACCAACTGCATCCAGGCTTGTCCATCTACTGGTTTGGCCTTGAGAAGCTGATGATTTCTTCTGGAGTTTCTTAATAAGAGGTTCATATTGAGCAACCAAGCGCCAAACACGATTCAGAAAACGGTAACAGCCTTCAACCCCTTGATCGCTCCACTCCAAGTCTCTTTCGGGTGGGGCTGCGAACAAGATAAATAAGCGTGCCGTGTCTGCCCCATATTTGCCAATAATCAGTTCAGGGCTAACAACATTCCCTTTTGATTTGGACATTTTGGATCCATCCATGCAAACCATGCCCTGCGTAAGTAGGTTTTGAAAGGGTTCATCCGCTTTCAAGTAGCCAAAATCTCGCAAGGCCTTAGTAAAGAACCGTGCATACAGCAGATGAAGAATCGCATGTTCCACCCCACCCACGTATTGATCCACGTTCATCCACTGATCCACTGCTGTTTTGGAAAAGGGAGCCTCCGTGTTACGTGGGTCTGTATAACGAAGAAAATACCACGAAGAACAAACAAACGTATCCATCGTATCGGTCTCACGTCGAGCAGCCCCCCCACACTGCGGACAAGTGGTATCGGTGAACGATGACGATGTGGCTAAGGGGTTTTCCCCAGCTTTAAAAACGACATCCGCTGGCAGCAACACGGGTAGCTGGTCTTCCGGAACCGGTACTGTGCCACAGGATTCACAATAAACAAACGGAATGGGTGTCCCCCAATAACGTTGCCGAGAGATGAGCCAGTCACGCAAACGGAAATTGACTTTGCGTTGTCCCATGCCCAAGCGCTCCGCTTCATCAGCAATCCGTTCCAGACCCTCATCACTATTCAATCCATCGAAGGAGTCGGAATTAACCATTACCCCTTCCCCTGTATAAGCTCCCTCGAGCGGCTGATCTTTCACTTCCGGTGCGCTCCCTAAAGGCACAATAACAGGCTGTACCTTAAGACCATACTTCGTCGCGAATTCAAAGTCCCGTTCATCGTGGGCGGGTACACCCATGACTGCGCCCGTTCCATATTCGAGGAGAACATAGTTAGCAATCCAGATGGGCACCTTTTTTCCACTGAGTGGATTAAGACAATACGCCCCGATGAAAAGACCTTCCTTTTCCGCATCCGTAGATGTCCGCGCAATTTCATTAAGTCCATGCATCTTCGTTATAAAGGCCAAAACATCCGCTTCATAGTCCGTTCCCTCCACCAACTCTTTGACAAGGGAGTGTTCCGGAGCTAAGACTACATAGCTCACGCCATAAAGAGTATCAACCCTTGTGGTATAGACCGAGATTTTCTCCGGACGCCCTTCTAAGGCAAATTGAACTTCCACCCCTTCAGAACGACCGATCCAGTTGCGTTGCATGGTCTTTACCTTTTCAGGCCAACCCGTCATTTTATCCAAATCTTGAAGCAACACATCGGCATAATCCGTGATTTTAAAAAACCACTGTTCCAGGTTTTTCTTCGTCACGAGGGTATCACAACGTTCGCATGCTCCATCCACAACTTGTTCGTTGGCCAGTACCGTGGCACACGAAGGGCACCAGTTCACAGCAGCCTTCTTCTTATACACCAGACCATGTTTATAGAACTCTAAAAACATCCACTGAGTCCATTTATAATAGCCAGGGTGACAGGTCGCCATTTCGCGATCCCAATCATAGGAAATTCCCATCTCTTGAAGCTGGCGCCGCATGTTGGCAATGTTTTTCCAGGTCCATTCCGCGGGAGGAGTTTGATGCTTTATCGCAGCATTCTCTGCAGGCAAACCAAATGAATCCCAGCCGATGGGATGAAGAACATTATATCCTTGCATCCGCTTAAAACGAGCAATGACGTCCGAGATGGAGTAGTTACGCACATGACCCATGTGTAAATTTCCCGAAGGATACGGAAACATAGCCAAAGCATAATACTTTGGCTTTGAGGAATTCTCCTCCGCCTTATAAGCTTTGTTCTCCATCCACTGTTTCTGCCACTTCGATTCAATCTCGGAAAACGAATACTTCTCTTGCATAAGCCTTTCCCCCTTAAAAGATATAAAAAAGAGCAGAAATCTCCCGTCCCTCAAGGGACGAGAGACCTGCTCCCGTGGTACCACCCAAATTCAATAGTGCTCAAACGTTGATAACGGCTCGCGCCGGTGTTCTTTGCGACCTGAACACAGCTCCAGGGTGAGTTCCCGAAGTCCCCTCCAACGGCTTTCACCTTAGGCACATTTTAAGATATGCCTTACGCCGCCTCTCTAAATGAGAGGTCCTTAGTACTACTCCCTATCATGGCATTTACATTTTCAGACTTACTATACTTGGCTAGGGTCAAAGGAAACGACTCCCGCATCTTTCCAGAGACGTTCCAGTTGATAGAATTCACGTTGTTCCGGGGTCATCACATGAACCACCAAATCACCGCCACAATCCATCAACACCCATTTAGCAGACGGTAGTCCTTCAAGATGATGAACCGGGATTCCCATCTCTGGCAATTTTTCATCTAAATAGTTCGCGATTGCTTTAACCTGAGTCGTCGTATTACCGGTTACAATCAAACAATAATCCGTAACCGTCGAAATTTCCTTCAAATTCAGAAGGGAAATGTCTCCACCTTTTTTGTCTTCGACAAAATTAACCACTTCTTTAAGCATTTTTTGATTCAGTTCCAATATTTTGCCTCCTTTGCAGATCTTCATAGGTCAATTGAGTTAAGGGATGAATTGGGTGTTTACTTTCTCTCAAGTATATTAAAGTGCGTTCAACACAAGCTAACGTACCCTTCTCTAAATCATCATACAAGGATTGTCGTAACTTGTCCACTTTTGGAAAATCACGGCTGGGTTCCGTTAAATCAGCACTGTAGATAAGCATCTCTAAGGGGGACATTCCCGGTCGCCCTAACGTATGATTCGCAACAGCCGCTAGGACCTCAGTATCCTCGACCTTGTAATAATGCTCCAACCAATAAGCCGCAATAAATCCGTGTAAAACATAAGGATATTGTTCATCTTCCGGATACTGGAGCAAATCCCACCGACGAGCTAAACTTAATTGATCCTCTAGAGGTATCTCTTTAGCTAAATCGTGCGCTAGCCCGGCACAACGCGCCCTGACTGGATCCAGCCCATGGTGTCTAGCCAACTTTTCTGCCCAATCAGCCACAGCCGTCGTATGTTTAAATCGCTTCTCCGACAGCACACGAGTCGCAAGCATAAACACATCCTCAACCCGTAGTATCACTTTTCTCCCGCTCCCCTTTTTATCTCTTCACTTGTCTATATTCTTTTATCTTAAACATTAAACTTCATGAATAAACCTTCAGGCGTATTTGCGATAAAAAGCGCAGACGCTATTACTATGCAAGCAAGAACCGTCCCCACTTGCACACTTGCACTCGTTTTGCATCACAAAAACGCAGCTAACAGTAAAAAAGACCCTCCCACAAAGCATTTCAGAGGGTCTCCCTTACCATTCGCAGGGCGTTACATCTGTTTCGGCTTAGCCTCATTCACAGTTAAAGGTCTTCCCCCGAAATCCTTACCATTGAGCTCTTCAGCAATACGCGTCGCATCTGCTTCATCGACTTCGATAAAACCAAACCCGCGGGACCGTCCGGTTTCACGATCGGTAATAATCCGACTGCTTTCAATTTGACCAAATTCGCCAAAAAATTCCCCGAGCTCATCTGCTGTGGTATTCCACGGAAGATTTCCGACATAAAGTGTTGTTGTCATAATAACTGTCACCTCTTGTCCTGAATTGATTACTAATCGTTTTTAGTATGATCAAATCCAGGCAGAGTATACAAACCAGGTTATTAAAAGACATTTTCGTCCTCAGTATACAGCTCATGTTCTTCAATAAAAAGGCGCGCACACTCCGGTAAAAGGTAACGAATAGGTTCTCCACGCTTAACCCTCGATCGAATATCTGTAGAGGAAATTGCTAAAGCAGGTACTTCTAAATAGTGAATCCTATCCTTGGTTTCTGGGTTTTCTAGCTGAACTTTACGAAGAAAATCACGAGCATCAAACCCCGGACGTGCAGCTCCAATAAATTGGATCATCGATAGAATTTCTTCAGCTTCACGCCAGGAAAAGATCTCGATCAGAGCATCTGTTCCCGTAATGAAATAGAGTTCATGATCCGGCCAAGCGCGACGTATAATGCGTAACGTTTCCACCGTATAAGATAGCCCTTCTCTCTCAATCTCCAGAGCAGAAATATCAAAAGCTGGATTATCTTGAATGGCGCATTCGACCATCTCATAACGCAATTCTGCGGCTGCGACGTTTCTTGAAATCTTATGGGGTGGCGTCCCACTTGGTATAAATAACACCTTGCTTAGATTAAACTCACCTCGTGCCATTTCTGCAGCAACCAGATGCCCATAATGAATTGGGTCAAAGGTTCCGCCCATGATCCCTAAACGAGGTTTTTCCAGCGAAGCTACCCGTTTCAAGTCCGTCATAGAAGTTATTCTCCTTATGAACAAAATATCACGCCTGTGGATTTAAGAAGTTGCTACCTATATTATACCAGACTGCGCCTCAAAAGTCACAATTATCCATAAATAGCCATCAATTTGCTACACAATTTTAGTCGTCCATTCCTCCAGATTCCACACATCCGTTACCCAATCCTCGTAGAATTCCGGTTCATGTGAAACAACAATCACTGTCCCCCGATATTCGGTGATTGCTCTCTTAAGCTCTTCCTTAGCATCCACATCCAAATGATTGGTTGGCTCATCGAGGACCAACCAGTTCACGTCCTTCAGCATAAGCTTACACAGCCGAACTTTGGCGTTTTCGCCGCCACTTAAGACCATCATCTTACTTGAGATGTGCTCCTTGGTCAAGCCACATCTGGCCAGCGCTGAGCGCACTTCAGAATTCGAGAGCCCGGGAAATTCACCCCAAACTTCATCTAATGCTGTCTTATAATTCTTACCCAGAGTTTCTTGCTCAAAATAACCGGGGAAGAGGAAATCTCCGAGCTCTACTTCTCCAGAAACCGGAGGCAGATACCCCAGCAACGTCTTAAGCAAGGTAGATTTACCCAACCCATTGACTCCACGTATGGCCACCTTTTGTCCACGCTCCAGGGCCAAATTCAAAGGACGAGTCAAGGGTTCGTCATAGCCCAACACGATATCCCTCGCCTCGAAGATCAATTTACTCGGCGTTCGAGCTTCCCTGAATTTAAACTTTGGTTGGATTCTCTCTCTTGGCTTATCAATCATTTCCATTTTTTCCAACTGCTTCTGGCGACTCTTGGCTCGCCCAGTCGTTGAAAAGCGCGCCCTGTTCTTAGCGATAAAGTCTTCCATACGGTCCACTTCTTTTTGCTGCTTATCATAGGCTTTAATTTCTTGCACCTTCTGCGTTTCGAAGAGGGCCATAAACTGTTCATAGTTTCCCGTATAGCGAGTCAAGCTCGCGTTCTCCACATGATAAATGAGATTCACCACGGAATTTAGAAAGCTCACATCATGGGAAACGAGAATGAACGCATTTTCATACTCGTTGAGGTAGCGCCTCAACCACTCAATATGCTCCACGTCCAGAAAGTTGGTCGGCTCATCGAGAATCAAAATGCTGGGATTTTGGAGCAAGAGTTTCGTGAGTAAAACCTTAGTTCGTTGCCCCCCACTTAAATCCTCGACATCTTTGTCCAGACCTACTTCTCCAAGTCCCAGTCCGTTGGCAATCTCTTCAACCTTCGCATCGAGCATATAAAACCCGTTGTTTTCTAGAATGCTCTGAATCTCTCCCACGTCTTCCAAGAGCTTGTTCATTTCATCTTCCGAAACACTACCCATACGGTCATAGATCTGTATCGTCTCCGCTTCCAGATCATACATCGCTTGGAAGGCCTCTTTGAGAACGTCCCGAATCGTTTTCCCCTTAGTCAACACGGTAAGTTGATCTAAATACCCCACCGTCACTCGAGTTGACCATTCAACATTCCCTTTATCCGGCATAAGCTTTCCAGTAATGATATCTAGAAAGGTGGATTTTCCTTCCCCGTTCGCCCCTACTAAGCCAACGTGCTCCCCTTTTAATAAGCGAAAGCTAACATCCTCAAGAATCTTTCGTCCCCCAAATCCATGGCTAACATTTTCTACATTTAAAATACTCATATGACTAAACTTCTCTCCTTATTGACTAAATAATTGACTCTATAGATAATAATTCAATGTTTATTTATCGAACATTCCACCGACTTTGCGCCGTTTGATGCCCTTCCGTCTCTCCCCGATCTTCTGAGTGGCCTTAGTTGGCCCTCCTTGTTGGGAACTCTTCAGTCTTTTCTCTTCGACAACTCTCTTCATCGCTTCTAGTGTCTTGTCATCCATAATATTCTTCCTCCAATTGTAGGGGCACGATGCATCGTGCCCCTCTCAGGTGTGACGATTGTTTGCCTTAATTGTGTCATTTGTTCTTTTACCCCTTGTTTTGGGCTATTTTTTCTGCCAGTTCAGTCAAATACGTCCAGCGTTCCAACAGGTCATCGAGTTGTTTTTCCAGGACTTGTTGGATCGCAACCAACTCGGTTAGCTTGCCAAAATCGCTACCCATCTCATTCATCTGCTGATTATTATTTTGGAGTTCTTCTTCCACCTGCGCAATTTGAGCGTCAATTTGCGCAAAGTCCTGTTGCTCTTTGAAGGTCATTTTCAGCGGACGTTCTTTTTTCTTCTCAGGTTCTTCCGTTTCCGAAAGGGCGTTCGTAGCCCGGTAAGCCTTGGACAAAGAAGCTAAGTTAGTGGCCTGCACGGCCTCTTGCTCGGCCGCATAGACTTGTTCCCGATAATCCGAGTAGTTCCCCACATACGACCGAATGGCACCCTCACCTTCAAAGGCAAAAATCTTATCCGTAGTTCGGTCGAGAAAATACCGGTCATGGGAAACTGCAATCACCGCACCTGGGAAATCATCCAGATAGCCTTCCAAAATAGTCAAGGTTTGAATATCTAAATCATTCGTCGGCTCATCCAATAAGAGGACATTCGGAGCCCCCATCAAAATTCTCAAAAGATAAAGCCTTCGTTTTTCCCCTCCGGAGAGCTTACTAATCTGGGTCCATTGCACAGCCGGCGGAAACAAAAAGCGCTCCAACATTTGAGCTGCCGTAATAAAGCCACCATCCGCTGTCGGAATCACCTCTGCCACCGCTTTAATTTCGTCGATTACGCGAATGTCCGGATTCAAATACGTATTTTCCTGGGTGAAATACCCCAGATTGACCGTGGAACCCAGTTCTATGCTCCCACCATCCGGGGTCAAGCGACCAGCGATTAAATTTAGTAACGTCGACTTGCCGCTCCCATTAGGACCAATGATCCCAATCCGATCATCCCGCAAGAGAATATAGTTGAAATCCTTGATCACAACACCTCGGTCAGGGAACTCCTTTTGCACATTCGTACATTCCAGGATTTTCCGCCCTAAACGCGACGATCCAGCCGGCATTTCGACCCGATCCCCGTAATCCGCCGGTTTATCCGCCTGTAACTTTTCAAAACGTTCGATCCTGGCCTTTTGCTTGGTCGTCCGGGCTCTGGCCCCTCGCTGCATCCAGGCTAGTTCATTGCGAAAGAGATTTTGGCGTTTTCTCTCAGTTGCCTCGACTTGCTCTTCCCGCTCTACTTTCAATTCCAAGAAACGACTATAATTTCCAGGGTAAGGATAAAGCTTTCCCTGATCCAACTCCAATACTCTATTAACGACACGGTCCAGAAAATAGCGATCATGCGTAATCATGACCAGCACACCTTTGCGTTTGTTCAAGTATTGCTCCAACCAATCGACGGTATCATTATCAATGTGATTCGTCGGCTCATCCAGAATCAGAATATCCGTAGGGTTGATGAGCGCACTCGCTAAAGCCACCCGTTTTCTCTGCCCACCCGACAGGGTCCCTACGAGGGTATCAAATTTGGCAATCCCCAGTTTTGTCAGAATGGCTTTAGCCTCATTTTCTAATTGCCAAGCGTCCAGTTCGTCCATCTGTTGCCCTAGGGCAATCAAGGCCTGTTGCAGCTTCGGGTGCTCGGAGTCATCGTTCAACGCTTCTAAGGCCATTTCATACTCCCGCAACAAGCGCATCACCGGGGAGTTCCCCTTAAAGACCTGCTGTAAAACCGTCGCCGTTTCTTCAAACTCCGGATTTTGAGGGAGGTACTCTAGACGTACGTTATTACCCATGGTGACTTTACCCTGATCCGGCCATTCAAGGCCCGTCAGGATTTTAAGCAAAGTCGACTTACCCGTCCCATTAACCCCGATGATCCCTATTTTTTCTCCTTCTTCGATTCCAAAGGAGATATCGGCAAAAAGTACTTTTTCGCCGTAACTTTTCGTTAGATTCTCAGCCGTTAAGATGTTCATAGTTGTTCCTCTTCTCCTTACCACAAGCTGTAGAACATCTTATTGTATCATACTTTGACGAATAATGCTTATGATGATTTGATGCTCACATCATCATAATAGATGACCCGCTTTTCTAGAAGCGACCAGTCATGAGCCTGATCTTGAGCCCAATCCCACTTACTGATTCCTAGTTTCAAACGAACACCTTTCTGATCATTAGTAGTGTTTGGAAGACCGTCCAGATCGAGAATCTTAACACTATCCTTGTAAATTTCCATAACCGGTTTTTGCGCTGCCAGCCAACCCCATTTCACCTTGAACGTCCAAGCGACAAACTTACCCTTATCATTTTCATAAGAGCCTAGTTTATAGACAGCACGCTTACCTTGGCGAGTCATTTGGTCATTTGATGTAACTGCTTCGTCATCCCAACACCGTTCTAAAACATACATGCCATTAATAGTTCGCAAAGCAAGCGGAGGAGTCGTCCCCTCTTCTCCAGGATCAGGTGAGTTAATCCATTCGGCAATAATTTCAGAACCGTAGGGATCAAGAGCATAATCTTCATTTCCACCCTTAGGAAGTAGCATACTAAAAGAATAAGTATATTCTAGCATAGACTGATCAGTGGCTATCATTAAGATCTGTGCTCTCTTTCCTTCAGAAACCATTGGATCGGATTTTCGTAACTCAACACGAAAAGACGACTTACCATCTTTAGCATACAAATTGGAAACTACGCCAGAATAGGATTCCTGCGCCATCTCACGATACCAGTCGTCTTTTAACCCATCTTCAAAACTATCAGTTAGGATAAGAGTTTGGGCGGAGACAGTGGAACTATTGGTTGGGCAAAATTGCTTCGGTGTACTTATGGGAAGTGTATTTTTCAGTTGTGGAACTAACTTATGCCGAATCGTTGAGTTCCCTAATTCAGGTAGGGAATGATTACGACAGTTAGAAATAACACAGCTAATCCCCAATAATACAACAACAGCGAGGAGCATAGCCAACCTTTTTTTGTTGTTTTTCATCTTGCACTCCTGCTCAAATTGATCTTCGTATATTACGAGACTTTAGTAAGCATCTTCTTAGCATTATGCCAGTCATCTAATTCAATAAATCTAAATATACCTTTTCCGTTTTCTCCGCTACACTATCCCAATTATATAGTTTCATTACCTTTTCATAGGCTTTTACTCCAGTGCCTTTCACGATTGCTTGATTACTAAGGAGATATAACAGAACAGCCTTCAGATCATCTGGATTAGACTTTTTGAAACTAAACCCGCAGTCTCTTTTAATGACCTCCATATTTTCGGGAATATCACTAACCAAACAGCACCTCGCATAACTCATGGCTTCTAACAGAGTAAGCGGCATTCCTTCTATATCGGAGGGTAACACGTATACATAGGCGTTACTAAATAATTCTTCCAATAACTCTCCATGGACATTACCGGTAAAGATTATGTTCTCGTTATTTGCATCGCTTATTAAGCTCTTTACATAAGAATCAGTATGGCTAGATCCCCCAGCGATTACTAGCTTTTTGTCGGTTTTCATCTCATTATAAGCTTGAATCAGATAATGTGCCCCTTTTTCTGGTACTAAGCGAGCAAGGAATAAAATATAGTTATCGCTTGCCAACCCGTATGTTTTTATTAGGTTTGATTCCTTTGGAGTGTTTACATTTACTCCATTAGGGATATGAACTATATCAACTGAGTTTATAACGTATTTATGTAAATAATAATCCCTTAAGTTTTCTGAAACAACGATTATCTTATCCGGAAATCTGGCAGATACGTGTTCCCCAACCTTTAAATACAACTTAGCAAACCTACCCCATTTATCTCTTTGCCAATCTAAGCCATGAACAGTTATAACAACTTTCTTCCTGAATATTTCAGGTATAAAACTTAACGATGCAGGTCCTAGAGCATGATAATGAATGATGTCAAAATTTCTGTATAGGGTATCAATAGAGGCCCTATATGTATAGATAATTGCTTCGAAATTCTTTCGCTTAGAAGTTTTAATATAGCTAAGATCGACTCCTTGGTAAACAGGTGGCGCTTGTTCAGAGTAGGTAGAACGACAATAGACTGTAATTTCATGGCCTTTCTTAACTAACCTCGTTGCAATTTCCTCGACATGTCTCTCTACACCACCTTCTGAAGAAGGAATTCCTTTTTGACCAATCATTGCTATTTTCATTTCATGTTCCTCGCTGTAAAATTATTTTCAACTAAATCCTAGCGTTTTGTTACCAGCTATCAATTATCCTAATTATAAATAAGCATACCACAGTCTTTTAACCCTTTAGTGATTTTATTATTCCCCAACAAATAGACAAAATCCTGTTTAATCCGATTATATAATCTCCAAAATCATAAACAAGGAGTTTTGAAAAATATCTACGTTCTTTAGCCTTTGCCTTAAACGTGAAATAAATAAAAATCTGACGTGGTTTCTATAACCACGTCAGATTTTTTAAATCAAAGCAACTCACTAATTACATAACACTAATCTCATCGTAATAGACAACACGTTTTGTCAGAATTGAATAACCCAATTCAGCGTGAGCCCAATCCCATTTATAAATTCCAAGCTTCATATAAACGCCAGTCGTATCGTTAGTGGTGTTCGGCAGATCTTTTAACTCAAGAACCTTCACACCATCCTTATAAATTTCTATAGTAGGCTTCTGAGATGCCAACCAACCCCATTTTATATGGAATTTCCAGGTTACGAACTTACCTTTATCACTTTCATAAGAGCCTAAATCATGAACAGCATAATTACCTTTTTGCTTTATTTCGTCAGTGGTAGATAACTCTGCGTCATCCCAGTACCGTTCTAGGACATATCGGCCGTTAAGTGTGCGCAAAGCCAGTGGTGGTACTGTCCATTCTTCACCAGGATCTGGGCTGTTGTGCCATTGGGCAATGATCTCAGACCCGTCAGGATCAAGAGCATAATCTTCGTCTCCGCCCTTAGGCAGAAGCATTCCGAAATTATACGTATATTCCCCTAGGGCTTGTTCGTGATGAAGTTCAGCTATTTCAGAGCGCTTACTGTCGTTGACTAATTCATCGGTATTGCGAAGCTCAACACGAAATGAGGACGATCCTCCTCGAGCATAATTAGTCGAAATTGCACCGGAATATGTGTCATTGGCCATCTCCCGAACCCAATTAGAACTTATTGTCTTTTCTAAGTCGTCCGAAATGATATTCGTAACAACTTGACTAGTTGTCTTAGGAGAGGCTATTACGTTTATGGAACTAGTAGTGGCTTTTTCTGTAGCAGTTTTCGCTTGCGCATTGCTTATAGCTGCGTCTGAAGCCGGAACAACCGTGGTAAGAGTTGCCAACACCGCTAAGGCAAGGGTAGATGTAAATTTCTTCATTCTTAAAACTCCTTTCGGTAGCTGGCTGCCATTTCAGGCCCTATAGCTTTGCGTCCTTGCCTTTCGACAAGTTTGCTTTTATCGGTTGAGAAAAAATAAATATTTTTTTGTCATTTATTCAAGAGAAAACAAAAAACCTCATTTTCGGTAGCTGGCTGCCATTTCAGGCCCTGTAGCTTTGCGTCCTTGTCTTTCGACAAGTTTGCCTTTATCGGTAAAAAGTTTCCATACGAAAATATTATTTTTTTACATAAAAATTGACATTCCAACTGGCTACACACTACCATCAATAAGGGGTTTTGTCAATATCCTAATTTCATCGAACTTGTTGCTACTACCTTCCTCGCTTATACCACCCACTTCTTAATACTCTTTTGAAATGCTTCAGGTATAAATAGATATTCAGCACAAAAAATAAAGTAACACTAACTCTTTTAGGATGTTCCTTATCGGAGTATATAATTTTCAGATTATCCAGATCACACTCCAAGAGTTTGGACAGATCTTCAGTTAGGCCCTCTTCGCCATATTCAAGTTTATACATATTCGCCAGTGGTTGGGAAAACCTGATCCCTCGATGTTCCCGAAGAATTTGCAGGTAGAGTAAGTGATCTTCTCCTCGGTTCTTGCCTTCGAGATACCAAATGTTGTCCCTCAAAAAAACCTCTCGACGAATAACTATTGTCGAAGTCCAAAAGAATACCTTAAACAAAATATGATAAAAGCCCGGTTCAATGATGGTCGGTTCAAGTGGGTATCTCAGCCATTTATGGTCTTTGACAATATAATAGTTAGTCCCAGTAATAGCTATCTGAGGATTTTTCTCCATGTATTCGATCTGAATTTCAAGTTTTGTTGGTTCCCAGGAATCATCCGAATCCAAAAATGCTATGTATTTGCCAACAGCCTGCCTTACCCCATTGTTTCTCGCTCCTGAAGGCCCCCTGTTCGCTTGAGTCACGTGTTTAAAACGAATATCCGGATGCTGCCGGATATACTTCTCCACGATCTTGGTCGATTGATCAGTTGAACCGTCATTCACTAGGACAATCTCAAAATCTTTATTACTCTGATTGCAAACAGAGTCTAAAGCTCGTGGTAATGTATCTCCTCGGTTATAGTAAGGTATAATAACGCTCACCAGACACATTCTACTTCCTCCCGCCAAATCAAGTATTGACTCCAAATGTTTTCTTCATTAATGCATAGCGTTGATCCCAGGAATGGTGCCTGGCAAACTCAGTCATTTCCGAACGATTATATCCCTGGAAGAGATAATGTCTAATCCCAGCAATAAATGACTCATGGTCCTCGGCAATCCAAATCGGGGCCTTCAACTTAACTGTTTCTGCCATATTCGTTGACACCACAGCGATACCAGCAGCACAATACTCGTAAAGTTTAATCGGGCTAATAGAATCTGTTAAGCTGCTCTTGACAAAGGGAATAAGGGCAACGTCAGCATACTGCAAGTAACCTGGTAAAAGGTCATAACTTCGGTTCCCCAAGATATGAACATTAGAATACTGTTCCAACGTTGCGAGATCTATATCACATTTACCAATTAAATAAATATCTGCCTCCACTTGCTCAGCAATTTTCTTAATCAATTCTAGATCAAGCCAGTATTTCAGAGCTCCCACATAAACAATTCGTTTGCGCTCTTGTTGCTGATATTCCGCCGGACGCGCCACACCGCCTTTGCTGAAATGCTCAAATTCAACCCCATTACTAAGCACAAGTGGCGTTTTTCCTTGCCTAATCACATGTTGTTCAAGAGTACTGGAGGCAACAATGACATTATCAGCTCTCTTAATCAACAGCTCATCAATCCCAGCAATATTAGGCAACTCGGCAAACTCTTTATAATCATCCGCAATACGATAGATTAATTTATTGTATTTTACAACCTTCGTTAGATAATACGCTTTTGGATTGGATATCCAGAGCACATCAATATCGAGAAAATTCAGTTTCCTCAAGCTCTCTTCTATGTTGGGTATGATATATTTTCCGAAGCTTTCAAGTATCTTAGAACTTCTGAAGAATGGATAGTTGGCATAGAGCCACAAAGAGTACGGGGCAAATCCATAGACCTGATCTGCCAGGTGATGCCGCTCAACTGAGGAAAGACTCATTTTGTAACGAAAAGCTGCCTTATCTTTGAAATAATTCAGATGGTTAAAGGCATTAGACAGCCATAACACTTCATAGCCATCTTTTACAAAGCAGTTACAATAGTGATAATTAGCTAGCTTGTTGGTTGTCGAATTATATTCAGCAAAGTCACACATTATTACTTTCTTCATGTTTCTTCGCCCTCTTCCCGTTTTCTTCGAATTAAATAGGACATATTCACCGTGACCATTATAAAGAAACAAAACTGTCCCAAATCATCGTTGAAATTCGCGATAGCATTGAACCCATTGAGGTACAACGATATTGCCAAAAAAAACACTAAAAGAAAATAGCTTTTATTCTTTAGACAAATAATAGTTGGAATAACCAGGATGATCATATAAATCAGAATTGTTCCTAAAATCCCAAAATCATACGGATACATCAAGATTGGATATTCGAAACTGTTAATGAAGTCCCCCATCAACAAGGTAATCTGGCGCGAGTACCCTAAGCTACCACCCGTAAAAAAGGCAGGAGGTTTAACAAAACTATCAAGTACTCGAATAAGCGCTTCGTTTCTTCCTTCACTGAAATTACCTGTCGTTTTACCAATCAAAAAGCGTTGCAGCAAATTTTTTTGAAACACAGGTGTCATAGCTAGCCCAAAACTGATCAGGGACATGACGAAAACGAAAACGATTTTATGTTTTCTGTTGTTTAGAAAAACAAACATGAATAAGCCAATAATCAAGGCCGATCTACTTCCTGATAAAATCAGACCCACCAACGTGATCCCAGCTACTAAATATTCATTGAGCAAGACTTGGCAATAGCGATTATATAAAATATTCAAAGCGTAGAAAGCCAGCAAATACCAGGCATTGGCCAGCGGTCCGCCAAAAAATGAATAGTATCGATAGATCCCTTGGGCATGCTCTAAAAGAACCAGCCGCGCCTGGTCAGCTTCAAAGATCTGGTGTCGTGCAAAAAAAATTTGAATAGCCGCACCGGAAAGGTAATCGACAATTCCAATACCAACTAAGATAAAACAGAAAATATTAGTTCCCTTGATGAACTTCCCCAAAAAATATTCAAAGGTCGATTCTGGCAATTTAATTGCAGTCATCATAAATGGTAAAAAAATGGTTGCAATAACCACAAATGTATTGAAGATAAATTTATTAGGTCCAATCGCCAGTGTAATTAGTACAACACCCAGAAAAGCAACCGACATTAAAGTAACCACAATATCTATATTTTCTCTAACGAGAAGAAAAACGATTGTAACCATAGCGAAAAATATATACATCAGATTAAATGAATAATTTAAGGAGCTATGATTAAGCATCATTCTGGCAGATACACAAAAGAAGAACAGTGAAAAGGCTATGCCCAGAAGCAAGGAAATAATAACATTGTCTGAAATAATACTTTCTGACTTTTTCACTCTGTCCAGATGCTCCTTTAAACTGAAAAATTCCAACGATATTATTTATTAATCTATCTCCCCAAGGCTTTTCTCATAAATTTCAGATTCTTAAGCTTTAAGATTAGTTTTGCTACCAAATCTTCTTTGCCTTCTTTAAATCCTTGCAAGTGAAAACTCATTCGTACGTTGTTGCTCCAATAGTATTTGTACGATTCATTGCCCTTCAAGAAATCAAACTCCAGCCCCGCATAATTATTGATCATTTCGTTTAACAAGATCATTCCCACGCCATTTTGCGCATAACTAGCATCATAGACGGGTATGTAATAATAGATTTTCCGCTCATCCTTGAAGCCAAAATGTACTGCCGCGATTTGGTCATCAACAATTAGTTCTGAAATTTCTACATTGTTCTCTAGAGCTTGGACTAGGTGCTCATAGAACTCCACGACATTTCCCCTAGCGAATACACTAGTTGAGTACTTTTTTTGGTGATGTTGTTTTATAAATTCCCACACCTTGTTTTCAACTTTTTGGGAGAACAGGACCTCTACCTTATGCCCCTCTGCTAAGCGTCTTTTTTTCCGTTCTATATCACCCACCTGTTTGTGCTGGTAATTAGTTTTTTTATTTTCTCTTCTTAGAAGCCTCGGTAGAGCTACGTTTTCCTCTAAATAGGCATTCCAATGCAGATTTCTCAAAACGTCAAGCATTATAAACAATTCCGTAGCGCTTGGTACGTTCAGCAGAACTGCTTTTTTTACTATACCATCTTGTAATAGGTACTCTAAAGCTTTAGAGATTAAATTATATTTGTTATAATTCCTGTCTATATAGATCATATTATAATCCGTCGTTTTCTCTGTGATAAATCCTAGTGAGGTATCTTTGAGCACAAAAGGAAAGATGGCTATAGTCTTACCTTTTTCGTAACCGATAATAATATTTAAGCACTCTTGCAATGAGCTGTCATAATACTGTAAATAGCAATCCGTCCACTCCCATTTATAAAATATTTGGGGATCTTCAATCCGGTCTAATAAGGCATTCCATTCTTCTTTCAAGCTAACAAACTCTTTGTAGGTGTTCACTTTACGAAATTCCATGCTTAAACTCCTCAATCCTAGAATTATTTTAGGCATGTGCCTTACTGAATTTTCGCACGCCTACGTTTCACCACAGAGATTGGGGATCACCTTCTAACTCAGAGTATAAACTCCCTTGCTGACCTTGATATCCGCCAACTGATTGAGTACCGCTACCTCCGCGCCATCCGGTTGTATGATCTTGCTCACCCATCCACTGTTGATCCGCAAGGTCAGTGTAGAGCCTACAGATCTTGGAACCTTCGTATGTATCTTGAAACAATTTTCGGAATGCAATTCAATGGTTGTGCTATCCCTTGCCACGCTATATTCTACCAACTCAGAGCAAGTGCAGTACCAAACCCGCTGTTTCTTTAGATACTGCAGAATTGTCCGGAGACTCTCTCGATCATCAAAGATATTTGGCATCTGTCGCTTGCCATCCAGACGCGCAGGAGCAATATGTTCCTGAACACAGATCACTAGGCGATTTTTTAGCAGAAAGCCAACTCTTTTCAGCTTGATTTTAAGGAGCAGTGGTTTCAAAATGCGCTTCAATAACCCTTTAAGGTTATAAGCACCTGGGTGAAAAAGACTCGTCAATAATCCCCCATTAAGTGTGGTTGGCACATCCACCACGTTCGTACGGCCAAAATACTTGACATCAAAATTAGTGAGACGGTTGTAGTCTTGTCCTCCGATAGTACAATGCTCATCTTCATACAAGCTTACATTACTATACCGGCACCACCATGAGAAACCACTTTGCTCAATACTGTCATCCGAAAAGTCGTTCGAAACATAGCCACAATATTTGCCACCAGTTGGGTAAACTCCAAAAACCTCTTGGAAAGTTTCCCGGCCTGAATGAATTACGTTCTTAGCCTGTGCCAAGTTCTCAAAAGTAGCCCATTCCTGAATAAAATCGTTCGCCTCTTTCCCTGCTTGACCATGAGTCGTTCCATGATAGGCCACTTCATAGCGTGGATCCTCGCCTACAGATCGAAAGAACTCTCGCGACCTAGAATCGCAATTAATCATTTGGGAAACATAGGGAACATCTGAGTTCTCAATGACACCTGCCCTTATGCCAACCGGGACAAAAAACGTAACCTTCACCAAGGGAAAACCCTTCAGCACCTCATCTTCCAGAAAAACCAGCGATGAACCAGGCCCCCTGCGCGCATACCCCCAATCTTCCCCCAAATCAACGACCCCATTGCCATTAGTATCAACCCAGACATTGCAAAAATCGTCCACCATCAATACAACTGGTGAAAGAGCATTCTGGTACCATTTGCAGATTTCAATCATTACAGTTACCTCCAACTATCTTTAACGGAGGCATTCTCTTATTGGTAAGCTCAGTCAATCAAGTCTTGCGAGCCAAGAGAAGGAACCCCTTTTTGACCGATTCTTTCGGTATCAAGCCAATAAGTATACTTATAACGAGAAACAGTAAACATAGAAATAATCCAAACAATAGTTCTAAATAGATATTAGAAATTATTCTATGCGCTGCAAAGTAGACAATATATAAACCTAGAAACGCAATACCGCCCTTAAACGGTTCAAAGAATTTTAGTTCTAAATCAAGATATCCTTTCCCTATCCTAAAGTACAATATATTCATGCTTGCATAACTTAACACCGTTGCCAACGCTGCTCCCATAATCCCAAGTCTTGGGATCATGACTATGTTTAACAAGATATTGATTACCGCCCCAATGCCCAAGATATAAGAGATAATAATCGATTTATTTTTAATAGTTATACCCAGGATATAAAACTCGCCGAGACCATCCAAAAAATAGGAAAAGGCAATAAGTGGTACGACCTTGAATGCTTCAACATAAGCTGGCGTTGACAACAGAATAATGGCGGGTTTGGCAAACACTGAAAACCCGAGAATGCAAAACCAGCCAATAAAATTATAATATCCATAGATTTCTCTAATCTGTTTCGGAGCATCCACCTCTTTGTAAAACTTATATTTGTAGGAAGTGAAGACCGATTTAAACGGGGTAAGCAAGATCGGGTCCATCATCATCCCAACTCGGTACCCCATAGAATAAACAGCAACCTGCTGGAGACCAATCATTGCTTTTATGAAATAACGATCAATCAAGGTATATACCCAGGCAGATGCTTGACCGGGAACCAAACCGAGCCCATACTGCAACATTATCTTTAGCTCTTTCCAGGCCAAGACAATCTGGATATTTTTCCGATCATAGAAAACTAATAAACTCAACACGGAAGCATAAGCAAATAGTTGAGCCTGCAATGCACCGTAGAGGCCCTCTTTTCTGACAATCATAAAATAGGCAGAATAGAGAAGCATGAAAGCGACTCTGGCGAGATTGATGACACTGACCTGCCGCGACTTGAATAACATCGTAAAATAGGAGTTGTAAATACTTATCAAACAGAGCAACACAGAACTGATCACAATAAAGTTAATATAATAACCATTGCTTTCTGCATCAGGAAAAATTAGATGATATATTAATGTTCCAAAAATGATCGAAAACAACGAGATCAATATGCCCCAGACGACTGAGAAGGTTAGCGCAACGTTTTTTATTCTATTCTTATCTTCAAACTCATTGATAAACCGCATCATTCCTGAATAGATCCCCAGAGTTATGATGATCGCTAGCAAAGACTGAACCGAAATTAGCAAATTATACTGACCAAATTGTTCCTGATTCATGTTTCTGGTAAAGACAGGTACCATAAACAAGGAAACGGCTTGAGCCATAATTGAGGTAATCGTATAAATTGCACTGTGTTTTGCTAGTTCTTTCATCTCCATTAAAAAACCCCAATCCGCTTTCCACATGTGTCCAAGCTCAAAGGATTGCCATCATCGGTAGTCTCGCAAGGTCACTAATCTGTTTCAACCAGGTGCTGATAAATCCTCAGGATCTCAGAAGTGCAGTCTTCAATCTGCAAATTCTGAATGATAGCTTTAGATCGCTCATAATTCTGGATAACTCCCCACACCTTGGCGTATAAATCGCCGCTATCCCTGTTTCCAAATAAAACGGTGCCTTCCGGCCTTTTACAGACATCGCTGGCGACACTGGGTATCCTGAGGGTTAGTGCTTCAGCGATAGATACGCCATAACTATCAGTACAGGTCGGCCTCAGAAAAAGATGGGATTTCTCCAAAATCGGCCAGAATTCCAAGTTTTCCAGGACAATTAAAAAAGAGTCTTCCAGCCTAAGTTCCTTAATTCTCTCTCGGACCTTGGCAAGATAAACCTGATCCGTTACGGATGTGAGACAATAGATGAAGCCAACCTTCATCTGCGCAGTCAACCGTCCGCACAACTCTACGAGCATGTCCAGTCCATAAATATCCTGACCCTGATAGAAATCCGTGTTGGAACCATTTGCCGCTATAATGAAAGCCTGATTACCGATAAATTCAGTAACCTGATTTGGAAGTTCAATTTCAACCCATCTCGGCGGGATAAAGGCATGCAGGACTGATAAACGCGTTGCACAATTAAACCGCTTCAACAACTTATCCTTTTCATTTTCGCCTGTAACAATAATATAGCCAGCATGTTTTAAGGAAAATGATATGTACAACGCTGGCAACCTAGATGTCGTATCAAGATTATCGCGCAGGCTATGAACGGTCATGACCGTTTTTAGCCTGCGAATTCGGGCCAGCAAAATAATGATTGCGCGATCTCGCCAAGTGCTCACATGAATATGCAAAATATCTACGCGGGCGCATGTCAAGAAGTTAAGAAACCACTTAAGCTTGCTCAGTTTGGTAATCAGCTTACTAAAGTCGTTACCCCCAAAACTAGAATTGAAAATTGTGACCGAAATCCCCTGATCCTGCAAGGCCTCTTCCAGTCTCTTCAGATGAACTGAAATACCGCCTCGGGGAGGAGGATAGGGTCCAATCAAGCCAACTCTCACGTCATTTTCCTCCAAACACGTTCGACCGAGAAGCAGATTTCGGAATAGCTACTCTGGGCTATAAAACATCGCCGTAATAAATGCTGTACCTAGTATGCCGCTGAAAATCCCAGCTCAAAATCAAGGCTTCATATTTTTTACCGTAACTGGGCGACACCATGCCAGCTTCCACTCGAATAGGTGCTTCGGCTTCAATTCTCACAGCTACGCCATCGCGCCGTATTTCAACAACTTTCTCATTCAGATAGTCCACTCGCACATCCTTGGCCAGGTGCAATCTGCAAATGCATCCATCCAGACTCCCCTGACTAGCCTGGCTACCCTGACTAGCCTGGCTACCCTGACTTCCGCCAAAAGTATCCCTAATCTCAATCCTCTTCTCAAGGTCCTTCAACTCGACCGAACGCGCATATTGAATCCCGGTTCCGGCAAGTGTGATTTGACCAGCAAAAAGCACGCTTGCCTCAGACGTTCTATCGAAAAATGTGCAGATACCTGGACTAGAACTATACAGAGCGAAAACATCTCGTTTATGTTCGTTCTTAATAATATTTTGTTCGAAGCTTCCAAACTGTGAAACATTATGATACTTCGTCGATCTGAACAAATATCGCAAATCCTTATCCATTGTGTAAACATAAGAACCCGGATCAATAATTAGATCAATACCCCGAATACTCAATTCAAAGCTCAATTGATCATTATGATCATGTCCTCCAAGACTTTTTTGCCCAATACTGCCGCACTTAAGCATCAAGAAAACGTCATTTTTGCGCAGGATATAATAGCCAGTGTCCGGATACTTCGCCAATTCAGGGTAAGGTATCATTGGCTCTTCAGGTTGCTTTAACCGCCCGAAGAGCCAGAGACTGTCCAGGTATTTCTCGCCAGCCGCTTGGCGGAAATCATTGCGTTGCCAGTATTCCCCGGCGATTCCTAGGAGGCTCCGATGATCCCGCAGATCATCCGTTCCATACCCACTGAGAACGCAAAACCGACCATCGTCAGCATCCCCAAATTGTGGCGCCAGTCCATTAGGCTTAAGGTAGTGCCTAATAAATTCGCACATCGTCTCCAGACGCTGCTTATAAGGCTCTGGAAAAGTTATCTTATTTTGTTCTGCCAGAATCGTGGTGTACAGAAAGGTTTCTAACGCCAAACGGTGATAGGCTATGGACCCCTCAAAACTTCCTCCGTCTGGATTTACCTGATAATCCATTTGTCTGCTCAGGTTCGCTAGCCCATTTTTCAGCCAACGGATCGTTCGTCTATTATACCGACTAAAGAAGAGACCCAGCCAGACTAAGGCGGCACAATTGATGAGATAATGGTTGTTCCCACGCTCCGGGTAATATACTTCCAGGTTCTGCTCAATATGAACACCTGAATAATACAACACCGTAAAAAATCGATCCCAAAAATCTTTTTTCACCAGAGGGGATGCTCTAAAGTAGAAATACGCTATAATCAGGCTAACTGTCCGCAAGGAGATATCCATACTACAAACCCAGTTAACCCCCATCTCAGGGGGATTTTCTTCGATCCAGCTCAGAATTTCGGTCATAAATTCCTGAGTATATTTTTCATCGCCACTCAACCAATATGCTTGCCCTAAGACCACCACATGTTGGAGTCGAGAGAGTTCCCAGGGCACCTTAAGATCTTTATTTCTAAATGTCCGTGGATCATCAGCATTGAAAAACTCGTCTAATTCAATTAAATGGTAGTATTTGCGAGGCCAGCGGTAGCCGGACTTGAAATCCCACTGCCAATCGATCTCGGGCCCCAGTCCAACCTCACCGCTCCCGAGCAGATTGAAGCGATGCTCCATAATCTTTTCTGCTTGCTCCATAATTTGAGATCTAAGTTTCGAGTAGGAGTGCAAGTGCTTAAGAATCCCCGCCCTGTTTTGAAAGCCATCAAAGAAGGTCATTTCTACCGTAAAATGATCAAAGCATCTAGCCCGGCGCGTTATATACAACACCTTGTTAAACCGTCCTACAAAGACTTGGCGTAGTTTAGTTCGCAGTTTACGCTGCATGGCTTTCCACAAAAGCTTATTGTTCCATTCTAACGAGGGATCCCTAAGTACGCTTAGCACTCCCATATATCGGGTTTACCTCCTAAGGCACATTTAAGAAAATAACCGTCAGTAGGCCAGTCTATTTTGTGTCATATGCCTAAGTCTTATTAATGATCCCTACCCAAAAGGTAATAGTGAAAGCCTAATTTTGTGAGATCGTCACCCTTCAGGAAATTCCTAGTATCCAACAGGTTCTTGTTTCTCATAACATCTCCGACAGCTGCGAAGTCAATGGCGGCAAATTCCTTGTGATTCACACCGAGGATAACCAGATCACTTCCCTTTACCGCCGGTAATAGCTCATCTGTTTTATATTCGCCGGATCTTACATAAGGATCCACCATACTGATTTCATAATCCTGGTGATTCTTTAACAACTCGATCAAATGAATAACGGGGCTTTCTCGTATATCCTCAACATCTGGCTTGTAGGTTATGCCCAGAACTGCAATTTTCTTCTTTCCGGGAATGTTATTGAGAATAACCTCAATCTTATCGGCTAGGTATCCGGGCATGGCGTCGTTGGTTCGGCGAGCTAAAGCGATTATCTGAGCCTCGTCAGGGTATTTTTCGATGATAAACCAAGGATCCACCGCAATACAATGTCCGCCCACGCCAGGACCAGGTTGATGAATACTCACCCGGGGATGCTTATTACAAAGCCTTATAACATCCCAGGCATTAACACCCGCTTTCTCACAGATGATCGCTAATTCATTAGCAAAGGCAATATTGACATCACGGTAGGTATTCTCAGTCATCTTACACATTTCAGCCGTCGTTGCGTCCGTCAAATAGATTTCCCCTTTGACAAACGTCTTATAGAGATCCCTCACCGCCTCCGCCGATTTCAGATTGACGCCTCCGACAATCCGGTTGTTTTCCACCAGTTCGATTAAGATTCTCCCCGGCAGAACACGTTCTGGTGCATGAGCAACCATAAGTTGTTCACCAATAACCAGACCAGATTCTGCCAAGATCGGAAGCATGAGGTCATTTACGGTACCCGTTGGAGACGTCGACTCCAGAATCACGACATTTCCAGCGCGCAGATAAGGGATAATAGCTCTTGTGGCAGCAGTAACGAAACTCATGTCGGCCGTCTTGTCATGCTGGATAGGCGTTGGAACGGCTATAATGAAGACATCGGCTTCTTCCGGCATCGTTTGAGCTTTTAAATTACCAGAGATTACTGCCCCATGCACAAGCAGGTCAAGATATGGTTCTTTGATAATAATTCTTGCATCATTAAGCGCCTCGATAACGGCTTCATTAACATCGACACCGACGATTTTATGGCCGTGGGTTGCAAACATAACCGCAGTCGGCAAGCCAATATAGCCCAAACCCATAACACAAATTTTCTTTTTTTCCATTAATACACCCCTCTAACTATTACGTGTTAATTGTTGGAGCTTGAGTTTGAGTTTTATTGTTAAACCGCTAGAGTTGTCTGGCAACACGAAATAGGATTTGAAATCCCTTTTTTCAACCCTATTAATGATGATTCCGATAATATTTGCCCCAACGTTTTTCATTTGCCATTTAACCCGGTCAATATTTTTATACCTAGTTAAGTGAGATCTGGTTACCACCAAGACACCCGCTACTTTAGAGGCAATAATGGCACCATCGACGAACTTTCCTAAAGATGACGAGTCTATGACCACCATTTGATACTGTTGGGACGCGACCTCAATAAATTTATCGAAACTTGGACTATAGAGAAATTCGACCGGATCGACCAGTCTCTTCCCTGCTGTAACACATTCCAGATTTCCAATATCCGTCTGGCTGATGACATCCTTAAGTTCTGTTTCTGCAGAAAAATCCGTGAGTCCCAGCGCGTTATCCGCTCCATAGCGCTTCAGTTGTCTGGGCTTCCGCAGATCGGCATCGACATACAAGACTCTGGTTCCGGACGTTGCATTGGCAATGGCCAGGTTCATCGCCACTGAGGTCTTACCTTCACCCGGATTAAAACTAGTCACCGAAATTACATTTAAAATCTTTTTGTTAAACACAAGATTAGCACTTAGTACCTTAAACGCCTCTAGGATTGGTGAATTCAAAGACTCGGCTACGTCAATCGTCTGATTACTCATCTTAAACCCACCTATCTGATGTTCATATCTGGAATGATGCCCACCACGGGGAGCCCCGTCCTTTTTTCAATTTCCGCAGAATCCCCAAGTGTATCATCAAAAAAGAGCATTACTAAAATCAGACCTAACGAAAGAAAAATTCCAGCCAGAAAACTAAAGGCTAGGATCAGAGTTGTCCGTGGGTAAACGGGTTTCAGACTAGCAACTGCCTTATCAATCAGGATGATATTATCAGGTTTAAACAGAAGTGAAGCTTTTTCAATAAAAACCCGGCTGGCTTCGTCAGCCATATTTACAGCTTCTGCTTGGCTTTCGTTCTTCACCGAGATACGAATCATACTAGAGTCGGGAACCAGGACAACGTCAACACTGTTCGCAAAATCATCATCTGTCATTCCACTCAACCGAAGGTTTCGGATAACCTCAGACGTGACAGACCGACTCTTGATTAGCTCTTGATAGTTCTTGACCAGTAACTGAGCTGCCAATAAATCTTCGTAAGTATGCCCACTGGTATTATCTTTGCTGTTAATTAAGACAATCAGTTGCGTACTGGCCTGATACTGAGGCTTAATCAGACCCAAAGAGACATAGGAGGCCAGCAATACAAATACGACTGGTAACAAAATAACAAGCAGTTTTTTCTTGACAATCATTCTAAGATACTTAGTCCAATTCGTCATAAGACCCTCATTCTTTCAATTTGGAATGAACTCAATAAGCCGACTTTCTATGCCAAACCTGCCAAATCGTCTTAATCATAATGCTGGTATCCAGCCAAATCGACCAATTGTCGATGTATTTAAGATCAAGGGCCACAACCTCGTCAAAATCCTTAATATCGCTGCGCCCACTAATTTGCCACAACCCCGTCACACCGGGCTTAATACTGATGCGACGCAGATGCTCAAGGTGATAGAGCTTAACTTCTTCTAACATGGGGGGACGCGTCCCGACCAAACTCATATCTCCCCTTAACACATTGAAAAACTGAGGCATTTCATCTAAACTTGTTTTGCGCAAAAATTCACCAACTCGGGTAATTCTCGGATCATCCTTCATCTTGAACATCAAGCCGTCCTTGTGTTCATTCATCGCCTGCAGTTCTTCCTTGAGAAATTCGGCATCCGCGCGCATGGTACGAAACTTATAGAAATTAAACTCGCGACCATTCCGTCCTACACGGGTCTGTTTAAAGATGATCGGTCCACGAGAATCTAGCTTTATAGCGGGTACAATAAATACCCCAACGCCCAACATGAAAATGACCCCGACAAGTGCTCCAATAACATCCATCGCTCGCTTGAGGGCCTTTTGAATCGGATTGAGATTCACAGTATTAAATGAGAGCATCGGCAGAGGACCCAGCATGGAAATCCGAACATGGGAAAGCGGCAAATTATAGATATTTAAAATGATATGCACCGTGATCCCCATCTTCTCACAGAGATGAACGTACTGCTCGACACCAGCATCATACTCCTTAGGCAGGGCCAACACCACTTCATCGACGACCTGGTTTTTCAGAATACTAGCTAAGTCTTCCAGAATACCTAGATTGAGCTCCTTTTGGATAGGCTCTCCTCCGCCGACTTGTACGACCCCGACAATATTGTAGCGGATTTGCGTCTTCTTCAAATAGCGCTGAAACAATAACCAAGTCTCGCTAGAACACACTAGGATGATCCGGGGTGTATACTTACTGACACTAACGCGCTGATAAATCCAGCCAAAGACACTTCGTTCCAGGAACATGATCAGTATGCACAGCAGAAAGAAAAGCGCTATAAATACCCGACTAGTACTGATTTCTTCAATAAAAAAGAACATCGTCCCCAGACACAGGCCTGAGTAGAACGTTGCTAACATTACATTGCGCATAACCCGGTCGAGATAGTAGAACGTCAGTTTATCATACATGCCACGTAAGGCCATGATGGCAACCCAGAGGGGAACAAAAATAAATAAAATCCAGAGATATTCTGTAAAGGCCCATAATTTCGTTAGTTCGCTGACCAGTAAATACGTTATTCCATAAGTCAGGATCAAAAATAGAACATCGACGATAACTTGTGCTATATTGGCATAAGCAAAGTTATTTGTCTTATGCATTGACATCCTCCAATCCACCGTACATTGCTGCGATTTTTAATCCAGTTATTTTATAGTTATTCTAATAATAACATTTTACCTTTCCCGCGTACAAGAGAAATATTTTCAATTATATTCATATTTTTCTAGATCCTCACTACACTATATTCTCGGTTGCTTTTCGCCAATAAATAAGTCCCCAACAGACATGCTAAGCATGGATCTATTGAGGACAGTGTCAATCTATTAATTTATGGTAAAACGATCACGGGTTTATTTTTGGACGGTCTAAACAGCAAGAAATTCCGACCAATTACTTGAACAAGGTCAGCCCCAGTCTGTTCGGCCAATTCAGCCGCCACAGCTTTTGGCTCTTCTGGACTATTTTGCAAAACTCGGCACTTAATAAGTTCCCGAGTCTCCAGCACGCCGTCCGTTTGGGTGACCACCGTTTCCGTAATTCCGCCCTTACCCACTTGCAGAATAGGATCCAGCTCATTGCCCATGGATCTTAAATGACGTTTTTGCTTACCTGTTAACACGCACTATCTTCCCCCTTCTGCTCAGACACTACACCCAATCAAAGCGCACGCCATCGATCTCCACGATATCCCCTTCTTTAATTCCGGCGTTACTGAGAGCTTCATCGATCCCCATAGCTTTCAAGATATTTTGGAAACGATAGACGCTGGCTTCCCTATCCAAAAAGGTCATCTTCATATGTCGTTCAATCTCATTCCCCAAAACCTTATAAATACCCTCTTCTTCTTTAACAACTTCGAACCGCTTACCCGACTGAGCTTTCGTGACACGGTGTTCTGTTGGAAGGTTAAGAAGCTCAGGTACTGGGCTATCTGGCAAGAGCTGAGCAATGCGATAAATCAAGGCTTTTAACCCTTCCCCAGTCGCAGCAGAAACCGCAAAAATTTCGTGACCTTCTCCAACTTCTTCTTTCAAACGCTGCAATTGCTCTTCAGCGCCCGGAATATCCATTTTGTTAGCCACAATGATCATCGGTCGCAGAGCCAGTTCCGGACTATAGAGGCGAAGCTCTTCCTGAATAATACGCAAATCTTCGAGGGGATCCCGTTCTTCCGAGCCCGAGACATCCAGAACGTGCAGAAGCAAGCGAGTCCGTTCGGTATGGCGCAAGAACTCATGCCCCAAGCCCAAACCCGAATGAGCACCCTCGATGAGCCCCGGAATATCAGCCATCACGAAGCTCTGCCCATCCTCAAGCTCGACAACGCCCAAATTTGGAATCAGAGTGGTGAAATGATAATCGGCGATCTTGGGCTTGGCTGCCGATACTTGCGAAATGATCGTCGATTTTCCCACATTCGGGAAACCAACTAAGCCAACATCGGCCAAGAGTTTCAACTCTAAACGCAACCAGTGCTCCAGGCCAGGTTCACCATTCTCCGCCAAGGTTGGAGCTTTATTCGTATTGCTCATGAAGCGAGCGTTACCTCTTCCGCCTCGTCCACCGGCAGCAACGACAACTTTCTGGCCATGCTCAGTAATATCCGCAATTGTCTCACCACTTGCGTCATCGAGAACAACCGTGCCCACGGGAATGCGAATAATAGAGTCTTCGCCGCTCCGGCCACTACAATTCTTCGCTTGCCCGTGGTCTCCTCGATTTCCCTTATAATGCCGTTGATAACGGAAATCCACGAGGGTTCTTAAGCCCTCATCGCCGACAAAAATAATATTCCCTCCGCGTCCGCCGTCGCCACCGCTCGGCCCGCCTTCAGGGACGTACTTCTCCCGCCGAAATGCCACGGCCCCCGCCCCGCCATCGCCACCTTTGACATAGATCTTGGCCTGATCGTAAAACATAAACATGCTGTATTCTCCTTAACTATTGAGCTCTCCGCAACGTATCGCTTTATCAATTCCGAGACACCCACTTCACTAAGTGGGCGTTCCGATGTTCAGCTTTAAGCTGAACGAGTTCACTCTTTATTTGGGACTTATAGTAAACTTAACCGTTTTATCAAAGAGAACATCTTCCTCGTCCGCTAAGATAAACTGGCAAGATAATCCTCCTGGTTCATCATACAAATACACTTCAGAATTCAAGACTCTCAACGGTTCCATCGACCGTACAGACACTGCCTCGCACTCTCTAGTGTACCCGTATAAGGCTTCCACATAGTCTTCCCGCCAATGATCTTGCCAATACAATTCCTGTTTCATCTCCGCAGGAAAATCAAGCGTGGCGTTAACGCCTTCCTGTCTAAGACGAATCATAAAGCCCAATAAAATTGCCGCAAGCCCAGGTTCTGGGATTTGCGCTATTCTTTGCTCTTGCTCCCATCCCACCGCGAGCATTTCCCGCATATAGGCAAGAGCCTTCTCTGGTTGGTTCAATTGTAGATTACCCATAATCACCTGCCAGTGATTCATAAAATCGTGTCTCTGGAGACTATACCACTGTAAAAGCTCCGCCAGCAAAACGTGCTCAACCTCTGACATCTTCATCGTTTCCCTCTCAAATTCTCAAACTTAGGTACACTCACTTCAGAAAAAAGAGTTATTATCTGAAAATATAATAAAAACCCCTGGGTAAACCCAGGGGTCAATAGATACAGCTTATTGGGCTACTGCTACTGCACTAGTGTTGTTGCGCTCAGCGTAAATGCTAACCTGTTTGCGCTTCTGATCTTTATGTTCGAATTTGACATACCCGTCGATCAGAGCAAACAAGGTATCATCTTTACCCAAACCACAGTTTTTAGCGGGATGAAACTTTGTTCCGCGTTGACGAACGATAATGCTGCCAGCGGTTACAAATTGACCGTCGCCACGTTTTACGCCGAGACGTTGAGAATTACTGTCCCGACCGTTTCGTGAGCTACCAACCCCTTTTTTATGGGCGAAGAGTTGAAGATTCATTTTTAGCATGGAGTCCACCTCCTTCGATCTATAATTATATAGTCTTGACCATAGGTCGTTTGTATTTGTTCAATACCTAGCGTCATAGTTTGCAAAATCCACTGAGCCTTTTCCAATTCTTGCTCCGGAATTCCGAAAAGCTGACAGGTGAGATGTCCATCCGCCTCCTGAACTTTAGGGACAACCGACAAGAAATGTTCCAACCCATTGACAGCAGCTATGCTCAGTGCGGAAATACCCGCACAGACAATATCCTGGCCCTCTTCCGCAAACCCGGCATGTCCGGACAGCTCGAATTCACGAATCTGCCCCTCTGCATCCGCCCAAACTATGAAACGAATGCCACCTTGGCTCTTATGCTTGGAGTGCTTCGACGACAACCTTTGTGTATGGTTGACGATGTCCTTGCTTGCGTCGATAATTCTTTTTGGCCTTGAATTTGAAGACAATAATCTTCTCCCCTTTGCCGTGCTCCACAACTTTAAGCACTGCTGTAGCACCCGCTACAACTGGGGTTCCTACTTGAACCACACCGTCTTTTTCTACGAGGAGAACCTTGTCAATCGTCACGGCATCTCCTACGTTCGCATCCAATTTCTCAATGTAAACGACGTCGCCCTCTTGAACCTTGAACTGTTTACCACCGGTTTCAATTACTGCGTACATTATTATTACACCTCCCATACCCTAGACTCGCCATTGCAGGTCGATTTATTCAATAAATAATCCGTTAACACCTGATTCGTGCGGTTGCGGTGAGAAGTCACCACATTGAAACATTTTAGCATTTATCCACCACATTTGTCAACTAAAGTTCCAACTTTACATGACATAATTCGTGGGTTAGTATCTGCGATCACAAATAGCAGACACAAAATGGTAACATATTTAATAGTTTGTCGAAAATCTAATTTGAATATACCCTGGCTTCAATTTATAATAAGAGTACCTTCAAATGGGATTATAAGTCAATTACCTTTGTTTCAATTTGGTTTAATTAAAAGGAGTATGACTATATGACATGGAAGCAGCTCAAAGGTCCTAAATTTTCTTTACCAAGCCGTCAAGACGTTCTTATTATTATCATTTCGCTGCTAATTGCTTTGCTCGTAATCGCCTTCTTTGCCCTGCGTTCTTGAAGAACTCAGGGCATTTTGCTACACCCAATTGCATTGAAGAGTGAACTCGTCCAACTAAAGAGGGTGTTCCTCCTCTGGGTTCTTATGTATATGTATTATATCACCAGTCATAACATTAAGTTACTAACTTAACAATTTAGATATAAAAATTACAAGCGCACCCATTATCGGGCGCGCTTAGAGAACACTATCACAGTTATTAACAAGGGTTTATATCCTATGTTCCTTATTTTTCCGCTACCGTAATCGTGACTCCCACATTAGCGGTAAGATCTTGCAGTTCATTCCCGGATTCTAGGTCCATCACCAAGGAATAATCTAAATCCACGAAATCACTTTTATCTAAATAAAACTGTTCTTTGTCCTCCAGATGATAACCGTGATAACGTTTGTCCCCCTCCCTGTTCAGGAACTTTAATAAGCACTGGTTATTGACAAAAAATTGGGTCTGGAGCAGGTTCTTTTTCATGTTTAAAGAAAGCTTCATATTCTTGAGAAAGGAAGCTTCGACAAGCTCTCTGTTATAACCGGCCTTCCACGACTTTAAGTCCATCTTTACGTCGAAGTCGGTGACCTTAAACCTTTTGAAGTCATCTTTTATTCGAATTGTGCCGTCTGCTTTTTTACCCGGATACCATAGAGTATTATCGAACATATTACCAACACAGCTCATATTCCCTCTTTTGTCGACCGTCACCACTACATTGGGGCTACTGGGCTTTATATTGGCATAAGTTAAGGTCGTCGGCAGACAGAGAACAACTCCGATAGCCACCCCCAGTAGAACAGATTTAAGCAGTTTTTTGACAGTATTACGATTCAGATTGGCCATGACTGGCACCTCCTATCACGGAACGGTCAATATTAGAATATGTGGCATCCGCTTCGGTATTCCAATAATAGAAAACATTTTGATCCATAATATAAAATTGCGTAATATTCTTGACGTCCATTTGGTATTCATACATGATCGGCCTGCCCGTTTCATCCGATAACTTGACCAGGTCGTCCATAGTATTTATCTGATATTTGCTACCGACAACTTCAGGGGCTCCTGCCGTCATTGCCACCATCCGACTACCATGCTTCTTGAATATTTCCGATAGTTTTTTCTTCTCCGCTGAGTTCTTGGAAGCTGTTCCCGAGATGAAGAACACCAAATAGATCAAGGATACTACTGTTATCGCCAAAACTATGCAACATCCCAAGACTAATGGCTTGTTCACAGGGGCCTTCGTTTTATCCGTACGCTGGATTGCTCCAGGTTTATCTCCGGTCTGAATCTTAGTGATTTCAACAAACTGAGAGTTCAGTGGTATCACCAGCCCCGGAGACAGAGTTTCCTCGAGGGGACCTTTGTCCATAGTGGCTTGAATATGGACATTCATCATGACGGTCAATTTAGAATTGAAAGAGACATTTAAGTCCTTGGCGAGATTGTCTGTAAAAGTACGGTAACTATTAAAGTCCACTGGTATTTGGTTGGAGATCGTGAAAACATTGTTCTTGGCGGTAAAGGGAGTATTGGCCTGGAGAACATAGCGTTTGGTCCACAGAGTTTTATAGGTGTCCTTCTCCCCCTGATACCCCTCAACGATCCCAATAATTTCATAGTCCCCTTTTAAGTCAGCCGTCCTTTCTCCCTTGAACTGGTAGTTAAATGAGGCATTAATCTTATCGACCAGAGGTGCGAGGTAAACCTGACCTTCGTTTAGGACAGGACTTTCATAGAGTGTGTTAGGTTTTAGACCCACATTATAGGTGGCATTGGCTTGATGAGTGTAGCGGTAGAGAAAAACCTTCTCTTCCTTAGTACCCGGATAGCTGATTAAGAAAAAGATCCCGTAAGACAGAATAAGAATAAATGCAATTAAGAGTCCAACTAAAGCAGTTTTTGTATTTCGTTCTATTTTTTGTTTCATTAAAGTTGTCTCCTTATACTGTATTTAGTGCTATGAATATAGTGCACTATATTCGATAAATGGAGACGTTTTCCTTCCATAATTAGAAATATATACAAGAAGAGGCTGTCTTTAAAAAATGGATGTACCATCTAACTGGTCTCTTTGATGCATGTGAAATATAACAATTGCGCCCAATACCGGGCGAAATGTGATAAGACATTCTAAATTTCTAGCAAATGTTTGATATTTTATGTTTCCTATAGTTCCGCTACAGTAATCATGACACCTAAATTAGCTGTAAGATCTTCCAGTTCATTGCCCGAAGCTATGTCCATTACTAATGAACAATCAATATCTTCAAAGTCCCTTTATCCACATAAAACTGTTTTTTGTCTTCCAGATGATAACCATTATGACGCTTGTCTTCGCCCCTATCAAGAACTTGTACAGCATTGGTGGTCGATAAAAAAATTGTTCTGGAACAGGCTGTTTTTCAGTTTTAAGGAAAGCTTCATATTCTGCAAAAAATATTTTTCGACTAAATCCTAGTCATCCTTTCACTTCAACAGTTTAATCTGAAGATCTAGGTCAGTTACCTTAAACTTCTTGTAGTCATTTTTAATCATAATTATGCCGCACTCTTCTTTGCCAGGATACCATAAACTATTATCGAACATACTGCCTTCACTAGTCATATGCCCTTTATTATCTACATCAACTATAACATTAGGACTGTTGGTCTTAAGACTGGCATAAGCAAAGCTCATGGACAGACATAACAAAGCTCCGATGATTACACCCAGTATGACTGATCTTAGCAGTCTTAGGATGGTATTACACTTCAGATTTACCATGACTGACGCCACCGATCATAGGAGATAGTCATCTTCCTTCACAATAGGATATACAAAAACCACCCGTAAAACAGGTGGTTTTACTCTTATTAGTTATTAGCCTGTGTGTACCCAAGATTGAAGGTATAAGATAATGTTTGCTTTTGGTATGAGTTATCATAAATGGTTGGTTTCCAATAAATGGAATAGCTAAAATTACAAGATTGCCCAGGATCCAATCTAACGGGCACATTCGATAATTGATCATTCAACCCCGCAAAAGTCGCTGAAATTAAATCACGTACATTATCATCGTTTGCAAAATCATTACCAATAGTACTAAAAGAAATATTATGTCTTAAAATGCCATGACTATCTATTAAATCAACACTATCAGTTACACCAGTAATAGACGCTGAATTAATGTTAACTGGTACTGTCGATTGATTCGTGATAGTTTCATTAACTCCTGCATTGGCGCCTGGATAAAGCCCAGTAAAGACAATTGCTAAACTATGGCCATCTGAGCCAATAGTACCCACTGCAGTACTATTCGAAGAATTCTTATATGGTGTAGCATTATTCGAAAATTTAACATCAAAGCTCGCTGTTTTTAATTTAGCGTTGATGGTCAGCGTTTGGCTCCATGCAGCATAGCCAACACCCAGCAACCCGAATGATACAAGCATGACTAGGCTAATCAATCTAGATTTTCTCATGAATTCACCTGCCTATATTGGCAATACTAAAGTTTTGTTTAACATTAAGCATAGTTTTAAAACTATGCTTAATGTTATTACATGCATTTATTTGCTATCTGCCAATTTAATGCTTAATTAGCCGTTATTGCGGTAACTGCATTCGGTGTCATACTTGCGCTTAAAGTTATTGGTGTAACTAAAGTTATTGGCGCAGCTGGTTGTGTCATATTTGCAGTATCAATTGTATATTCAAGTGTAAAGTTTGTATTTTTTGGTATATCAAGTTTAGTTTTACCAGATAAATCAATATTCGAACTCTTTTCTACCACTTTGCATGTTAATCCTGCAGGCATAGCAGAACTTAAATCAAAACCTTTAAATTCAGAAGAAACAGTACTGTTATTGGTAACCGGTACATCAAAGACAATTGTTGATACTGCTGGACTAATATTTTCGAAATCTACATTTACACTTTTACCAGTACCGGAGACAGTTCTTGCGGTCAAAAAGTCCGCTTGGAATCCAGCTCCTGTGTTTATGTTTATAGTGGGCGCAGGTGGAGCACTTATTTGAAAATCAAATGATCCTGTGACGACATTATTATTAACTGTTAAACTGTCAGTCCACGCTGCATAACCGGATCCCATCATGGCAACTGCTAAAACAAGGGTAGGAACTACAAAACGTAATTTTTTCATTTTGTTAATACTCCTTTTTCTTTTAAATTTCGTCGAACAATTTAGAAGTTAATTTCCCTCGTGCCTTCCTTCAGTTCAACTTGTTATCTAGATTATAGTCCCTTTCCACTGTTCGGAAATCACCGCTTAGTATACTTTTCTCACCCCTTTTTGGATGATATGAAATGCTCCCTAAGACCGACAGAACTACTACTTTTGTACTATATGGGTTCTCCTTTAGAATACTATGTCCTTCAATTGCTGAGACTTGTCGCTCTTCAGAAACAGCGTGGGCCAGCCAATCTTAGGGATCACCTTGATGATCCTGCCCTTTACGTCCTCAGGTTTAACGATTTGGGAATCGGCACCTGAATTGTTGTCTCCTTTGGTTCGGTAGCCCAAGGATTTTTCTTCTTTAGTGATTTCGATGATGCGATGGGAAATAAGTATTGTATCCCGACGAAACTGGATGATCTCCCCAGTCTTAAGAGTTTCTCCGGGCTTTAACTTGTCAACTAGGACCACATCCCCCGGCATAATCAACGGTTCCATACTGCCCGTCGCAACTACTGAGGGATACACTGGAAAGATACCCACGGAAAACCAGATAATAGAGATGGACACCAAAGAGGTAACCAAGAGGCTAACAGGGTTTTCTTCCTCGCCTTTTACCTTGCTCCGATCACGAGTTTCTTCCGCATAAAACCCCCGCAGGGACATGAGACTGAACACCGGGCACAATATACCTATCAGGGCTGCTGTGATCCATTTCAGGTCCGGCAGGATCGGACAAAGCCATTGAAATGCCTGGATGCTTCCCATATAGATCATGGAGGGAACCGCTCCCCCCAGATAGACAAAATAGACGGCGAGGAGGTTCATCAGAAATTCCGGTGCCAGGTACTGAGCGGTAAACTGGATTATGTCCTTGTATTCATGGAGATTCAAAAAACGGGACAGGGAAATATCCGTCAAGGTCATTAAAAAGGCAAGGATAACAAATCCTACATAGCTTCCCTTTCTGGTAGTGCTGTTGACCATAAAGCTCCGGGCCAACTCCCGCCCGATTAGAACAACCCCTACCTGAACGACATTCTGTAAAATCCCAGTTACGCTATGGTTGTACGGGCTACGTCCAAAGCCATCCACTAAGCCACCGATGATGGAGGCCATAATGAAGAGAGCTGCGAAGTTAAAAGCCCATAATCTGAGAAATCCCTGATGTCGGTTCTTACCATGAACTTTTACCCGGGGCCAGATAAACAATAAAAAAACAATCCCCAGCCAGATAACCGGCTGGAGCCAAGAATCACTGATTCTATTACCCAAAAAAGAAGCACCATACGGTGCAATTATAAAATAGTTCAGCAAGATAACCATAATCAGTAGAATACTTCGTCTATTCATTGATTTTTCCGGCATATGCCATTGTTTCATAGAAACCGTTTCTCCTGTCCCTTTTATTTCGTACTACCTTTACTGTTGTGGGTGCTAAGAGCACTTGACGTATCCTGACCCCGAAGAATCTACTTTTTCTGTTGAGTTACCACTATTTTCTCCCGGTTGCACCAGGAAACGAGTTTTGTGCCGGCGCTATGCTTGATGCCTCGTGGACCGCTGGTTTCAGAACCGCGTCAAATGCTGGACTTGGCGTCACGACAGACGTTGGGTTTGGGACCACCTCATGCACTGGGTTCGAGGACGCTTCAGGCACTGGGCTCGGTACCGCGATAGGCGCCGTGATAGGGCCCGGGATAGGAACAACAGGTAACTGAACAGGTGCCACATCCACCTTCCCAGTAAACACAATGGATTTTTCCCAGGTCCCGTATCCTCCAGATATGAGGAAACACGCTGCACAGAGACTGCTAATCGTAACTATTAGGGTCTTTTTCATAATCATACCTCGTTCTTTGTTCATTGGAGCTTTGTTCATTGGACGTTCAGACTGTAGGGCAATTCTACTTTAAACGAGTAATCTCCCGCTTCGCAGGCTGTAATCTCAAATTGGCCTTGACCATTTCCCCCAGTTTTACCATCCACATCCTTGACTGCCGACGTCATATCAAACTTTAAGCTGTTTATTTCGACCACCTTCGGTGTGCCGAATTTAACCGGTAATGTCCCACCGTTTTTCACACCGTAGGTCACGATTGCTTTTTGCCCTTCCTGCATAGTTCCCACGATGTTTAAATCACTGCCGTCTTTCGATCCGATTAATCCTTTCGTTCCCTTTAATCCTTCACTATCACCGGAAATCTTAAAGTCAACGATGTGAGCATCCATGGTTCCGGTGCTGACTCTTGACGTCACCCTCATCCCATCATTCCATTGAGCATAGTTGATTCCCGCTAGATTAATGGCGACAATAATGGATACCATAATCAGCGTCGACCCAGTCCGTTTATTTCTCTTTTTCACGGATAATCACCTCCCCCTAATTAGAATCCCACACTCCTAATTTTACAGAGTCATGACATTGTTAACATAGAGAGCTGCTTCCGTCCGATGATGCAGGTTCAACTTCCCCAAGATACTGCTAATATGTTTTTTCACCGTATGCTCCGATATAAAAAGCGTTTCAGCAATCTGTTGATTACTGAACCCCTTACCAAGTTCGTCCAGCACTTCCTTCTCCCGTTTCGTCACACCGTCCACCAGTTGATCGTTCCTGCTTTCCGTTAACTCCATATCGAAGAATTTCCTTCCCCGAGCAATAGCATGTAAGGCATAAAGCAAATCCTCCGGGAAAGCCTGTTTTAGAAGATACCCGTCCACCCCCAACTGCTTGGACCGATAAACATCCTCCTTCTTGCTAGAAGACGTAAATACGAGAAATTTGGTGAGAGATTTATTGTTTCTGGCCCAATCCACAATTTTTAAGCCGTCTTCTCGTCCCAAATATAGATCGATAATGGCAATTTCAGGTTTCTTGTGATTCAGGAGAATCTTAGCTTCATCCAATGTAGATGCTTCATGGATTTCTTCAATATCTTTCTCCAAGGACAATGCTAAGGTTAATCCTTGTCTGACTAATGGGTGATCATCCATTATCAACACATTCACACGATTTCCTCCTTTAAAATTCCTTTCGCCCTGTGGGGTACCGTCACCTCAATTCTAGTGCCCTCCCCCATTTTACTTTCGAACTTCACCGTCCCCCCCATGAAATTAGCTAAGAACTGAATGTTTTTAATCCCCAATCCTTTGTGGATAAAAGTCTCATTATTTATATGAAACCCCAGTCCGTCATCCGTAATACTAAGCTGACTCCCTTTGGGGTTAATATCCAACACTACATTGATTTTCTGGGCTTTGCCGTGCCGAAGTGCATTGCTCAAACCCTCGCAAATAATACGGTACAATGCTTTTTTCTGGCTAACAGTCAGAAATTCTTGATTTCCAGAAATATCGCTCATGATGTTGATCTTGTGCAAATTCCTGACCTCAGCAAAATAATCTTGGATATCTTCTTCAAAAGCACTTTGTCCGTTCTTTTCCCAGCTCATGCCATAAATTTTTTCCCTCAGCTCTCGCATAGCACCGTCAATAGCGTTTCTGATGATGTGTAATTCTTCATCTACTTGCCCATAGCCTATTTGAGGAAGCCGTTTAGCTAAGGAAAACAGACCACAGGAAATGCTGAACAGCCGCTGCAGCACGCCATCGTGGATTTCATTGGCAATCCTGTTTTGCTCCTCTGAGATAATCAACCGGTTTATTATCACTTCCAACTCGAATTTTTCCAAGACGCATGCACACAACGCGGTGAAAACCCTCATTTGTTCCCTAGTGTCCAGATGATTAAAATTTTTACTACTCGATTTTTCTAAACACAAAATGCCGAATAACTTATGAATTGACCGAACCGGGGCCAATAAATACGTACCACCGCAACACTCCACTTCCGCAGGATCTTCACCGTCCTTCAGACTGGTCAGATGCGCCAACACGCTGGTTTCTAGGCTTTTCACCAAAGATAGAGGATAATCCCCGTTCTCGAACATCAGTCCCGTGTGCCCTAACTGCAAGGAGTAATACAAGACTCGGTCGGTTTTTGTCATCTCCTTAGAGTAATGAATAACCAAATCGATGACATTTTTTTTGTCTTTCTGGGATGTCAGTAGGTGAACAGCTTGGTATAACTCCACCAAGCTGTTCATAGTATCCTTGGTCTTGATATTAGCTACCTCTAATTTTTGAATAGTCTCGGATAGTGTCTGGCTTTGGTATTGGATTTTTTTAATATACTTCTCCAACATTTGCACTAGCACCGCGATTAATACAAAGCATAAAACCAAATTATATTTTTCCATAATATAAGTAAATAAGCCCATTATGTCATAGTAGAAAATCCAGTATGTCAAGAAAACAGATGCGATTAGATAAAGAGAAAGGCTTATCCAGCAAAGAAACATATTCAGTAAAATCGAGGTCACCAAGATCGTATTCAGAGAATACCAAAAGAAGGGGCTCTCCAAACCTCCTGTTGGAATTAACAACACAGACACTCCGATGGTCTCCATGAAGACCAAAATCGCGATCCTAACTTTGGATTCCTGATAGATCAAATACAATAAGCTAAGCATAATCGAGGTAATTATGAGACAAACAATAATAAATATCTTCCTGTCCAAGGGATAAGTTAGATTACTCACCAGGAAAAAGAAGGAGGTGATAAATAGCGAGAAATACCGATAAACTATCATAACTTTTGTTTCATCGGCTAACTTCCTCAATGATCTAACCATCTTTCCTGCGCTTTTGTAAATCAAATACTCACCTCCGCGAACAAATATCCCATTTTCTTACAAAATCTCTATTGACAAATTAAAAGCCTAGCTTATAAATAAAATTTATAAACCAGGCCGGTTGCGCTACTTATTCCACATGTATCAAGCGCCCAAATACAATACATGCTTCAAAATTTCCTTGTTTCCTTATGAGATTACAAAAATAAGAAAACTCAACTTGAATCATCCTTTGTTCATATCGATCCTTTGAAAGTGTAACACAATTGATATGCATAATTTGTTGTAATATGGTCTGTTCTATAAAATTTGTATTAAATTTCCACATCGTTATTGATACTACTTTCCTAGGGCACATGCTCCATGACTCTGCCATTCTATGTCTTAAGCATATTAATTATTACCAAGTTGTTAGTCTGCACCTCTTTTTATCTGAATATAATTATCAAAGGCTCCCACTTGTATAAGAACCCCTCTTATTCGACTTTTGCTATGCCTCCAAAGGAAATTCTATCAGTTCAACCATCGATACCCGACGCATCGTCCGTTGGAGATCCTCCGCCCCATCCTTAAACCGACCGGTGCTACCCATGCTTGCACAAGTGGTCGTACCCCGTCTAACCAAAAGTAAATGCCTCATTTACTACCCATAATATGACACTACTAATTTCTACAATACAAAATAATCCCTGGATGCCTGATGTTATAGGCTCCAGGGATTATTTTTATTTTCAGAAGGTTCTAGACCCTGCGCATAATGGTGAGCGACAGCGAACCATTATGCCGAGCATTGCCAGCGGTCAGGCGAGCACAGCAAAGTATAAACCGAATATAAACCTCAGAATGATTCTGACACGGGGAATTGTATTAAAGTATTGTCACCTAGGGAGCAAGTACAGCACTTACGTGCGCTTGAAAGATCAGTTTGTGGCCTTTCTCGGTGGGATGAGGGTCCAGCAGACTCATACCCGTCACAGGATCTCCCTGGTTACTGAGAAACAAAGGATACACGTCGGCAACTTTGTATTTATTGTTAGATTGTTTAATTATGGCGTTCATAGCCTGAATGTACGGATCATATACACTGAAAACGTACGTATCCACTGTGTTGTCCTGAATTAATGGGTTATAGAGTGTCATGACATAGACTTGCGCGTTAGGAGCCAGGGTTCTTATGGTAGCAACTATATTACTCCAATCAGTGGCAAATTGAGTAACCCCAGTGGTCAAAGACTTAGGGAGATTTTCAGGACTCATCAGATTCAGTAGAATTGCAAGGTTAGCGGGATCTGCCATTTTGCTATTCAATTCGTTAGCAAGATTGGGATCTTGAGGATTAAGCCCGAAGGCAGTAGTAACCGCCGCAATCGTGGGCTTCAAAAGGTTGTTGCTCCCAATGCTAATAGTTATGACTTTCGCTTTGCTGATTGTTTTCTGTACATCACTATCTTGCAATTGGGTGCGCAAGGCCATGCTTGTGTATCCCGAAACAGCGAGATTGTTAAATTCCATATCCGTATTCTCCGGCTGGGCCAATAAATATTTAAAGAATAAATCCACATAACCTTTACCCGGGGATACACTTACATCACTGGCGATGGAATCTCCCAAGGCGACATAGTTGGTGCCAGTAGCTACAGGTGCCATAATCGTACTAAACGATATTGTAGTCGAATCAGCCAATGTACTTCCTGCTAAACTCTTAACCCCAGGATTGACTGATAGCTTATAATTTGTACCATTTATAAAAGGAAGAGAATGTTTTACCAGAACTACTTTTGAATCATTGGGATCAACTGAAGGATTAATACCAAAAGAAACACCATCCGAGTTATTCAAGCTAATATTTTCTAGCAACGTTTTACTATCCACCGCTTGGTTAAAGTTGATTTTCCACTCTTTGTCTATTGGAACATCTACTTGTGGGGGTAACGATATTGAGGCGAGTACTGGAAGAGCAATTGTGAATATTAGAATTAAAGTTAAAAATAAGGATGTGATGAACCGGGATCTCTTTTTCATGAATGTTTCCTCCTCTGGGTTTTTATGTATTAGATTATATCACTACCCATAGCTATTGAGGTATGAATTTTAACACATCACAAAAGCCTGAAATGCAAAACTAGTAATTTGTATTTCAGGCTTAGTTCAATTGCTTCAGCATTCTTCTCAGAAGCATGGCGTTAAGCTTTCTTAACTCTCACGGCCTCTCGTTCATCATAATGTAATTTCGCCTTGGGGCCACACTTTTGTAGGCCGGCCTAATGATTTTTCCTGAATTGACGATTTCTTCAATGCGATGAGCACTCCAACCTACGACTCTAGAAATTGCAAACATTGGCGTGAACATTGCGTCAGGGATGTTCAGCATTCTGTAAACAAAGCCCGAATAGAAATCAACATTAGCACTGACCCCTTTATACATTCGACTATGCTGTGCTATAACCTTAGGTGCTAGTCGCTCGACCGTTGCGTAGAGTTTAAACTCGTCTTCCAGTCCCTTTTCTCGGGCAAGTTGGGCTACATAATCCTTAAGAATAACCGCTCTCGGATCTGAAATGGAGTAGACAGCGTGACCAATCCCATAGATTAAACCTGACCGGTCAAATGCGTCTTTAGTAAGGATCTGAGCAAGGTAGCGCTCTATCTCGTCATCATCCTGCCAATCCTGCAAATTGGCTTCAAGATCCTCAAACATTTGAACAACCTTAATATTAGCCCCGCCATGCCGCGGCCCTTTAAGCGCGCCTATGGCCGCTGCCATAACGGAGTAGGTATCCGTACCCGTAGATGTCGCGACGTGGGTCATGAAGGATGAATTATTACCACCACCATGTTCAGCATGAAGCACAAGACACAGATCAAGTAAGGTTGCCTCAAGCTTTGTGTATTCGCTATCTGGTCTGAGCATGGAAAGAATATTTTCGGCAGTACTCAAATCCGCGCGCGGGCTGTGAAGATACAAGCTCTGATTTCCATGGTAATGGGCAAATGCTTGGTAGCCATAGACCGCCAAAGACGGAAACAAGGCAATGAGCCTAATACATTGTTCTAATACATTGGCCACGGAAGTGTTATCCGGATTGTCGTCAAAGGAGTACAAAGCTAAAACACTTCTTGCCAGAGCATTCATGATATCTTTGCTGGGTGCCTTTAAGATCATGTCTCGGCAAAAGCCCTCCGGTAGAGTTTGATAAGACGCGAGAAGTTGTTGGAAATCGTTGAGGGCGTTTTGATTCGGGAGCTGTCCAAAAAGTAACAAATATGCGGTCTCTTCAAACCTATGGCTTCCCTCACCAGAAAATCCTGTAATAAGATTACCAATATCATAACCGCGATATATTAATTCACCTGGAGCAGGAACCATTTGCCCTTCATCAAGTATAGAAGACTTGACCTCGCCGATCTCTGTCAAACCGACAAGGACACCTTTCCCGTCTAAATCACGGAGCCCGCGTTTAACTTCATATTTACTGTATAATTCAGGCTTAATTAAACTACTTTCTTCAGCCATCCTACTAAACTTCTTAATCATTTCCCCTGCAAACTGTTCAAGTTTGTACTCTTCCATTAGGCCACTCTCCTTAAACATAAAAATTCCCCCACTTAGGCACATTCAAGAAAATAACCAGTCAGTCTGCCAGTCTATTTCGTGTCATACTGCGTCGGCATGTTCACCTAATAGCCCCGCTATGAGGTGAACATACCTCCTTGTCTGACGCAAAATATCCAAGGCATCTTTGACTTGTTATTTTCTTTCATATGCCTTAAATAAATAAAACCCCAGACAAACAGTCCGGGGTTACAGCTAACGCAAAAGGCCAAGGAATAGCAAAGCAAAGCTACAGTATGCTCAAACTCATTTCCTCCCTTTCAACGCTTACGAAGTTAGCTGACGGATTCGGGTCGAAAAGTAACCCTACCTTCACAAAAAAATCAATGTGAAGGATTCACCCCAAAAATGGTTCCCCCGCTTCTCAATAGAATTAAGCGATAAAGTATATTAAGTTGTAGCTTAGTTTCCATCCCCAAAAGCCAGATTCTCGAAAAGGAATCTTGCCGTTACATAGAATAGAAACAAATTTTCCCTAGTATATCACAGCCAAAAGAGGCTAGTCAATTTCTTTTCCTCGACCATAATTGACCTAGCACCTCCCTATCTTGTCAGGATTCTTCCATCTTCGATTTCAATAATACGCCCTGTTCTTTGCGCTAGGCTTTTGTCATGAGTCACGATGACAAAAGCAACCCCATATTTCTCATTCACGTCCTTAAACATTTTATAGACGTCCTCCGAACTATGAGAATCTAAATTCCCCGTGGGTTCATCTGCTAGGACAATTTTCGGATTGTTAATCAGTGAGCGGGCAATAGCCACTCGTTGTTGTTGCCCCCCCGATAAATCCAGGACATTGTAGCGACGAAACTGGTAAAGCCCAAGCATATCTAATAAGTGATTCGCTCTTTCCTTTACTTCAGATCGACAATTTCTCTGAATCCGACTAGGCATAAGAACATTATCGCTAACATTAAACTCAGGCAACAGAAAATGAAATTGAAAGATAAAGCCGACAGCCTGATTTCGAAGCTTGGCTAATTTACGTTTTGACATACTCTTAGTATTCAACCCATCAACAGTGACCTCTCCACTACTGGGTTTATCAAGAGTCCCCATGATATTTAACAGCGTCGTTTTACCACTACCCGAGGCTCCAACAATCGAATTAATGCTATGTTCCTTAATCCCTAAATTAATATCAGCGAGAATTTGTGATTTAACCCGAGTCCCATAGACCTTATGTACATCCATTATTTCAATCACGTTAGACATTTTTTATAACCTCAATCGGATTTAATTGCCTGCATCTCAAGGCAGGGAAAATTGACGTTGACACAGAGGCTACGAAGATGATGAGAACCGATAATCCGATAAACCGATAATCTATGGTCACATTAACGACAGGTAATCCCTGAGCGGTCACAATGTACTTCTTAAACCCTTTAAGAAAGGCAACAAAAAAACCCAAGCCTAGCCCTATCCCCACGATACTAAGCAGCAACGCTTGATAGAAAAAGACCAGACTGGCAGAAAAGTCCGTCATCCCCATAGCCTTTAATATTCCTACTTGCTTTGCTTTTTGAAAAACATTAATCGTTAACATATTCACAATACTAATAAGCGTTGCCAACAATATAAAAAATTGAATCACAAGCGTGACGAGTTTTTGCCCTACGATACCACTCACCAATAACTGATTCTGGTCTTTCCAGTTAGAAACCGACAGCTTGTCAGGTGCTAAAACATCCATAATGCCACGACTAACAACGTCTGCTTGAAACGGCTCATTGATGGCTAGCTCGATAGATGTGACTTTATTACCAAACCCAACCAAGTTTTGAGCGGTAGTCAAATTAGAAATGACCCACAGATCATTAATTTTACCCACGCCAAAATCATACAAGCCAACAACCTTCGTGTTGATCGTTTGTCTGCTAGGGGTTAAAATAACAACTTCGTCCCCTATATGGGCATCGAGACGTTTCGCTAACTCTTTGCCTAGCAATACCTCGTTGTCGTTGACCGGTGAGCTCCCTTCATAAATCGCTGCTGTAACATTATATAGACGGTCAGTATCCACTAAATTGAACCCCCTGGCAAGCACCGGGATGCTCATCTTGCCAAGCTGTATCCAAGCCTGACTATCAACAGTAGGGGATACCGCTTTGACTTCTGGGAAACTATTCCTAATTTTAGTCGCTTCCTGCTGCCAATCAGAAAAGCCTCCACCGTTAGAGTACACTGTAATATGTGGTGTATAACCTAAGACCTTACCCACTAAGGTTTTATCAAGGCCCTGGCTAATCAGTCCAATAAAAACTTGTACCGAAACCCCTATGGCTATGCCGATAATTACCAAGCACGTTTGTAATTTCTTATCGAGCAGAAATCGCCACGCTATTGTCAAAGGTAATAGCATTAATCTTTAGTCCTCTCCTCTAAGAACCTCTATTTTGACCCAATCTCGTCTGCTATAAAGAATTCTAACAAGCACAACTTCGTTATATGCATATCATATCAATATATTGATACATCATCAAGATCACGCCCACCTCATCTAGTACCGCTTGTCTGAATATCTTCACCTAATTCATACCAAGGAATTATTACACCTTTTAATGTTACACAATTGCAAAGAACCCTGAGTTGCCTAATGTTTTGGCCCTCAGAGGTTCTTTGCAATAGCTGCCTCGAGTAAAATGTCAAATTGTTGACGAATATAAGGGTCCTAGAACCATTACGCCGAGTACTTGTTGTGTGCGGGTACGACCTCGGCACAATTTCGATGGGCCGGAGGAATTGTGATCGAGCATATTTGCGTCCGATAATGAGTACTACGGCAAGTCGAAATACGCGGTAGTGAACTGCCCCAAGTACAAGCTAAGCAAAATAAGTAAGTGTCAGGCACGGGCAGCCAGCGGCAGCGAACTGTTACGCACAGTATTGTTAGAATGAGCAATAAAGTGTTATACTAATCATAATCATAAGCAGATTTACAGAAAAACAGAAAGAGGCGATATTTATGTCTCTCGTACAACTGAAAAAATCTTTTGGTATTGTGCAAATAAAAAAGCGTCACGTAATTACGCTAGGGCAAGAGGTACGTAAAGCACTTAATCTTGACGAAGGAGATATTCTTGACGTTTCGGTTGAGGAAGGAAAAATCGTGCTAGAGCCCAAGAAACTTATACCTGCTGATCAGCAATGGTTTTGGACAGAGGAATGGCAAACAGGCGAAAGAGAAGCCCAAGCTGAAATTGACGCTGGACGAGTCAAGAGCTTTGATTCCATGGAAGATTTCCTCGAAGACTTGAGGAAAAACGACGATGAAGATTAAAAGTACATCACGTTTTAATCATGCCTATAAAAAACTGCCAAGGGAAATTAAGAACTTATTCACTGACAAAATGCACCAGTTTAGCGATGACTGGCGTCATCCCTCTTTCAGGATTAAGCGGGTTCAAGGAACAGATAATATTTGGGAAGGTAGCCTCAATATGTCCATTCGCTTCACGTTTGAATGGGTTAAGGACGAACAAGGCCAGGAAATCTGCTTAATTAGGAACATTGGAGATCATGACCATTGTTTACGCCCTCCCTATTAACCCATAGGTATACGATGGATAGTTCAACCATATTTTCTCTGTTCCTAATCATCTCTGAAAATGTCCGCGTATGTGTGAATGTAACACAACTGAATCATTGTAACATTCAAGAATCCCTGAAATTCCTGAGGGACAGGCTTTCGGGGATTCTTGAATGTTATGTATAATTTGTATATTGAGGGAGTCTGACCGGTCAAGGGTTGTCCAGCGGGAGACACTTGAGCTAAGCAAGCTAAACAATAAGTTAAAAAGTTAGTGTCAGGCACGGGCAGTCTCTTTTGCGTAAGCTTCAATAAAAACAGTCCCTTCAACCTTGTGGGTTTGCAAGGAGGGATGCCTTGGATTTTCAGCTAGAAATCGTAGTGCTTTTATTGTCTGCTTCTGTTCTTCTGGAGAGAGCTGCAAAAAATTCTCATTAAAGCTCTTTGTCTTTATTACGACTGGCATACGCAAGCTCCTCCAAATCTTTTACAGCGTCCTCCATGCTTTCAAATGTTTGATAGTCTCCTTTTTCTAAATCCTGTTGGCTTTGCAGTATCCTTCCTTGCCATTCTTCGGTCCAAAGGTATTTCTGGTTTTTATCAACCCAATCGACTGGCCTTAAAAAGATTCCTCCGTCCATTTCTTCAATTACAATATGACCTCCCTCGTGTAGATTTACATCTTTGGCTATTTGAGCCAAGCTAATAAGCATACGTTTTTGTATTTGTTGAACAATAGCCATTCCCTTCATCCTCCCGATCATCAGTTATACTGTAATTACAGTAATAAGTTAGTGTCAGGCACCGGCAGCCTTTTCCGAACGGTGACCAACGGGAGGCGTTCCGGCGATTACTTGGTGATAGCGATTTCTTGTCCAGTACGTAATATCTCTGCCACAATTCCAGCAGGTTCCGAGAGATCGCTTATTGTAAACGCCAGTGGTTGTAAATCTAATCCATAATCCGCCGCTTGTAAAAACAAGAATCTAAACCTTTCAATAGGCTCCATCCCTATGAAGTCGTCTGAAAACACCGCCAGATCAATGTCACTATCGCTTGAAAATTGTCCTTTTGCATATGAACCAAAAAGTATAACTTTATTAATTATTATCTGATCACTAACCTTTTGTAGATAATCAGATATTATTTCTTGAATTGGCTGAGGGATTGAAGCCATACAAACACCTCCTCAGTTTTATTCAGCACTTCTTTAGCCTTTGTTTCAGTAATATTTGAGGATAGCTGTCGTTTATAATCAGGATATCTTTCAGCAATGTAATAAAACAGTGTGAACTGTCACCGAGTACAAGCTAAACAATAAGTTAATAAGTTAGTGTCAGGCACTGGCACTCTTCCCTCTCCTCTAAGAACCTCTATTTTAACCCAATCTCGTCTGCTATAAAGAATTCTAACAACTAGCTTAATCTACCAACATCTCCTTGATAGTACATTTAACATTGAGTATTGCAGTAGCCTCCAGAACTCCGATTTTGTCGCAAAGCCTTGCTTTATCAACCGTCCGAATCTAGTCTAATACAATCCACCCCTCCACATCACCAACGGTAAGCCTAATACGGGTAGGATATCCTTCCCTACCCTTACTTGTAACTGGGGCAATCATAGCCGTACGAAGATGCTCATTCATTTCTAAAGGGGAAATAACCACACATGGCCTTGTTTTATTCATCTCTGCTCCTTTTGTAGGATTCAGATCAACCCAATATAAAGAATACTGCTCAATGGTTTGGTTCATCCCATACCTCCAACATGTCGTTGTCAATCTCCTCGGAAATCAACAAATCATCGTCGTTATTTTTGTGCATAAGTTCCAATGCCTCAGCCCAACCTTGGCGAGGGGTGCTCACCGGTTTTATGATGATATAATTGTTTTCAACTACTAATTCTACTTTCGAATCTATACCACATTGCCTTAAAACTGCATGAGGAATCCGAATTCCTTTTGAATTACCAATTTTAATAATGTCCAATTCCATTACAATCCTCCTCATTTCAGTGATCATATTGTAATTACATACTAACGGTTATGTTATGTCTATACAAGACCCTTTACGCCCTAGCAATTGATTTCTAGAATTAATGTTGACGCTGAATTAAAAGGTCCGAAAGCTGACGGTCTTGCCTGTCCATAAGTTGACGAATATAATGACCATGATGTTAACCCTGGAGAAAGGAGAAAGACGTCTCTGTTTTGATGTGGTACTGCG